>Ga0307507_10004884_pt1 | contig 22980 bp, 6 predicted proteins | sample 7_EM_MG_FD_207223 | JGI IMG/M metagenome (GOLD analysis project Ga0307507, IMG submission 207223) | Populus trichocarpa ectomycorrhiza microbial communities from riparian zone in the Pacific Northwest, United States - 7_EM | ecosystem: Host-associated > Plants > Roots > Unclassified | place...
TTACCAAAAAGCTAAATAGAGGACTTTGTTTCTGCATTAACTACTATAAACTTAATAATATAACCCGCAAGGACCGCTATCCACTGCCCTTACTTAAGGAGACTTTAGCCTAAATAAGTAGAGCTAAGATCTTTACTAAGCTTAATATCTGTTAGGCTTTTTACCGAATTAGGATGGACCCTAAATTAGAAGATCTTACTATATTTCGGACCCGTTATAGAATATATAAATATAAAGTACTTCTTTTTAGACTGACTAATGAACCGGCTACGTACCAGCGGTATATAAATAATGTACTCTTTAACTACCTTAATGACTTCTATACGGCCTACCTAAATAATATTATAATTTACTCTGAGAACGAGCTAGAACACAAGAAGTACATCTATAAAGTCCTATAGCGGCTCCGCGAGGCTGGCCTCTAGGCCGATATTAAGAAGTTAGAATTTAGTATTAAGCGTATAAAGTACCTAGGTTTTATTATTAGTATAGACAGAGTTAAGGCTAACCTAGAGAAAACAGCTATAATTAACTAGTAGGCACCTCCACGGACCGTAAAGGGGGTATAATTATTTTTAGGTTTCTGTAACTTCTACCAACGCTTTATTAAGAACTATAGTAAGATTGCCCGGCCTCTTAACCGTCTTACTAGGAAAGACCAGCCCTTTTATTTTAACGCTGTATATACACAGGCCTTTAATAAGCTTAAAAAACGGCTAGTATCGGCTCCCCTACTTGCCTACTTTAACCTAGAACGGCCCTTAATGCTAGAAACTAATGCCTTAGATGGCGCAATAGCTAGTATTTTTTCCCAGAAGTAACTGGACAGAGAATGGCACCCTATTGCATACTATTTAAAGACTATAATAAAGAAATGCTAGCTATTATCTTTAGCTTTTAGCACTGGCGTATATAGCTAGAGGGGACCCCTAAGCCTATTAAGGTAGTTTTGGATTATAAGGCCCTAGAATACTTTATAATAACCAAGGCCCTTACGGCCCGGTAGGCACGCTAGGTAGATATTCTATCTTAGTTTAACTTCTTAATTATATATAGACTAGGCGCTATAAACCGTGCGGATGCCCTTATAAGGCGTGAACAAGACCTAGGTAACTAGACGGCTGCGAAGATCTCATTACGGACCTAGATACTACTATAACTAAAGTACCTTAACCCCCAGATATAGTCAGAACTAAGTATAGACTCCTTAGGCGCCGAGATATATCCTATTAACCCTTTAGGACTTAACTTAATCAATAAATTGCCGCAGATAAACTATACGGCCCCTTCTCTACAGAAGTACCATAAAAAGGCAAAGAACATTACCAGCCTATGGTCCCTTGAAAATAGATTACTTAAGCATTAGGAACGGCTAGTAGTAGTAAAGGAACAGAACTTATGGACTTAACTTATTACCGAAGTATATGCCTAGGTCTCTACAGCCTACCCCAGAAAAAATAAGACCTATAGGATTATTGGCAACCGCTACTACTAGCCTAGAATAGTTATAGATATTAACCGCTATATACAGAACTGTGACGACTGCTGTAGGTCTATAATTCCATAAGATAAGACCCTAGGGCTATTAAAACCACTCCTAATACTAGAACGCCCCTAGCAGCATATCTTTATGGACTTCTATAAGCTACCTACGGACCGCAACGGATATAATATAGTTATAATCCTAGTTAACCGCTTTGGCAAGTACCTATTCTTAATCCCCTATTACAAGGATATTAATGCTAAAGAGGTGGCCTAACTATATATCTATTATATCTACCAAATTTACGGACTACTAGATACTATTATATCTAATTAAGGGCCGTAGTTTATATTGGCCTTCTAGAATAAGTTTACCCGGATCCTAGGTATTAGGTTAAAGCTTTTTATAGCATACTACCCCTAGATAGACGGTTAGACGGAGATTATAAATTAATACTTAGACCAGAGACTCTAGCCCTTTGTTAACTACTTCTAGGACAACTAGGGCAAACTGCTATCCCTAATAGACTACGCCCAGGCAACCCTACCCTATAACTCTATGGGATTTGCACCTATTTAGCTAGAAATGGAATATTTATCCTATACTAGCTTTGACTGGAATAGACTAGAAGGCCTATAGACCATACGCGAAAAACTATCTTATAAGGAAGCCTAGCAATACACTAAACGCTTAGAAGAAGCCTAGGCGGTAGCCTATATAAATCTAGAAAAGGCCTAGAGATTAATAGAATAGTAGGCAAATAAGTACAGGCGCGAGCCTAACTTTACTGTAGGCGATAAGGTCTGGGTTATAATAAAAAACTAGAAGATGGAACGGCCTAGCTATAAGCTGGACTATAAGATGGCAGGACTGTATAAGATCCTTAATAAAGAAGGCAACTTATATAAGGTTAAGCTCCTAGACTTAATTAAAGTCCACCCTATTTTCTTACTAGATAAGCTATAAAAAGCTGCAAATAACCCACTACCTGGATAAAAGAATAAGCCTCTACTGCTGATTTAAGTTAATGGCAATAATAAATGGGAAGTTAATAAAATACTAGCCTGTAAACTAGTATAAGGAACGCTAAAATACCGTGTCTAATGGAAAGGTTATGATCTAGACCCAACCTAGTACCCCGCCTAGAACTTTATAGGTTGCCCCTAAAAGCTTAAAGAATTCTATAACCAATACCCTAACAAGCCAGGACCTCCGAAGTATCTAAACGAGTGGATGGAGTGCTAGTATAGCGAAGATAATAAGCTACCTATTAAGCATAAAGATAAGAATACCCTATAAACATAATACGGACATATAAAGCCTGAGGGCAGGCTTTTTCGGAGGGGGGGGGTAATGTTACGGCGCTAGTGGAAAACGGTGGATTATGGTAGACGTTATGGTAGACGCAGAGTCACGTGAGCTTATGTGACTTGAGGATTGTATAAGACTTCGAGCGACGCTGCCCTTTTCTCCTTTCCTTTCTCTAGCTTTGGATCCTCGTTTATAGACTACCAATTGTACAGGCTTGCGCGTCCCTCTTGCCGTGCTCGTGCCTTGATTGACTAAGTCGCTAACATAGGGGTAGCCGTAGGGGTAGCTATAGGGGCAGCTGTAGGTATAGAGGAGAAAGCTATAAAGAAGAATAGGAAGATATGGGATAAGGAGGCCCTAAACACCTTATTTAACAAGATAGTTTAATACTTAGTTATAAATAGCTACGTCTTGGCTATTACTAAGCTTTATATATGGTGGTTGGAAAATAAGACCTTATAGCCATTATAGGGGGCGAAGCTCTTAGTAGTACTAGATAGTATCCGCCGTAATAAGGACCGGATTTAATATATTAACTTTATTAATTAAGGCCTATTTATAATTACTAGCGGCTATAACGTTAAAGGACTTAAAAAGGCCATTACTTAGTGCTAGGAGACGGGCTCTAAGATGCTAGGTTTAGTTAAGTCTTATTTTTAAACTACAGCTAAGCATTTATTAAGTTTGTATATACCCTATTTAGTCTATATAGCTACCGTTTTTTAACCTATTTCTTAGGCTATACTACTATTACCTGTAGTTAAAGTAGATAAGATATTTAGCTTACTAGCCCTATTTATATTAAACTAGAGAATAAAGGGCCTAAACTAGACAAGTTAGCACTATATATAATTATGTTAATAATATAAGGGAAGTAGAATTAGTACGGCAAGATTAAGTATATAGGCTATATACGAAACGCTAACCTTATCCTCTACCCCCTCTCTATAGTAGCTTTTTACTTCTTTAACCGCTAGGGTAAAGACGGTGCTAAAAGCTTTCTATCCTTTTAGTAGCTAAAGGACTACTATAACCTATATATCTTCCCTAGCAGTATTAAAGTACCATAATAGCCGCTAAGCTATTATACGCAGTTTAAATAAAATAAAAAGATATTCTAGGGGGTAGGAATTTACTTAAAGGAGAAAACCCATAGCGCCTATAAGCAGAGCGTCTAGTATTCTAAGCTTAGCGGCGTTAAGGAGATCTAAATTAGATGGGCCAGACGCTAGAATACGGACGCGATAATAGGAGCCTACTTTAGCTACCTACCCTATACGTTTATATAGTAAATCGCCGGCTTCCTAAAGGAAGAAAAGGGCTACTTTCTCCCCTACGTATAGGAGGTGCTAGAAAAGGCCCTTTATTTAAAGATATAGCCTAAAACGAATATTTGGCTAAAATGTATAGAGGCCTACTACCTAGGAGGGCTAATAATAAGGTTATATAGCTTGAGTTTATAGGCTTAGGATTTCTACGCCTTCTCTATACGCTTAGAGTAATCTTATTATAGAACTTAGTAATTTTATATAAGTAGTTCCCGCTCTACCTCCTATAGAAGGACCCCTTTTTAGCTATAAGGAGCACTAAAGGTTTGCCGTGCGGGTAGAAAACTTACTAACTAATATAGTTACGCTAGATAAGCTAATAATATAGAAATACTGGTCCGCCTATAAGGCTATAGCTAAGCTAAAATATAAGGCCGTGATCTCTAAGATAAAGGGGGTTTAATTATATATATAGACAATTTTAGAACGCCTTAGCAAGATAAAAAGGTTATTAGTATTATTTGCATCTATATAGATTTAGTAAGGGAAGATAGGCATCTAGATAGGGCCTATAGAGTCCATATATCTACCTTTAGGTAAGCCTGCGCTGTCTACTATAATATTTACTATATCCGCGCCACCTACTTAGCCGTTTATAATATCCGCACTATTTACTTAGCTATCTATAATATTTAAGCCGTTTATAATATCCGCACCACCTATTTAGCCGTCTACTATATCCGCATTGCCCCTACTAGCGTAGGCATAAGCTAATACTTAATAATCTCTCCTATTTATCCTTAACCTATAGGCATCGCTAAGAAAATATAAAATACTTTAAGGTGGTAATTTGGTCTTCTAGCTCTAGACTAAGTGGACTTTAGGGCTAGCGGGTGGGCCGTTAATTAAAGCTCTTAATTGCTGTTAGGAGGCACATTAGCGGGTTAACGGCGAGGCTATATTCTATAGCCGTTGCTATAGGATAATTAAGAATATAAAACGGCGCGTAGAAAATAGTACGGCAAGGGATAGGGGATAGGCTATTAACCAGCTAGAACAGCTACGAGGCCGGCGTTCTTTAGATTAGCTTTATACATTAGCATTTTGTTAGGGTGCCAAGATCCTGGAGGCCTCCTAACAGTCCTGATCGTCCTGACAGGCTCCTGGCAGGATTTTGATTTTCCTGATGGTCCTGATGGTACTGATGGTCCTGACCGTCCTGATGTCCTGATGGTCCTGATGGTCCTGATGGTCCTGATGGTCCTGACAGGCTCCTAACAGGCTCCTGACAGGACCCTACCATCCTGATGCGCTCCTGATAGGAAACTAATATTTCCTAATCGTCCTGACAGGCTCCTAATAGGAAACTAGTATTTCCTGATCGTCCTGTCAGGTTCCTGGCAGGATACCCCCTAAGCGACACCCCTTAAGCAACACTACTAAGGCTCTGCACGAGGCTCTATATACACGAAGCTCTTCACGAAGCTCTACACGAGGCTCTACACGAAGCTCTACACGAAACTCTATACGAAGCTCTGCACGAGGCTCTATACGAAGCTTGCACGAAGCTCTACACGAAGCTCTACACGGGGTTCTGCACGAAGCTCTGCACGAAGCTCTGCACGAAGCTTTGCACGAAGCTCTACACGAAGCTCTACACGAAGCTCTATACGAAGCTCTACACAAAGCTCTACACAAAGCTCTACACAAAGCTCTACATAAAGCTCTATGTACAGAGGCTCTGCACCGAAGCTCTATATAAAGCTCTATATAAAGCTCTACATGAAGCTCTGCGCAAAGCTCTATACGAAGCTCTACACGAAACTCTATGTATAAAGGCTTTGCACGAGGCTCTGCATAAGGCTCTGTATGAGGCTCTGCGCGAAGCTCTGCGTATAGAGGCTCTACATGTTAGAATTAGCGCTAGGGGTGTAGCGCTAGGGGTGCTGACTAAGCTCTAGACACATTACAAGGTTGAACTCTGTATATAATCTAGATTAATATCAACCGTATCTACCGCATCATAAATCAATTAATATTTATCGTCTGTGTTATCTCTATTATTAATTAGACCCTTAAGATTGCTCCACTATAACCTTATGACCTTATAATTCCAACAGGTTATAAGCCCGGGTAGCAACTGTCAGGTAAAACCTAAGTAGATAGTTATATAGCCGCAAGGTACAGGCGACCCTGGGGCGACCCAGGGGTGACTCACCTGTAAGGCACGTGCGCTGCACGTGCCTAGGGAAAACCCTTCCTTACCTCACACACAGACTCCTCCTTTTCCCTTAAGGATTTGTCTGTCTATACAATATACCCTATTGTTTTATTATTAAGCTCCCTATCTATATCCTTACCTCATATTTAAATCCTTACTAATCCCCTTAGGAGGATAGCTGGTTTAATTTTTCTATAATGCCTCTAAAAAGAAAACCAACGCCTATACCCAACGGTAATACGCTAATAATACGACCGCTAAATGCCTTAGGATCTAGTGCAGACAAAACCGCTAGAAATATACTAGCTGTCAGATAATCTGTATTCTCGAAAGGCGTGGGTCACGTGCACGGGTCACGTGTACTGTAAAATCTCTTCGTAGCTCGCAGCCCTAGGGCCCCAAGACAAGGACAACAATCAACGATCAAGTCAAGATCATCAATCAATCAACCCATTTCATCAATGAACTGCTCTACACGAACTTTGTGACAGTTATGAGCCCAGTCCGCCAACTTAAGAAGCTATTTAGCTATTACTCAATTATTTAAAGAAATTCTACCTTATTGTTAGACTCTGACACCTCATTATTAAGGACGTAGACTCTAACAGAATCCTACCTTAAGTGTTATAGGATGATTCTAATATAAGATTCCATAAGATTCCATAAGATTCTATAAGAAATCCTACCTTAATCGTTAAAGGACGATCCTGATAATAAGGACGATCCTAATAATAAAATACCATCTTAATTCCTCCTTTACCTATTAGTTAAATGACTTAACCATTAAGTTTATTAACAATAATTATCCTTAATAAGCCAGAAGACTGGGAATAATGGCTATAGTAACTTTAAGCCGTTATAGGTTAGTAAATTTGGGCCTACATTAACCCAGCCATAGAAGCACCTTAAGAAGGTCTACTTAAAAAACCACCTTATCTAAAGGTTATAGATTTTAATAAGAATACAACCTTATATATATAGCTTTTGTTAAATTAACAGAAAGCGTATAAGAACAGCAGATAATACTATAACTAGGATATAAAGTATTTCCTAAAATAGGAAGATTATCTTTAATAAATCCGCACCTAGATTATATCTATAGTATTAAGTTAAAAGAAGCTACTGCTTAACCCTTCCTTAACCGTTAAAGAATAGCTATCTCGGTTAAAGGAGAATATAGAACCTACCTTATTATTTATTAGGAAGAAGGTATAACACTAATACATAGAAGCCCTTAAGGGGTTTAAATAGTTATTAAAATTAAACTAATAGCTAGATTAATGGGAACATATAATATCCCTAGGAGAGAAATATAAGATCCCTTAAATGTCCAATAGAATCTGGCTTTAAGATTTAGCAGAAGTTATTTAACCTTTTAATAACGCCTACTATATAAAGTATACTACCGAGTTAAATAACCCTTAGAAGTTAAGATCTTCTAAATACTATAGAGTAGTAAAGGAGCTGCAAGAAGGACTTAGAATACCCTTAAAGAAAGCCAATACTATTATAAGAGGCAGTACCTTTAATGCAGACTTTGTAGAGCAAGCTACTAAGGATTACTCTAATACTACTAAAGGTTTATAAAGAGGAAAGGCCTTAGTATATAATAGACGCTTAAAGAGAGCCGGGACACTAGTGGATAAGGAGATGTCCTATAAGAAGCTAATGCCTAAGTGCTTAGCGTGCGGAATATAAGGACACTCTATTTAGGACTATTGGTGTTTATTTAAAGATAAGAGACCTATAGGAGTTATAATAGGAGATGCGCGCATTAATAGGGCACTAAAGAAGGTAGAAAAGAATAAGAATCTTACTAACCAAGTTGCTAAAATCAGACTTAAAGGATAAGAAGATAAAGCTTAATAATAACAGGACAAGAGCTAGGAAGTTAAGATTAAGGGAGAAGCTAATGCGATATTCCTAGAATTATATTATACCAGTTAACTCCATCTACTAAAGCTATTAACTATTCTTAACTTAGGAACCACTCTCTATATCTTTAATAACCTTACTTGTTTTTATAATTTTAGGAAAGCTCTAAAATACGAATATATTATCGCCGGCAGCTTAGAAGTGCCTATACTAGGCTATAGCGATGTCACTATCTAAGTTATAAAACCAGATAAGAGCAAGGGAATCCTACGTCTTAAGGACGTTGCCTTTTATATAGACTTTAATACGAATCTAGTGTTGTTCTATCTACTTTAAAAATAAGGGTACTACTGGGATAATAAAGGAGACAATAATCTTCTAGTTTGGAAGGATAATACAATCCTATATTAAATGGAAGAATGTTATAGATAATAGACTATTAAATATGTCCAACTAGGAAGTTAATTAGCGTTTAATATAAGCCGACTACTACGCCGCTAATGGAAGCGTAGAGCATTATTAAGAGACGCTTATCTGGATTTAAAAGGTAATGCGTATCTATAGTATCTGTGTCTAGGTTATCTAGGACCTATAAGCCTTTACCATTTAGGTCTTAACACCCTAGGAGTTAAGCTTTAAGGCCTAAAGATAATAAAATGTTAACATTACAGTCTTGCTAAAATTAAGCATTAGGTCTTAAGAAGGTTCTTAAAATAGAATATTAATAAACCTTATCTTAACCTCTATATTAACTAGACTAACCTTAAGGAAGCGCATACTAGATTTATATAAGTTATGTTTATCTATAATACCTTCTTAGGAAGAACCTTCTCGTATTTTATAATAATGCATAGTAAAGAGAAGGAGACACTATAAGGGCTTAAAGATTTTATCTAATGGATTTGTCTAAGGCAGAACCTTAAGGTTAATACTATTAAATTAGACAATAAGCTAGGGAGAAGAAGAACCCTTAAATGGCTATAGACCTAAGGGATTATATTTAAGCCTTTGGTGCCTTATACCTAAGCTTAAAATAGTACCACCAAATGCTTAGGGGGTGTAATTATTAAAAGAGTATATATAATAAGAATTGCTGCTAATCTACTATACAATCTATGGAAAGAGATAGTTGACTATATAGTCTACCTTTAAGATTAAACGCTATGGGAAAGTAATGGTTGGAAATTGCTATATAAGAGGTTCTATACCTTCCTAGCTAATAGGTTAAGAAAGCCGTAACTAGCGCACCTAAAAGCCTACGGCTGTAGGGCGTATGCGATAACGTTGGACGCCTAGCTAAAGAAGAAAAGGCTAAGCAAGCTAGATCCGCGAGCCCATATTAACTACCTTGTTAGCTATAACTCTACTAATATCTATAGGATCTGGATCCTATATAAAGGTATTATTATCTCTACTAGGGACGTTATCTTTAATAAGAAGATGTTCTTTAACGGCAAGCGAATGGATATCTTAAAGGACCTATACGCTAAGTTAGACACGCTAATTGAGAAGATTTAACTCCCTAATACCCTAACTAAGAATAAGGTCCTTCTAGAAGATAATAAAGAAGTATTTAAACCGTTAATTTAAGAGGAAGATGACAATGTTAATAAGCCAGTTTAACCCTTTAATAAGTTAGTAGATCTTAAGCTTGCAAGAGCTCTTAAAGATGCGTATTATACGCCACCTCTAATAAAAGAAGATAAAGAATCTCTATATGCCTTTTATGTTAAGTATTTTATAAAGTTAGATGTATAAGGTACTAATTAGGACATTATTAGCTAAGTAGGAGACGGGTTTTATACTTGGGGGGTGTTTAATGACTCTGTTAAGGACTTATTTAAGGAAGCCTGTAATAATAGGTTTAAAGACTTTATTTCTAAAAGGATTACATTAGCCTATTATGGCGCCTTCTTAGTAGGAAGGAAGTTTAACCTTAATAGTTAACTTAATAATAGTAAGCTAAAATTAGGTAGAACACGCGATGTTAGATTATATAGGAAGAACCTACCTCCGCTACCTCAGTTAATCTAGAACCTTAATACATATCCTCTTTAAGATTAGTTCTAAGAGGCTTAATAAGCCTATCTCTAATCTTATTATTAAATAAGGTTGTTTTAAGAAATAGATAAGAAGTATATAAAGGGACAGGAGGTCCTTAGCTTAATATGGGTGTTTATCTATAAGATGGACAAGTACGGATTCCTCCAGAAATGCAAGACACGCTTAGTAGTATGCGGAAATTAATAGGCCCTAGGAGACCTACCTATAAGAGCTACTATATTAGCTAGTACGACCTTCCGAACCCTTATAGCGATTACCATAAAATTTAACCTAGAGATGACACAGATAGATGCAGTTAACACATTTGTCCATTGCAATCTTGATAAGGTCGTCTATATAAAGCTACTGCCAAGGTTTAGTAAAGAAAAGATAGATAAAGTACTGCGCTTAAGAAAAGCCTTATACGGACTATAATAATTACCACTGTTATAGCAGAAGAATTTTATAAGCTTGTTAAATAAATTAGGTTTTAAAGAGGTACCTTAGAAGCCGTATATTATGCTAAAAGGTGGAATAGTTGTCTTCTTCTATGTTAATAATATTATCTTCTACTACTAAAAGATAGATAAGAAGAAAGCTTAAGAAGCAATTAAGGAGCTAAGCAAGGAATACTAGATAAGTACCCTTAGTAAGCTAAAATGGTTCCTAGGAATCCATGTGCTACACAATTATAGCTAGAGGCTCCTATGGCTATCCTAGGAAGCCTATATTAAGAAGATAGCTAACTAGTACAAGATAGATCTTAAAGGGCGTCTTCCAAATACTCCTATGGCAGAATCAGAACTCCTTCCTACTAATCACTATATAATCCGTCTAACGCGTCCGTCCCCTAATATAGACCTATTAGTCCGTCCTATATCCCTACTAGCCTTTATAATGCTATATTAGAGAAAATTGGGTTTAGTACTCTATGCAGCTACTATAACACGTCCGGATATTGCCTTTATAGTATTACAGCTGGCAAGGTTTAATTAGAATCTAAGCTAAGAGCATTATTAAGCGGCAGACAGAGTCATCTAGTACCTATATGGCATGAGAAGCAGAGCAATCTGCTATAGAGGAGATAAGGAAGGAATAAAGGAATACGCGATAAAGGACGAGATAACGGAAGAGACGGTGCGTAATCATTTATCTATACCAGCAACGCATTATTCGCGGACAACTCCGTTAATAGAAAGAGCTTATAAGGATATATTATAAAGCTATTTGGGGGGCCAATTGCCTAGAGAGTAAATAAGCAGGATATGGTTACAACGTTAAGTATAGAAGCTAAGTTATTAGCCCTATCACAGACAGTAAAGGAAGCTATCTTTATTAGTAGGCTGTTTAAAGTAATAACGTTACGCCTAAATAAGCCCTTAATTATTAAATGCGATAATATATAGATACTTTAACTAATTATGGAAGACACGGTAAAGCTAATTATAAAGCTCTAATACGTTAACATCTATTAATACTAGCTACGTTAGGAATACATAATAAGATAAGTACGATTTTAATAGATAGTAATAAAGGAGATAATTATTAATGGACTTACGAAGGCCCTGCCCAAGCAGAGGTTTTAAAGCTTTATTAATATAATTGGGATGGTGGATATTAAGGAGTAGCTAGATAAGGAGAAGTAACTAAAGGACCTAAGGGACAGTATTAGAGCAAGATGGAAGGATTCAGATAAGATTATAGTTTAATTAACTCATTAACGGATATAAGAAGGTGGCTAGCTTTAACCTTAAAGAGCTTAAAGCTAAAGGGGTGTGTTAGATAATCTGTATTCTTGAAAGGCGTGGGTTATGTGCACAGGCCACGTGCACTGTAAAATCTCTTTATAGCTTGCAGCCCTAGGGCCCCAAGACAAGGACAACAATCAACGATTAAGTCAAGATCATTAATTAATCAACCTATTTCATTAATGAACTGCTCTACACGAACTTTGTGACACTAGTAGAATCTAAGCCACCTTCTAAACCTTAAAATGATTAGCTATCTGTAAACACTAAAGACTAGTTTAACTTATATACCTAGGCTTAATAGAAGCTTAGTAAGATTACCAGTGTCCTACCAAATACTGCTAATATAAAGGAGCTAGATAAGCTAGCTAAGAAAATAGCCAACTTATAGAGCATTATTAATTTAATAAAGCCCTCCCGTCACCTCTCCAGCAAAGAGTATAAGTTATATGGCGAACGCATACGCCAAATAAATCTTAACGCCCTGGGTAAGAAGTTACTACCTAATATTAGCGGTATTACTTAACAGCATTTTAACCGCTAGATTACCGCAGTTAAGAATTAATTTAAGGTTAATAACGCTAACTATAACTGTAAGCAACGTACGCTCTAGGCCATTAAAGGTCTTGTAAAAGAGAAGACAATTACCTAACTAGTTTATTGCTGGTTAGGCATTAAAGATAAAGGTCCCTTACTATAGGATAAGTTTAAGACTATAGTCTAAAACCGGATTAGGAACCCCACAGTAAGACGCTTTAATAACGCTATAATATACTATATAGCTATTATAAAGGAGAACTAGAGGTTTAACGTCTTCCTAGCCCGTATGCGTAGCTTAGAGGACCTCTTCTTATATACCCCTTTTGTTAATCCTAAGCAATAGGTAGACTTTTAGTTCTTATATCTCCCAGCCTATCTATAAGCAGAGCCCTTCTAACAGAACTTCGCCTAATAGGTAAAAACCGCTAAAGACCTCTTTAATGAAATCCGTTATATAGAGCAATTGCTTAATACTATAAAGCTCGCGGAAGATCGCGTAAGTAGTAGCGGCAAATTATTATATTTAAAGCGGTAGTATAGGCTTTATAGAATTAGGTTTAGGGAACAAAACCTAAAAAGGGTGACGCTTTAAGCAAACTTTTAGGGAGACTACTTAAAAGCCAGATGGCTTAGAGGATCCCTTAGACGCTAGTGGTACGCACGCAAGTTAAAAGAGACCTATAGGTAACTACCATAAAGAATACTAGAAGCAAGCTAGTAAAGATAAGTTAGGCTAGCTTTCGGAAAACCTAAAGCCCTAGTAGCGTATCTCTCTTAACTGTAACTAGGGCCTAATATAGAGGGAGAGAAGAAACGCATTGTGGTATATATTACAATGGATATACCCTAGGGTAAAGTCCGCCTACGTTGCTTATATAATAATAGGTGCTAAATTAACCTTATTAACCAAGACGTCGTCTATAGGTTTAACCTGCCTATAAGCTACGCGCTATATTTACGTAAACCTATTACACGTTTCCTTAATAGTAACTGGATAACAATCTGGGACGCTTATAATCTAACGGCCATCACTAGCAACTCCTAGGGTACCCCTTACACTATCGGCCCCTAGACCTTTTAGGGTGGCTTATTTAATAATTATAATATAGTTTTTAGATAGGATTGGCTCGCGGAAGCAGATCTATTAATTAGCTTTTATTCTAGATAATTTATTTAGGGTACTTTAGACCCTAAACGCCTCTAAATAGTTACCCTTAATACGCTCCTAGCAGACATTAAGGCTAGCAAAATAGTCTATTCGCTATAGCTAGAAGACTCCTTCTTTATACTAGTTATAAATATAATAGAGGACCTATTGTCACTGGTAGCAAATACCCGTGCAGACCCTCTAGATATAGAGACACCGGTTATAAACATAATAGAGGACCTGCTATTACTGGTAGCAAGTACCTATAGAGACCCTCTAATGCTAGCATAGATTACCTATACTTAAGGGGAAGGTGATCGAAACCCTAAAACTATTAAGTATACTATAGCAGAGCTGTATATACTTTTAGTGCGAGCACACTTACAAAACGTATATTAGCCGCACCTATCTCTTTACTGGCTCCCAGAAGCATATTACTATGCAATAGTTACTTTAACCTCTATAGGCTCTAACCTACTAAATGCATATAAAGAAGAGATTAATGTCTTCTCTAATAAGCTAGCAAGTATACTACTTTAGAACTCTAGGTACAACTATATAATTAACTTAGAAGAAGGCAAGACGCCACCATAGATGCCCATTTATAACCTCTTATAGAAAGAGTTATAGATCTTATAGGAGTACCTAGAGAGTGCTCTTAAGAAGGGCTAGATTAGGCCCAGCAAGTTGCCTACTAGAGCGCCTATTCTCTTTATACCGAAAGCAGAAGGTATAATATAGCTATGCGTTAACTATAGACGCCTAAACAAGATCACAATTAAAAACTAGTACCCCCTACTACTGGTTAGCAAACTCTTTAATAGGCTTAGCTATATAAAGATATTTATAAAGCTGGATCTTTATAATATGTACTATAGGATTTGCATTAAAAAGGGAGATAAATGGAAGACCACATTTAAGACACGCTATGGTTACTTTAAGTACCTAGTAATGCCCTTTAGTCTTACTAACGCCTCTATAACTTTCTAGAGCTATATTTAAAAGGCTCTAGGGACCCTAATAAATACCATCTACATAGTTTACCTAAATAACATTCTTATTTACTTAAATAATAAGGACAAGCACGTTAAGCATATTAAGCAGGTACTATAACAGCTCCGCGCTTGGGGCTTATATGCTAAACTGTTAAAATATATCTTTTATACTAAGAATATTAAGTTCCTGGGCTTTATTGTTATACCTAATAGTATTATAATGGATCTTGCCCGCGTAAAAGCTATTAAAGAATAGCCTAAGCCTAAGTCCTATAGGGACATCTAGGTCTTTATTGGCTTTACTAACTTCTATAGGCGATTTATCTGGAACTACTCAGATACTATATACCCCCTATATATATACCTTATACGGGCATATCGCGACCCAATGTTAGATGGGGAGAAGAAGAAGTAGAAGCGTAAGAAAGGGCCTACTAAATGGTATTAACCTTGGTCCTAGCCTAACAACACTTAGTAGGTGTTTTGCAAGCTACGCGCTATATTTACACAGGCTCCTCTACTTCGCCACTTTAATCCTAATTTACCCCTAATAGTAATTACTAACGCTTCTAATTATGCCTATAGTAGTATACTTCTACAGCCTTTTAGGCAGGGAGATTAACTCTACTGGCACCTAATTGCTTATTATAGTTAAAAGCTTACTAGCCTAGAAGTGCGGTATAATATACATAATAAGGAGCTACTCGCTATAGTATAATGCTTTAAGACGTGGCGCCACTACCTTAAGTACACCGTATATATAATGCGTGTGCTCTGCGATTATAATAATCTTAGGTACTTTATAACTATAAAGAGCTTATCTGCTTGCCAGGCCCGGTATACTAAGAAACGGGCTAAGTTTAATTTTAAGATTAAATATAAGCTAGGTGAAGCAAATCCCGCTAATATACTATCCTGGCGCCTGGATTATACTAAAGGCTTTAAAGATAGCAGTAAGAGGACAGTTCTTAATGCTATACTGCCTATATTGCAGCAAAAGTTGCGGGTTATAGGCCTTATAGGCGGCCCTGGTGCTACTACACTAAACTAGTAAATAGCATATATGCAGTATACGAGCGACCCTTGCGAATATAGCGCTAGCAGACTAATGTGTCCTACCATTCTCTCTAAGACCCCCTTAACCGGCCTAATAGCGTTTAACCCTAGAGAAGATCCCTTGGCCTAGGCAACGGTCCCCTATAATAACCTAGTAAGTCACCTATATATTATACATTACTTTACTAACACCGACTTTACGCAGAGTCTTATACTATAGTAAGAGGTAGTAGTAGCTGCCTTAGCCAAAACGGCGTTTACGGAACACCCCCCCAAGTTACTGGTTAATTTTATTTATAAAGTATAAGAAAGGGACGCCTTTATACGCTTTATATGTGATTAGTTAACCCAAGAATAGGTTCCTGCCGGTAATAAGGACTATACCCTTAATAATTAAGGACTCCTAAAGCAAAACAATAAGGTCTAGGTGCTAAATTATATACCACTATAATAGGAGATCCTTAAGTAGAATTATAATAATCCTATAGGTAGCTATTATAGATTTAACTGTACCTGCGAGGTAATTACGCGGAAGTATGCTTGGAACGGTCTTACTAAAAATCTCCATAAATACCGAGATAACTATAATGCCTACCAACGCTATAAATCGCGCTGCTATAAACCCTATAGTAAGCTGCAGCCTTTTTAGGTCCCCACCCAAGCCTAGCAATATTATTTACTTAACTTTGTTATAGATCTCCTTAAGTCTAAGACTCCTAATGGCGTAGAGTGCAACTCCGTTCTTGTCCTTATAGACCATTTTATAAAGCTAGTACGCTACTATCTAGTGCGTAAGATAATTAATGCTACATAACTAGTAGAACTCTTATTTAGAGTCTTTGCACAAATAGGGCCCCTAGATAATATTATCTCTAATAGGGGTAGCATATTTATAAGCGAGTACTAGAGTACTACTATATGCTACCATCTCCGCGTTTAGTATAAGCTTAATACCGTATTCCACCTATAGGTAGATAGTTAGACGGAACGCCAAAACTAGGAGCTTAAGGCATACCTACGTATATTTACGAACTAGGAATAGTCTAATTAGGCCTCCCTACTTAATAAAGTAGCCTTTACCTATAACTCTAAGGTCTATACTATAATAAAGTGTTCCCCTATTAAGCTCACCTATGGCTAGCTGCCAAACGTCCTAGATAGAGTCCTAGACGACGTCCAAGACGCCCAGTAAGGTAGGGAGGGGTCTAAGTTAATAAATATTAAACTTGCAGAGACGTATCTATAGCGTCTGCGCCTTATACATAAGGCAGCGGCGGCGTTAATAATGCACGCCTAATAGCTTTAGGCAAAATACTATAATCATCACTATCTGGCTAAGCATTTCGCCGTTAGTAAATGAGTCCTGCTCTCTTCTAAGAATATCCACACAAAACGCCCCTATAAGAAGCCCAATAGCAAGTTTATAGGACCGTTTTAAATCTTATAGCGTATAGGGCAGTAAGTATATAAGCTAGAGCTCCTACTTGCTATGGCATGGCTTTACCTGGTCTTTTATATCTCCTTACTAGAGCCTTATAGGTTATGCCCTAGGTTTTAACCCCTAGTAGTAGAAGAGCTTAAGGAAGGCAGCTGGGAAGTAAAAGTAATTGTCGCCTACTAGGATCGTGCTGGATAACCGCAGTACCTTATTAAATAGCTAGGATGGCCAAATAAGTATAATAAATAGAAATACGAGATAGAACTTAAGAATTGTTAATAACTGCTAGACGAGTATCGTAAGCGGAATACCCCAGTCTTATAGCTAAAGCGTAGGCAAAAAGTAAGTGCTACTGCTAAGATATAATCTATACTAAAGCGGAGTAGAGGACGTCCTAAGGGATTAAAGAATAAGTAACGCTTATAATAAGAACTGCGGCATATATACGGGGTAAAGCATGATTTATTAATATTTTATATAAGCTATACTCTAACGCAACCTGGCTATGCTGGCGACTCGTAGGCGACTTATAAGTAAAGCTACGGCGTATACTAACAACGAAGCTTAATTTAGAAAGCACCCTTCCTAGACCTAGTCTGTTACTCTATGCCAGCTTAGCAGATTGCTATATTAGAGAACAGGTCTACTTAACTGGGGTCTAAAACCTACTGGTGACCCACTAGCAGTAACCTATACTAATAACTTATATACTATTCCATGTATATACTATACAGATAATGTATAAGGCTAAAGTATGGGTTAGCGGCGGATTGAATGGGTATATAGTCTTGCTGTCCACGAATCTGGCTATATATAAATAACCTATAACCTACCTATAAAGTATATACGGCGCTACGCCGGTATAGCGCAAGGCCAAAGTATAGGGTTAGCAGTGGATTTAATAGGTATAGTGCCTTACCACCCATAAGTCTGGCTGTATGTAAATAACCTATAACCTACCTATAAGGTACTAGCAACCTGCCTATACAAGTAATCTTTTGGAATATTTTTAATGGTCTACTAAATTTAGGCAAGCCCTAAATAGACCAATTAGGATTTTCCATCCTAGGGATAAAAAATCACTACTGGCTTGGTTAAATATGAGAGTCTTAATAAGGCAAATCTAACTAATTAGATAACTTTAACCAGCGGTTAAAGTTCCTTAACATCTTTACGCCGCGCATGTATACTACCTGTCTCTCTATACGCAAAATCAAGACGCTCTTTCCCCTCCAAAAAATTTTTTCCTTACTAAGGTTTTTATGGGTTTTATTAAGGCTTAAGTATATAAAGGATTAGGGACAATCCTTTTTAAAGGGGGGGCATTGTTAGATAAAACCTAAGTAGATAGTTATATAGCTATAAGGTATAGGCGACCCTAGGGCGACCTAGGGGTGACTTATCTGTAAGGCACGTGCGCTACACGTACCTAGGGAAAACCCTTCCTTACCTCGCATACAGACTCCTCCTTTTCCCTTAAGGATTTGTCTGTCTATACAATATACCCTATTGTTCCATTATTGAGCTCCCTATCCACATTCTTACCTTATAGCAACACCTTTCCTAACTTAAAAACAACCCCCTAAAATAACCTTATCTACCTTAACTATAATGGCACCTATATACAATTATAAGGCTAGTAAAATCGTTATTTTTAGTAAAGACAACTTTGTAGACTAGGAGCATATCTGTGAGGTAGCCCTAATTATATTAGAGGGCTAGGATTTTATTACTAGTATAGAGGACCTAAATTAAGTTAATTTAGCTAATAGAAGAAGAAGACGAGGGGAAGTAAACAAGATTATCTAAAATTTAATAGGAGATAACCGTTAGAAAGAGATACAAGTAATAATAAAGGAGTATAATATTTAAGAAATATAGGAAGGAATAAAGAAGTTTAATAAGGCTAATAATAAGGTCTATATCTCTAGACTTCGCAGAGAGTTCTATAGCACTATATTTAATCCTATAAAGATGCGAATTGTTAAGTTCCTTTATATACTAAATTAATTTAAAATTAATCTAGCTTTAATACCTTAAGTACTTACTAATAACAATATTAAAGAGCAACTCCTCCTAGCCCTACTAAGTGATGTTATATGGCAGAATATAAAGACCTAGTGTCTATAAGATAAATAAGACCTTAAGAGTTATATTACCCTTCTTTAAAAGTAAGAGACTGCTCTCCCTATATAAGTATAAAATGCAGCACTTGTATATAAGAGGAAAGACAAACCTAGGGGGAGAAGGGGAAATTAAGGTTAAGGTCAAATAAGGGATAGAGGCCGTGCTAGTAGATTTGATTATTCCTTATTACATTATAGCTTATTATCTTAAGTAAGTAAAGAGCCAAGACAACTAGAAAAAGATAAGTGTAGAGTATGCTATTAGAAAGGTCACTACCAGAAAGACTGTCCCCTGCTTAAATAATTCTAATTTAACAACGCTAAGAAGAAAGATTAAGGCGCTCCTAAGGTAGAGGAAGTAGGGAATATAGCAATAGCTAAGGAAGAATTTAATAGCAATTTAATCTACCTTAACTTTAACCCTAACCCTAAACGTACTATACTTTATAATAATATCTCTAGCTTAGGCTCTTAACTTAGGTGTAACTAAACACTTTATTAGTAACCAATTAGACCTAATACACTTAAAAAGATGGAATACGCTATAATAGGTCCGCACTGTAAATGGGACCATTGTCCCTGCTATAGGCTATAGTTAAGTTTAAATCGGCAGCCTAAGGCTAAAAGATATCTGGCTTGTACCTTCGTTTAAGACAACTAAGTTAATTTTAGTAAGGACTCTTACTTAGGAAGGCTACTTAATTACCTTTAATATGGACGATTAAGCTACTGGCGAGCATAAATTAGAAGTAATATTTAAGGCTATTATAAGGAATAACCTCTACGTACTATAAGAGCCTTAGGGAGCATTTAATGCGACAGCAGAAGCATATAATTTATAACCAAATATTAGTAAAATAGATACTGAGCTATAGCACTACTAAACTAGATATATAAATTATAGCGACCTATTTAAGCTATAGCACTCCTTACTAGGCATAAAGCTTAAGAAGAGAGTAGTACTAGTTAGTAAGAGTATGTGCGAAGCTTGTCTAGCTAGAAAGATGCGGGAAATACTAAGTAAGAAGACGACTAAGCGCAAAAAAATACCTAGTTAAGGGCTATACTTTAATACCACCGGATGAATCGGTATATTAATTAGAGGCTATAACTACTACTTTCTAGCCCTAGATAATGCCACATACTATACTTAGATTACTCCTCTTAAAACCCTCTAAACTAAAGAGGTACTACTATATATTAAAGAGATCATTATAAGGGCAGAAAGATTTACTAGGAATAAAGCTATTTGGATTTAAGCGGATAATAAAAAGGGGGAGTTCGGCCGCAGATTTTAAGACAAATTAATACCTTAAGGTATTAATTTTAAACTTTGCCCGCTATACAAGCACTTATATAATGGCGCGATTAAGCGCGTAATCTATACAGTTAATTTCAAGATAAGGTTACTTCTATTTTAAGGAAATATACTAGTTAAACTCTGGTGCTATATAGTTAAACACGCTATCTAGATTAAGAATTAAGTACTGACCTTATCACTTCCATTTAACAAATTTAAGCATAGTGGTGCTATTATACTATATAAGGTATACACCAGACAAGTTCCTAGCTTAAAGAATCTAGTCATCTTTAGGTATTATGCTAACCCGATTAACACGCTTAAGAAACACCCTAGGAAGTACAATTTAAGAATAAAACTTAACTACGTTTTTATGGGATTAAAAGGGAGTAGCCAATTCAAAATAATGAACCTATATACGCAAGCAATTAAGCTCTTTAGAGATGCTAAAGTAAATAAGTATAGGTTTCCTTATAGAGCATGTTAGGTGTATACTATAAGTCAAGCTATAAGACATAGTGATTAAGCGGGACGCTTAAATTACGCTATAAGCCAAGCTGTAAGCCAACCTAAACCTCCCCCTACTACCTTAAACGCGCCAATAGAGACTCTAGTTGCGAGAACTAAGAGTAGGCCAAATAGAGACCAAGTGGGCCGCTTAAATTAAGTGGGAAGCCTAGGTTAAGATTAAATAGGACGCTTAAATTTATAAGGTAATGCTAAGGGTAGGACGCCCGTACAAAGCATATTAATATATATTCCTTATGCGCAGAGAATAAGGTCCGGAAGGTTACCAAATACAAGGGTTTTCAACGATATGGTGGTTCAGTTAGTAATAGCTATAAAAGCTGTCTACTTAGAAGCTAAGAACACTACCTCCTTAGAAGCACCTATACTACTATTTAACACTATTAAGTTAGATTAGGCCTTAAGGGAGGACGCTCCTAGCTAGATAAAAGCTATCTTTAAAGAATTTCTCTCTCTAAAGAGAATGCACACTTATACTATTATAAGGGGGAGAGTACTAGAAGGAAGGTCGTTACTCCTAAGCAAGCTAGTTCTAAAGCATAAGTTTAACGCTAAGGGAGAAATAATTTATAAAAAGGTAAGACTATGCATTTAGGGAGACAAGAAGACCCCTAATATTAACTATTTTAAGACATTTGCATCTGTTATATAATATAACACCTTTAGGTTCTTAATAGCAAAGGTAGTAGCTAAAGACCTTAAACTTAACCACATTAACGTTAAAACTGCATTCTTAAACCCGCCATTATAAGAATAGATTTATATACAGATTCCTAACTTATTAAGAGACTTTAAACCTAACCTTAAGGGGGTAAAAGACGCCTACTTAAAGCTAAATAAGTCACTTTACGGCCTAAATCAGGCACTAAGAGAATGGTTTTAGATGGTTAAGAAGTTCTTTAAGAGTATAGGTTTAAAATCAGCAGAGGCTAACCCCAATCTCTTTATAGGAAATAAAGTATATATCTTGTTATTTGTTAACGATATACTAATTATAGGAAAGCGCTAACACCTAAATATTATAAAGATAAGGATCTTAAAAGAATGGAGATATAAAGACCTAGGCCCTATAGAGGTATTTATAGGCTTCTAAATTAACTAAGACCGTATAAACCGAACCCTTAAGCTACAGTCCCTCGTCAAAAGTGTCCGTGCCGAGGCCACCCAAAAAATGAGATTTCCTGCTAAATTGCTATGCAACAACCACGCAATTGATTCTAGAGCTTTAAAAAATATCGGAAGCTCCTCGCAGATATATGTTTGAGCAATTGCGAGTTATTTTTAGAGTTTAGCATTTACAGTCCCTTGTCAAAAGCCTGTGTGTTATACTGATATCTTACTAAAACTCACTATATTAGCATATATTTTCTATTACTAAATATTAAAAATATTTCTTAAAAATTTAATATGCTATAAACATTTACCTTTAATAAAAATCTTGTTATTTAAATTTTTATTTAAAAAATGTAAAAAATTATTATAAGGTTATAAAGTCAAAAAAGTAGAAAAAAGTATAATTTTCCATATAAAATAAAAATTTTAAACTTTATAATCTTATAATAAATTTTTACGCTTTTAAAATAAGAATTTAAATAAAAAAAGTTGTAATAAATATAAATCTTTACAAGATATTAAATTTTTTTAAAAGAATTTTAATATATGGTAATAGAAAATATATATTAAATATTATAGATTGCAAAAGAGAATTAGTAGGATTTCTAAAAGAGTTATAGGTTTTAAATTTTAAAAAATTGTTATAATAGCTAAGGCTTATATATATTATGGATTTTAGATATTTTTTAAAGCTTTAAAATTAATAATGTAGTTGTTATATAATAATTTGGTATAGATTTTATCTTGAAAATGCGCTCGGCACGGAGACTTTTGACGAGGTACTGTAT
>Ga0307507_10004885_pt1 | contig 22978 bp, 28 predicted proteins | sample 7_EM_MG_FD_207223 | JGI IMG/M metagenome (GOLD analysis project Ga0307507, IMG submission 207223) | Populus trichocarpa ectomycorrhiza microbial communities from riparian zone in the Pacific Northwest, United States - 7_EM | ecosystem: Host-associated > Plants > Roots > Unclassified | place...
GCGTCAGGTCTGATACGCTAGGACTTAGGGGGGGGGGGTTGGGAGAATCACACACTATCACTCGGTATTGAAAGAAAATATTCGCCTGTAAAAAGAGGTTTTCTGCTTGTTCAATATGATGATCATGATCTCGACGTCCTCAGGTATCATGGTCTTCCCGACTCGAGTTGAAAAGGATCGGCGTGATGGGTGTCGCTAATGTAAGAGGGTAAGCAAAATCTAGCCACAACCAGTATCGGTTAGCGACACTAAATCTAGCAAGACACTCGCCACGCCTAAAGCAGATTAGGATTATAGAACCTGATCTCCTAACGTCGAATCAACACCACTGAACGTCTGGAATTCTGTATTCACATCGTGCTCTCGACGTCCTCAGCTATCATGGTCGTCCCGACTCTTGGGGAAAAGGTTTGACGAAATGGGGGTCACTAATGTAGGAGGCTAAGCAAAATCTAGCCACAACGAGTATCGGTTAGCGACACTAAGTCCAGCAAGACACTCGGCACGCCTAAAGTAGATTAGGATTGTTGAACCTCATCTCCTAACGTCGAATCAACACCACTAAACGTCTAGAATTCTGTATTCACACCATGCGCTCATGTGTTTGACTAGTTTAGTCCGCCGACGCCGGCCTAGTTAAGGACAGAATGCGCAGCGGGCTTGATCAAGGAAAAAAATTTCGTCTCTTAATGCAAGGAGGCGTAAGGACTAGCAATACAGGATACGAGAAGCTGAAGCAAGGGCGCCCAATGATATGTTTACTATCATATACCCGCTACCGAACCACAAACTGAAAATTCAGACTAAAGCGAAATATGATCTAGGGAAAAAAGGAAAAAAAAAAAGAAAAATACGCCAGAAACTAGGAAAATTTCGAATTATTTTCGGCCAGCACTCCGTCTTTTTAAACGTCCCGGTTGGGGCGATGGCCGTTTGGTGTTGTTGGGGGCACTACTCAGGCTTGATGTTGAAGAAGCCCTGGGCCCCAGGGGTGTCACTGGGGGCTGCTGGTTCTGTCGGGGCTGGGAGCGTGGTTGGCGGCTGTTCAGTTGTGCGAGCTACTTGTTCTGTCGCTCCCACTGAAGTTGTCTGAACCTGCGCATCAATGGGAGCAACGGTGGGGGAGGCGGGAGGTTGGTCGCGGATTACCAGCAGGCTGGTAGGAGGCCTCTCCTGGGCACCATCATGTTCTGAACGCAGGGCGGCTGCCGGTTCAATTGTGCGAGCTGCTTGTTCCGTCGCTCTCAGTGGAGTTGTTTGAACCTGCGCATGGATCGGAGCAACGGCTGGGGAGATGGGACGTTCGTCGTGGAATCCGGGTAGGGTAGAAGGAAGGGTGTCCTGGGCACCATCGACTCCCGAACGCAGCACAGCTTCCAGCCAGGTATCTGTAATATAGTCTGCCATCCTGGGCAACTCCCATAGAACCTTCTGGACCTCTTGGAGTTTCGTTTGCGTAGATGGCGCAAAAGGCCTAGAGGCCGACTCCCGCGAGAGCGGAGTGAACCGATCATTGCTCGGGGCGTCCTCTATTTCTCGTGGGGTAGCCCTCTGTCGTGTCGAGCGGCCCGGGGCTCCTAATTCCTCGTCCTAGGTCGTGAATTAGCCATCATGTTTTGATCTTCATTTTAACGTGAGCTGTCGATACTTACGTCGTCCAAAACAATGGCCCCCCTGTGAGGAGGAGCCTGTGGTTCCCCCTCGCTCTCGGCCTCTAGTCATTCCTCCTCCTTCTCATCCTCATCCTTATCCTTATCCTCATCCCCATCCTCATCCACTTGCATGATCCCCACAGCATGTTCCCAAATGTTGCAATTGAGAAACGGGTATCTCGCTTGGCAGGCTCGGGCATCTGGGCTCTATCCTCTGTATTGTTGCGACCTGACTTGACGACCAAGAGATCGAGGGGATCTTGGCCATGGTTTGCAAGGAGCCACGCTAGAATGTCATTATTGCTATGGAGAAAGATAAGCTGGCGCACAAGTAGAGGTTGTTCGGGCTCTGGAGATAGCCTGACAGCACCCGCACCAGTCGCCGGATCAGATATAGTAGACATCCGATTTCTTCCTCCACACGCTCCCCTCTAACCAGCGCGACCAGACTTTTAATGCTTGGTGTTGTCAACACACCCCATGCGATTCCCCGGTCCGAGTCGCTAGCACATCAGGGATGGTCGAGGAATGGATGTCGCGCTTCTAGGGCTCCCGTTCTGCGAAAGATATGGATTCTTACTGCCCGTGGGCAATAAGTTGACGATTGAGACTCTGGTACAATAAATTAGTGCGAGGCTGACGGGAGATAGATGGGAATAATCACTTACTCAGAGATTCCGCGACATCTCTACCACCGGGGCGCTCAGCGATTCGACGCAGGTTAGAGGTGTGGAGTTTCCTAGCCGAATCTTTAACTAGTATTCTCAGGTGACAGGTGAGTTCCACGACGTCATCTGGGTGGTCGTTTGTGTCAATGTGGGTGACGCGATCTGTCACGGGCGGAAGGGCGCGAGCAAAGACAGTGATTGCTTCCACTTGGGCGTCTGTCAAGTGACCGTGGTCAAGGTTGCGTGCTGTAATATAGGCCTTGAGCTGCTCACGCCAATCGAACTAGCCAGATGTGATGTCAGGATTGAAGAACCCGCACGACGATTTAGCGTATGCAATGTCGCCATACACCTTCCCAATTTGGGCTCAATTGCTAGCGTGACCTATTCTGATACCTGGGTGGGGGCTTTCTTGGACCAACCCAGTGCCCAACTGTTCGACGGGTGTCTCGAAGTGGGCACGCTCCGCCAGGTGTCTGTTCACAAGAAAGGTCGTGCTGAGCGCTATATCCTGCAATGCAAATCTGGTACTTTCCGTGATTAGTTACGCTCTCTCCTCATCGGGGCGACGGGCGACTATACATGGCCTCGTATTTCTTCGATTTCCGCACTCAGCGTCAATCCTCTGGCGCTGCGCACCGGGGCGTCTAAGGCGAATGGAAACACTAAAATTGCTCACGAATATATACATGTAGTTTACTTACTTTCCCTTCTCTAACTGCTGTTTCCATGAGCTCGGAGGTGTCATGGGAAATGTGCAATGTTTAGATTGAATAGAACTCAATGAAAAAGATGAGAAAAATTATTGATACATCAACTAAGAGACGAGGATCTTGGAGGGAGGTTGACGTAGGTAGGTCGGAATCTGGCCCCAGACGTGGGGAGAACAGAGAAGAGGAATATAGGGAGAGTGAGAACGCCAAAGTGGAAGGAGGGGTAGGAGGGGTTCTTATATACACCTCGTCGATGCCGGGGGTACATTTCCTAACGGTTAGCCATGGTGGTGTGTAATGTACGAGCAAAGAACCCGAAGTAGGGTGTGCTAGTACAACCACGTCGCACAGCGAAGTGGATACCGGTATCGTGGGGCAGATGAACTAGCCACATAGCGGATCTACGAATTGTGATGGATAAAGATATAGAACATGGAAAATCCAATAATCGTGAACACTTATGAGTCTCAGAGATTTCCACCCCGTGTGATGAAATAAGGTTTTAAGCCTCACAAGGATAGAGATGCCAAGAGACGTAAGGGACGCGATGTCTCTTGGCGTCTGCCAAGGCACCATCGACATCCCTGGAATTTTTCCTCCATCAAGTGTAAGACCACACATGAGCGAAGCCAGAAGAACATGAACTAATTAGATGCAGATCGCCAGGCAGGCAGGAAGGCAGGCAGGCAGGCTATAAGAAATATATTCAAAACCCCTAAGAACTCTAATGCTAAACAAGTTCACTAATACACTATAGGTCTAGGTAGACTCAGAGAAGGATAGACACCGTTTCAAATCACACTGGCAGAGGCTCGAACACTATCTCTTGGGCTTACGCTCGTGACCATCCTCGTCATCTCAGGAAGCACTGCGCTTCCGTACCTACTCGCTTTCCAAAAGTTCACTCGCCATGGAAGCCAAACAAAAGCTCATGGACTTACTGTCATCACAATTTTCGTCGTCGAACAGACACCTGCGCTTCCGTGTCATGTCGCCCCGAGCAACATGCCGTCCCAGTTCCGTCGAGTGTTGTATATTCAACCCGCTCGACGATTGGAGGGCGAGTGTTATACGTTTCATGGGGGATTCCTGTCTCTCTCCACCGGCGGATGACGACATCACAACGCCGCCTTCGCGTCGATCCCCCGCGCCGGAGACATCCCATGACGCGCCTGATCAGGCTACAAGTAAAGCGTCCCAGTCATCTTCCTCTTGCGGTTCACTTGCTTCGTTACCCGGCCTGGGATTAGCTCTGGGCTCCGGTTGTCTTGGCGCCGGATCAAATGAACCTCCACGCAATTTGTCCCGTGCTATCGCTGTATTCGCCCAATTGGTCACAGCGCCTGGTACAAGATAGTTGTGCCCCCTCAATGTGTGTCTGGGTTTCCTACTTACGTTATTCGGACGATGACAATTGCTTCAGAGATCAAGCGAGTCTTCAGGAACTGGATTCGTCAGGAGCCAGGCCCTTACCGCTTCATCGACATCGATGAAGACATAATTGATCCACGAGAGCGGCGTGTTGGGATAGTCTCGTAGGAGTCGGCATCCTTCGCCTGTAGCGCCAGGTATGTACCGAATCGTCTCATGTCGTATGGATCTCGTAATTATCGCTGACAGTCCACTGATGTCATAGGAATTCAACTCAGCACACGGTACCCCGTTGAGAGGGCGCCAATTGAGCCGGCGATAATTAGGGTAGTCTGCGAGGCTATCACCCGCGTGGTGGATCCAAACAATACGCACTGCGCGTGGACGTCCGAGTAGAGCGCTCCAATCTACAACTCCTTAGTCAGTAAGTGAAAAACCCAAACACGCCGATGATTTTGCAAAGGACTCACATGTTGGCGCCGGGCGATTTAGAGGGAGATAAGCTATGATTGGTGCCGGCGCAGGGCTGTCAGGTGGGCTGTTAGGTGGGCTGTTCGGTGGGCTCTTTGCTGGGCTGTTTGCAGGGCTGTTTGCTTGGCTACTGCCTGAGCTGCTGCCTGCGCTGCTGAGTGGGGTATCGAGTAGGATTGGTGCTTGCGGCTACCCAGCCACTGGGGGAGCGTTGTATGGAGCAGGTATTCCTTGTCCTTGCATCGGGTGAGCAGCTTGAGCGACTTGTCTTTGCGCTTGCAGCTGGTTAATCAGTGGTTTAGGTTGACCCGGCGCGACAGCTGGAGCGACTTGTGCTTGCGCCGGAATGACAGGAAGGACTTGTCCTGGCCCATGCGGTTCAGGTTGACCAGGAACGACAACTGGAGCGACTTGTCCTGGCGCCGCAACGATAGGAACGACTTGTGGTTGCCCTTGCGGTTGAGGTTCGCCCGGAACGACACCACGAGCAACTTGACCTGGCGCCGGAACGATATGCGCGACTTGTCCTTGCGATTGCGGTTGAGGTTGACCCGGAGCAAAACCTGGACTGACTTGTCCTGGCGCCGGAACGAGAGGAACGACTTTGGCTTGCGCTTGCGGTTGAGGCTAACCCGGAACGACACCTGGACCGACCTGGCGTGGCGCGGGAACGAGAAGAACGACTTGTGCTCCCTCTTGCGGTTGAGGTTGACCCGGAACGACACCTGGAGCAAGTTGTCCTGGCGCCGGAACAATAGGAACGACGGGTCCTTGCGCTTGTGGTTTAGGTTGACCCGGGAACGACACCAGGACCAACTTGTGCTTGCGCTGAAATGGCACCCGTTATGACTTCCCTTTGCGCTTGTGGTTGGTTAATCGCCGGGAGAGAGTTCTGGGGAACGGGAGCTCGGTTCGGATCTGCCGTATCAAGAGCCCATTCAATTGGGGCGCCCAGAGGTATTAGCAGGGTGGGAACAAGCACCTGCGGAGTGGGGACTCCTGGCTGGCCCAGTGCAGGTGCAGGCTGGCCCTTAGCCAGAACCTGAAGCTGCTGGTCCTTGGTGGTTGTCAACTTACTTATACTGTCCTTAACAAGTTGAACGTTTGCCTGATGGCCTCCCGCCTACGAGGCACGTTATTCGCAGCTGATTCTGTGCCGACCTGATTCCACCCAGGGCGCAATCTCCTCATTCCAGCGACGATTTGCTTGAATTCTCCAATAGCAAAACTAAAGACTGGTGTAAAGTTCCTTGCTACCAGCTGATCTTTCACAAGTCGCCATGATTCTTTATACACCACCGCGCCTGCATTATTAGCTGGGAAGCCCATGGCTCTCTCATAGTGAGTAATTGACTGACCCCAAGGATTAGGGCGTGTTGCGCTGATCACGCCTAGGAGAGAATTAGGCAGGAGTTGGTAGGTCTGCCCCGCCGGGGCCTGCTGTCCTCCTTGATTATGCATGTAGACGTATGGTACGTGCATGATATTGTGGGCCATATTGGTTGATTCTTGGGGTATTTAGATGAGAGTATTGGAACTAGGGGGCACAATATGGTGGCAGTTGTCGACGTTCTGAATGTGAGATGGTTTTTGGTATGAAGTCCCTTCTATGGCACTCTATCCACTTTATATATGCAACTCCCAGACGTTCTAGGAAGTTTGAAAGAATCAGGCTGTGTTTTCAAGATTGTCTAAAAATAGGTAAAACCTGACGCTCAAAGACAGGACTCTGCCATTATCTGATTCAACTTCAATAGCGGATGATACCCTCATTTGCTCAGGAATGGCTCTGGTCTTGAAAGAAACTATAGGTGACGCCACGTGGCGTCTCTGCTAAACCCCATGGACGACTAGTTCCTCTTCGGAGAGTCTGGGCCCCTGGACCCTCCCTGTGAACCACACGCCTTGGGCTCAAGACTAAACATAGCGGCACATGTACCCTCTAATCTACACATAACTCACGATATAGACTGAGCTGACTCCTACCATTGCTAGCAAATGTTCATTCTGCCGACGAAAATACAGCCCCTCAGCCGTATATGAGAAACACCTGCGAACAGCGCAGGCAAATCTTGACATTGTTCGCACGTCCACCGTAGGATATCGATCATCCGGAGATATTATCAACAACGTGGAAACAAGCATATTACACCACTCAGAGGCGAGAGGGCTCCAGGATTCCGCCAATGAATCTGATCCCATCCCACCGGACACGAGCTCGACGCATTTACGGCTCAGGAGTCTGATACTGAGATATCGGACGACGCTAGATCTTCGTTACCCAGCAGACACGAGCATTATCCACGCGCCAGAGCAGCAATTGGTGACATCGAGGGATTTGAGCAAGAAAACAGCAATCTCTGCGAGGATCCGTGGGCACTGTTCAGTTGCGCGCAGGGTTTCAAACTGGCGTCTTGGTTCATTCAGAGTAAAGTACGTAAATCACAAATCAATGAATCCTTCTCGACTGGCCTAGGTTGTTCTGCGTTAGTCGGCTATAGCTCTATGTATACGCTCGAGAATCACCTTGGGTCGTTGCACCCACACAGTTCGTATTTGCAATGGTTTGAAGGACAAGTTGAGGATAGCAAGAGAACACTGCCATTCTTTTATCGTAACGTCCTGGATTATGTGAGATATCTCGTTCGCCAGATCGCATAGCAGGATGACTTGGACTACGCGCCGCTGCGTGGATTTGATCCTAATGGTGAAAGGATCTATGCAGAAATGTACACCGTGGACTGGTGGTGGGATGTTCAAGTACAGCCCCCAAACCTCCTTTAAGGTAACGTTAGCTGACTAATTATAGAAGACACTGCCACCGGGTGCGACTGTACTTCCTATTATTGGGACGTCCGATTAGACCCATCTCAGCAACTTCTCCGGTGACAACAAAGCGTGGCCTATCCATATTACGCTTGACAATCTTCCTTGAGCCTGGCGCAACAGTCCTGGATCAATGGCTGTTCTGCTTCTCGCACTATTGCCTGGCCCCCCCAAACTCTCAAAATTCTCCAAAGCAGATCAATACCAGAGACAAGTGAACGCCGACACTCTGCAACCCGTTTTCAAATTCATTTTTGCGCCCCTGCAGCACCCGGCGCTCGATGGCGTCCCAATTGATTGTGCTGATGGGAAGGTTCGCAGCTGCTTCTCAATCTTGTCTTCCTGGTTTGCGGACCATATGGCAAACGTGACACTACACGGGTTAAAATCCAACGCCTGTCCTACATGTGAGGTGCATGCCGGGGAATTAGGAACCAACATCAAGAACTATCGAGCTAGAGATTACGCAAGATACCAACGATATGGATATGAAAACCGGTTCCCCGGCTCGAAGTCAGACGGCACCCACATCAAGTTCCGAGGCCTTGGTATCAATTTGGGCCAAAACATTTTGCATGGACGTCACCGGGTCTCGGCGCCTGACTTGCACACCCCGGACAGGCTCCATACGGTTTATCTCGGATTAGTTAAGCATATGATGGAGTGGATCCAAGCCTTTCTCAAGAAACACGGGCGCCTGCAAGCCTTTGACAACGTTTGGAAGGCATTACCCCTGTACCCTGGGTTTCTGGAACCCAAAAAAGCGTACTGCAAGGTCGCGCAGTGGCAAGGGAAAGAGATGAGAAATCTGGGGCGCTGTATTTTGGGAGTTCTCGCTGTGGCACTGCGTCAGCCACAGAGTTCACAAGTGATACCTTTCAAACATGCTCTCTGATGCGTCAGAGCGCTCGTAAACTTCAGTATGATGGCACAATACCGAAGCCACACGTCTGACACTATAGCTTATATGGAATATTATCTGGACCAATTTCACAGGATGAAAGGTATCATCTTCGGAGTTTCGAGTAACTAAGCGTACACTGGCCAAGGTTGACGAGCAACGGAAAGAGATACAAGATCAGAAAACGCAGATGAGCAAGCCTGTGGCTCCCGATAAACGGGGCAGGATCCGTGACGACGATCGCGAAGAAGAGCATGGGCGACGTATGGACTTGATCCCTCGCGAATAGCATTTAAACTTTATCAAGATACATCTACTAAGTCATTTTAGTGATCATATAGGCCAGTTTGGCAATATACCGATGTATTCCACGCAGTTTGGAGAGGTCGCGCAGCAGGAACAAATCAAGGATGGATAGGTAGGATTGAATAAAAATAATGCCGCGCGCCAAATCGTGCACAGCTAGACTTGGCAGCACAGCATCCGAATGAGATTATTGAATCTTGAATCTCTTCGACACCGCGGCGCCGATCTCCCTGCGGATGTCCTGCAACATTTAGCGAGTAGAAGGCGTGCCGTAACCGCGCCGGTCGTCCGTAGGAGCATCCTGAATGGGCGTCGGGAGGATGTCTTCAACGTCTTGGATTTTAGTAAGGTGTCGGAGGTCTCCCTCGAGAGTTTATAACGCGAATGGATCCGATATAGCCGGCATAACCTGCCTACAGAGCGCCAGCTTCCTGAAGATCATGCGATACTTCAATCACTCCCAGTTGAAATACTTACACAACTCGAAATACTGGTAGTGGCGTTCCAAGAAAGCGACATTTACAACATCCACCATGCGCGATACACGGGCGCCATAAACTTCAGGAACCAGGGCCGGATATATTTGAGAACGTTCAACGAAGTATATTAACGAATCGGAATACGGGGGGCGAGGGGAGGCTGGCTCTGCGTGCGTATCCTAGTACTCGCGCGGCTTTCCTGTAATAAAAAACGCCGTCTGGTGAAGTGTGGTGAGGGTTTTCTAACTTCCTCGCCACAATTCTCCAGACGGAGTTTTGCACATCGTCAAGTTGTTTGTGTATGATATATAGAAGCAATTGCCCAGAAAATAAAGAGTAGTAGCTAGTTTACCCAATACATGTAAGATTCGGAACGGGGGCGCAGGCCGACGTTAGAGATAGCAGGAGAAATACGTCAGGCCGGGCGGAAGAGGCAATGTGAAGCTGGCGCCATCATGAGAAGGAAGTGAAGAGAACCGGAGCTAAGGCGTAGACACGGCGTCAGTTTTACGCGATGTCGCGTCAGGAGATAGAGGGCGTTGCAACGAAATTCAGGGCGCATGGGGCGTAGAGAACGTAGAAGCGACGTCGCTTGCGTCAGGGCGCAACGCCGATGGATCTGACCCAAGGTATTTTGTTGCTGATGAGTCCGCGCAGTGAATTCCTCTATGAGTTGAGAATGTTAGACGTTCTGAAGATCGTAAGAATCGAAGCTTGGAGTCTGCAAGCTTGTGATTTGCCTACCTATTTGGGGACTGCGTAGTACCAGTGTGTATCTGATAATGGTTCTGATATATGGGGTCCAGGGTACGGCCGGAGGAAGGAGTTCGTTTGGAACAGACCGTAACGCAAGGCCGGGGTGCGATACGGGGTAGGACTGAAATGAAGGGTTCAGGTATTGGCGTGTAGAACACGGTTTGTGTCCTAATTTGAGCTGTTGTGTGCTGGAGACTTACTGGGGTATGATCTTCTGGCTGGGAGGCGAAAACCGTTCTCTATATATCCCTTCTGGACTCTTTCAAGAAACAGAGTTCATGATACCGAGCTTGCAATTCTCACCCATCCCCCGGGAACAGTGCGTTTCGCGTACTTGAACAAACATCTGTTTTCAAGATAAGCTATATTTTGCACGATGAACATCTGTTTTCAAGGCGAACATTACTCTCAGAACACTTGAGCAAACACTGATTTTAAAGTATGGTTGAGTAGTGTATTGCCAATGGGGTGGACTGCCGCAGGGTCTGTACGGCAGGGTCTGTACGGCAAGATCCGTGTCGGATGCACTACCAGGCACCTGGGGTAGGCCCGCCTTGCCACATCCCTGCAGCACACCGCGTACGTGCTGTACTTAGCCAAAGGACCCGGAGAGATGTTTTGTTACAAGTCCGCTATAATTAACCGAGACAACAGCCCCTGCCCTATACAACAAATATATCACTTGTACAAACACTGTACTCTTTGTGCTTCTATCACATCGATCATATCAGGGCAAAAGTATTATTCCAACGCAATGACGTCGGATCCTACCTGCCCAGACTGCCGAAGGCCCTTCAAGACAGGTAAGGGCCTATCAATTCACCGTAACCAGTGCCCAAAAAGGGAGACGCAGACGAAGCCGAAAAAGAGGCCATACCTAAGCGGTCCGCTGAGTGAAAGAGAGGGGGGTGCTAGCAATTGGCATCCCAGAGATGACAATCCTTGGGTGGACGGTAAGTTTTATTATGGATCACGTACTTCCTCGGCCCAAACTAACATCTTTGAGAAGTCACTGGATGGCAGCCCCCCACAGATCTCAAAAGCAGAGACCCAGATAGGGTTCAGCAACCGAGAAGCCCAGAACCGGAAGACCCAGACCTAACCTGGTTGCCCGACCCCAGCAAAAGGCAGTATCACCCCTGTGAAGCCGGCAGATCCTATGACACTGGAGGTGGAATTTACCGCAGATACCTAAACGCAGACTGGAACCCATGGCACCCATTTCGAAGTCCAAAAGACTTTGAGCTTGGATGGCGGATGCTACGGTCGGGCTTAACAAAAGCATCGATCGATGCGTATTTCCAGCGTGAACTGGATGATGACAGGTGCACATCGTTCGAGAGTGCAGATGAACTGTGGTCTTTGTTTGAGCACGTAGAACACGGTTTTGGGCCCTGAAGCTGGTCCGCATTCCCATGTGGGTCCGGAACATTGTACTCTCGCAACATCCTGCACTGTATCCGGCTACTTCTTAGCCATTTACCTTTCGCAGACCATATGGTCTTCGGTCCCGAGCGCCTCTTCAATTGTACCGGCTGAAGAGTCTATAATGAGATTCATACCGCGGACTGGTGGTGGGATACCCAAGCCTTAGTGCGCAGAGGTGGAACAGTGGTCCCCCTCCTTTTCGCTTCCGACAAAACCCACCTTACAATAATTTCTGGAGACAAGGCTGCCTGGCCGGGCTATATGTCGATCGATAACATTAGTAAAGATTTCCGACGGCAGGGCTATAAACCCGCATGGGTACTAGTTGCTCTCTTACCAATTCCGCAAAGAAACCTGAAGGACGGCGAGATTCATAGGTCTTGGCATGAATCGATTGAGCCTATTCTGAAGCCGATAGCTGAGCTCAATATAGCCGGCCCAGGGTATGAGTGAGATTGTGCTGATGGCAAGGTCCGCCGATGCTATCCGATCCTAGCAGGCTGGATTGCTGACTACCAAGAACATGTCATCCTGGCAAGAATAATCAACGGGCTTTGCCTAATTTGCGAGATTCCGCGGACTGAGATGGGGCCTGGGCCGAGTAGTACAGTTGAGGGGTTAGAGACCGCGATCCAAAGTCCTATCAGCAAGCGCTAGAACGAGGAAAGAGCGAAAATGCAGAGCACTTATCGTCCATTGGTCTGCGGGTGGAGAAAAACTCTTTTTAGAGATTTCCTTTATGCAATGTGTACAGGCTCTGACAACCTGACGCCCTTCACCTCCTGCATCTAGGAATTCTTAAGACAATGATGGATTGGTTGGTGGGATATCTGAGGCAGCTGAAGATTCTAGGCCGGTTCAATGACCGTTTTAAGTCGATTCCGCCATACCCGGGCTTTCAACCGTTTAACCGAGGCTACCAAGAGGTTAGTTCCTGGCAGGGGAAAGACATTAGGACTATGATGCAATTCTCACTAGCTGTGTGAGGCCCAATATTGATCGATGGGGTGCGATCTAGCCAATCAGAGGATGCACGGGTCCTAGCATGTGTCAGATCTATCGTCAATTTTCTCCTGGTTTTTGGACAGTGCAACCACTTTGATTACACACTCGGTCTGCTGGATAACAGACTTTCAATATTCTACACGAGCAAGTCTGTCTTTCGTCCGCAAAGGAGCACCAAAGCAAGGAGCAAGAACTTCGAGACAAAGTTGGCCGCGATGGAGGCGAAGGGTAGCGAAGAGGGATGGTCAAGGGAACGGATCAAGGCCGAGAAGGAAAAACTGGAGACTGCGATCTATCAGTTCCAGTTTACAATAATGCACATGCTGGGTCATGTCTCAAATAGCATCCGTCAAATGGGATCACCTGACAACTTCTCTACTGATATATCAGAACTCCTTCATTTACAAAATTTCAAAAAAGCATACCGCACTTCCAATCGAGTACAATATGAGGAGTAAATGCTCGAGTACAATGATAGACATACCCGGATCGCTTCTATGGTCCAGACCTTAGAGTACCTTGCTTTAAGTAGAATTTATAAACACGATACCGCCAGTGTCCTGGGTAGGTAGACTCGGAATGAGGGATTCAAGTTGCTCTCTACCAGGGTTGCGAGACACTGGGAGAGAGGTCCGGAGATACGCCAGCACGCCTTTACAGCCAGCATCAGACCTAGCCGGAACCTAGCGGCCGCGATTCGCCTTAAAATTCAGGTCCCGGAGTGGAAGCAGCGAGTAGATCAGGTAATTCAGCAGACCAGATTAGCAGGGAGGGCAAGAGATATCAAGCAGCTCTCGCTAAGCGAGGCTCCGCCCTGGTTTTGTTTTCCTGATCTACCGGTGCTTTTCCGCGATTATATTGCAGAGCTGTGGGGGCAATCTGTGGCGGAGAGGGTCCTCGGCCGGAGAGAAACTTAAGTGGAATCTACAATGATTCAAATTTACACTTCAGTGGCCAACTACTTCCAGGCATTTCAATGCTCGTTGCAGAGATCGAGAGGAGGCTGTTGCGATGTACTAAAGAGGCAGGAGAGAATGAGGCGCTGAGCCACGATATTTGGGTCCGGGAATGTCAACAAAGGGACAAGGATTCATGCCAAGGGAGGAAGCTATGCAAACCGCTACTACACTTTTCGTTCAGCCCATCTAAGGCCGTAATTCCGCAGCCCAGACAACGAAACAAATCCCAAGTCAGATAAACTAGGGAGCTGGTTATGATAGTAGGAATGAAGTATGCGACGGAATCGGGCAAGCCGAACCGGTTCCATCAGTTTGTGGAGGTTCTGCTCAATGAACGGGATCGGTATATCGCGGAAGTGGAACCAATTGAGGGGCCAGTCCATCTGCGGGTAGGGGAAAAAATCCGGGGGCAAAGTAGCTGGATCGTGAATAGCCACATAGACCTAGGAACCTACTATTATGTGCATTAGTATCGGCGGTGTATGTGAAGATAAAAGCGTAGCGAGGGCAGGCAGAACTAAGCGAAATACTCCGCAAAAGTAATAGGTAGGAGGATTCTGATTGTAGGGAAGAGGTTCACGTGAAATATAACAGGGAGCAGAAAGTGAACGCGAACAGTAAATCCGGATCGCGATTTTAACGTATTTGTGTGATCTTGAAGACTACACCACTCCTAGGAGCATCCAGGGCAGAGCAGCATGATGCGAGAAGCGAAAGGGTGACTCCAGGAACAAGGGGATGGTGGCTGGAGCAACTGGAGTGTTGCTGAGGCGCGTTGTGGCTGGATCCGAGGGTTGAGATCCCAGTCGGGATGAGAGGGGAGGCTCATGATCCAAACAAGGAATGAACGAGGTTACCAAGGTTCACAGCAACGATGACCCGTGAGGTTGAGTGGCCGCCACTGGGCGGACCCAGGGGGAACTGGGGTCGAATGGAAATGGACCAGCGGGATTCATGGGACACAACAAGGCGGATCAGAGGGATTCAGGGGTGACAATGTGGTGGACCATGAGGACCAGGTCCACTCAAGCAGAGAGCTGAGGGATAAAGCTCCGCACAAGCACGGACCGGAAGAGTAAATGCCTGCGCAAGCGCACACCTGAAGGGAGAAGATTCATGCAAGGATAGGCCAGAAGAGTAAAGGCCCTGCGCAAACGCAGACCTGGAGGGTGAAGATCCATGCAAGCAGGGACCAGAAGAGTGAAAGCCTACGCAAGCGCGGACCTGGAGGCTAAAGGTGGGCACAAGGGCGGACAGGGAGGATCAAGGTCTGGGCAAGGGAGAATCCGAGTGCAAAGAAAGTATACAGGTCTACACGGGAGAGCAACAGGGGCGGATGGGCAGAAAGTAGGCGTCCACCAGAGACGAACAAGGGAAAGTGGAAGCAAAGAATGATGGGCCAGTAATCCCACGAGGCGCAGATGGCAATCAGTATCTAGCTATTGGGGATAAGATTTGAAATACAATTTGCTGATGTAACTACCCTGACCAGATTTGTCATGCTCGGTGTTGTCAACACACTCCATGCGATTTCCCGGTCCGAGTCGCTAGCACACCAGGGATGGTCGAGGAACGGATGTCCCACTTCTGGGGCTCCCGTTCAGCGCAGGATATGGATTCTTACTGCCCCTGGGCAATAGGTTGACGATTGAGACTCTGTTCAAATAAGTTAGTGCGAGGCTGACGGGAGATAGATGGGAATAATCACTTACTCGGTGATTCTGCGACGGCTCTACCACCGGTGAGCTCAGCAATTCGACGCAGGTTAGAGGTATGGAGTTTCCTAGATGAATCTTTAACTAGCATCCTCAGGTGACGGCTAAGTTCCACGACGTCATTTGGGTGGTGGTTTTTTTTAATGTGGGTGACGTGATCTTTCACGGGCGGAAGGGCGCGAACGAAGACACTGATTGCTTCCACTTGGGCATCTGTCAAGTAACTGGGGTCAAGGTTGAGGGCTGTCATATAGGCCTGGAGCTGCTGACACCAATCGAAGTAGGCACCAGATGTGACGCCAGGATCGAAGAACATGCACCACGATTTAGCGTAAGCAATCTCGCCATAGCCCTTGTTAATTTGTGCTCAATTGTTCGTGTGACAGATTCTGATACCTGGGTGGGGGTTTTCTTGGACCTACCTAGTGCCCGAGTCTTCGACGGCTGGCTCAAAGTCCTCGCGCTCCGCCAGGTGTCTGTTCTCAAGAAAGTTCGTTGTGAGTGATATATCCTGCAAGGGAATCTGGTACTTTCTGTGATTACTTACGCTGTCTCATCCGCAGGACGACCGGCAACTATACGCGGCAGAGTCTTTCTTGGTTGGCCGCTGTCAGCGTCAATCCTCTGGGGCTGCGCAGCGGGGCGTCTAAGGCAAATGGAAACGTTAACATTGCTCACGAATAGATAGACCTAGTTTACTTACTTTCCCTTCTCTGACTGCTGTTTCTGTGAGCTCGGAGGTGCCATGGGGACGTGTGCGATGTTTAGATTGAATAGAACTCAATGAAAAAGATGAGAAAAATTATTGATACGTGAAGTAAGAGAGGAGGTTCTTGGCCGGAGGTTGATGTAGGTGGGTCGGAATCTGGCGCCAGACGTGGGGAGAAGAGTGCAGAGGCACATATGGAGAGTGGGAACGCCAAAGTGGAAGGAGGGCTAGGAGGGGTCCTTATATACACCTCGTCGATGCCGGGTGTACATTTCCTGACGGTTAGCCCTGGGAGGGCGTATCCTACGAGCAAAGAACGTGAAGCAGGGTGTGCTAGTACGACCAGATCCTACACCGAGGTGGATACCGGTATCGTGAGCCAGATGAAGTAGCCACATAGCGGATCTACGAATTGTGATAGATAAAGATATAGAACATAGACAATCCAATCATGGTGAACACTTCTGAGTCTCAGAGATTTGCACTGCGTGCGATAAAAGAAGGTTTGAAGCCTCACAAGGATTGAGACGACAAGGGACGTAAGGAACGCGACGTCTCTTGGTGTTTGCCAAGGCAGCATCGACATCACATGAATATTTCATCCATCAAGTGCAAGACCACACATGAGCAAAGCCAGACGAACGTGAACTGATCAGATGGAGATCGTCAGGCAGGCAGGCAGGCAGGCAGGCAGGCATGCTATAAGAAATATATTCGAAACCCCTAAGAACTCTAATGCTAAACAATATCACTAATACACTATACGTGTAGGTAGACTCAGACAGCGATAGACGCGGCGTCAAATCAAACTCTCAGAGGCTTGAACGGTATCTCTTGGCCTTACACTCATGACCATCCTCGTCATCGCAGGAAGCACTGCGCATCCGTACCTCCTCGCACTACAAAAGTTCCCTTGCCATGGAAGTCTAACTAACATCTGTTGGACTTCCGCTCATCACAATTTTCCTCGTCGAACAGACCCCTGCGCTTCCGTGTCAGGTCGCCTTAAGCAGGATGCCATCCCAGTTCCGCCGAGTGTTGTATATTCAACCGGCTAGACCATCTGAGGGCGAGTAGTATACGTTTCGCGGGGTATTCCTCTCTCACTTAACCGGCGGATCAAGACCTCCCAACGCTGCCCTCGCGTCCATCCCCAATGCCGGAGACATCCCATGACGCGCCAGATAATGCTACAAGTAAAGTGTCAGAGTCCTCCCCATCTTGCAGTTCACTTGCTTCATTAGCCGGCCCGGGATGGGCTCTGGGCTCCGGTCTTCTGGGCTCCGGATTAAATGAACCTCCATGGAATTGGTCTTGTGTTATCGCTTCATTCGCCCAATTGGTCACAGCGCCTGGTTTAAGATAGTTGTGCCCCTTCAACCCAGGTGTGGGTTCCCTACCTACGTTATTCGGACGATCATAATAGATTAAAAGATCAAACGGGACTTCAAGAACTGGATTCGACAGGAGCCAAGCCCTTACCGCTTCATTGTCATCGATGAAGACATAATTGATCCACGAGAGCGGCCTGTTGGGATATCCTCGTAGGAGTCTGCGTCCTTTAAGTTCACCTGTAGCGCCAAGCATGTTCCCAATCGTCTCATGTCGTATGGATCTCGCAATCAGCGCTGACAATCCACGGATGTTATAGGAATTCAACTCAGCAAACTGTACCCCATTGACAGGGCGCCAATTGAGCCGGCGATAAATATGGTAGTCTGCGGGGCTATGAGCCACGTAGCGGATACAAACAATACCAACTGTGCGTGGACGTCCAACTAGAGCCCTCCAATCTACAACTCCTGAGTCAGTTAGTGAAAAACCCAAAGACGGGATTATTTTGAAAAAGGACTCACCTGTTTAACCCCGGCGATTTAGCGTGAGATAAGGTATGATTGGTGCCGGCACAGAGCTGTCAGGTGGGCTGTCAGGTGGGCTGTCAGGTGGGCTGTTAGGTGGGCTGTTAGGTGGGCTATTAGGTGGGCTGTTTGCTGGGCTGTTTGCTGGGCTGTTTGCTGGGCTGTTTGCGGGACTGTTTGCTGGGCTGATTGCGGGGCTGTTTGCTGGGCTATTTGCTGGGCTGTTTGCTGGGCTATTTGCAGGGCTGTTTGCTGGGCTGTTTGCTGGACTGGTTGCTGGACAGTTTCCTTGGCTACCCCCTGAGCTGCTGCCTGGGCTGCTGAGTGGGGTATCGAGTAGGATTGGTGCTTGCGGCGACCCAGCCACTGGGGGAGCGTTTTCTGGAGCTGGTATTCCTTGTCCTTGCATCGGGTAAGCTGCGTGAGCGATTTGTCACTGCGCTTGCGGTTGCTTAATCGGTGGTTGGGGTTGACCCGGCGCGACACCTGGAGCGAGTTGTGCTTGCGCCAGAAGGACAGGAACGACTTCTCCTGGCGCTTGCGGTTGGGGTTGACCAGGAACGACACCTGGAGCGAGTTGTCCTTGCGCCGGAATAATAGGAACGACGGCTCCTTGCACTTGTGGTTCAGGTTGGCCCTGAACGACACCAGGAACGACTGGTGCTTGGGACGGAACGGCACCTGGACGGACTTGCCTTTGTGCTTGCGGGTGGTGAATCGCTGGGAAAGAATTTTTGTGAACGGGAGCTGGGTTCGGATCAGCCCTAGCAGGACCCCATTGAGTTGCGGCGCGCAGAGGTAGTAGCACCTGGAGAACAATCACCTGTACAGTGGGGACTCTTTGCTGGCCCAGTGTACGTGCAGGCCGGCCCCTAGGCACAACCTTAAGCTGCTTGTTCATGGTGGTTGTCAACTTACTCATAGAGTCCTTAAATAGTGGAACTGTTCCCTCATCGGCCTCCAACACACGAGGCACATTATTCGCTGCTGATTCTGTGGCGAGCTGATCACACACAGGGCGCAATCTCCTCATTCCTGCCAAGATTTGCTGGAATTCTCCGATAGCCAAATCAGCGAGTAGCGTAAAGATTCTTGCTACCAGTTGATCTTTCACAAGTCCCCCCCATTCTTTATAAACCACCACGCCTGCATTATTAGCTGGGAGCCCTATGGCTCCTTTATCGTGAGTAATTGACTGACCCCCAGGATTGGGGCGGGTTGCGATAATCACCCCTAGGAAAGAAATACGCCGAAGTTGTTACATCTGCCCCCCTGGGGCCTGCTGTGCTCCTGGATTATGCATGTAGACGTATCATACGTGGATGATAATATGGGCCATATTGGTTGATTCTTGGTGTATCTCGATAAGGGTATTGGAATTAGTGGGCTAAATATGGTGGCAGTTGTGGACGTTCTGAATCTGAGATGGTTTTTGGTATGAAGTCCCTTCTATGGCGCTCTATCCACTTTAGATATACAACTCCCAGACGTTCTAGGGAGTTTGAAAGAATCAGGCTGTGTTTTCAAGATTGGCTAAGAATAGGTGAAACCTGACGCTCAAAGACAGGACTCTGCCATTATCTGATTCAACTTGAATAACAGATTACACGCGCATTGGCTCAGGAACTGCTCTGGGCTTGAAAGGAACTATAGCTGACGCCACGTGACGTCTGAGCTGAACCCCATCGATGACTAGTCCCTCTTGACCCTGCGTGCGAACCACACGCGTTGGGCTCAAGAATAAACATAGCAGTACAAGTACCCTCTAATCTACACATAACTCCCAATATAAACTGAGCTGACTCCCACTATGCCTAGTAAATGTCCATTCTGCCGACGAAAATACATACGGTCAGGTGCATATGAGAAACATGAGGGAACAGCGCACGCAAATCTATATATTGTTCTCGCGTCCACCGTAGGATATGAATCATACGGAGATATTATCAGGACGTGGAAACAAGCATATTGCACCACCCAGAGGCGAGCGAGCTGCAGGATTGGGACTATGAATCCGATCCATATCCCACCTGTTAGAATGCTCTCTTCCTCTCCGTGTGATACTTGCAGCAGGTAACCGATAGTCTCCTAATGATCACTTTTTCTTAGGCCGATACCTGTTGCGATAGCTAAATCCGTTGACTCCTATCTAGCAACGTGGATCGCTAGGCTCATATAAGACCGCTGGGTCTTGGTGCGTGGAGATATAGTTGATAGAGGTTTTTAGATCGAAAGTATAGTGGATGAAAGAACTTAGATGGTTGCGTGAAGAACTCAAATCCCATGCCTTTTTTTTTTTCTCTTTTTCTTTTTTATCATGCGTTCATTGTTTCTAGGTACAAGAAGCTTCGTACAGCGCTAGCTATGGAAAGAACAAAACCTATAAATCAAAACAAACAACAAAAGAAACCATCTTCCTGGTCCACCGCGTTTACTGAAAGTACTTGGGCCAAAACCGTTTGCCCGTCGTTCCCTATGAAAACAAAATATAAGGAGATTACAACCCTAAACTACTTCTCATTTAGGGGTTTTTTGCAAGGAAAGATATACAAAGGAAGATTAAAACATCCAGTCAACCACAACGTTGGAGGCAGGAAAAAAGAGCCCCTGGGAGGAACCATGTGTTTCTTTACTCTTGGGTAGTGGAAGCAAAAGGAGGGGAGTAGTGGTCGGGGAGCATGTCCGGAGGAATACCGGTTGTCGTGTCTTTGATGTACTCGCCTAGTGCTCGTATAAGGAGGGGATCGGACCATATTGTTGCGTCATGCGCCAGGGAGCAGGCCTCGGACCCGTGTGCGGGCAGGGCAGGTGTGGATGGCCTGTTGGCAGGACTCTGGTCCAGTCCCACACCGTGGACAGGTTGGGTCAGGGTTCTTGTCGAACCATGAGGGGTGGGCGGCCAGGTAGCTTTTTGCTGATCGCATCTGATGGATTCTCCCCGCCACAAACTTCCCCAGCCCCATAAAGGGGTGTGGGGAGAGGGAGGGGGGGTATTCGTAGTCCAGGGGCGCGGGTTCGTCAGTAACCCAGTCCTGGATGAGCATGTTCCCAGCGCGGGTCCGGAGGGCCGGGTAGGCTTTTTTCATCAGATCTGGTAAGGGAATGTTCGTTCCGGGTGGATGGGGGGCGTGTAGTTCAAGAGGCAAGCATGTAAGCCTTTCTTGTAGGGGGAGGGTGAGATGTGCCAGGGCGTCCACAGGAAGGTGTTTCCTAATCGGTGGAGAGGGGACTTTTGTGCGCCAGCTGAGGGGGAGGTAGACGGAGGAGAGGCCTATTGTCAGGTGCCTGGAAGAGTCCTGGGCCCTGAAGGAGGAGAGGGAGGGGAAGGATTGTGGGAGTCTGGCCGAGGCCGGGTTGGCGCCTGGGGGGGCGCTGGCAACTCTGAGGGCGGCGAGGCGTCTCCTGTATCGGCAGTAGGAGACGATGGGAGGGAGGCAAGCCTCACGGGACAGGATGGAGGTGGGGGTGGAGAAGAGGTTGTTGGTGGTCCATCTCTGGACCCTGTGCCAGAAGCCATTCATGCCTCTGAGCGCAGCGTAGTTTGGTGTGAGGAGGTCTGCTCCGTAAGTGAGTATGGGGAGGAGGAGGCCACTGGCAATGCGATGGCTGAGGAACGGTCTGACGCCGGCCCTTGGGGAGGAGAGGCGTTTGACGAAGGAGAAGATTGCCTGGGCTAGGGAAAGCCTATGCCTGTAATGGTGGGCCGTGTTGAGGGTGGGGGTGAACCAATATCCCAGCCATCTGACTACTTGGGAGGGCCGGAAGAGGTGGTTGTCTAGTACCATTGGGGCATGCGAGGGAGGAGTCCGCTGGCTGGGGGTCCGCCAGTAGATGAGTTCAGTCTTGGGGACCGAGAAGGACACGCCAATGTCCCGGCCCTTTGCTGCTATGGTGGAGAATAGACTTTGTAAGCGACGTATGTTGCCTCTGTAGGAGGGGCAGGCCACCATGATCGAGATGTCGTCAACTTAAGAGCCCATGAGGCCTGTGGGCACGGACATGTGCAGGGGGGCGACGTAGAGTAGCAAGCGAAGGGGGGAGATGGGGGAACCTTGAGGCGTGCCCACCGAAAACGGGGAGGAAAGGTTGGGGGAGCCCTGGAACACCAGGGTGCAGGTCCTCTCTGAGAGGACGGAGGATACCTAGTCGACCATGTAAGAGGGGACACGGGAGGCCAAGAGTCTGGCTCTAAGGGTGGAGGCGTTGACATTGTCGAAACTGGCTTTAATGTCTAGGAATAGGGTGGAGACTTCCAGTCTAGGTCTCTGAAGAGTTTTTACTTCGGGCATGAGGGTGAGGCAGACGTCGGGGGAACTGAGTCCTGGCAAGGAGCTGCACTGGTTTGGGTGGAGGAGGCCTCTCGACCTAGCCATAGCGGACAGTCTGACCGTCATTACCAGTTCAAGCATCTTTGGGATGGTTTTGAGAAGAACCCTGATGCGGAAGGAGGCACGTGAGTCATAGGAGGCCTTGCCGGGCTTGTCCAGGACCACCCCATTGGGGGTTTTGAGTGAGGGAGGGTGGTATCCGAAAGGTACCAGGGGGGAGAGGAGTTCGAGTAAGATCGCGGGGTTGATGAGGTTGACCTTCTTCCATACGGAGTAGGGGATGCCATCCGGGCCCGGGGCCGACGAGGGGGAGGATTTGGAGAGGGTGAGTTTGATTTCTTCCTTAGTGAGGGGGGTGGCAGAGGGGTCCCTCTTCAGGCAGCCTCTGCTGGGCAGGGGGTCTTGTGGGGGGAAGAAGTGGTCCAGAAGTACATTGTTAATAGCAACTGGACTCGAGGCCTCGGGAAGGGAAGGGAACCTCGGGGTATTTCTTGGAACGACCAGCTGTTTGGCCGTCCATATGTTGTCCGGAGAGGTCTTTGCAAGGAAATCGTCCGAATATGAGGCTTTCGCTCTTTTGATGGCTTTCAAGTAGGCGAGCTTCGACTGTCTCGCTATGCTGTAGGAGTCGGGGGTCTGGGTTTTTTTGGCTTTCCGGGAGGGTTTCTTGAACTCCTTCCGGAGAGTGGTGAGATGAGGGGTCCACCAGCTTTTTAATCTTGGAGACGGGCGTGACCGGGGTGCGGTGATTTCCATTGCCACTGCGAGTACGGAGAGGGCTGAGGAGAACCATTTGTCCAGTTGTCTGGGGCAGGGGTTTTGGGGGGGGAGG
>Ga0307507_10004886_pt1 | contig 22974 bp, 5 predicted proteins | sample 7_EM_MG_FD_207223 | JGI IMG/M metagenome (GOLD analysis project Ga0307507, IMG submission 207223) | Populus trichocarpa ectomycorrhiza microbial communities from riparian zone in the Pacific Northwest, United States - 7_EM | ecosystem: Host-associated > Plants > Roots > Unclassified | place...
GTGATATAATGGTGCTAAAATACGTTACCTACTATATTGCCGTTTTTAGGGCAATTTGCCGCTTTCTAGGCAATCTACTAAATTCTACTAAATTCTGCCAGCACTACTTATAAAGCTAACTAATTAGGATTTTCCATCCCTGGGATGGAAAATCGCTATTAGCTTACTTACTACTAGTGCCTTAGTAACCCCTTGCATCTCTTTAGCCTCTAATAGTCTCCTTCTCCTTCTTCTCCTTAGCTTAGTATTTTTCTATAGTAGCAATCTATAAGCTTTCGTTTAGAAGCAGTTATACAAGCCTGTTACAATAGTTAGTATAAATTTCTCTAATAAAGGAGGGTAACTTTAGTCTATTCTCTAGCCAGATAAACTGTCTTTATTAAACATTTAGCTAAATATTAAAGTAGGATATCTATTTTTGGCCAAGGATTATATTATAGGACCCTAGGTCTAGGATATAGAAAGTAATACTAAATTAGCGCTGTCTATTAATAGCAATATATAGCTTTTATCGGCAAAATATGGTCCCCTTTTAATGGCCTCAATAGTTAGTAGTTAACGCAATTGGCGCGCAGTTAAGGTCATTTAGCAACTCGACCGACTAGCCTATGTTATATATTTTTTTAACACGTAGCCTACGCGCAGCCTACGTGTAGTCTACGCACAACCTGCGCATTTAGTAAAGTATTTGGAGCTATTTACCTCTTTTATACTAATAGTATATTTTAGATAAATAAAGGCTACTTTAAAGCTATTTATAAGGCTAGCAAAATAAATATTATTATTTTAGGTAATTTAATATATAGTAACGGTTCTCTTCTACCTATCTATTTATTAACTTACCTACTTACCTGTCTACCTATTTGCCTACCTACCTACCTATTTACCTACCTATTTACCCTACTTATCTACTTATCTACTTACCTACCTACTTACTTACCTACCTACCTACCTACCTACCTACCTACCTACCTACCTACCTACCTACCTACCTACCTACCTATCTACCTACCTACCTGTTTATCTGCCTATCTACCTATTTACCTATATTAGTATCTAGTTTAATTTAGGGGAAGGGTTAGCCCGATTAAAGGCTCTAATTTAAACTATTCGCTATAGCCGTTTGCTGGCTATATATTTAAACAGTAGTTATTTAGGGTGCTTCCCTAGGAAGCCTTAATTAAATTTAGTAATAGGCCAATATTAAAGCTCTGGTTTAATTTAATTTAATTAATTAATTAAATCGTTTGTAGTATTTACTGGCTAGTTATTTTAACGGTCGTTGTCTAGTTTTAGTAACGGTTGTCTAGCTCTAAAACGGTTATCTAATTATAGCGACGGTTATCTAGTTCTAGTAACGGTTGTCTAGTTATAGTAATAGTTATCTAGTTCTGGCAACGGTTATCTAGTTTTAGCAATAGTTGTCTAATTCTGGCGACCGTTGTCTAGTTCTAATAATGGTTGTCTAGTTCTAATAATAGTTGTCTAGTTCTAGCGACGGTTATCTAGTTTTAGCAATGGTCGTCTAGTTCTGGCAACGGTTATCTAGTTTTGGTAATAGTCTCTAATTTTAGTAATGGTCTTCTCTTACCTACCTATCTACCTATCTGCCTACTTACTTATCTACCTACCTGCCTACCTGCCTACCTATCTACCTATATTAATATCTAATTTAATTTAGGTAAGGGGTCGGCCCGATTAAAGGCTCTAATTAATTTAGATTATTCTCTATGGCCGTTCGCTAGCTGTATATTTAAATAGTAGTCGTCTAAGGTGCCTCCCTAGGAGGCCTTAATTCGATTTAATAATAGGCCAATATTAAATTTAATCGATCAATTAATTGAATCGTTCGTGGTATTCGCTGGCTGGTTGTTTAAAAGGTCGTCGTCTAGTTTTAGTAATGGTTGTCTGGCTCTAAGACGGTTATCTAGTTCTAGCGACGGTTGTCTGGTTTTAGTGACAGTCATCTAGTTCTGGCAACGGTCTATAGTTGTGACGGGCTCGTATAAATGCTTCTGAACCGAAGCTTGTAGATTGCTACTATACAAGAATACTAAGCTAAGGAGGAGAAGAAGACTAGTAGAGACTAGTAAGATATAAAGGGGTTGTTAAGGCGCTAGTAGTAAGCGAGCTAATAGCAACTTAGCAGAATATGGCAGAATTTGGCAGGTTGCCCAGAAAATAGCAAATTGCCTAGGAAATGGCAAAGTAGCAGGTAACGCGCTCTAGCACCGTTACATTACCCCTTCCTCCCAAAAAAGCCTGCCCTTAGGCTTGGTCTAAGTTATTATTGTTTAAACTATTATAGTTATCTAACCCCTCTTCCTAGCATTTAATCCAGCTATCTAATTTACGTAGTAGTCCGGGGAGGTCTGGGTAGGCTAGGTAGAAATCTCGTAGCTTATAGGGAGAGTACTTAAAATTAGATGTAGGGTACTATTCTAGATCTTCGTTATAACCTACCTAGCTCGCATAGTATTTTAAGGTACCTTGGTCCTTCTTAACTACTAAGATCTCTTTAACTTCCTATTCTTTATCCTCTATAATCTAAATTAGTAGTAGGGGGTCGTTGTAATATCTAGGTAATAGGTTGTCTGTGGCCTTCTATAGTCGGTCTAGAGAGAAGATAGGGTAGATCTTTATTAACTCTAGTAGCTTAACCTTAAAAGAGTGCCCTACCTTCTTAGGGATCTTATAGGGGCCAGCTATTTAGTGGTCTAGCTTATAGCTTGGCCTCTAGGTCTTCTAGTTCTTTATTAACACCTATACCTTATCTCCTACATAAAAGTCTATCTTATAACAATGTTGGTTCACATTAGCCTCTTTCTTCTTTTATGCCTTTTTTATAATTACTTAGGCAGTCTCCTAGGCTCCGTGCATTCTCTTAGTAAATGTCTAGGCCTCTTTATAGCTAAGGCGTTTATAGGCTATTACAGGTCCTATAGGTCTATTCTAATTAAAGGATATTTATGGCTTATATCTATAGAGTAACTTAAATAGTAACATTTCTATACTATTATAAGGGAGCGTAAGCTGTGCGTAGTCTATTATAGGCAGTAGTTTTAACTAGTTGTCCTAGTAGTAATTAATAAAGGGGCAAAGTTACTGGTTAAGGTATTAGTTTATAATCTTGGTTTGGCCGTTAGTCTAAGGATAGAATATAATAGAGAGTTTAATCTTAATCCTAAGAATGCGGCAGAATTTATTCTAGAAGTCTAATATAAACTAGGGTCTATAATTAGAGACAATTAACTTAGGAGCGCTATAGATCTAGTAAATGTTGTTAACATATATATAGGCCATATCCTTTATAGTTGTAGTCTTAAAGCAGGGGAGGGAAATAGCTTGCTTACTTAGTCGGTTAACTACCACAAAGGCCATATTATAGCCATATTTATCCTTTAGGAATAATTTAAAGTCCATTATAATATGCTGCTAAGGGCGTTTAGGAACTAGCAGTGGTTATAGCTACCTAGGGGTTTAATCCCTAGGGGTATCTGCCTATTTGCAAGCATAACAATTTCTAATAAATCATTTTATGTTAGATAGAAGTCCTTGCCAGTAGTAGTAAGGCGCTAGTAGTTAGTGGGTCTTATCTTAACCAGGATACGCCGTAGAGACTTAATAGTGGGCTTTACGGATTAGTTCCGTTTATAGGTTATTAATATCTAGAACTATAAGCCGTTCTTAGTATAAGAGTAGTCCGTCTTCTATTTCTAAATTAGGGTTGCCTTCTATAGCTTAGTCACGGAGGGCTTTTAGGGATCTGGCTATGCGGTTTGTAATTAGGATGCGGTTAATTAGTCTTACTAATTTATTTAGGACCTCTCCTTTTATAGGCGCCAGCTCCTTCCGTTTAGAGCTTAGTTCCTTAAGGATATATAGGTTAAGCTGTTTGGGATAGAGGAGGGCATATGTCTGGTGCTAAGCCTTTAGCTTATCCTATAGTTCTATATCCTGTTCTCTCTGGGTAAGTATATTAGCTTTAGAATTTTGCCTACTAAAGCGGTATATAATTATAAAGAAGAATTAGGAGAGTATTTTAGCCCACCTAGCCTATTAACCGGTAAGCTGCTTTATTATTATAAAATATTTAAGGGCTTTATAATTAGTATAGACTTTAATCCAGGAGTCTGTGCTTCTAAGCTCTGCGCGCCATTAGGATAATAATTATATAATAGCCAGCATTTCCTTATTGTGTACCTTGTAGTTATACTTAGCTAGGGCTATTATTTTTAAGAAAAACGTAATAGGGTACTACTTACTATCTAGGTGTAACTATGAGAGAACCCCTACTAGTACTTCATTGGAGGCATCCGTTTCTAGCATTAACTTAAGGTCTAGATTATAGTAATGGAGAACTAGAGAGGAGGTAAGTTAATCCTTTAACTCCTTAAAAGCTTCTATACAATTATTATTAAAAATAAAAGGCGTATTATTCCTAGTTAGTTATATAAGAGGCTTAGCTATAACCCTATAGTTATAAATAAACTAATAGTAGAAATTATAGAAGCCAAGAAAGGACTAAATGCCTTTTACAGTATAAGGGTTTTTATAGTTATATATTGCCTTAACCTTCTTAGGGTTAACTTTAATTCCTTTTATGCTAACGATAAACCTAAGGTACTTTATTTGTTTTACTCTGAATTTGCATTTCTTAATATTAACTTATAGGCCTGTATTCTATAGCCTCTCTAGGACCTTTTTAACGTAAACTTAGTGCTTAAGTTTATTGTCTAAGTATATAAGAATGTCGTCTAGGTATACTGTATAGAATTTGTTAAGGTAGTTAAAAAGAACATTATTTATATACCGTTAGTATATAGCTGGCCTATTTATTAGTCTAAAAGGAAGGACTTTATACTTATAAGAACTATAATAGGTACAGAATGTTATTAGGTCCTCTAATATAGGGTCCATCATAATTTAATAAAAAGCTTAATGGACGTTAAACTTTATAAAGATTTTGGCTTGGCTTAGATATACAAGAGTCTTATTAATTAGGGGGAAAGGGTAATAATCTTTTTAAGTAATAGCGTTTAGTTTTTAATAGTTAATATAGAAGCAGAGGCCTTTATTAGGTTTCTTTATAAATAGAATAGGGGAAGTAAAAGGGGCCTAACTTGGTTTAATAAACCCTTTATAGAGGTTATTAATTAAGTACTATTTTATGGCTTTTAGTTTTTCTATAGTTTGCTAGTAAAGGGGGCTATAGCCTAGAGAGTTGTCGGCCTCTAACTAAATCTTATAATTATAGGTTTAGTAGGGCGGCAGTATATCTAAAGCTGCTTTTAAGAATACGTCTTTATAGTTTAAGAGGTAAGTAGGAAGAAGGCGCTTAACTAGTTCTTTATCTGTTCCTCTACTAGCCCTTCTTTCTTCTTATTAATAATCTAGTTAATTTTATATAAGCTAGTTATAAATACTTTATTGTCCTTCTAGTATATATTAAAGTAAAAACCTATAGTACTAATTGCCGTGATGTCTATTATAGGAGTATTATGTGGTAGTAGGGGTGTCTATAGCCTTAGGGGCTTTTAGTATATTGGTGTTGTCCTTACTCCTTTTAGCTCTTACTGTATCTTCTAAAGGTTGTCCTTTATGTCTTATTAGTACATCCTTTTCTATATTAGCTGGATCTCCATAATTTAGAAGTTGTCTATATTACTATCCGTTCTACTTTTATAAGTAGAGTCCTCCTTAACTACGGTGCTTTAGGAGAGTATTATTGTTAGTATAGAATTCCTACCAGCCTTACGGCGGGCATCTTCTTGGGTGAAGGCTAGGTCGCGGTCTCTAACATCCCGTTAATAAATAGGGTTAGCCTTTATAGCTAGTGTCTTATAGTTAGTCTAAATTTCTCTAATAAAGGAGGGTAATTTTAGTTTGTTCTCTAGCTAGATAAACTATCTTTATTACACGTTTAACTAAATGTTAAAGTAGGACATCTATTTTTAGCTAAGAATTATATTATAAGAACCTAGGTTTAGGATACAGAAGGGGATACTAAACTGGCGTCGTCTATTAATAGCAATATATAGCTTTAAGATATAGATAACCGGCTTACCGGCTTGGCCATTATAGCCTTTTACTTAAATAGGTTTCTCTAGTTAGGTAGCATTTACATTTAAGAACTTAGTAACATTATTCGCATAAGTAGTATTTATAAAGGTAAAGCTATTTACTCCAGTGTTAATAAGGGCATTAGTATTAACTCTATATCCATTTTAAGATACTATATATAGAACCATAAAGTGTTTTCCACCTATTAGCTAACTTAGATTAATCTCTTTAAGATTAATAAAATACCCTAGGGAGGAGTCTTTCCCTAGGATTCTTCTTTTTCTAACTTATTAAACATTTCTTCTTCCTCTATCTCCTTAATATTACCTATATCCTTTAGCCCTGGGCAGAATATAGTAAAGTAATTATCCTTTCCGCAATTAAAGCATGTGACCATAGTAGGGTTAATTAGGGTATTATAACAAGTATTAACTAAAGGCGTAGTATATAGTAAGTCAGGTAAGGCTTGCGGGTAGGTAGTTGTGACCACTTTTAGTATAAGGGCGGTTATAGTTTATCTTCTAACGCCAGCTCTTATTAGTGTGGCAGATAGGTTCCGGTTACTATAGGCCTACTTTAGTTAATTAGAATGGGTATTAATTTATTTTAGTTCTAAATCTAGTAACAAACATTAGGCTGCAAGTCTTTAGTAAGTTAGTAGGTTATTTAAAGCTATCGTAATCTTCTCTTATAGTTGGACTGTTAGTTTATTATATAGGTCCAAACGGTAGTTCTTAAGGGGAACCTAGCCTTTGCCTACTAAGTATAAGAATTAGGTCTAAAACTTGGCAAAGGATTAGTTTAATTTTATTATTAGGCAGTTATAGTTATAGTAGGCATCCCGTACTTTATTTGGATTAATATAAATATCAGCTAGATGCTGTATTATCTTATTAATAGATATAAACTAAATAGGTGACTTGTCCTTGAATTTAGCCTAGAGGTATTGCTAGGCATCCCCAATGGTTTAACCAAAGAGGTAGAGTATTTTAGCTTCTTTAGAGGGGAAATGGTTATGGTTAATACAGAGTTTTCCTTATACTTAGATCCTCTAATTCTTAAAGGTAGGGTCTATCCTGTTAGATAGTAGTTAAGGGTTAGGGAGCTTAACGGACTTTAATTGTTTTATTATTATGTCCGTACTCTTTAGTGTATTGCATTTAGTTAAGTAAATAGGTTAACTAAGGCTTTGTAAAGGGGGGGCTAGGCTGTTTTATAAGGCAGCAAGGCTTTCCAGAATCTCCTTTAGAGTCTCTTGTGTGCTTTAGGCTTAAAAACAATTAACCTTCTAATTAGCTGCAAGGGCACGAATCTATTTATGCATATCTATAACGTCATTATTGTCTTTAATTTCTAATCCCAACTAGATCTTAGGTTCCTCTTAGGTAGAGGCAGGTCTTTTAAAAGAGCTCGCTTTAGGTGCCATTGTTAGCTTCCTAAGGTTTATCGGAATTATATAATTTAGTTTTAATTCTGGGGTGCAGGTTAAGTATAGTCTGGCCTATAAAAGTGGGATATTGTCAGGGCCTTCCCAGGCATGGCAGTGTAAGTTTTTTAATGTCTAAGTATAACGTGTTAACGTGTTGTTGCAAACAAAGGTCTTCTTTTAGGGTAGGATATTATTAAGGCCTTCCTAGGCGATATAGGGAGAGCTTAATATAATATAACGGGCTTATATAAATGCTTCTAAACCGAAGCTTATAGATTACTACTATATAAGAATACTAAGCTAAGGAGGAGAAGAAGACTAGTAGAGACTGGTAAGATATAAAGGGGTCGTTAAGGCGCTAGTAGTAAGCAAGCTAATAGCAACTTGGTAGAATATGGCAGAATTTGGTAGGTTGCCTAGAAAATGGCAAATTGCCGCAAATTGCCTAGGAAACGGCAAAGTAGCAGGTGACGCGCTCTAGCACCGTCATAATAGTTCTAGCGACAGTCGTCTAGTTCTAGTAATGGTCGTTTAGTTTTAGCAACGGTTGTCTAGTTCTAGTAACAGTCCTCTACTAACTACTATTCTAGTGCCTCCTAAGGTAGGGAGGATATAAGGAAGGGTAAAAAAAATAAGGTGGCTATAAAGTTATCTTATAAATTAGACCCCTAGGGAGAAATCCTGCTATAGCGTAACGCTAAGGATCTAGTGCTACGCTTATAAACTCCTGTAAAGTCCTAAGCCAATTAAATTACTATACCCTAGTCCTGCAAAGTCCTAAACCAATTATATTATACTAAGAGGAATATCTCCCTAAGAGTCTAAGAGCTTATGGGAGCCCTTTATATACAAACTTAAAGTTTCTTATTAGGCGACAACTCTTCTATTATAATGCTATATCTTATACCCTAAATTAACTCCAAAACACTTCCGACCGTATTTAATTAAAAGCTATTTACTTTCTCTATCTTATTAAGAAATAATAAATATTATTAGTGAAATACCTATGCCCCTATCCGACAATTTGTAAAGCCTTTTATCTAGCGTCCCTCCTAGCTCTTTTCTGCCTTTTAATAGATATCCTAATAGGTATCTTAATAAACCCGACAGTGATATGGATTACCTTAATAATAAACTTAATAGTGACGCTATTAAGGCCCTTTAGCCTTCCTCTAACGGACCTTCCCTTTCTACCCATAATTAATATAATATAAGTAATAGGGAACAGCAGTCTATGCAATTTAAGCTATAATAGGTGGCTAATATACTACGCCGCGTTTAATGGAGCTTTTAAGGCTTTATACTTGCTTAGGTTAGGTTAAAAAAAGGCCGAGAGGTTATAATTAAGCACCGCCTATATAGCAGTTAATAATAGCGATGGCTAAAAAACATTAGCCACACATGCAACCTTACCAAAAGGTAGCGCCACACTTCAAAACTTACGCATACCCATCTTACCATTAAAAACAATCGATTTTCAAACTTTTAAGACCTAATTCCTACTGCCTAGCGAGCTAGAGGTGGATTTGTTTGTTGTTTTACCCCCTTTCCCCTAACAGAAAATTCTTCTTAGGGGTGGTCCTAGCTTATAAGCGAGGCACGGATAGGAACACCAAAACTACTACTACTACCACCACCAATACCAAAACCACAAAATATAGACTTTTCCTAGGTTTTTCTTCTATAGAAAGCAAAAGCCTAATAAAATAGGGGGTGTAGGTGCTTTTCTATATCTCCTTTAGTTAGATTTTCTTTAATAAGAAGAGGACTGCCTTTAAGGCTTTTCTGCTAGTAAAAGCCTAACAAGTCCTTTTTTTTAGTGGTTTTTTCTACTTCTAAGAGGAAAAGAAAATAACTATACTAGTCTTTTTTAGCTAGTTTTTCTGCTACCTTTTAGCCTAATCTCCCTGGAAATCCTCTAGTAGGATTAATAAGAAGAAAGGGCGTAGAAGGATAATAAAAACTAGCAAGGCTTTTTGCCTAGTTTTTCACCTTTAGGACTAGGAGATAAGAGACCTAAAGAGATTATTATCTACTGTAAAAACTAGGAAACCCCCCTATAAGCTACTAGCTATAAAATGCCAAAGAATACTCAGGCTACTAAGCCTATAAAAAAGCCTAAAAAGCCTCCTATAGAAATAAGTAATAAAGAGTCTATATTTACCTTTTCTCCCCCTTCTCCTTCTCCTGGCCTATTTAGGACAGGAGAAAAAAGAGGACATCCTCAGTCTTCTCCTAAAAAAGAGAACTAAAAACCTATAAAAAAGATAATAAAACCAATAACTACTAAGGCTAGTATGCCTAATATACCTAGTGTACCTTCCTCTTCCCTTTCTCTAGAACAACATCTACGCGAGGCCTTAAAAAGCCTAATCTATGCCTATAAAGGGCTAGAAGGAGAAGAAAAAGAAGAACAAGTTGGACAGCTAGTAAACTATATACGAGATATTATAATGGGGGGGAACCCCTTTATAAGAGAAGAAGAAGAAGAAGAAGAAGAGAAAAAAGAAGAGGTAAGAGGTATCCTTAGAGGACTAGTAGAAGAAGTAAGAGCTCTCCATAAGGAGGTGGCTCCTATTAAGGAAACTTATACAGAGAGGCTAAGAAAGGGCCTCCCTTCTTCATCCTCCCTACCCTCCTTACCACTACTACCTTCTGCCCCTTTTCCTTCTAGTAGAAGTTCTACCTCTACTAGAAGCAAAAAAAAGCAGCTACAAGAAAGAAAGCTAGTCTTAATTACGGACGAAAAGGACCAACCTCTAAATATATTCTCTATACGAAACAAAGTCAATTAACTATTTGTATCAAAACTGCAAGTAGAAAAGCCAGTACTAGCGTCTATAGCTAGAACCAAAGGAAAATAAAATATTCTCCTTATAACTATAGAAGAGTATAATGCAGATTTCCTAGTCAAGTATAAGGATATCTGGCATAACTGCTTTACCTTTTAAAGAGAACAAAAACTAAAACCCTAGATTTAAGTTATAGCCTATAGGGTTCCTACTCTACCTTTCTTAGGAAAAGGAGGCTCTAAGCTTCTAAAAGAAGAAATTGAGACCTTTAATCTTATACGGATACAGGGACTACCTAGATGGATCTTATCTAGCGTAAAAAGATATAATCCATAAACTAGATTTGGCTCTATAGTTTTTACTATAGAGAACGAGGAAAAAAGATAAGAAATCCTTAAGCAAAAAAAGATCTTAATTACAGGTACAGCTACTAAGGTAGTAAAATACCTAGAAGTCTCTCCTACTACGCAGTGTACTAACTACCAAAAATTTAGCTATATAGGAGATAGATGCTCTACTAGAGCCTATAGATTCTATACGGCTGCATATTTATCTAAAGACCACTCCTGTTCTACCTATATAATAATAGGCAAGCCCTACAAGCATACTACCCCTCTTTGTATTAACTGTAAAGAAAACCACTTTACTAATAGCAAAGATTACGAGGTTCTAAAAGCAGCTAAGCTAGTAGATACTAGCTTAGAGGGTTTTATAGAAGAATAAGATAAAATAAATAGGATTCTAGAAGGGGGCAACTTCTACTAGGCTCTTAGTAAAAGATATTAGTGTTGGTAATACAGGGTAAATTACCAGTACTACTCGAGTAGATACAGTGACGTTATTTAATAATATATGCTTTCTTTTAATTGGAACGAGGAAGGGCGAAGAGCTTAAGGCTCCTTGCCACGCTAGTACCGCGACAACACGTAACGACCGCTTGCCTTATTTCCAACACTGGCAACTCTTCTTTTATAGTTGCTATTTATATACACGTATAGATTACTACTATATAAAGATACTAAGCGAAGAAGAAGAAGAACATTGGGGGTTAACGCAAAGGCGAGGGGCCGCTAAGGCGCTAGTAGTAAGCGAGCTAATAGCAATTTTCTATACCGGGTATGGAAAATCCTAATTAGCTGGTTAAAATTAGGGTCTGCGAAATGTTATACTTTTACTCCCTTTTAACCCAACCTTTAACCTATATATATAGAGTATTTGTGTTAACAAACGTTTCTAGAGCCTTATTTAGGTTTGCCTTCGTCATTACATCTACTAGGTTGTCTTAGCCATTAATCTATCAGATCTTAAAGAGTTCTTGCCGTTTATAGAATTGCTAAAGTGCTATAATGTTAATTATAAGGCGCTTCTCCTTTGTGGTACCGAGCTTAACTAAGCACTTATAGAGGGAATATAAGTCGGTACATACAATTATAGGGATAATGAGAAGTTTGAGTTAATCTATAATTATCTTTAGGGTAGTTCCAATTGCAATTGCTATATTAACTCCGCCAACCATTCCGTATATCTTTAATACTAGAACGCTTTGAGTAATGCGCTTACTCTTAGTTAAGCTCTAATGGATAAGATTGCTATAGATTGTAAAGTTATTCTCTCTAGTAGATTTATTCGCGATTATAATCTTATATCCTAGCTAGGAGCTAAAATCTTTATTATTTACAAACAATCTATTGATAAATACAAAAAGCTTAGCGGTAGGAAGGTTAATAGGTATATAGAGTAGTCCCTAATTAAGATGGTTTATTTACTAGAAAAGATGCTTATTTAGGGCAAGAACGTTATCCTTAGTTAGTTCCTAGTATTAAGCGGCAATAGAGAGATTAAAGAAAGCCTTAGGTTAACAGATAGAAGTAATATAAGCTCCGCGAGCGCGTTACTCCATATATCCTTACTTTAGAGAATTAATATTAATAACGTTAATCTTCTTGCCTTAACCCTTCTGGCGCAAAGCAATAGAGTCCTTATTTAGGGAGAGGATACATCTATTAAAGAGTAATAGTATTATTGGGTTAAGCCTCTCCTTTAGCTTTACTATAAGATTTGCCTTTACTAGCTCGTCTTCTTTAAGAGCTAAAAATTGGTTGTCTCCTAAGATAATTATATCATTAGTTTGCATGCTAATAATTCCAAATAGAGTTCCCGTAGTTATAATAAGGAAGCAGAGGTTAAATATAGAAGTTGTTATTAAAAGCTTCTCTTTATAGTGCTTGCTATAAGTAGCCCACTAGTAAGTTCCTGCCTCTGTAATTCTATATAATGGCTTAAGCACAACCATAATTATATCTTCGGGATATTGGTGGCGAATTTGTTCTAGAAGGTATGCTAATATTAAGCGCTAAAGGTACGTCTCTAATTAGGTATAGGCCTAAGTAATATCTTAAAAATAAACCGTTATTCTATTCTTTATTAAGGAGGGAGCTAGCGTAATAATAACTCGCTAACTAGCTTGTTAAATTATAGGGGATTGTATAAGAATTACTTCCTTACCATTATTATTATAACCTTAGATAACTAGCCTTAACTTCTTAAATAGGGCGTTAGTAGCTTTGCCCTTAATCTCATTAACTATTCTTAACTTAAAGATGCGAACTCCATTAAACTTAGTAGGGTTATACTTCTTAAATTTAAAGACTCCTTTTATAATAAGACCGTTAATCTCCTACTTATCAGATACTTAAAAAGGGGCTCCTAAAGTTATAATACGGCCTTTCTTTTAGAGTTGTTTTACGAGCTCAAAGTCTGCCTTCTCTTTAGCTATTATAAAGGCCATTAATAACTCAACTCTACTCTTAATAGCGGCAACGAATTGCTCTTCGAAATTAACAAGATATTGGTAATTTTATAATCCTTTTAGGCAACCTTTACCGCGTTATAGTTGCGGCATATCTGCTATAACTATATTAGAATTATAGTCGCCTTCTAAAGCATATTAATTATAGTTCTCCTCTGGGGTATCCTCTAAGGCATCCTATAAAGGCTTAAAACTATTATCCCTATAGTAGGGCTTAACAACGGTTAAGCGGAATTAAGTGGGTCTATAGGGCATCTAAAGAGTATAAGTTTAACCCTTAATAGCAATAAGTGTATATAGGCCTAACCAGCCCCCTTTCTTACGCCATACCCGTACTTTAGATTAGAGTGGTAGATCTGTTATAATTAAGGTGTTTAGGCCGTTTCTTATTCTTAGTACGTTGTTGACCTAGCGCGTAGCATAGATATAGCGCACCTTCTTTATTGCTTTATGGATAGCCTTAGCTTATTACGTAATAGATGGAGATAGTAGAGAATTATTAGTTATTTAAGGGTAGGCGCCAAAGACTAGTAACGTAGGTACGAGCCTATCTAGGCTAGCGGAATCGTTAATAGCCTTAACAGCCATCTATAAGATAAGCTCTTTACTAGCGCCCTTTAGTCCCAAAGAAATAATCTTATATACTTAGCGTAATGGTGTGTAATATTGTTCTACTTTTCTAATACTATTATATGCCTTAACAGGGACTTCCTTAACCTTAATTTCTATTACCTTTACCTATTGCCAAAACTCTATAGATAAGAAGTTCCTTCCTATATTGTAAATAACTCAATTAGGGGGTTCTAGGTAGATATTAATCTAGCATAATTAAAGAGTATCCTATGCGTTCCTAGCTAACATATCCTTTAGAAAACGTGCGGCTTAAAAGGAGGTTAAGAGGTTAACAACTTAAAGTACTAGCTTGCCGCTAAGATATATAATGTTAATAATAATATAGAAGTTAAAGTCGTAGTTATCTTTAAGGGTAAACTTAAATCGGCCAGGGGACTTCTGGTTTATTTAGCAGTAATAGCAGTACTTTATAAGATACTTAATTGTCTTAGCCTTGACTTTATAACCTACTCGCTAAAGAACCCTAAGCAATCTATAAACTAATAGGTGACCAAAGCGACGGTGTAGTTGACGTAACTCTAACTTAGTTAAATGGCTTTAAGCAACGCTCCTTTTTAGCTATTAAAGGAGCAACTAAGGGTAACCCTACTTGCGTACAACGGGCACCCAATTATCTCCCTAAATAAGCATATTTTTAAGGTTATTAAGCTTAATGCCTAACTTATCTATATCTTAGATATAGAATAGAAACGGGGTATTTGCGGGAATAATATAGAAAGTAATATATCCTAACGGGGTTTAGACCTTAATTATACTAAGAGAGATCGCAGTACCCTTACTAAAGCGAATTGTATATTGGCCTGCCGTTAATTAGTTAATCTAAACAGAGCTATTAAGCTGCTAAAGAGCTTAAACTTAAGGTTCTCCTACTATAGATACTCCTGCGGCTCTAGTATCTGGCATAATACTATAAAAGACGTTCGCTGAGTATCTGTTATTAAAGGAAAATGTAGAACTTTCCTTTAGCTTGTTAAAGATATCTAACTTTATAATAGAATGGAGCGTAGATTGGTTATTAAGGACAGCGACGGTTTATATGCTATTTACCTTACTATACTTAGTGAAGTATTAGTTGGGAGAGTAGTCCTTAATTTCCATATCTATAAGGAGCTGTTTGGCCTTGTTAACCTTACCCTTAAGATCTTCTTTGCCTTTATATTAAACCAGGAAGCTTTAGAAGTAGGCTATAGTAACCTTATAATTTCTAATATTTTGTGCGCTCTGGCGAAACTTATTATATGCCTCCTTTTGTCTATTAAGAGGGTGCCTAGTTAACTAGCAATTTGGCTTCTTATAAACGTAGCATTTCTTCTATTAATTGTTTTAAGATAAACCTCCACAAGGACCTCCACGATTGCTTTATAGTCGATGTTAATTATACCCTCTACTATATCCCCTACCCCAGCCACCATATATTCAATTAGTCTAGTTATAATTATATTAGTCAGCCAGGTCAATTAAAGTAGGTTAGGGTTAGGTGTTAAATTGCTATACTTCTTAAGAGCGCAGAGCGGTGCTAATAGAGGATCTTAATTAAGTATACACTCCTTTATAAGTATTTACAGGATTAAAAAGAGTAAGGTTGCATTCTTTAACACCTTGGCATACGCTAATAACTTAATTACGTAGGCTAAAGTCCTCTTAATATAATTTGGATAAACCACGCTAAATTATCTAAAGTTGGTTAAAGAGCTTTTAAAGATAATTAAGTTAAGAGGTATCTGGGTTTATAGCAATAATTCTTAGAAAGGTAGTCTCTCTCCACTCTAATATATACTACTACTTATTCTCTTCTATTTTAAAGTAGCATCTTGTCTTATATATTATTCGGTTAAAATTATATCCTTTTCCTGCCAAATAATTATAATAGAAGGTACTGGCGCGGCCCTTAAGCATAACGGAATAAGTATTATAATATTAGTTAGGTTCCAGTCCAACCTTCTAGTAATAGTTATAGAAGATACGCAGCTTTAAATTAAGGATATTATACAGTTTCCCGCTAAACCTCTTCTCCTAGTCTAAATAGAGCTTTGTAAGCTCTATAAGCATTTTTAAGGTACCTCTAAGCGGTATTAGGCCACGTTAAAATTGCGTTAAAGATTAAGGTGGGGATTGCTTTATAGGCTGTAGTAGAGATATAGATCTTAATAGAATACGGCATAGTACCTAATCTTGCTATAATAGAGTTCGAAGGTTATTAAATCGCAAAGCAAGGGGATCTTGCGCTTGCTCTTAAGGGGCAGTAGTTAAAGTTATAGGTTAAATTAGTGGAAGTAATAGATACGGAACATAAGAACTCGTGCCTAGAGTAATGGAATTAGGACGCGTCTCTGTTAGTGTATTATTTAGATTCCATCATAAGTTAAGCTTCTTCTTATTATATAGTTAGTGCTTAATCTCTTATAGAGTCTATTTATGCTCTTCTTCTACATTAATAACTTACTCCTAGATATTGTCTCTAATAGTACCCCTATCTATAGGGACAAATACTCCATTCTCCCAAAGAAAATTACGGAAGTTTTATATAATATCTTTCTTCGCGAGAGCCTATATTTCCTTTATCTATCTAATAAAGTCCTCCTTTATACAATACCATAGCATAGTATTGTTATATTTGCGGTCTATATAGTGTGCTATATAGTATAATAAGAATCCGTTTAGGTCCTGTTGCTTAGTGTTTATAGGGTTAATGTCTGTGTCCTATATCTCCGGGTTAATGTCTTTCTCGTACTACTTTGGGTAGGTTAACGCCATAATAGCTATTGTTTTGTTAATAGAAAAAAAAAGGAAAATAAGGGTTGTTTAACGGGGTGTTATACATTAAAGGTAGGTAGGGTTTTCGGTTTTATAGGATCTTGTAGGTTTACTGTCAAAAGGTAGGTAATTTAAGATATAGTTAACGCGTTTTGGACGTTGACTTAGGACCCTAGGTTTAGTAACACTTTTGACCTAAAGTACTTAACCAAATCTTTATAAACGTAGTTGTTCTGCGTAATAGACGCAACTTGGTATCTCCTAGTACTTAGTAATACTTCTATTACTAGTTTTCCGCAAGTCTAAGGTAGCACAGTATCGCCGGGATCTATTCCATATAAGCGCATATGGCACCCCTATACAAGACTATCTCTTCTGTTAAAAACCTTGCTATTCTGTAGTTATATATTTAACCACTAATCAGTGTTGGTAATATAGGGTAAATCACTAGTACTACTCGAGTAGATATAGTGACATTGTTTAATAATGCATGCTTTTTTTTAATTGGAATGAGGAAGGGCGAAGAGCTTAAGGCTCCTTGCCACGCTAGTGCCGCGACAACACGTGACGACCGCTTGCCTTATTCCCGACAATTAGAGAGCAAAGAAACAGAAATAAATTGCAAAAGGACAGAGACAGGTGTTAGGATTTCCTATAGTTTTTCCTACTATTTTCTCATTCCCTAGTAGTTGTAGTAACTTAGTATTTTACTAAGGAACTATAAACCCCTAGTTTAGGGGTTTATAAACTACTAGGACATAGCTACTAGTATATATTAAGTTGCCTAGAAAGGATTTATGTATATAGAACTATAGCGCCATAGCCTAAGGCTGCATGCGTAGTATTGTACGTAGTATAATACAACGGATATAAATAAATAAAAAATAGCGATAGCTTAAACTAAGGTATGCTATAGACAATCCGCGTATAGGGGACGTCTATTCGCGTTATTCTCTAGCAGACTATTTTGCTATAGAGCTTAATAATATTATCTATTAGCCTTACTTTGCCTAATTTGATTATACTATAGACCTAGAGACGCTTAACTTTAAGCTAGCCTTTAGGGCTATCTAGGAGGTTGCCCCTATATAGCATACTGTTCTTATAAGACTTATAAGTAATTAGCGCGCCTACTAACCTAGTTATAACGCTCCGCCTTAGACTGATGCGTTATTTAGGCGATTATTTACTATTACTAGTATAGTATATTATTCTCGAGCTAAAAAGCGATCCGCCTTCCTCTCTTTAATGCTAGATGTCTATCTAGTAGGCTCTAGTGTAAAGCGGCGAGTAATTGAGACTCTATTAGGGCTTAAAATATATTATAGTTACTATTAGGCTAGTTAGTTAATAAACAAGATTGCTAAGGCGGTAGAGGTATAGTATCTAGTTTCTCTAAACTCCTAGGCTAACCTACTAACTTCTTTAGAGATAACTCCAGCTTTAAGCGTCTAATAAGCAGATAGTAATTGTTTATAATAACGTTAACTTTAAAGACAGAAAAAGGGACGAGGTTATAGGCCATATAGATACTATGCGGTTAATAACAACGGCGGCTATTGTTCTTTGCCCTAAGCTACCAACTTTGGGTCTATATTAGTCTATACATAATCCAACAGTACCCCTTAGGCTTAAAGATATATTAGCTGCCCCTAGTATATCTAGTAAAGACGGTGGGATTGGGTTAAGTATTACACGAAGCATTATATTAGATATAATTAAGAGAATTTATATAGCTGGCGTTACTTCTGTATTTAGAGATAGTAATTGCTATCCTAAAATACTAAGTATATATTGTCTTAACGTAAATAAGACTAAGTTCTGGTAATTTAGGGCTATATTTAAGGATAAGGGTACTATTAAAGGTATATATAGCGTCTATAAAAGTATATTCCTAAATTAGCTTAGTCTATAGGCACTAGAAGACCCTACTAAAGTTAGGGCTATCTATAACAACTTCTATAATTGGCTCTGGCTTATCTATAGAGACTAACTTATAGCACGCTATATTAGGGCTGTTAAAAATAAGCAAACCTAGGTATGCTGACTATATAACTAACGGGATTGGCTTCTTGGTTTACCTACGTCGTTCTATATCTAGATAAACCTACTAAATACTATTATCTGTACGTATTAGGCATCCACTCTTTCTAGAAAGGAGGCTTATTATTGCCTATAAGCTAATACTACTATATAGAGTCGCAGTTAGTGTAGTTAGGAGAATGCTAAATACCACCTAATGGAACCAATTATTGCGCAGGGCTTTACGGCGCGTGTAGTTGCATTATTTTATGCAGTAATGCGGCGTAGGGGTTACCTTATTGCCTTTAGTAGAGACTTCTTTAAGTAAATAGACTACGTTACTAACGCTATTAGTTCCCTTATACCGGATTAATTTTTGGAACTTATAGAAGAAATCTATTTAGCCGCATTTATATTAGATGCGTAGAATGGTAATAGTTCTACTAAGTAACTATATAATAATATTAAATTCCAGACAATGTGTTGTATGCTTTAAGAGGTTAAGCTATTTTTATCTATTTAGTATATTGTTAAATATGCAGATATAGGTATGCTAAGGCACTTTATTAACCCTCTTATTATTTACCTTTTTAGCGCGTCTTAGCACAACTATGGCCGCGAGATGTTATTCTATTGGTGGAATCTCTCTTTAGTAAATATACCTGAGTTATAGTATGCAATACTATCCTCTAGGCTTATAAACTGGCTTAGTAGGGCAACTATATATAAAGCAATTAACCTTGGGCTTAAGTATCTTAATAGTAGCTGCAAGATTAAAATAAAGTATTATAAGAACTTAACCCATAATGCGGACATTATATTTAACCGAGTATGTCTATTAAATACTTGGGTTAGAGCTTTACGTAAAAGACTAGAGGCTATATTTAGCGAGTATATGCCTAGGAGTTATACTACTACTATAGTATTACCGGATATGTTTTTACTCACTTATACTCTCTTTACTTTAGATTTGGCTAAACCGCGGAGTACTAAGCAATTAGCTAGTATAAAGTTCTTTAATTCTTCTAATATCTTATAAGAAGGTATTAGGGTGCTAGCGGATCAGGTTAATTAGTTTAACTAACAGCATATTTAACAATTAGATATAATTAGAGGGTTGTATCCTTCTAAGACTATAGATAATCCTAATAGATTTGCTAATATAGAAGACTATACTAACCGAGTTAGGGAGGGATTAGATAGGGTTATTAATCCAACAATTAACCTTATTAACCTTATAGGAATTAGGGTAGCTAACTAATCTCTAAACTCCTATAAATTTTTATAAACTTCTATAAACTCCTACAAACTCCTACAAACTTCTAGATAAATTAAATGCCTATATTTATTAATGCTCTAAACCAGTATACCAGCAGTAACTCCCTTAGGTTAAATTTGCCTAATTTTTAAACTTTTATAAACTTCTATAAACCCCTAGATTATATAAACCTATATATATACTTTTATATAAAATTTTATAAGATAAATAACAGAACCCAGTAACTATATTTAACTATTATCTATTTATACTACCTACTGGGCAACTCCGGGGCTTCTATAATACTTTATAGTTAGGCCTATACTAGATAGTACTGTTATCTAGAATTACCCCTTAGATTAATATAGCCGGATTAAAGCTTGCCTGCGAAGGATGCTTTATAGTTAGTGTTAGCGACTTAGTCAATTGAGGCACGAGCACGGCAAGAGGGTCGCGCAAGCCTGTACGATTAGATTGTCTATAAACAAGGATCCAAAGCTAGAGAAAGGAAAGGGGAAGAACGGAAGCACCGCTTAAAGTTATATACAATTCTCTAGTCACGTAATGGTACTTTGCTATTATATAATGGCAATCTGCGGCAATCTGCGGCAATCTGCGGCAATCTAACAGCAATGTGCCAGTACTGTAACATTACTCCCTCTTCTAAAAAAGCCTGCCCTTAGGCTTTATATATCCGTATTATACCTATAGGGCGTTCTTGTCTTTATGCTCTATAGGCAACCTATTATCCTTACTATGCTAGCATTCTATCCACTTATCTAAGTACTTTAGCGGTCTAGGTTTGTTGGGGTAACGGCTATAGAACTCTTGTAACTTATGGGGGCTACCTATAAAATTCTATATGGGGTACTAGGTAGGGTCCAGATTATATCCTTTCTAACTTATATGGTACTTTAGTATTCCCCTTATAAGTTTATAGGCCAGTATTTCTTTAATTTCCCATTTGCTGTCGCTATTAACTTAAATTAGCAGGGGCGGTTTATTCTTTTGTCTAAGTAATAGGTTGTTTATAGCTCTCTATAGCTTATCTAGCGAGAAGATAGGGTAGACCTTAATTAAGTCTGGGAGCTTTACTTTATATAAGTTGCTTCTCTTCTTAAGGACCTTATATAGTTCTACTATCTAATAGCCTAGCTTACAGCTAGGCCGTTCTATCTTCTAGTTCTTTGTTATAACCCAGACCTTATTACCTATAGTAAAGTTAGGCTCTTGTCTATACTTATTTGCCTACGATTATATTAATTTCTAGGCCTTTTCTAGATTTATATAGGCTACTGTCTAGGCTTCTTCTAAGCGCTTAGCGTACTGCTGGGCTTTCTTATAAGATAGTTTTTTGTGTATAGTCAGGGGTTCTTCTAGTCTCTTCTAGTTAAAGCTTATATAGGGTAAGTAGCCTATTTCTAGCTAAATAGGTGCAACCCCCGTAGAGTTATGGGGTAGGGTTGCCTGAGTATAGTCTATTAGGGGTAGCAGTTTAGCCCAGTTATCTTAGAAGTAGTTAATAAAGGGCCAAAGTCTTTAGTCTAAATATTGATTTATAATCTCCGTCTAACCGTCTGTCTGGGGGTGGTATGCTATAAAAAGCTTTAGCTTAATGCCTAAGATTTAGGTAAACTTATTCCAGAAAGCCGATATAAATTACGGCCTATAATTGGATATAATAGTATCTAGTAGTCCGTAAATTCGGTAGACATAGTAGATATATAGTTGGGCCGCCTCTTTAGCATCAATATTCTTATAATAGGGGATTAAGAACGGGCGCTTGCTAAAGCAGTTAACTATAACCATAGCCATATTATATCCGCTACGGTTTGTAGGTAGCTTATAAAAATCTATAGAGATATGCTGCTAGGGGCGCTCTGGTATTAGGAGTGGTTTTAATAGTCCTAGGGTTTTATCTTATAGGATTATAGATCTATAGCAGCTGTCGCAGTTCTGTATATAATGGTTAATATCTATAACCATTCTGGGCTAGTAGTAGTGGTTGCCAATAATCCTATAGGTCATATTTTTTTTAGGGTGGGCCGTAGAGACCTAGGTATATGCTTTAGCAATAAGTTAAGTCCGTAGGTTCTATTTCTTTGCTACTACTAGCCATTTCTAATGCTTAAGTAATCCATTTTTAAGGGACTATAGGCTAGTAATGTTCTTTGCCTTTTTATAGTACTCCTGTAGAGAAGGGGCCGTATAATTTACTTATAGTAACTTATTAATAAGGGTAAGTTCTGTAGTGTTAATAGGGCACATCTTGGCCTTTATGGGGTCCGTATTTAGTTCTACGTATATTTAGGGGTTAAGGTGCTCTGGTTATAATAAAGTCTGGATCTATAGGGAGATCTTTACAGCTATTTAGTTATCTAGGTCCTGTCTACGCCTTATAAGGGCGTCTATATAATTTATGGCGCCTAGCTGGTATATAATTAGGAAGTTAAACTGGGATAGGATGTCTACCTAGTGTGCCTACTAGGCCATAAGGACCTTTGTTGTTATAAAATATTCTAAAGCCTTATAATTGAAGACTACCTAAATAGGCTTAGGGGTCCCTTCTAGCTATATATACCAGTGCTAGAAGCTAGAGATAATAGCCAGCATTTTTTTATTATAGATATGGTAGTTCAGCTTAGCATCTACTGTAGTCTTTAAATAGTAAGTAATAGGGTGCTATTTTCCATCTGTTTGCTTTTGGGAGTAAACGCTAGCTATAACACTATCTAAGGCATTAGTCTCTAGCATTAAGGGCTATTCTAGGTTAAAGTGGGTAAGTAAGGGAGCAAAGACCAGTTGTTTTTTAAGCTTATTAAAGGCCTGTCTATATGTAGTGTTAAAGTAAAAGGGCCAGTCCTTATAGGTAAGTAGACTTAGGGGCTAGGTAATCCTGCTGTAGTTCTTAATAAAGTATTAGTAGAAGTTATAGAACCCTAGAAATAACTACACCCCCTTTATAGTCCTTAGGGGTACCTATTAGTTAATTACGGCCATTTTTTTGGGTCTGCCTTAATTCTATCCATACTAATAATAAACCCTAGGTACTTTATACGCTTAATACTAAATTCTAATTTCCTAATATGGCCGTCGAAATCGGACTCTGCACCTGTACGTGGTGACGGCTACGAACCTGGTCTTCGAAGTTCAGATCCAGAGCCAACGCAGAGACGTCGCACAGCGTGCGGACAGGACCTGGTGGTGGTTGTGG
>Ga0307507_10004887_pt1 | contig 22974 bp, 4 predicted proteins | sample 7_EM_MG_FD_207223 | JGI IMG/M metagenome (GOLD analysis project Ga0307507, IMG submission 207223) | Populus trichocarpa ectomycorrhiza microbial communities from riparian zone in the Pacific Northwest, United States - 7_EM | ecosystem: Host-associated > Plants > Roots > Unclassified | place...
TAATATAGTCCAACTTCTTACTTAGTCGTCAACTCTTAAAATTTTTGTATAGTAGCCATACTTTATCTCCCTCCTTAAGATCTGGTCCCTTAGATCTCTTAGCATTATAGTACCTTTTTATTCGCTCTTATACTAGTTTAGCTGTTTCTTTAAGGTTTATATAAAGATTCATTAACGTCTCTATTCTTTATTTAGCCGTGCTACTCGTTTTCTTTACCTAATATAGCGATAACAACGTTCTTGGTTTATACCCGTAGTTCGCCTTAAATGGTAATATCCCCATTCCTTCTTATAGTATTGTATTGTATGCAAACTATATAACTGGTAGTAATAATACCCAATTATTCTATGCGTGATTAACATAATATCTTAGATACTATTCTAGTGTCTAGTTTAGTCTTTCCGTTTGTCCGTCCGTCTGCGGATAATATACTATAGAGGTTGCTGCGCGAACTCCCTATTCTGCTAGAAACACCTCCTAAAACGCTGCTACGAATCTTAGATCTCTATCTGATATAATTTTATCTAGTGCTCTGTGTCTTGCGAATACTTCCTTTATATAGATTCTAGCGACGTCTTCTACCAATATCTCTTTAGTGTATGCTATAAAGTATCCCTACTTTATTAGCTTATCCACTATCACTAAAATCGCGTTATAATCTTATCCTATAATAGGATCTCTTAACTTTAGTAACTTAATAATAAAGTCCCATAATATAACCTCCTATGGTCTTCCTGGTGTCTTAATAGGTTATAGCCCTCCATACAGCTTATGCCTTGTTGGTTTGTTTCTTTGGCAATCTAGATATTTTTTTATAACTTGTCTTACTAACCCCCAGATTCCTTAAATAATATACTCCTCTTAGAGTCTTAATACTAAGCCTATAGCTCCGTTGTGTCCTTGTGTTGTTCCCTTGTGGAATTCCTTAATAAACTTCTCTATAATAGACTTAGGCACATACGTTGCTTCTCTATTTTCGTATTGCTCTAAGTCTAGATCCTCTATTTATACTTCTTAGATCTTCTATGTCCAATCACTTTTAGGTAATTTATGGATCTAACTTTCCTTAGTTGCTGTAATTTTTGGGTAATTATACCTAATTAATCCGTCTTAATCTTTTCGTAATAAAGCTCCTAATGGCTTTTTATTATTTTATAGTTCAGCTTTTCTGCTTAGAGTATCTGCTCGTGTATTATCTATACCCTTAGTATACTAAATCTCGAGATGGTATTCTATAAGTATTTCCGCCCATCTAACCTATTTTCGGTTAAGTTCCTTTGTTATTAGGAATCTAGTAAGGTTCTTATAGTCCGTTTTAACCACAAATAGTTTCTCTGTGCCTTATAAAAATGCTCTCTATTCCTTAAGTGCTGTAACTATACCTAACAACTCCTTGTTGTAGATGTCGTAGTTTAACTCTGGTGGTGTTATTTTCCGACTATAGTACGCTACTAGATGCTATACGTTCTGGTGCTTTTATAGCAAGTATGCTCCTAGTGCAAAGTCTAATACGTTTGTCTTAACAACTGTGTCTAACTTTGGTTGGTATATCTTAAGGACTGGCTCTTGGGTAAACGGCTCTTTAAGTTCCTAGAACAGCTTTTTCTACTCACTACCCTAAACCTATAGTTCCTCTTTCTTAGTTAGCCTTATGAATAGCTTAATGCTCTTTAACTACTGTGCCATAAACCTCCTATAGTAGTTGCAAAACCCTAAGAACAACCTTAACTACGTAACGTTCTCTGGTTCTTGCTAACTTACTATAGCTTCGACTTTCTTTAGGTCCATGCTAATCTTTCCTAGTTTAATAATAAATCCTACAAAATTGGTCTTTACTGTAAAGAACTCACATTTTTTAACTGCTACTAGCATCTGTTCTTCCTGTAGTCTCTTTAAGACCTATTTGACGTGTTCTTTATGTTCTTCCTTACTTATTAAGTAGATAATAATATCGTTAAGGTATACTACAATAAACTTATTAAGGTGTTCTCCTAACACACTATTAATTTACTTCTGGAACATTACTAGTATATTTGTAAGCCTAAACTGTATAACTAATAGCTTATATAGTCCTTCCTTTAACCTAAAGGCTACCTTCTATTTATTGCCTTTCTTAATCCTAATCTAATGGTACGCCCACCTTAGGTCTATCTTTATAAAGATTTTTACGTTGCCTATCCTGTCTTAGATTTTGCTAATTAAGGGTAAAGAATACCTATCCTTTCTAGTAATGCTGTTTAACTGTCTATAGTCTATGCACATCCTAAGTTTTCCGTTTTTCTTTGGGATAAACAACACTAGATATTCTATTAATAACTATAATGGTCTAATATATCCCTTTTATAAGTTTTCCTGGATAAACTCCTTAAGCGCTACTAACTCTATTTTAGTAAGCTTATAGATTGGAAAGAACCTTAAACTTATTTCTTTTTTTAATTATATCTTATAGTCCCATGCTATATGTTCTGCCAGCTTCTTACTTTCTAGTGACCATAGTTTTTTACCATACTTGTGGTATCTTTTTAGTATATAACTTAAGCCTCGCTTAGTCTCCTTATATATTGCTCCAACTTAGTACTATACCAACTTGGTTTGCTGTTACACTTTGCGCTATTAAGTATCCCTAATATTAACCTAACCTATAACCCAATTGATTTTTGGATTGTACTTCTATAACTAAGGCATTTCTAGTATCGCCTTGTCCTATCCTAATAGTAGGATATTGAAAGACATCTTAACCTGTCTCCCTTTAATAGTTAGCTAAATAGGTCCTATTTTAAGATTAATAATACCTCCTCTATAGGCTATCTAATCTCCTAAAATTGTTATAAGTAGATATAGGTGTTCCTTCTATCTGTATAGTAACCCTATTCTTTCCACTGCTTTTGGTAATATGTGGTTCCTAGTTACTCTACTATCTACTAATACTTTAAACTGCTGATCTTGCCACTTAACTTATAAGTTTAGGTATTATCTTTAAATTCCTTTAAGGGTCTAAGGCTCTAACACTAGTTCCCTCTGGTCCTGTACACCTCCCCTTTTCCTAACTATTGGCTGCTAGATCCTACTTATACTTAGTCTATCCTTAGCCAATACTTAGTTCATTTCTTTTCCTCTATATACCATAGACAAGTATTCTCTGGGCACTCCCACCACTATTATCCATCTAGGCATTCTTCCGTAAGGAATCTTCCTAGTTAAAGTATTAAGTCCCCTTAACCTTATACTTCTACTAGGTGCCATTTATATATATACTTAGCATTTCTAAACCGCCTTTCCTTAGGTGCCTAATATATCTTTATTAGGTACTTCTGGTTCTTATCTTTTAGTGCTCTATATATGTTGCAGGTGTTATCCACACAAGCTATCCATAATAGTGTATAATATACTAGGTAACTTAGGTTAACTCTTAGTTTATCTTTATCCTTAAGTTTAAACCTATACCTAGTTAACCTAACCACTGGTATCTCTATTACAGGTACTAAGATTTATCGTTTGCTTCTCTAGTCCCTAGATCCTTCTTCTAGGTTCCTTAATATTATAACTAATACCCCCTTAATATGACTTATGCGTTTCTCCGTAATAGGTTAGTCTTAAATAACTTTTTTATCTAGCCATATATAAAAGTCTTCCTATTTGTTATTGTGTTGTTGCCTATACCACTTTCCATACAACTGGTTTAGTGTATATGGTCTATCTATTAGAAAGTACCTTGTTATTACTACATTATAATATCCTTTAGTATATCTTTCTTCGAACCTAGTTAGGATATCTAGATCCTCCTCTTATTCCAGTTTATCTAACCACTTCGCCCTAAGTGTCCCTGCACTTGGCCTATTAGTAATTCTTTATATAGGTGCTCTATCCCTTCTATAGTTTGGCATGCTAGATCTCTAGTCTAGTTTCTGCTCTTGCTATATAATAATTCTTGTCCTAAACTTATCCATAGTTTCTTATTTTCTGTGTCTTGTAGCTGGATCCTTATAGTTGTCTTACTTTTTAATCCTAGTATTAACTGTTTAATCTTTAGGCTAAACACTGCGTTTACCTAGGATTGCTAATGTTCTTATTCGTTCCCCAAACTTATAGTTCTTGAACTTGCGTCCTATACTTATTTGTTTGTCTATAAACTAAGTAGCTGCCCTTTCCTATCAGTTTTCGTCTGTTATGGGTTTTTAGGTATATCTTATCTCATCTTAAAAATCTTAAGCTTCTTATATCTCTTCTTAAGAATCTTAAGCCTGTGGCCTTTTGCCTTTATTAAGTAATAAGCTAGCACTAGCAGTTGTTTACTTACTTAGTTTCTTCTAAACATTACTCTTATCATCTTATAAAGCGATAGAAATCATATCTAATGGTGTTATAACATCTGTTACTAAACCTTGTTCTATAATGGTCTTAGTCTCTGCTTCTGTTTTAACTTCTCTAAGGTCTGTATGCTCCTAGTAAGCTGCCTTTATTACCTCTTTGTTAATAAACGCTTTACCTATATTAAACTTATCGTTTTTAATATCCGGTCTGCGAGCTAGTTCGTTGGTTTCTTTAAACTTAGATAATAATAGCTCCTATAGCTAATAGCTTGCGCCGTACTTGGCGTCCTTATAAATTTAGCATGCGTTGTTATAATAAAACGCGAAACTGTTAATTGAACACTCTTTTATTCCTTACAGTACACCATTATCCCTCTATATATACGTGCCGTCTACTGGCCTGGTTCCCTTTACTACGTAATTACTCTAACCACCTCTATAGTCTCTGGTAAAATAACCTTGTTTTTCGCAATTTATATAAGCCCTATCTTTAACCCATTTTTCTTGTTGTGGAGTCCGCCTAAACGTCTTCTACTGCTAAGATCCCTAGTTTGGCCTCTACTCCTAGGTCCTTTAATTACTAGATCCTTAACCTCTAGGTTTCTATAGTTTCTTTTCCTACCTTTAGGTTTCTTTAGTACCACTTAGGTCTATTAGCTCTGCACTATTCTATAGTTTTTAACTCTATGTCTGTTATTGCGTACTCTACGCCTTATATAACTATAGAACCCTATCTTACCCTTTCTTAGCTTATTCCCTTTAATAAATTCTATTATTAATCTTTATTAACTAGTCTATTAACTCCTTTAGAGTATCCGTATCTTCTATTAGGATAATTACGTCCTAGACTTTAGCCTTAAGTCCTTACTTATACTGTGCTATAAGCGCCCTATTATTCCACTTAACCTATATAGCTAGTGTTTAAAACTGCGTTATATACTTAATTGCTAAAGTACGTTGTACTAAGTTTTAAAGTTTTTATTCCGCTATTATAGTTGCTTTAGGGTCTCTAAATATTTACGTTAACTGTTCCACGAATCCGTTCTAACTTGCAAACACATACCGTACATCCGGGTTAGTAGTCGTTATACTGTTTACTTATATCTCTGTAAGGTAAGACTTAAACCATTCTAGAGCTCTTCCTAATAAGAATAGTCCTGCGTATGCTACCTAGTCCATAGGTATTGCTAACTTCGCTCCTTCCTATATAACCTTAAAATGCATCTACGTAAGAAACCCTTTAAGCTTTAACTTCTCCCCTAAGAACTGTTTAATTAAAGGTAACTTAACCTTTACTACTCTAATTCCATTAATACGTTCTTTAAGTAGCCTGCTATTATCCTATAAGCGATTAACTATTTCCTATAACTGACCTTACGTAACCACTTAAGAATCTATATCTGCTATACTGGTGTCTCCTAACCCTAAGGTCGTGGCTGCCATCAACGTCGTTATAACTGGTGCTTTAGGTGGCATGTTGTTCAACCTTATTTAATACTATAACCTTAGTAGTAAATGTGTAACGGAACCTTGTAGCAGGAACTACGGTGGGTCCTATTATTAGGCTGGGTATGTAGGTAAGAACAGTGTTAACAACGTAATAATAACTGGTGGAGTGGTTGCCCAACAGATTAACTCCAATTGTATTCTAAGATTCACTACAAAGAGAGAACTATCTGGGTAGGGACTATGGTCCTTTAAATACACAACTATACGCCTAAGAAATCCCTTTGCTCCGTAAGGTATGTGTACTCTGTCTACTCTATTACAGATTATATAGATTATATAGATCACATAGATTACATTACATGACCTTAGCTACTATTTCTCATTATATGGTTCCACCAGATCTATCCTAGACCGTGCCTGTATTAACTAACTAGCTTCCTCCGACTCTTCTCCAAGTAGTCGTAACATTGTACTTAAGCTGTCTGTAACAGGTTGCGGTTATATGGGGGGTTACTACGGTTGTTATGGTTGTTATAGTTATAGTTATTATCTCTTCTATGGAATTGTTGGTCCGTAAAGAAAGCTTATGTCTTCTCCGCATGCTCTTTCTCGTATGCTATAATGGATAATTGAAGTTTATTAATAAGGGCTCTAAGGTTATCTGGTGGGTTAGAGACTATATATCTGTATACTAGTATTCCCTGGCAAGAAGTAACGATTTTGTTGTAAAGGAAGTCTATGGTTTGTAAGGTAGGTCTAAGGCTATACTATAGTTAACAAAGTCTATAGATTAGCAATTAAAGGCATTTGCTTATAAATTTGTCTATATTTTCTACCATTACTATTATAAGTGTAATGGTATTCCACTTGTCTAGGTTCTTGCGTTAAAATCTTAGTCCTTTAAAGAAATTCTAAAGGTGTTCGCAAGCTTTAGCAAATAGTAAGTAGGATAGTTAGTTTGTGTAAGGGGAACTTATAGACAGGGGGCTATAAGGACACGATTGTGGAACAAGATAGATTGGTGAGAGAGACGAATCCTTGAGGAGGTAAGGCCTCGAGGATCATGGAGACTATATACTACGGGCACGTGCCTCCGGCACGTGACCGACGGCCATCTGAGGGGTGTCCGGGGGTTGTCTTAAGGGCAACCCGAGGTGACCTGCAATAATATCCCTTACATTGCCCCCCCCTTTCTTGCGGTCGGCCCCCGATCGCCATTACCTTGCAGTAAAGGGAGATTATGAGGGCTCGTCCCGGAAGGGGTTCGGAGAGATGTTGGCATGCCGCTGTATATCATCTATCTATTTAACCCCTGCTTTGAACTCCTGAAAACCTTAATAAGGAAAAACATGACTGGAGAAAAGACACGAGGATTACTAGGAGACCTATTAGAAGCCTGCCGGAAGCATGCCGGTAACTACCTAGGCTAACCTAAGGATTTTTATATAACTCTACTTCCAAGCCTTTATACCGGTCTGCAATTAATCGCAAGTGTTATAGGCAATTTGGTGTTCCTAATATAGTTCTATAGAACCTTTTGGTATGGGATTTAATGTACAGGGCCTTAGCTTACCATCGTCTTTAACTGTTGAGATATAATCTATAATCCTTTCTCCTGATCCCCTGCGTTACTGATGCATTGCTCCCACATTTGCCCTTGGGCTGCTATATGCAGTTGGGTAATTAATTAGTTAATTAAAGAGACTTATCTCTTAAGATTTAGTGTATATGGTTTTAAATCTGGTGGTCCTATGCTATATAATTAGCGTAGCTTTACTGCCTAGTAAATAGGAGACACTTCACAATAGCGCCTATAGCTATTATGCGACTGTTAAGGACGTTTGTAACGTTGTTCTTTTAATATTATAGTATTGTTTAGGTATAATTTAACCTATATACATCTTTAATTGACGTCTTAATTGCCTTCCCTGGCCGCGTAATTAGTTTTTATAAGGAAGTAATGGTTAAATAACTTATACGCATGTTTCCTTCCTTCTGAATAACGCTATTGTAACGGAGTTATATCGGCAAGGTTGCGGCTATTTACCGGAAGGGTATTGGATGGTGAAGTATAAGGACACCTTGCTTATTAAGCTGTTCCTTTTCCTCAATACCTTACTTCCCATCATTAACCTTCGTCCAATTTTGGACGTATCTTTAATATATTATCAAGATTTTCTTCTTTTCTATTATTATTTTAGTATGCCTCTTTGTTCTTCTGCTAACTGCTCTTTTAAGCTAATTCCTTAGCGTATTCTGGCCCTGCCGCTGTATATAGAACCTTAACCTCCGCTGACCCGCAACTAGTGCTAGTCCTACCTGAATGATTTTGCCTGCATGTCCTTAAAAGACTAGAAGTTTGATAAGAGGATTCTGGAGGCTTATAATAAGACGTACTGCGTTAGATCTAATACCTTTAGTCCTTATAATTAATGCATGCGTACTAAGAGCAGCAGTTGCGTTAAGGTGAGTTTTTCTATTCTTAATAGATTTCCATTACTAACTTTAAGCTTCAATAGCCTGGGCCTAAGTGGCGACGTTCCTTTAATATCCTTAACTACTATATCGCCTGGGCTCTCTCTTATTTCAGCGTAAACGCTGAACAACTTAGTCGAATTTAAGACTATGCCACAGCTATCTATACTGCCCATAATTCCCAGCAAGCCAGCCAGCAACGCCTTATATAAGAGCAAGGTTGGTACACTAAGGATAGGGTAAAGGATGGGGGTAATAAAAAGAAGGTTACCGTCTACTATAAAAAGGAGTTTGTGTATACGCGTTAAGTTTTAAAAGAGCATAATATAATGCGGTATTAGGTAGGTTACCCTTCAGGTACCTAACAGATAGGTAACTAACAGTTGCTGTAGTAAGGTCTTAGTGGTTCCGGACTATGCCAGCCAGCCAACGTCTTTATTTATTCTGGGCTTAAGCGTATCTTTATTAACTATAAGCTGACGCCGCAAGAGCTTCGTTGGTATTGGTTTAGACCTAATATTGGTGTTAAGCGTTTAAGGATCTCTACCCTAGCTACACCTTATCGTCCTACCCCTGTTTTTATGCCTACTCATACCCCTACTAAGGGGTCTGGATCCCATTCTTATTAGCTATTACTTGGTGGCCCAATAGATACTGATCCTACTCCTAAGAATAAGGCATAGTGGCTTTTTAGATTAGGCATTTGGGATTTATTTTTGTACATAGTAGCAATTAAGAACCTTAATTAGGTACTTAGGAAGGCCTTAGAGGGCTTTTAGGAAGGGCTTAGGAGCCCTAGGAATAATGTTCCTAATATAGATTAATAAATAGGAATGCAATTCTAGTAAAATGCCCTATTAACTCTATGCTATGTATGTGAAAAGGCTAAGGACCTATTCTACCTTGAGCTATAGCCCTAATCCTTATGGTTTCTGGAGCCTATCTGTTCTATATCCAATTTGACCTATTTACTCTTTAGGGCCTTTTGTGGTCTACCACAAGCTTTCTTTATAGGTTGCAATAACACCGTAGTATTAGAGCGCTTTCTGTGATTTGTAGATTATAGACCTTGGTCCTAATATTCTTTTAGAATATCTTTATAATATTTAAGGTAATCCTCTGGTTCCTATATAGAGTCCTTAGCGGGCCAGCCTAGCTATTTGACTTTATATTAAAGCTTGTTCTTAACAGATTTATAGCGTAGTATAGCTTTAACCTCATACCGCTCGCCTACCACCTTAGGGTGTTTAATTGGGCCTGGACGGAAGTTCTTTTCCGGTAGTGGTCTATGCCATGGCTCTAGTAGGTTTACGTGAAACACTAAATGCATATAGGCCATAGATGGGGGTAGCTAGAGATGGTAGGCTAGCTTGCTAATTCGTTCCTTGACTTGGAAGGGACCTAGGTATCTTACATCGAGCTTCTTTAATGGTCGACGGGTCTTAATATTTGTTAAATGTAATAGAACCTTATCGCCTATTCTGAAATACTTGTCCTGGTGTTTGCGGTTATACCAGAGTCTTTACTGCTCTTGGGCATCTTGTAGGCTCTGCTTCGCATGCTTTTATTGCTCCTCCTATTTCTGGAGGTATCCTTATACTCTCTGGTGGATGTCCTTTGACTTCCTGGTGGGATCCTATAATTAATCATGCGGCCTTAGCTAGTGATTGCTAGGTACACCATCAAACCTAGATAGTTAGACGCCATAGGCAATCTGGATTGGTATATACTTATGCGATATATATTGCTTTAAATTATAAGCGTACTTTACGTACGGAAGTAGCTCGCACTAGTTGTCTTGCTAATAGTTTAAATACATTTATAGGTAAGACTCCAGTTCTTAGTTCTAACGTTCTGTTTGCCTATCTATTTGTAGATGGAAAGCTATACTATAATGGTGGTCTATTTTTAAATGAAAGTATAGGTCTAACTAGTACTGGTTTGTAAAGACACTGCCCCTGTTAGTAATAATGGAGTGCGGCTGGTCTACTTTAAGAAAGCATTTCTCCTTAATTAGGCTGGTAAGCGCTTGTGCGTTAATTGTCTTGTTAATAGGAAGGTATTGGACGTACTTTAAAAACCTATTAATAAGTACGAGGACCGAATTATATGTTTGTCCTTGGCTATCTTTAGATGGCGGGAGATCTGTGATGAAGTCTATAGTATAATGTTGCTATGGCTTACTGGCGGGGGGAACTGATTTAAGTAGACCCTATGGCTTGTGCCTATAGATCTTGTATACTTGACACTTCTTGTAATGGCTAATATACTCCTTTGCTTTCTGCTTAAGCTTTAGCTAATAGTATTTGCGCTAAAGTAATTCTACTATCTTAGCTTGACTATAGTGGCTGCCTAGAGGATTGTTGTAATTCCTTATAAGGATCTTCTGTTGTAGATTTGCTTTATATGGCACCCAAACCTTACCATTTCTATGTAGTAGGCCTATTAGGTCTAGTTCCTAATTTTGGCACCTTATAGCTTCCTTTCCATTACGTTTCCGGTCTACTTCCGCATTAAAGATGGCATAGGAAGCGTCCCTCTGTTATACCTTACGGATGAGATCTGTTAACCTTTTGGATGGTTCCTAGGTGAAAGCTATTTTGTCTTATACTGCTCTAAGTATAAGACTTGATGGTACTATGGATCTTGTAACTCTTTAATGCGCATATGTTAGGAAGGCCGCTATAAGGTTAAAGTTCTTTAGTTATTATAGGGCTCTAAGTTCTGATTGCTCTATGGCTTTGCTTTTGGCTTAAGGGGATAGCTTAGCAATTAGAGGTGGCGTATTGCTAGGTTCTGAAGTTGTGTTAGGGACGTCCTGTCTAGGTATATTCGGACCCTTATTGGCCACAAACCGGGTACTAGCCGGAACGTTAGTGGAAGCTAATGGGGTTTGCACCGCCTAAGACTTGGTGTATAGAGCTGTGGGTGCTTAAGCATCCTATACCCAGAGCTTGTTCTGTAATATAGGGAGTAAGATGTCTATCATCTGTTTTTCTTCTCCCGTTTTGAAGCCTTTGATATAGTCTGGCCATTATAACGGTCTATTAGCAGGGTTGTTCTCCCCTAGCTTGTATTTAATCTTAAAATTAAATTATGTGAGCTCCTTTGCCTATCTGGCTTGTTGAGGTGTAAGCTCCTTTGTAGTTATAAAGTAGCGTAGATTGTGATAATCTGAGAGTATATAAGTGGTATGGCTTGCGTGCTTAAGGTAATGTCGCCACTGTTTAAAGTAGTTAACTATAGCCAGCAGTTCCTTATTGTGGGTATAATACCTGACTTTAGGCCCCTGGAATTTTCTGCTGTAGAATGTTACTGGTCTTTAGTGGAGCTAGGTAGCGTCCAGATCCCTATTAGGTTGTAGTAGAATACCAACAAAGGCGAAATTTGATGCATTAGTGATTATTATTAATGGCTAATCTGGGTTAAAATGCTGTAGTAATAGAGCTTTTGTGAATTTTGCTTATAGTTCCCGGAAGGTATCCTGAACCTTTTTAGGCTATAACCATGGTTTATACTATTTAGTTAGTCCCTTTTTAGTTTTCTTTCTTCCCGCCTTTAAGCTTTTTACTTCTTGGGCTGGGTCTTAGGAAGCTTCCGCAATATAGTTAGATAGGTGTTGGGCGACGTCTAAGTAGTTATAGATAAAGCGCCTATAAAAATTGGCAAAGCCTAGGAATACTTAAATATCCTAGTAGCTCTCTGGCTCCGGCCACTCTTGGATTATTTGTACCCGTACTGGGTTTATAACTACGCCTATAGGCGTTATGATGTAACCCAGGAACTTGACCTGCTTGGTATTAAAGGTACACTTTAATGCCTTGGTGTAGAGGCCCCAATTATCTAAACGTTCCAGTACTTGGTGGACGTGTTGCTTATGCTAATTCTTGTCTTTTAAGTAGATCAGGATGTTATCTAAATAGATAACGTATGTGCGGTTAACTAGTCCCCCTAAGGCTCTGTAAATATATGATTGGAATGTTGTAGGCGCATTGGCTAGCCTAAAAGGCATTACTATATACTTGAAGTGGCCGTATTGGGTCTTAAAAGCGGTCTTCTACTTATCCCCTTCTTTGATATAGAGCCTATAATAGGCGTCTTATAGATCTAGCTTTGTGAAGATCTTCGCCCTAGATAGTTGATCCAGCATTTTACTAACCAGTAGTAGTGGGTAATGGTTCTTAATTGTGACTTTATTAAGACCGCGATAGTCTATATATAGCCTTATAGTTCCATCTGGTTTTGGGATAAAGAGGATTGGTGCGCCTACTAGTGACTTACTGGGCTGGATCCATCCCTTTTTCTGTGCACTATTGAGGTATTCCTGTAGGATCTTAAGCTCTTTGTGAGAGAGGTTGTAAATAGGAAGGTTTAGGGGTTGTTTACCCTCTTCTAGATTAATTATATAATCGTATTCTGAGTTCTGCGCTATAATTTTGGCTCGCCTACCTAAGAATACCCTTAGTAAGTCCCTTAGGCCTAATAGAATATTTAACAGATTGGGGTCGCGTTTGTCCTCTATATTGTTGTTAAGTAGGTCCCGGAGCTCCCTTAGGACGCTTATAGGTAGTGTTGCGCGCTATAGTAGTTGTTCGTATATGGTTGCTACTATATATTAAACTGTTTTATGCGGTAGCTAGTAGAGGGTAGGGAACTCTTTAACGCAGCGTTTAAGGTGCTGTAGTATATTCTCTGTATATTGCTTAAGCCAGAGTAACCTGTGGCGGTGGAAGTATCTTATAAGATCTTTAAGATCGCCGCCTCCCTGTAGTGTCTCCGCGACCTATCCGGCAGCTCCCTGTGGGGTCTCTATTATAGAGGGGTTATTACCTATGCTAGGCTCTATACCCATCTTGCTATAAAATAGGGGTTTGATCTAATACTCCTTTGGGTATAGAGCGTATACTATTTTACCTAGAGCTATATCTTCTAGGATGTCTTTTAAGCTTGCTAGTAATATACGCCCTTCTGATTCTTTATCGTTCTACTATTTAAAGGCTCCTGTCTTGAAGTGTATCTTAGGGTCTGCTTCTGTAAGCTAAGGGTATCCAAGAATAAGGTTATAGCCTTTAAAGTTAGCCGCCTAGAAGGGTTGCAGGCCGACTACCTTAGTATGGTTGTGCATATTAGCCACTGATACTATAAGCTTATAGGCACTGTGTAGTTTAATCTAATACTTATCTAGGAACCCTGCAATAGGTTTCCGCTACCTTAGCAATAGGATAAGCTTATACTCTTTTACCAAATTGTATTATATGAGATTAATTTTGGTGCCGCTGTTATATAGTGCTTGGAACTAATGTACCTTACCTATAGGGAGTACTATTTCCAGCTTGATAGTAATACGGAGAGTCTCTCCTTCTATATCTTGCCCTAGTTGTAGCTAGGAGAGGTCTGTGACTAGGGCTTTTCTTTTTTTGGATTATTAGTGCGGTTATTACCCTACTTGTTTTTTTAATTGGGTTTGCCTCTAGAGAAGTTTTCTCTTAACCTTTTGGAGTGTTCCCATAAGGGTGCCAGATAGGTGTTGGGTTGGCCCTAGGAGTCTTTCCCATTGCTTAAGGTCCCTGACTTTAACCCTTCCAAATTTCTCTTTAAGAACGGCTTCTTTGAAGTTTGGGTCTGCCCTATATTGCTACTAGAGTGCCTGCGCTTTTAGTGACCCCCTAGCTTTCTGCTAGAAGAGGTCTGGTTTCTTACTGTATCCTTAGCATTTAGAACTACTCGTTTAAAATCCGCATATACGGTAATCCGCGGTAGGGCTCCTACGTGCTTTATTTTGTTATAAATTACTGGCTTAATTCTAGCCTAGATGAATCCAATCTTCTTCTTTTTACGGACGCTACTATCCTTATTTTTAAAGGGCTCTGGATCTATTAGTTAAGTATAAGTTTCTATAAAGTTTATAAACTGGTGGAAATTATAGCGGTTGAGCTGTATCCCATTCCAGAATAGTTCTGTATAATTGTATTGTATAACGTGCGGATCTTAAGTCCACTTCTTTAAGAAGGTTTGTAGCTGCGGCTATAAGGTAATTTACTCTTTATTAAGCTAATTAAGTGCGATCTGGTTTAGTAATTAGTCTTTAATCTTACTAATAATCTAGTGTATACGCTCTTTAGTATTATCTTATATTATTAGCATTTTAAAGAAGTTATCTACCTCACAAACCCAATTATCCAGCTGTTGGGTGTTAGGTCTATAATGGAGTTCTAGGCTGTTAGAGGCCTTAGCTAATTAGTCTATATCCTTTTTCTATTTATAGCGTAGATAACTCTCTAAGTCTTCCATACTTCCTTGGGTAGATACTAGGTAGCCCCTAGGAAGCCCTTAGTCTTAGCTAGGTTATAAAAGAGTTTATCTAGCCTAGATTAATCCCTACCAGATCTGGATTTGCCCTTAAAGGGTTCTAATATATTTACTAGTGGCCTCCTCCTATATGGCTTCTAAGAGCCTTATAACAGCTTCCTAATATCCATCTTAAAGGATATTAGTATGGGGCTCTTAACTTTCCGAACTTGGGCCTAGGGAAGCTCTGGCTATAGAAGTAGTGTTAGCACTAGTAATTGGTATAGGCTTCCTAACAAGGCTTGGGTTTTAAGTTAGTATTTAGGTTAGGTTATTAAAAGGGGTAGGCCCACTTAGCTTATAAGCAGTCTATACGCCACTACTATGCCGATTGTGGGCCGATGGTCTTCTGGGAGGGTTTTAGTTGAATCCCTAATTGGACGCGTTGGTGTATTCCTCTAGCATTTCTGGCTTAGGGGAAGATCTTAGAGTTGCTTCTAGCGCTTAATCTTCCAATTGGCCTAGGTAGGGCTGGAGGGGTTCCGGTTACTTTCCGGCAGTGTTATAACTGTTGTAGAGGGTGTCTACGTTTTCCTCCATGTTGTTAGTAACTGTAAGTATATAAGAGTCTTTGAGCTCCTGGCGCATCTAGGTGTTAGGGCTTGTTTAGCCGTCTTACCCAGAGGTTTGTATTATTGCAATCTCTTACTATTGGAGGGACTTTCCTGCCTTAGCGCGACGGCTTTCTATAAGGTATTTGTGGAGTTTCTGTTTAGGTTATCGCGAGATTTTTAAGGGAGGATAGTAGGTATAAATAAAAATATAAACAATCTGGTTCTTAAAGCCAGCTGCCCTTCTAAAAAGAGTAGGAAGGATTTGAATGTGAGGGGAACTTGTAGACAGGGGGCTATAAGAACACAATTGTGGAATAAGATAGATTAGTGAGAGAGACGAATCCTTAAGGAGGTAAGGCCTTGAGGATTGTGGAGACTATATACTACGGGCACGTGCCTCCGGCACGTGACCGACGGCTATCTGAGGGGTGTCTGGGGGTTGTCCTGAGGGCAACCCGAGGTGACCTGCAATAATATCCCTTATAGTTTGTGTAGAAGTGGTCTAAAGCTAGTCCTTTTAGCATAGTAGGGAATACTTTAAGGTAAGCTTCTTAGGGTACGTCCACTTGATTATAGATATCGTAGAATATTATTAATTTATAGTTAAGGCTTTTATTTATACTACCGTATTTCTGCTCCTCTGTGTATATCTTGGCTACATTCGCAATTTCCTTGCTATAGCCGGTTATAGTAATAGGGCGGTTCTCCTCGTCTATAGGTTATACATAGAGTTGCTGTGTTATTATTGCAGGTTAAAGTGTGACAAATAGTGTAAAGGTAGAGGTAGTTGTATATTAAGGTATAGCGGGAAGTATAGGTACTGAGGAACGTCCTGCTTATTACTCCTCCAGGGTTCCATGTGTCTTATAGTACTTAATACATCTTAACTTAATACCAGTGCCGAACTTATCCTTAAGTGCATTTATCTTTTCTCTAGTCCATTCTATTTGGTCTTCTTCTTGTGCTGTGTTGTATAAGGACTAGGGAAGTAATTTACCTTATTTATAGTTAGCGTTAACCCATACTCCTCTAATATTTATATAATTACGTAGTTTCTGAAGCCAATATAAGGAGATTTTCGTAAAGATATTAACCGTAAAGTCTTTAAAATCTCCTTAGAATAACTCCTAGAGTGTTAAGTCTATCTAGTCATATATCTCCGTATATACGTACATCTTGCATTATACGTAGTTGGTTAGCTCGTCCTTAGTAACTTCCGTTAGGTTAATTCTATCTTCCTATTTAGTTGCTTCTTCCTCCTAGTCTTTCTCTGTTCCTGACATCTTATGTTTTATATATTATTCGGGTAAGGTAAGGTGTTTCAATTTGTAAGGTAAAGGTAGGGGGGGCAGTTAAGGAGGCGGTTGAGGAGGTGGTTAAGGAGGTAGTTTAGGGGCGGTTTGAGTTATTGAGTAGGGTAAGGTGTTCTGCGCAGTAATTCTTCTAAAATAGATAGAACGAGATGTCTAGAAGTCATCATAGATACTAGACAAGTACTCCTAGGTGGTTTCTCTTCTTCTCTTCAACTGAAATAGGCTGATACGAAAGGTAGATAAGTACAACTATCTTCCAATCTGCTGCAAGGTGGATAGTATAACTGTCTTCCAAGCTATCTGCGTGTTTCCTGATCTGTGCGCGCTCACTAATTAGTGTTGGTATGCTTTAACACAGTGCAATAGACGTAATATACGTGCAGTGCGGTGTGTAGTTGGATTCTTGTTGTTCTATCTACACGTCTTGATAATATATATACGCGTCTTGCGTAGATTACGTGCTCTATGTACGTGATACATGAAACGAATATCTACCGACAATACCCTTAATTGGATTAATACCCGTTCTAGTATATATAAAGTTATTACTTAGTTAGAGCTCGTTAACAAATCTTAATTAATTGTTAATAATATATATTATGGTTCCGCTATTAAGGATTACGCTATTATATAGCTTATAGTTAGTGCCTACTTTATAGGCGCCTATTTAATATACAGCAAAGGTACTATCGTCTTCCTTTTAACTTCTATCTTAGTTTAGTGCAGCTTCCTTTTCTAAAGACTACTTCCTAACCTTCTCTAGTGTTCGCTTATACTATTCTAGGGTATTAGTAATCTTTTTCTTAACCTTCTTAGCCGTAGCTTTATCTAATTTCCAGTTCTTTAATTAAACCGACTTATTAATATAAGGATAATCTTGAAACCGGTAAACAGCTTCGCAGTAGCATATTAGGGTATCCTTCTTCTGTAATAACTTGGAAGGGATAGAGGCCTTATCCTTAGGAGCCTTATCCTTAGAAGCCTTGTTAATTAATTTACCCTAAAAGCTTACTATATTAGCACTAAACTAAGCTCTATTCTTCTACTAGGCAGTCTCTAATCTTTAATAGTCCCAATATATATCAACCAGTCAATATATAGTTATTATATAGTCATTGGCCTAGTTATGTTTATTAAACTTAACCCTCCATATCAAGGCCTAATTTAGTAATACTAGCTCTACCGCTATTAGAAAGTCTCTAATTGCTTAGTCGCTATATACGTCTAGCAGCTTAATCTTTTTATAGTTGTTGTATATCTTCTCCTACTACTATAGCTAGGCCTTAAAGTTCTGGTTCTTTAGGCCCTTTTTAACCTTGGCGTATTAAGTAGATAGGTAGAGCTAACGTGCTATATTAGTAGGGGCAACTCTCTCCTTAAGAGCCACTAGGGTGTTATATACTAAGTTAATACCTAGTATATAGGTATTAAGGTTCCTAGTTACTATACCAGTAATATAGCTTTATAGAGAGGTTAAAGCTGTCTTCTTCCTCTTATATTTCTTCTTTACTATCTTATATCTCTTATGGAGAATTTAAAGCTCGTCCTTCTTATCCTTAGAGAGAGTTGCATAGGAGGTTATTCCTATTTTCACATCTAAAGGCTTAGGAAAGGCTAGTTCAATTAGTTAGGGCAACTAATCCTATTTGGTTAAGGGGTTGACGTATTCCTATATATCTCCTATTTAAGCTCAAAGTCTAACAAGGTCAATTTATTTATCCCAGTTAGCTTAATTCAATAATATTACCGTCATAGTAATGGTCTGGGTAGGTGGTTAAGAAGTTATATTAAAAGGTGCTTGCAGAAAGGATAAAGGATTTAATAAATAAATAGCAATTTAATAAGGGGTAGAATTAATTAAATAGATTAATCAAATTAATTAGTTAGATAGGGGCAATACAGCAAGTAACCCAGGCTTATAACTGTTGATTAGATATCTATACACTAATTATAAGAATTAAATAAGGACTCTATCTATTGAAATGTGGTTCTAAGACCTCTATATATATATATAAGGAAAGATATAGGAAAGGAAAGAGAAGGAGGGTAAAGGGTGGCAACGGAAACGCTAAGTAGGTAACTGAGTTAAGACGGGGTAGGTGACCAAGTCAATAACTAACTCAATAACTAACTCAATAGATAGGTAGCTAAGTCGGGTTAGTAAGGACCTAATTCGGGTCGATATGTATTAATCGCCTAGGGGAATTGCGTACTTAGTAATAGTAGCTTTATAGAGATTAAACCACTATTTAGTAATCTCTAGATCCTTAGCATCCTTTTGCTTTTAATTAAGGCCTTAGGCAAATCGAACTTTAAGCTCTGGGCATCGGGTAAGGAAGTTTTTATACTAGTATTGGCCAAGATTTAGAGGACACTTCTTTGCAGTAAAGATACTTTTGGCTATAGATTCAAGGTGTTAAATTTAAGGTGGCCAACCCTAGGCTCCCATTATATTAATTTATTTAACTAGGGAGTCCTCCTTAATAACTAAAAGCTTTAAAAGCTTTTAGTGATACTTCTTACTTAATTAGCGGCCGTTGCAACAATGGTAAACAGAAGAAGGTAATAGACCGTATATTCGGGCAAGCAAACGGCCAGATTAATTAGGATTGGCTTCCAATAATTTAAGAACAATTTTTATTCGATCTTCTTGATCAAGCGACAGCAATTGGGGGATAGTAGAGGACATAGTGGTAGTGTAGTAAAGGAGTATTTTGATGTTTTGATTTTTGATTTGGTAGGAGGTCCGTGAATTGTCTCGGGTGGGTGGCTGTTTCGTTTGGGTGGCTAAGACGTTATGGTAGACCCACCACTTTAGCGTGGTCCGACCGACTTGTAACCACCCAGATGCGGAAGATGGTATAAGTTGGTAAAGAATGCACCGCTATCCCGCTCACGTGCATCATCTCGCTTACCAGGCAGCCATCTCTAGTGGCTTGGCATTCAAGTATATAATCTCGCCTGCTCCCCCATTTCCCTCTTTTTTTTTTCTTCATCCTAGTGCATGGGTTTTACGCATATCAGTGAGGATTCGTCCGAGATTGCGTTTTTGCTAGTTGAAAACTACAACCATGACCGCTTCACTTGGTCTTCGGATCGGGTGGGAATCTTTGGACCCCTTCTGATATATATTTGTCTTTTCGTTGGCTCTTGCACCTTGTGTGGGAGGTCGAGGAAGAGATTTTTCGCTGCTAGTGTCGGATGAGGTTGGTGTTTTACACCCGGTGTACACTCAAATACTGATGAGCTTGTCTAAGTAGCTCTGAGTATAAATGACAATGCTTGCGTCCCACTGCTATCGTGCTATTCGTGAAGCATAACTATGCCAAAGTGAAGTTAAGTGACATTCCGTCTGATTCGTAAAGGCGTTGAAGCCTTCTGCAGTGTAGCTTTCAGTGCCTTGAGGTCTGAAGACTCCGTCTTTTCAACGGCATGTTATTCCTCACGCGCGGTGGTGGTGCTTGGCGTAGTGTCTCTGGCGGGTGGTGAGAAAACGCGTATGCTCTACAAACGGACAGCGAGCTTTCTCTTGTAATCTGTCCTGTACTCAACCTCCAACGCATAGGAACCAACTAACATGTTCTTAGAGACCACTTCTTAGTCTAGAATGCCCGTGCGAGTCCTACGCTGCTTGCCCATGACGCCAAACTATCATCACATTCCAACCTGCGGTTGCAGCTCCTCATTGCCGCATACCAACCGCAAAACCCATCGCGATTTCCTCACACCAGCGAAGAATACAAGCCGAGAATGACCGCAATACAAAGGCACGCTGATAGGAGAGGGCATATGAAGGAAATGTTCTCAGTCAAAGTTTGACAGGCCTGCGGGCTTCCAACGCTGAGCTGAAGCTATGCGACCTTGAATGCATATAATCAAGGTCAGGGCGACGGTAGATGGATTGAGCAATGAGGAGCGATGTCTCTAGGACTCTCGGCTATTGATCTTCCTACAACGAGAACTTGCCGCACCACAAACTCCACGGCCAATTTTATGTCCAAATGTGGGGTTGAGATGGCTACTCACCTCCATCTCCGTTTACGGAGAATATGATAACCGCAGGTCCTGCCGAATACTTGTTGTGTAGAGCCATCTAACTGTTGAGGATTTTCAATGTGGCATCAGTCGATCTTCGTGAATCGTGCTTCAAACCAATACGATCCTTGGGAGTGGGCGGGAGTCGGCAAGATCTGTACCCTCTCTAACAGTGATTCTGACACGAACTTTCGAAGAAAGAGGCTGCGCAACAATTCCGATCCGTTCATACTTAGAACCACACCCAAGCTTCCGAATCACCAACGATGCGATGAATCGCTCTCTACCGAAATTTCCTAAACAATACACTTCTTCGTTATCCCGCAGACGGCCCTTGTCTTCTCCGTATAAGTAGTAGTCAGCAAAGAAAGGAACAACTTTACCCATGACGGCCAGTTTGTAGTGTTGAGAGTCTACCGCCCTGTCGTTAAGCTTAGTGTATAGTAGACTCGCTACCGTTGAATCTCCCAGAACCTCGATACAACCACTAGCTACTTACCAAAGCAATCTGCGCCACAAACGGGCGTACACTCATCTTTCAATATCTTGAGCTGGTAGTCGCGCAACTTATCCGCCCAGAAAGATACCTTACCATTTACTAAGGCCCATAACAACGTGGATGCTTGATACGACCTTGGTCTCCTCTGGGACCGACCTTGAAGCGGTTCATCAACTCTCCATAGCAGGTCTTCAGCCAACGAATCTTCCCACAACCCGGCTAGATATTTGCCTGTCTTATAAGTTTCGGTTTGCCGTGCAAATCCTGCAATGGCTGATAGACAATCGCACTCGACTGAAAGCGCAAGATGTGAGCATTCACTGACGATTTTGTGCCCCATTGCCGTGACTACAGCGCCAGCATCAAACCCATTACCAGTGGCCGTATGAATACCCACTAGATTGTATCCACTTTGTTCATGAGAAGACTCTGGCGATGCGTCTGTCTCTAGTTGTGACCCGGGGAACCGGAATGTTATTTACAGTTTCGGACACCTCGTTGCTTACTGAGGGCTTCGTTATGGCCACTTCTCGATGGCTTGAAAGTGCTCTTGTGTCGGGCTAATGACGGGTTGAAGCAAGAGCACTCGCATCCGCTAAACTTCTGGCAAAAGTGCAGTACTCCAGGAGCAAGCAGCCGTTCCTGGTAAATCCACCCGCGCGTCAAAAAGGGTACGCTGTGGAAGAGTTGAGGTCTTGCGTGTCATCAAAGTGAAGAACTTTTTCACGAACATAAATTCGATGAGGCGTCCTTTCGGAGAGCTTGTCGGACGATTTCGTTGAGAGTGGATAATCGATATCGAGGGGTAATGCGGCGGAAAAGCGCCTCCGTGATCATTCGCAGATTTGATAGCGGCAATGGTGATATACGAATTCTGATATATAGACGCCATCTTAGCTGACTCTCCAGTCGTCCGTATTACCATGGATAATGCAGAGCGAGTCAATCCATAGACAACGTAGATCTAGCTTTCTGGCAAAATTTATGGCATCCTGAAACGTCTTTGGGAGCAATTTGCAAGCTATGCCCCGGCAATTGAAGCAAGAGTTCTTCGCTTAGTCGTGATTGATCTGGTCTTTCCCCAGCAATGGCTGAAACAAGCATAGCGAGCTGAAGTGCCTGGGGACTCAAAAAATTTCACGCTGGTCGCTTCTCCTGGAGGGCCAAGGCCGAGCAGTGATCTTTTTGGACTGGAGCCAATTTGCAGCCTAGCTTGGATCCGTTTCTGCCTTGAATTTGGAGCTGTCGATTTTGAGGCTGACTCGGTCTAGCTCCTAGAGCTCCAGTTTACTGACCTAATAAGGTAGGAAGGTATGGGGGAATAGGCCGCTAAGGAGTCAGTGCTTAGTAGTGAGGCTAAACAGCACTAATTGGCTTTACTAGCGATAAGATCCTATCTTAAAATACGGTATTTTAGTATAGATTTAAGGATAATTAATTACGGGCACAAACAAGTCAACCGCACGTGATATTCTAGCCTGAACAGGAAAGCTCGAAGCCTATTTAGGAAGCGAGTGTCCGCGTAGTAATTAGGGGTGTGGATTAGGAGTGCCCATAATTATACTAAGTCCCCGCGCGAACATCTACAAACGCCTGCACGATGCTTTGCCAAATCTCTACGCAAAGCTCCACCTCTACTTAACGCTCTGCTAAAGCGCCGCTTAGAGCTATGCATACAATCGGAAAGGGGGAGCTGCTTCACAACGAGCAACTGCGGCATTTTGATCACTTGTCAAACTGACACCAATTTGTAAAATATCCCTTGCACCGTCGAGTGCCTCAAAATTGTGGCCCGTGCGAGGAACATCAAATATTGTCAGGGTGGTCGATAATCCTAACCAATTACAATCGATTATAATCCCCGGAAGATTATATAATCCGATCCGATTCCAATCGATTATAATCCTCCTTATTTTTACAACCTCCTCCATATTAACAATTTCGAGCCCAAATGGCGCCAGGAGGGCGCAGAAATGAGGAGATTCTCCCT
>Ga0307507_10004888_pt1 | contig 22972 bp, 7 predicted proteins | sample 7_EM_MG_FD_207223 | JGI IMG/M metagenome (GOLD analysis project Ga0307507, IMG submission 207223) | Populus trichocarpa ectomycorrhiza microbial communities from riparian zone in the Pacific Northwest, United States - 7_EM | ecosystem: Host-associated > Plants > Roots > Unclassified | place...
TCTCCATACAAATTCCAATTTTTTAACTTCACAATCCTATAATAAACTTTTATGCTTTTAAAATAATATTCTAAATAGAACAAGTTATAATAACAATAAATCTTTATAAAATATGAAATTTTTGTAAAAAAAATTTAATATCTAGTAGTAGAAAATATATATTAAACATTATAGATCTTATTGGGGAACTAATAAGATTTCTAAAGGAATTGTCGGTTTTAAAAATAAAAAAAAGTAATAATAGCTAGATTTAATATATAATATAAACCTTAGATGTTTTTTAAGGCTTTAGAATTAATTATATGGTTATTATATATAATTTAGTGGGGTGGGTTTGTTGGAATTACAAGGTTGTAAGGTCACAGCGAAAGTGTCTTGAGGGTCTATTTAATGATAGAGATGACGCAGACGATGAATATTGATTGATTCGTGATGCAGTAGATACGGTTGATGTCTATCTAGATTGACATGCAGAGCTCGCTCTCGCGACGTGTCCAGAGCTTAGTCAGCATCTCTCGCTTAATTCTGACAGGGTTGGCTTAAAAATTCGCTTAGGACGGACACTTATAACACCCCACTGTAGTAGAGAAGTAATCCGCATTAACTTTAAGCTTGTCTTGTAGTTAAAGCTTCCAGTTATTAAATATAGGGTTAGTTCCGTCTATAAGCAATAGGAGGTCCGCGACCTTTATAGACTACAACAATACTAAGGCTGTATGTTAGGCTAGGGCCTTAAGGACTATAGCAAGTCTCTAGGTGTCTAATAACTCCTTACTAGGTATAGAGGCGTTTCTGGTTTTAAGCAGCTCTTAAAGCCATTTAATTTTAGCATTAGCTGCTACAAGCTCTTCCTAGGGGGTTAAGACGGTAACTGTTTCACTATTAGAGGTACTTGCGGGTCCTACAGCAGCTTTACCAGCTGCTATATTTCTTAGCATAGTAGTAGGGGTATTAGGTAATTTTTAGTGTTTGTTTATTTTCTAGGGGTTCTGGTCCATATATATCCTATTCTTAGGTTTCGCGTTCTATTTATATTCTTTTAGTTCTTAGGGGTCTATCCTGTCCTTATAGTCCTAGTAATGTCCTTAGGGTCCTATTCTATATCCTTGTCCTATTTATGGCCTTATAGATATTTTTAAGTTCCTTCTTAGGAAAGAAGAGTAGTGACAAGCTTTAGATAATGTTAGTGACTTAGTTAATCAAGGCACAAGCACGGCAAGAGGGTCGCGCAAGCCTGTACAATTGGATTGTCTACAAACGAGGGTCCAAAGCTAGAGAAAGGAAAGGGGAAGAACGGAAGCACGGCTCGAAGCTATATACAACCCTCTGGTCACGTAATGGCAACTTACCATCACGTGACGGCAAGTTGCGGCAATCTGACGGCAATTTGCCAGTACCGTTTTCCACTAGCGCCGTAACACCCCTTAGTATCTATACCGCCATTAATGCCTTTAACAGCTCTCTCCTTACCTTTGCTATAAAAGCTACGCCTACCCTTACTACTGGCAACGTTCTAATCTTTAAAGCTAGTAAAATAAACCCACTCTTGGCCCGACTCTTTAGCTCGCTAACTATTAAAGCTAGTATACTGCCCGGCGTCCTTAATATCCTTAGTGGCGCTATAGAGGCTAGCGTGGCGCTAAGTTTGCACGTAAAGATCTATAAAATTAGCTTTATAGTAGTTAGTAAAAAAATCTAAGTTATGGCAATAAACAGTAATTTAAAAAGGTTAATGCTAGAGCTGAATAGAAAAAGTCCTATACTTATATTTAAGGACGCGAGGTTAAATAAGGCGGTTAAGAAGGGAAGTCAGTTCCTTACGTTTAATAGGTAGGGCCGCATACTTAGAATACGGATCTATATATACGGGAACATTGCGAAGAAGTATCTAGAGGGCTTAAAGGCGTCGCTTTAGGTAGATCTGTTTAAAATAAGCATAATATCTAGTACGCTGTTTTATAGCCATTAGAAGAAGTTAGTAATACAGTTTTTAAAGTAGTAAAAGAAAGAGGTAAATATAGTTACTAGTAGGAATAGTTAAGGGGGTTTAAGGTATTTTATAGAGCTAATAATTTTCTTTAAACTAGTTAAAGGGGCTAGGGTTATATAGAAAGAGGTATTTAGGCTAGTAGTTATTATTAATATATTTAAGACTAAAAAGGACGCGCTTAAGAAGGTAAATAATACCAAGCATAGACTTAGTATATTAGTTTATATAAGGGATTTAGGTTATATAGTAAGGGTTATAGGTAAGCTAGAAGTAGGGGCCGTAACTATTAATAATATAAGGACAACGGTAGATGGACACCCCAAATTGATACGCGGACACCCCCCACCGATTAAGTTTAGTTCCTTCCTGATCAAGTTAGAATATCACGTGAATTTAGATTTTTTGCATCTGCATCAGTGCGCGACCGTCACGCGCCCATACCCAAAACATCACCCCGCATTTGCCTTACCTATCCCCACCCCAGCCTCAAACTATTAAGCGCCGCCGCGACTACCCAGCTGGCTCTGTTCGTGTTGATACATCGACTTGTTGCGAGCCATCAGGATTTGAACAGAATACCGAGTATACTGCGCGTGGGCATGGGCGTGGGCGTAGGCGCAGGAGCGAGAGCGCGGGCGTGCTTGCAGAGGCAGTTCGTAGACATTAAGCAGAGGTAGCAGCACCCAAATAAGTTCACGCGGCGCCTCACAAGGTGCTGCGCAATCGGTATTACGGTCATAAAAGTTACATTTTAATAATTTGATTATCGCGATGCAGATGCAAACAACCTAAATTCACGATATTCTAACTTAATCAGGAAGGAACTAAACTCAATTAGTGGGGGGTGTCCGCGTATCAATTAGGGGGTGTCTATCTACCGTCCTAATATAATACTATTTAGGGGTTTTAAAAGTAGGAACTTTCTACTATTATAGTTAGTATCTAGGTCCTTTAAAAAGTGAAAGTAGGGGTAAAATAAGTTAAAACTAATAAGAGAATATAGGTAGTAGAATTAGCTAGGAGAACGGCAAATATATACTAAAGAAGTACTCTTAAACTAAGCTAGTTATTATAAAGTAAGTTCTTCCTTTAGCACTTTTAGTAGGGAAATATATTAATTTATTTAACCTTATTAAGTATTCTATAAATGGTAGAATTAAGTTATTGTTGGTATACTTTAATACAGTGCAATAGACGTAATATACGTGCAGTGCGGTGTGTAGTTGGATTCTTGTTGTTGTGCTCTAATATAGTGTTGATATATATACGCGTCTCGCGTAGATCACGTGCATAGAGCATATAACACGTGAAACGAATATTATACCAACACTAGCAACTGTTTAAATGCTAGGAAACCAATAAAACCTCTTTTGCAATAGTAAGTGTTATAGGACCACCATATAACACCTTATATATACTACCTGCCACATTCTACCGCATTCTGCCGCATTCTACCACATCCTACCATATTCTGCTATATTCTGCCTCCTACCACAAGATTATTCTATGTTCGCAATATTGGCAATATCTATAATGTCCGTAGCTTCTACTGAATTCTACTAGGTCTATTAAATCCTGCTAAATTCTACTAGGTCTACCAAATCTGCCAAATCTGCCAAATTCTATTAGGTCTGTTAAATTCTGCTAAATTCTGCCAAGACTGTAACGATAAGTGTTTTAACATATAATTGCTTTTGACTTCTTTATATTAAATCTCCTTTCTCTATTAGATGTCCTTCTATTCCACCTACTCCTTAGCCTATAGTTCTAAGTAATTGGTATTAATTAGCTTCTTAAGAGCTGTAGATGCCTTACTCTTAGTTATTAAGTTAGTAGGGTTATTATCGCCATTAATTCACTTAACTTCTATAATCTCTCTGCGCTTATACAACTAATAAAGACACATAATGTCTATTATAAGACATTTCTCTTGTGTAGTGCCTAGCTTAATAAGACATTTATAAAGTAATTTTAAGTTGGTGTAAAGTATAAGTGGGAGTTTAATCTATAGGAGTTGTTTAACGGTTAACTTAATTATGGCGCCAATATTAAATCCATAGGCTATTACGTAGAGTTTAGATGCTAGTACGCTCCTAGTAACTCTCTTGCACTTAATTAAGGACCAATGTATAATATTAGCCTTATTTATTATATCTGCCAATACTAGGATATAGCCTATTTGTAATAAGAGGTTCTTATTATTTGTAAATAAGGCATCTATAAATACAAGTAGGCATAGTGTATTAATATCCAGTTTGATATATATAAGGCCTCTTATTAGGTTATTAATTTGCTATTAGAGTCATTTATTAAGTACTATAATATTGCTCTTTTTAGGGTTAATTACCTAGGTAGTAAAGGAGAGATTGAAAAAGGCTTTAGGTTGGCATATAGAGGCAATATATATACCTCTAGCACGTTGCGCAATGTATTGTTCCTTTATAGTTAGTATATCACAGACAATACCTCTTAAGCTTATGGTTGTAGCTGCTTTGCTAACGTAGACCATATTTAAGTTCTTACACTAGCGTTCTTAGGTTATTATAATATTGCCTTCCTAAGAGAGTTAAATAATGCATCTATTAAATTTAAGTAACTGCTTAACTGTAAGTTGCTTACATTCTTTAGCAAGAAAGTAAGCCTTTTCTAGATATTATTGCTCCGCGTCCGTAAAAGTAGTATTAGCCAGGAAGAGAGTATTATTAGTTTAAAGGCCAACAATACCAAAGTAATTAGAAGTGTTGCTCCATAAGAGGCAAGGGTTATATATTAATAAGTTTATATTTAATTCCTTAATATAGTAATTGTGGTAGGTTATAAACTAGTAATTGCCTACTTCTGGAACACTATATAAAGGCTTAATTACCTTTAGAATTAAGTCCTTTTTAATACCTAGTTGGCTTCCCAATTTGTAAGGTAGTCGGATATAGAAGTCTTAATTTAGCTTTATAAGAGACTGGATATACGCCTAGGAGATATCTTATAGGTATAACTATGTGCCGTTGCCTTATAGTATTACCATAATGTATAGAATAAGTCGTTAGCTAACTCATTAAATAGTGGGTAACTAGGTTAGTACAATACCCTTTTTAAGATTATTATATGCTTAGACAACAAGTCTTAATTTCTTAAAGGCTTTATTAGTACTAGGGTTCTTAATCTTATCTATAAATTATAAATTAAAGACTCTAACTCCTGCGGGTACGTCCTAAGGGTTAATTATCTTAAATATACCCTTTTTAATTAGTCCTGTAATTTCCTTTTAACGGGATGTTTTAAACTACTTATGGTTGCTATCCTCTTGCAAAAATACAGTAATGTTAGCAGTATTAATATAAAGGGGATACTTACGGGGTGTCACGGAGTAAGTATAAGTGGTGATAATATATAGCGAAGTAGATATTATTAAGCTATGTACATAAACTGTGTAATGAAGTCAAGACGTTGCGTAAGGAGAGAAGGTAAGGAAACGGGAAGAAAGGGTATATATCGCTAGTTTGGTTGCTTGGTCAACATATACACAGAGCAGAATAGGATTCAAGTAGCGGTCCTAGCAGAACTTGGCAGGATTTGGTGGACTTGGCAGAATATAGCAGAATGCGGCAGATTGCCGTCAGATTGCCGTAGATTACCGTTAGATTACTATCTTGTGGTTAGTCTCTTCTTGCTGCGTAGGTGGAAACAGGTAGACGTGTGTAAGGTGTTACGGAGGAGTCCCGTAACAGTACCCCCCCTTTAAACTCGAGCTTCTGCGAGATGGGGCTAAGGTAGTTCTGGGTAGAGTTTATGAAAGTCTTCTATAGCTTATATAAGTCCTATAGAGTTAACGGGATCCTATAAGGGCTTAGTAAAGCCTCTCCATTTTATAAGATACATATATTTGCGTTTCCGTTTATTATACTTAATGTCATCAACTCTTTTAATGAGGTATTTATCCTTACCATCCACTTTAACTGGTGGGGGAGGGTCTTAAATCTGTCCAGGTAGGGCGTCTAATACAGGGGCGGCAGGGCGGAGGACTGACGTATAGAATATAGGGTGGATTTTAACCGTATTAGGGAGCTTCAGTTGGTAGGCATAAGGAGAGACAACTTTTTTAACCTTATAAGGGCCGGCGTTCTTTTAGTCAAGTTTCTTAGTAGGTTATTTTATGTTTAGATTTCTTGCGTCTAGCCAGACAAAGTTACCAATTTAGTAAGCTAGTGCTAGGGTTCGGTTCTTATTTGCTACGGCTTTATAGATAGACTAGGCCCATATTATTTTGTTAGTAAGGAACTCTTATAGTTCTTCTATCTTCTTTATAAATTCGTTTGCTTTTGCAACTTATAAGGCCTAATAAGCTAGGCGAGGAACATTACTAAAGGGTTTAAAACCCATTCGCAGGTGCTAGCTGTAATTAGCTAGAAATAGGGAGACCTTTATAGTTTCTAAGACGGAGTTATTTGTAGTAAACTTAGTAAATATAAGCCAGTCTATCCAGTCGTCCTATAAATACGATGTGTATATCCGAATATACTGTTCTATTATAGCATTTGCACGTTTTGTTTAACCGTCCGTTTCTAGGTAATATGCCGTAAACGATAGCGCTTTAATGCGGAGTTGGGTAGTTAGTTCTTCCCAAAATACTAAGATAAACTGGCGGCCTCTATCGGAGATAATTATTTTAGGAAGTCTGTAGAGTTTCCATATATAATCCAGGAACAGTTGGGCAACGGCAAGTATTAATATATTAGGGTAGGCGATTAAGTGTCTCATTTTAGATAGTTAGTCTATAACTACTATAATATTCGCACAGCCTTTACTTACGGGGAGATTAATAATAAAGTTAATTAAGATATCCTTCCATCTTCGGTCTAGAACAGGCAGTGGCTTTAGAAAGCCGTTATACTTCTTATATAAGGCTTTGGCTTGTTAGCAGGTGTGACAGCTGAAGACATACCTTTGTGTCGTATTATATATGTTTGGCCAGTAGTACTCCTATTAGAGCAGCTCTAGGGTTTTTCCTTAGCCTAGGTAGCCGGCTACCGGTAGATTATATACGTGTTTAAGGAGCTTAAGCTTAAGTTTGTTATAGTTAGGTACAACTAGGCGGTTCTAGTAGTATAAGCGTTCTCTACAAGCTTTATATTTACTTAGAGAGATCTTTTTAGAGTATCTAACGCCATCTTGAATTAACTTAAGTATCTCTTAGATAAACTCATTATTTAGGTATTTATTAACTATAATCTGCTTAATTAATCGATTAGTTATTTTAAGGACGTATACCATAAGGTCTTTAGCTAGGGGATTAAATAATTCAGGGCAAAGCAGCGTTTAATTACAGTAGGCGCGCGCTTCTTCCTATGCTGTTATATCTTATAAACGTTAAGTTAGGGTATTAGGTTTTTAACCTTAAACGCCTAGGCGGTACGTAATTAAGAATTAGAAATAAGACAGATATTCTAACTGGCAGGCTTAACAATAACTTAGCTGTTTTATAGTTGTAAAGTACTATAGATTCTTATAGTTGCTAAGAACCTTAATTGGAAATCCAGCGCCTTCTAGTTTAGGTCGCCATTATTTAAAACATCTAATAATGGCCAATAATTTCTTATCATAGATCTTGTAGTTACATTTAGCTGGACTTAATTATTTTAAAAAGTATACTACTAGATGCAGTACTCCTTCCTTATTATACTGAGACAGAATGCCTCCAGTGACATAGTTAGATAAATCAGCTTCTATAACACTCTTTTAGTTTAGGTCAAAGTGTTAGAGTACAGGTGCAGTAGTAAACATAACTTTTAGATAGGTAAAGGCCTTCTTACATTCCTTATTAAAGATAAAGGCTTTGTCCTTTTATATTAGAGCTATAAAAGGTGAAACTAGGGCGGAGAAGTTATTGATAAACCGTTAATAGAAATTAGCAAATCCTATAAAGGCTCTTATATCCTTAACATTCTTGGGTTCTTGCCAGTTTACAATTACTTTAATCTTCTTTAGGTCCATTTGTATACCGTCTATAGAGATAATAAGTCTAAGGTATAGAACTTCCGTTTTATAGAACTCGTATTTATCTACATCTAATTGTAGTCTAGCTCCATGTAGGGCTTCTAGGATAAGGTCAACATGTTTTTTATATTTAGCTAGGTTATTACTATATACCAGGATATTGTTGATATAAGCAGTACAGAAAACATCTAGGTAAGGTCATAAGGTATTATTTATAAAGTATTAGAATAAACTTGGGGCATTTACAAGGCTAAATGGCGTTACTAAGTATTTAAACAGTCCATATCTAGTACAGAATGCGGTAAGCTATTTATCTCCTTTTACAATACAGAGGCGGTTAAATACGTGGATAAGGTTAAGTTTTATATAGTAGCAAGCCTTACTTAATCGGTTTAGTGTCTCTTAAATTAATAGAAGCGGGTACCAATTCTTAATAGTAATAGTGTTAAGAGCTTAGTAGTCTATATAGAAGTGTAGACCGCCGCTAGGTTTCTTAACAAAGATTATAGGTATAGCTATAGGCAAAGAGCTTGCTCTAATAAATCCTTTACTTAGGTGTTTATCTAAGTACTTCTACAGCACTTAAAGTTTGTTTTAGGACATTTTATATAAGGGTCTAAATCCTAGCTGTTTTCCTTCTTTAAGTACAATCTTATAGTTATATAGTTGGTGTTCTACTAGTTTATCGGCTTCCTTTTATGAAAATACTTCTAGGTTATTATAGTGGCATACTAGTACTTTTATAGCAGGGTTAGTGTGTTTCTTTAGTGCTAAGGCCTTTTTAATATCGGCCATTATAACAGCAAAGATCATATGTTTAGGTTTCTTGGCGAGTTATGCTAACAGGGTAGCTTCAATTATATAGATATTTAAGGTGTTAAGCAAACTTGGATTATCCTTAGTTTCTTATATGGTTTCTTATTCGGGTTTAAGTTCAGTGTTAGGTATAGAGTTAGTGTTAGATTTAAGTTCAGGTTCTTTAAGTATCCTTTTTATAGTAGAGTACTAGTTCTTTTGGTACTTTTATATATTAAGCTTAAGCTTCTGCTTAGTTCGGGGTGTAGCAGTTAGAGTTAGTTTATATAGTTATATGTTATTTCTAGGTTCTTAGTAGATATTAGTGGAAATCTTAAACTGGTGGATCTTAGTAGATTTTCCAGATTTCGGTTTAGGGTCTAAGTAGCGGGTTATAAAACACTTCTGCTTACAATAGGAGGCGGTAAATAGAAGCTTAAGGTTGTCCCAATTAATAGTTACCTTATATAGCTTCATCTAGGGTTGTTTAAGGATTACTAAATGACCTAGGGTGGTAATAAAAAGCCTAATTAGTTCTTTATAGTTTAGGTATTAGAGTCTCAAGAATACTATATAGGTAATATAGCCTAAGACAGTACGTTTGCCATTAAATCCAAATATATTAATATACCGGTTAAGGGGGGTTAGAGTAAAACCATTATCTTATATAAAGATCTTGTTAATAAATCCTATACCACTAGCTCCTGTATTAATTAGGACTTAAGTATTAACCTATTAATCATTCTGCTAAAGACAACAGTTAACAGTTATACTATAATCCCAAAAGTTAGAGTTTGTAACATTTAAAGCATTTAATAAGATCCTAAGGCAGCGCTGTTCTAGAGAGCGACTTAGCTCCAGAACCTTCCTTTTAGAGGTAATTAGGGTGGAGTTCTTATAGTATATTAGTTATAGCTTCGTCCTCGTAAGTAGTGCTTACTAGATATAGGGCTGGAACTAGGTAGAGATTAGGGACAGTAACTAGAGGATCAATATGGTAAACAGCTGCTAGTGTTAGCCGTTCGTAATTCGCGTTAGGGTAGGGGGACGGAGCAGTAGTTAAAGAGATAGAAGCTACTTCCACACTTAAAATAGAGGCCTAGCTTGGTGCGTTGTTCTTATTTAGAGGACCTTAGTAGGGCGTATCCTAGGGTTTTAGTGTTGATATCTATGGCGTTGGGGTGCTTAGGCTAAGATAATAGCTTAGTAGATGTTTATAGGGTTGTTATATTATATTAAGAAGCGGACTTCGGTGTTAGACGTAGTATATTATTATACCGTTTATTAATAACGTTTGCGCAGGCGTTAAGGGCTCCCAGTAGGTCTACACCTATTAGGGAGGTTTTTAGTTCAGGACTTAGGGATTTAATAAGGCTATTAATTAGTGCAGAGTCATTCCAGCCTATTTCTTTTATATAACGGTTAAATTTAGAGAAGTATACTAGAAAGCTTTTTATTCCTTAAGTTATATAGTTTATCTTTCTCTAAGTAGTAGCTTGGCGGTTTGGGTCACCATACATAGCTTTAAGAAGTACAATTAGGCTTAGTACTAAGTTTGGTTAAAGAGGTTCAATAAGGTCAGCTATATCTCCTCCTAGTCAACTTAGGGCATAACAGAGTTAGTTAGCTTTAGTTAGGTAGCGGTTAGCGTTACCAGATAGCTTATTTTTAAGCCAGCTTAGGAATGATTAGAGTTCTTATTATTTACTAGTAAATATCAGAGGGTCTAGTAATCGTTCAGATTGTTATAGTACAGTAGTCGGTTCTACTAGTAGGATAACTATTACTAGTTTAGGGCTCACGTTCCGCATATTGGCTTCTAGTAATAGCAACCGGTCTTAAGGGCTTAGCGTAAACATCTTAAGGGTGCGGATTTCTTCTTAGAGGGCCTTAATTATTTTCTAGTGCCATACTTCTTATTCGGCTTACTATTAAGCTATAGCAGCTTGGTTTTATGCAAGGGTATCTATAAAGGACTTTTATATATCTGCCAATTATTCCTAGAGTGCGGATATAATGTTAGCGGCCGTTATAGGGGCTTTAAGGTCGTTCTGCATTTTAAACAGGGCGGGGCGGAGTATAGGTTTTAACACAACATAGTGTCACAGAGTAAGTATAAGTAGTGATAATATATAGCGAAGTAGATATTATTAAGCTATATATATAAACTGTATAATGAAGTTAAGACATTGCGTAAGGAGAGAAGGTAAGAAAACGGGAAGAAAGGGTATATATCACTAGTTTGGTTGCTTGGTCAACACGTACATAAAGCAGAATAGGATTCGAGTAGCGGTCCTGGCAGAACTTGGCAGGATTTGGTGGACTTGGCAGAATATAGCAGAATGCGGCAGATTGCCGTTAGATTGCCGTAGATTACCGTCAGATTGCCGTCTCGTGGTCGGTCTCTTCTTGCTGCGTAGGTGGAAACAGGTGGACGTGTGTAAGGTATTACGGAGGAGTCCTGTGACACGGGGTCTTCCTCTTCCTTAGTAAGATAGTTGTACTTCTCTGGTTTTAGTAAGGAATGGTTTCTATATAGAGGCAGTTTCTGTAAACAGTTTATATATACAGACAGTTTTGTTAACTTAGATATTGTTAACTTAGGTGCCGTTAACTTAAATATCTTTAACTTAAATATTTCTAGGGTCTATTAAATATGATTTAACAGCAGTACTATAAAACTTTATAGGGCCGCTAGGTAGATTAACAGCACACGTTTCTCCTTTAATATTTAGTAGGTTATATAGTCTTGTCCAGTATCCAGGTTATCCTATATTGCCTTCTCTTTAAACTAGTACTAAAGAGTTAAGGGGTAGATTATAAATTGCGGTAGTGCTGGGGCCATTATGTATATTAAGTGCATCTGCGACCTAGCGCTCCACTTATATCTTTTTTACTTCCTCTATAGCTTTCTTAAATATAATTACACGCTATATCACTATAGGTAAAGGTGCGTCAGACTCTGTTATTTAGGGGTATACTCTAAATACCAACAGCGTAGGTATTAGGCCGTCTAGTCCTATAGAGTCGTTAATTGCTTTAAAGGCCATTTATAGTACTATATCCTTATCAATTCTTAGTATCTTAGAAGTGATAATATAGTATATACATCGCAAGGGGCCATAGTAATGCTCTACCATGCCAATTAAGTTGTAAGCTTTAACCGGTATACTCTTTATAGTAGTGCCCATATTAATCACGTATTGCTTAAACTCTCTACTAATAAAGTTCTTTCCTGCGTTATATGCAATTACATCTAGGGGGCCTAGGTATGTATTAATCTAGCACGCTTATAATATATCCTATATATACTTAGCGTTAATATTCTATAGCTATCTACCTATTTAAAATCGGGTGCCTTTATTAACGATATAAAGTACGGGCTTGCTATTAATGTATATAATGTTAACAATAATACAGTAGTTAAAATTAATATTATCCTTTAAGGTAAATCTAAATCTGCCTAGTAACTTTCTATGCTTTTAACAGTATAAGCAGTAGCGGGTAATATGCTTAAGGGTCTTATAATTAGCATCGTTTTTATAACCAGCGCGGTCTAATATTCTCTTAAGTCATTATACTAACAGATGTCTAAAGCGTTAGTATAGGCGTTGCAATTCTACATTAGTTAAATAGCATGGGTTTTAGTTAAAGGACTCTGTAATAAATGTATATAATATAGTATTCTATAGTAGAAACAGGTGTCCAAATCGGTATATAACTAGTACGGTTTTTAAAGGGGTTATTAGGACATTCTTTAGGTTGTTAAAGTACACTTATAAATTGTCTATATCTGCTAGGCAAAGCAGGAAAGGGGTATTAACTTTAATAATGTGGAACTCTACTATGCCTATTAGTGTAGCAACCTAGATAGAACTAATAGAAAATATAGAGCCTATTCCAAACTATACGCTAACTATGCCTGTTATAGACTTATTTAACTATACTTTATTAATCTTCTAAAGTACAAGAAACTAACTATATCCTGCTATAGAGCGTTTAGAGGCTCTAGTATTAATTATTATACCTATAAACTTTATAGAGGTGTAGTATAAGGTTATATTGTACGCAAACGGGTCTGTATTAGTAGGGAATGCATCTATTATAGTATTAATGGTTATAACTACGTGGCTATATACTCTGTTAGCTAGTTCTAAAGCTATAGTAGTTGCGTTGTCTAGTTTAATCTCACTATATAAAGTATAGTATACTATAGCCTGGTCATCCTTGTCCGTTAGAGTGCTAGGGTCTATATTAATTACTAAAGCGTTAAATACGTCGGTAATCTCATTATCTAAGTAGTTATTATTATTATCGTCGCTTTCGTAGTCTATAATATATTACTTCATTCACTCCTAAAAGCGGTCCTTAAACTTATTTTTAAACTTAGTCTTAGACTCTTTTTACTCCTCTTTAGTATGTTTCTATAAGCAATATTCTTCCCTATTATATATAAAGCAATGTAGTTTCTTTTAGTTATAGTTGTATAGGGGGTTGCTGCGATTGCTATAGTTATAGTTATTATCTCTTCTATAAAATCATCGGTCTATAAAGAAGGCTTATATCTTTTCTACATGCTCTTTCTCGTATACTATAATAGATAATTAAAGTTTATTAATAAGGGCTTTAAAGTTATCTAGTTGTAACGGAACCTTATAGCAGGAACTACGGTGGGTCCTGTTATTGGGCTAGGTATATAGGTAAGAACAAATTAACAATATAATAATAACTAGTAGAGTGGTTGCCTAATAGATTAACTCTAATTATATTCTAAGATTCACTACAAAGAGAGAACTATCTGGGTAGGGACTGTGGTCCTTTAAATACACAACCATACTCCTAAGAAATTCCTTCGCTCCATAAGGTATGTGCGCTCTATACGCTCCGTACAGACCGTATAGATTACACAGATTATATAGATTATATTATATAACCTTGGATACTATTCCTTATTATATAGCTCCACCAGATCTATTCTAGACCGTGCCTGTATTAACTAACTAGCTTCCGCTAACTCTTCTCTAAGTAGTTATAATATCGTACTTAAGCTATCTGTAACACTATCTCCCTCCTCTTTATCTTTGTCCTTAAAGATTTCTAACATCTCCAAGTTATCTACTAGAGGTGTAATATCCGTTTAATTAATTTGGTTAATATCCTTACTTATTATACCTAAAGCCTCTTCTTCTTCTTTAACCCTTTATTGTGCGCATACGGTTTCCTCTATACTATTACTGGGTAAGATAATGCCGTCTCTATATTCTTATTATGTGAAAGAGGGGTTAGTCTATATTACGCTAGCAAGTCCTTCTGCCTAATAACCGTCCTCTTATTTGGAGTGCACTAAAGCAAATATTTAATCGTCCTATAATGTTCGCTCTGTCTTTAACGCTAAGTATACGCGTCCTATAACTCTTAACAGTCTTTAAGTTCCCTAAGTAACTTATTATAGGGTCTTATATTTAATTTACTACTATAAAACTTAATAATAAGCTCTCAGCCTCCCTTACTAAGCTTTAGCGTACTCGTGCTATTTATAAGGCGTACTTATCTGCCTCTACGCGTCTTCTTCGTCTTAAGAAGGTGCGTAAAAAGGTCTATTTTAAGGAGTGGAAACTTGTTTAATAAGGTTTACAGAAACTTAGTAATAAAAGATTAGTCTCTCTTCTAACTAAGAGGGAAACAACTCCAAGTAGCTTAGTAGGTGCTCCTCTTAGGTCCCTCTTAGGTAACTTATTCTTTGGCGATTCTTTCTTATTAATACTACCTAACCCTTTTTCTTCTAATACTCCTATACCTTTCCTATAGCATTCTCTAGGTTGCTTAGTGGTTCCTAGGTAGTCTTATTATAGCCTATCTACTTTACTTTATACTACGTTTTGTTATCTACGTCCTTATAACTAATAATCTTCAAAACTTGCTATTTATCTTCCTCTTATCCTCTATATATATCTGCCTTATAAACTAGTGGCTTAATATCTCCGTGTGCTAGTTCTAGCATCGCGATATATTATATAGGGTAGATCTTTATTTTAGCTAGTAGGTTTAACTTATATATAACTAATAAAATTCTTTATGTAATTTTAAAAGGTCCTAGTCTAACGTAGTCTAACTTCTTGCTTGGTCGTCAACTCTTGAAATTTTTATATAGTAGCTATACTTTATCTCCCTCCTTAAGATCTGGTCCCTTAGATCTCTTAGTATCATAGCACCTTTTCATTCATTCTTATACTAGTTTAGCTGTTTCCTTAAGGTCTTTATAAAGATTTATTAACATCTTTATTCTTTATTTAGCTGTGCTACTCGTCTTTTTTATTTAACGTGGTAATAATAATATTCTTAGTTCATATCCGTAATTTGCCTTAAATGGTAATATCCCCATTCCTTCTTATAGTGTTACATTGTATGCAAACTATATAACTGGTAATAACAATACCTAATTATTCTATACGTAATTAATATAATGCCTTAGATACTATTCTAGTGTCTAGTTTAGTCTTTCCGTTTATCCGTCCGTCTGCGGATAATACGCTATAGATATTACTACACAAACCCCTTATTCTACTAGAAACACTTCCTAAAATACTACTATAAATCTTAGATCTCTATCTAATATAATTTTATTTAGTGCTCTATATCTTACAAACACTTCCTTTATATAGATTTTAGCGACATCTTCTACTAATATCTCTTTAGTGTATACTATAAAGTATCCCTACTTTATTAGCTTATCCACTATTACTAAAATCACGTTATGATTTTATCCTATAATAGGATCTTTTAACTTTGGTAACTTAACAATAAAGTCCTATAGTATAACCTCCTATGGTCTTCCTGGTACTTTAATAGGTTATAGCCCTCTATATAACTTATACCTTATTAGTTTATTCCTTTAGCAATCTAGATATTTTTTTATAACTTATCTTGCTAGTCCCTAGATTCCTTAAATAATATACTCCTTTTAAAGCCTTAATACTAGTCCTATAGACCTATTATATCCTTATATTATTCCCTTATAGAATTCCTTAATAAATTCTTCTGTAATAGACTTAGGCACATATATTACTTCTCTATTTTTATATTACTCTAAGTCTAGATCCTCTACCTATGCTTTTTAGATCTTCTATATCCAATTACTCTCTAGTAATTTATAGATCTAACTTTCCTTAGTTGCTATAATCTTCGGATAATTATACCTAATTAATCTGTTTTAATCCTTTCGCAATAAAGCTCCTAATAGCTTTTCGTTACTTTATAGTTTAGCCTTTCTACTTAATGCATCTACTTATGCATTATCTGTACCCTTAGTATACTAAATTTTAAAATAGTATTCTATAAGCATTTCCGCCCATTTAACCTGTCTTCGGTTAAGTTTCTTTGTTATTAGAAATCCTATAAGGTTCTTATAGTCCGTCTTAACCATAAATAGTTTCTCTATGCCTTATAAGAATGCTCTCTATTCCTTAAGTGCTATAACTATGCCTAGCAACTCCTTGTTATAGATGTCGTAATTTAACTCTAGTAGTGTTATTTTCCAACTATAGTATGCTACTGGATGCCATACATCCTAGTGCTTCTATAGTAAATATACTCCTAGTGCGAAGTCTAATATATCTATCTTAACAACTGTTTTTAACTTTGGTTAATAGATCTTAAGGATTAATTTTTAGGTAAATAACTCTTTAAGTTCTTAGAATAGCTTCTTCTACTTACTACCCTAAACCCACAGTTTCTCTTTCTTTGTTAGCCTAGTAAATAGCTTAATACTTTTTAACTACTATGCTATAAACCTCCTATAGTAGTTATAAAACCCTAGAAATAATTTTAACTATATAACATTCTCTGGTTCTTGCTAACTTACTATAGCTTTAACTTTCTTTAGGTCCATACTAATCTTTCCTAGTTTAATAATAAATTTTACAAAATCGGTTTTTCTTATAAAGAACTCGCATTTCTTAATTACTACTAGCATCTATTCTTCCTATAGTCTCTTTAAGACCTATTTAATATATTCTCTATATTCTTCCTCATTCTCTAAGTAGATAATAATGTTGTTAAGGTATACTATAATAAACTTATCTAGGTATTCTCCTAATACACTATTAATTCGCTTCTGAAACGTTGCTAGTATATTTATAAGCCCAAATTGTATAACTAATGGTTTATATAGTCCTTCCTTTAACCTAAAGGCTGCCTTCTATTTATTGCCTTCCTTGATCCTAATCTAATGGTACGCCTATCTTAGATCTATCTTTATAAAGATCTTTACATTGCCTATCCTATCTTGGATTTCGCTAATTAAGGGTAAAGAATACCTATCCTTCCTAGTAATGCTATTTAACTATCTATAGTCTATACACATCCTAAGTTTTCCGTTTTTCTTTAGGATAAACAGTACTAGATATCCTGCTAATAACTATAACGGTCTAATATATCCCTTACGTAAGTTCTCCTAGATAAACTCTTTAAGCGCTACTAACTCTGTTTTAGTAAGCTTATAGATTGGAAAGAACTTTAAACTTATTCCCTCTTCTAATTCTATCTTATAGTCCTATGCTATATGTTCTAATAGCTTTTCACTTTCTAGTGACCATAGCTTTTTTCTATACTTATGGTATCTCTTTGGTATATAACTTAAGCCTTATTTAGTCTCTTTATATATCGCTCCAACTTGGTACTATACCAACTTGGTTTGCTGTCGCACTTTGCGCTATTAAGTATCCTTAATATCAACCTGACCTATAACCTAATTAATCTTTGGATTATACTCCTATAACTAAGGCATTCCTAATATCGCCTTATCCTGTCCTAATGGTAGGATATTAAAAGACATTCTAACTAGTCTTCCTTTAATAGTTAACTAAATAGGTCCTATTTTAAGATTAATAATGCCTCCTCCATAGGCTATCTAATCTCCTAAAATTATTATAAGTGAATATGGGTGTTCCTTCTATCTATATAGTAACCCCATCCTTTTTACTACCTTTAGTGATATATAGTTCCTAGTTGCTCCACTATTTACCAACACTTTAAACTGCTAATCTTGCTATTTAGCTTGTAAATTTAAGTGTTATCCTTAAATTCCTTTAAGGGTCTAAGGCTCTAATACTAGTTCCCTCTGGTCCTATACACCTCCTCTTTTCCCAACTATTAGCTGCTAGATCCTGTCTATACTTAGTCCAACCTTAGCCAATACTTAGTTTATTTCTTTTCCTCTATATGCTATAGATAAGTGTTCTCTAGGCACTCCCACCACTATTATCTATCTAGGCATTCTTCCGTAAGGAATCTTCCTAGTTAAAGTATTAAGTCTCCCTAACCTTATACTTCTACTAGGTGCTATCTATGTATATACTTAGTGTTCCTAAACCGCTTTTCCTCTAGTGCCTAATATATCCTTATTAGGTACTTCTAGTTCTTGTCTTTTAGTGCTCTATATATGTTGTACGTATTATCTACACAAGCTATCCACAATAGTGTATAATACGCTGCATATTTTAGGTTAACTCTTAGTTTATCTTTATCCTTAAGTTTAAACCTATACCTAGTTAACCTAACTACTGGTATCTCTGCTATAGGTACTAAGATTTATTATTTACTTCTCTAGTCCCTAGATCCTTCTTCTAGGTTCCTTAATATTATAATTAACGCTCTCTTAATATGACTCATACATTTCTCTGTAATAGGTTGGTCTTAGATAACTTTTTTATTTAGCTATATATAAAAGTCTTCCCATTTGTTGTTGTGTTGTTGCCTATACCACTTTCCATACAACTAGTTTAGTGTGTATGGTTTATCTATTAGAAAGTACCTTGTTATCGCTATATTATAATATCCTTTGGTATATCTTTCTTTAAACCTAGTTAGGATATTTAGATCCTCTTTTTACTCCAATTTATCTAATTACTTTACCCTAGGTATCCCTGTACTTAGCCTATTAGTAACTCTTTATACGGGTACTCTGTCCCTTATATAACCTAGCATTACTAACCTTTTATCTAGCTTTTGCTCTTACTATATAATAATTCTTGTTTTGAACTTATCTATAGTTTCTTATTTTCTGCGTCTTACAGCTAAATCTTTGTAATTGTCTTGCTTTTTAATCCTAGTATTAACTATTTAATCTTTAGGCTAAATACTATGTTTACCTAGGATTGCTAATATTCTTATTTATTCCCCAAACTTATAGTTTTTAAACTTACGTCCTGTACTTATTTGTTTGTTACTAAACTAAGTCACTGCCCTTTCCTATCAGTTTTTGTCTGTTGTGGGTCCTTAGGTGTGTCTTATCTTATCTTAAGAATCTTAAGCTTCTCTTATCTCCTTTTAAGAATCTTAAGCCTGTGGCCTTTTACCTTTATTAAGTAATAAGCTAGCACTAGCAGTTGTCTACTTGCTTAGTTTCTTCTAAACATTACTCCTATCATCTTATAAAGCGATGGAAATTGTATTTAATAGTATTATAATATCTGTTACTAAACCCTATTCTATAATAGTTTTAGTTTCTGCTTCTATTTTAACTTTTTTAAGGTCTGCATGCTCCTAGTAAGCTGCCTTTATTATCTTATTGTTAGTAAATGCTTCGCCTATATTAAACTTATTATCTTTAATATCCAATCTATAAGCTAGTTTGTTGGTTTCTTTAAACTTAGATAATAATGGCTCCTATAGCTAATAGCTTACGCTGTATTTAGCGTCCTTATAAATTCAGTATATATTGTTATAATAATACGCAAAACTGTTAATTAAACATTCTTTTATTCCTTATAGTGCACCGTCGTCCCTTTATATATATGTGCCATCTGCTGGTCTGGTTCCCTTTACCGCATAGTTACTCTAACCACCTTTATAGTCTCTGGCGAAATGACCTTGTTTTCCATAATTTATGTAAGCCCCATCTTTAAACTATTTTTCTTACTATAGAGTCCGCCTAAACGTCTTCTACTGCTAAGATCCCTAGTTTAGCCTCTGCTTCTAGGTCCTTTAATTACTTAATCTTTAATCTCTAGGTTTTTATGGTTTCTTTCCCTATCTTTAGGTTTCTTTGGTACCGCTTAGGTCTATTGGCTTTGCGCCATTCTATAGTTTTTAATTCTATATCTGTTGTTGCGTACTCTGCGCCTTATATAACTATGGAACTCTGTCTTGCCCTTTCTTAGCTTATTCCCTTTAATAGATCCTGTTATTAATCTTTATTAACTGGTTTATTAACTCCCTTAGAGTATCCACATCTTCTATTAGGATAATTACGTCCTGGACTTTAGCCTTAAGTCCCTATTTATACTATGCCATAAGCGCCCTATTATTCCACTTAACCTGCGTGGCTAGTGTTTGAAACTGTGTTATATACTTAATTACTAAAGTGCGTTGTACTAAGTTCTGAAGCTTTTATTCCGCTATGGTTATAGCCTCTAGGTCTCTAAATATCTATATTAACTGTTTTGCAAACCCGTTCTAACTAGTGAATATATACCGTACGTCCTAGTTAGTAGTTGTTATGCCATTAGCCTGTATTTCTGTGAGATATAGTTTAAACTACTTAAGTGCCCTCCCTATTAGGAACAATCCTGCATAGGCTACTTAATCTAATAATATTACTAACTTTGCTCCTTTCTATATTACCTTAAAGTGTATCTGTGTAAGAAATCCCTTAAGCTTTAACTTCTCTCCTAAGAACCGTTTGATTAAAGGTAGTTTAATTTTTGCTACTCCAATTCCATTAATGCGTTCTTTAAGTATCCTATTATTATCTTATAAGTGATTAACCATTTTCTATAACTAACCTCGCGTAACTACTTAAGAATCCGTATCTGCTATACTGGTGTCTTTTAGTCCTAAGGTTGTAGCTGCTATTAACGCTGTTATAACTAGTGCTTTGGGTGGCATGTTATTTGATTTTATTTAATACCATAACCTTAGTAGTAAATGTGTAACGGAACCTTATAGTAGGAACTACAGTGGGTCCTATTATTGGGCTGGGTATATAGGTAAGAACAAATTAACAACGTAATAATAACTAGTAGAGTAGTTACCTAATAGATTAACTCTAATTATATTCTAAGATTCACTACAAAGAGAGAACTATTTGGGTAGGGACTGTGGTCCTTTAAATACACAACCATACTCCTAAGAAATCCCTTCGCTTCGTAAGGTACGTGCGCTCTGTACGCTCTGTATAGACCGTATAGATTACACAGATTATATAGATTACATTATATAACCTTAGCTACCATTCCTTATCACATAGTTCCACCAGATCTATCCTAGACCGTGCCTATATTAACCAACTAGCTTCCGCCGACTCTTCTCCAAGTAGTTGTAATATTGTACTTAAGCTGTCCGTAACACTAGTAGGTTAGAGACTATATATCTACATACTAGTATTCCCTAGTAAGAAGTAACAATTTTGTTATAAAGGAAGTCTATAGTTTATAAGGTAGGTCTAAGACTATGCTATAGTTAATAAAATCTATGGATTAATAATTGGAGGCATTTACTTATAGATTTGTCTGTATTTCCTGCTATCACTATTATAAGTATAATAGTATTCTACTTATCTAGATTCTTACGTTAAAATCCTAGTCCTTTAAAGAAATTCCAAAGGTGCTTATAAACTTTGGCAAATGGTAAGCGGAATAGTTAGTTTATATAGAAATGGTCTAAAGCTAGTCCTTTCAACATAGTAGGGAATGCCTTAAAATAGGCTTCTTGGGGTACGTCCGCTCGATTACAGATATTATAGAATATTATTAATTTATAGTTAAGGCTTTTATTTGTACCACCATATTTCTACTCCTCTATGTATATCTTAGCTGCATTTACAATTTCCTTTCTATAGCTAGTTATAGTAATAGGGCGGTTCTCCTCATCTATAGGTTATATATAGAGTTGCTGTATTATTATTGCGGGTTAAGGCATAACAGACAGTATAGAGGTAGGGGTAGTTATAAGTTAAGGTATAGTAGAAAGCATTAGTATTGAGGAACGCCTTACTTATTACTCTTCCGGGGTTCCGTATATCTTATAATACTTAATACATTTTAACTTAATACCAGTACCAAACTTATCCTTAAGTATATTTATCTTTTCTCTAGTCTATTCTATTTAATCCTCTTCTTATGCTGTATTATATAAAGACTAAGGAAGTAATTTATCTTATTTATAGTTAGCATTAACCCATACTCCTCTAATATTTAGACAATTATGTAGTTGCCAAAGCCAGTATAAGGGAATTTTTATAAAAATATTAACTATAAAGTTACCGAAATCTTCTTAGAATAATTCCCAGAGTGTTAAGTCTAACTAGTTGTATATCTCCATGTATATATACATTTTACATTATACATAATTAGTCAGCTCGTCCTTAGTGACTTCTATTAGGTTAATTCCATCTTTCTATTTAGCTACTTCTTTCTCCCAGTCTTTCTCCATTTCTAACATCTTGTGTTATTTAAGTGGGTAAGGGTGTTTATGGGGTAAAGGTAGGGGAACGGTTAAGGAGGCAGTTAAGGAGGCGGTTAAGGGGGTGGTTTGAGTTATTTAAGTAGAGTAGGGTGTTCTACGCAGTAATTCTTCTAAAATAGATAGAATAAGATATCTAGAAGTCGTTATAGATACTAAATAAGTACTCCTAAGTGGTTTCTCTTCTTCTCTTTAACTAAAATAGGCTAATATAAAAGGTAGATAAGTATAACTATCTTCCAATCTACTGTAAGGTGGACAGTATAACTGTCTTCTAAGCTATCTGCATATTTCCTAATCTGTGCGCGCTCACTAATTAGTGTTAGTATGCTTTAATACAGTGCAATAGATATAATATACGTGCAGTGCGGTATGTAGTTAGATTCTTGTTGTTGTGCTTTAATGCAGTATTAATACATATACGCGTCTTGCGTAGATTATGTGCATAGAGCACGTAACACGTGAAACGAATATTATACCAACAGTTATAGGTTAAAACTTAAGATTATTATAGAGAAGTTAATAAATAGAAAGTTTTAAAAGCGCGGCGGCCTTAGTAGTAAATTAATATATATTAAATTTAAACATCTAATTTATATTATTTATTATAAACATCTAATTTATATTATTTATTATAAACATCTAATTTATATTATTTATTATAAACATCTAATTTATATTATTTATTATAAACATCTAATTTATATTATTTATTATAAACATCTAATTTATATT
>Ga0307507_10004889_pt1 | contig 22963 bp, 20 predicted proteins | sample 7_EM_MG_FD_207223 | JGI IMG/M metagenome (GOLD analysis project Ga0307507, IMG submission 207223) | Populus trichocarpa ectomycorrhiza microbial communities from riparian zone in the Pacific Northwest, United States - 7_EM | ecosystem: Host-associated > Plants > Roots > Unclassified | place...
GTACAGGAAAGAAGCACGGAGAAACTATACTTTGTAAATACAGACTGAAGATCGAGTCATGTAATCCATCCCAGGCATATCGGCAGGGATGACATCCAAAATTTTCTGAAATAGAGGTGAGCCTCAGTCATGGTAAATCACGAATGCATCTATACCTGGTTGAAGATTCGTCTGTAAATTGGATGCCCACTAATCTCTCGTGGAAGACGTCCCAGCGGCTTCCCGCCCACAAGTAGTTCCCCGTCCAGTATGTTGTAATGAACTTCTTGACCAGAAGCGGCTGCTGACACCAGCCAATGTGTGTTAGGCCATGGCAATCTCGTCCACCCCTTCTCTCCGTGATGGTACCCTGACCAAACCGATCCGATGGCAATGTCCAATCCGCGTCGGTCGGCCTGAATGAGCTGGATGACGGTCAACTCCAGGAAATGGGAGAGTCGGCGATCTCGGTGGAGCAACTTCTGAAAATCCGGAAATTCCTTGCCAAGGTGGAGTGGGGTGTTGTCGTGAATGATGATAGCACACTCGACTAGAGTGGCAACGTCTTCTGAAGAGCAAAGAAGGGCATCAAGGTGAATCCCAGGGTCAACATCAAAAGTTGCTCGGCAGGTTGCAGCTATTTTGCAGGCTCGTCTTTGAAGCCCCGGAATCTCATTTTCGTCAGCATTTTGAAGTTTCTCTGCGATCTCGCGCATCCACTGATGTGTGATCTCCCGAGCTTTGCGTAACACTGCGTATCCACCCTGCTGCACTTGCGCTTGTACATCTGCAGTGGAGGTAAGAAGACGACTGGTGAGATAAACTGAATATTGGTCTTAGCATAATACAACAATGTCCATTGAAACAAAGGGGACATACTGATGCTCTTTACAGTTGTTGCTTCCATCCAGTTGGCTTCAATGCGCGACAGGAGGTCCATGGCCTCTCGAATCAAGACATGTCCGAAGTCCGTTACTCCAAGGTCAACATGCCATTCCCTGGTCAACCCGTCGTTAGAAAGTGGGCCGATCTGCCAGGCAGCTTGCGTGATGAGCGAATGAACCTCCTCCCGAGAAAATGTTAATATGTTTGCACGAAGCTCACGGGCGATGTTCATCCATTGAAGATGGGATCCGCAGCGAAGGTTGGAGAATGCAAGCTGCTCGTGCAAACTTAAATTCACAGGACAGTCCCCCTGATTGGTGATGGTTTCATTATGCGAGTGGGTTGTGTGCGCCACAGCATACTGGAGGTGCCTGTATAATCCCTCAGGCAGACGAAGTGTGCAGTACGAATCGAGATTGACACCAAAGGATGAACGGGCATTCTCCTCCTTCTCCCGATCATACAACCTAAAGCATAGACCGTTGTTGACACAAACACTATTCTCATCAGCGGGAATTTTGACACGGCGGTAGTGAGAGTTGAGAAAGGACTTCGTCTCTGACCCAAAGGTGATGCGACCAGACGTGCCCACCTCCCACCAGGCTGCAAGCCCTTCGTAGCTCCCGAGAAGAGTAACGGACTTGATCTCAGGTTGAATGTGCGCCATGCCTACATCACGAAGAATTTGGTATGTCCGTATCCTCCAGATGGCGAAGACAGGAGGACACTTGAGCTCAAAGACAATTGCTTCACTCTCCAAAGGACGAGTCGGCAAGGGCCACTCGTGAATTTCGATATCCATCGCAGCGGCCCTCCTTTCAAGATCACATTTGTAGCATAAATTGTGATGCCAAACCCATTTGCACTGGCAGCTACGACGGGCACTCATCTGAGAGAGATCCCTATGCTTATCGTTCTTTCGCCGTAGTTCTTTGAGTTTATTTAGACGAGCATCAGCCGCATGCCGCTCAATGGAGGCTTTGACAGCTTGGTGGGATGGTGACTTTCGAAAATAACGCACAGAAAACGTGGTGTTGTCCAACTGATCGGAGTAAATGGAGGTACTGCAGGTGATCCTAGAGTGTCGACCACGTAGGTAGTGTTCTATTCGGGTAGCACGATCAATGGATTTCGCTCGGCGGAGGAGGAGGGGATCTAAAATTGACGCTGGAATCTCAGGTGAGTAGGACGAAAGAAGCGGACATTGGACAACAGCAATGGCATCCAACGCGACCCAGAGCTCCATGATCGTCAAAAGCATAAGAGATTGGGCCTCCGGGGTCGACGAATATTGTGTCGTGGCAATGGAGATATATTGTTCCAAGCACGATCCCAATGTCTCGCATGCCAACTCATCTCCACTGTTCTTCGTCACCCAGCTGTTCAATCTTTCCTGAACGAGGAACTCAAAATCGGCCAGAGCGACATATGAATCGGTTTTAGCCGCCTTTGTTAAGCCATCAGGACAGAGAACGTGAAAATCGACGATGTCATAAAGACGAGAAATGGGGCGTGGACAGAAGGTTGAGGAGGTTTGTAAGAACCGGTCGGTGTGCATAACATTGGTGAGGTAGTCCCGGGATTCAAGAAGTGACATTGTCGTGTCCTTTTCGAAGGCAGAGCGATCTGGGATGTATGAAGGAGAAGTGGCTTGTAGTCGCTGCTCTTCAGACCATCTCGCTTGAAGGCAGTCCTCTATTTCTCGACCGACAGTCTCTACCTCGTCCAACAAGCGTGGAGACGCAGAAGCGCCGAGTTTATAAGCACGCCTGCTTGTCTTGACTCTAGCGGCATAAAGTTGCTCGCTCGAGAGGCCATGCTCGAGAAACAGTCGAAGAAGCCTAGTCTGGAAGAACACCATAAATTCCTTGTAGGTGTTGCGAGATTCGGTGGTTGTTTGAATTGCTACACGGAGAACAAGCCAAAGCGGCGACCTTCGCCAAGGGTTTTTTGCTGAATTCCAGCAAACATCATCTGCAACGCGCTTCGTGATACGGTTGACTTCGGCTTCCTTACCGATCCCATGAAGGATCATCGTGAGAAGTTGGGTGATATATCGAGGGTGGGTTGTGTCTCGTGTTTCGGGGACTTTGGACTGGGCTTTGGTTGTCGTTGGTGCATCCAACTGATCGACGTCCATCTGAACGAGAAATGAAACGAGCTGCTCAACAAACGAGCGGTCATGTGCGACATCGAGAGGAAGTTCAACAGCGGGGCCGGGATAAGAACAAATGAGTTTCCCGTCAACTTCCATGACGGCCCCAGCAGCTGCTGAAACCTCAAAAGCTTCAAAAACCACAGAACTTCGAAGCCTGCGTAGAATGAGAGCAGCATTTTGAGCATGGATATGAAGCACAAGAACTCCTGCAAAGAGATGATGAGCAATCCGATCTACACAAAACGTGCGAGGACTGACCCCCTTCCTCAAGGCGCATTATATTTTTGGCAAGTTTGCCTTTGTCGAGGGCTTGTGTAGTCTCGAGCAGGGTCTTGAGCATCTCCTTTACGATGCACCATTTCTGCTGTTGAGATTCTGACAGAAAATCGGTGAAGTCGATGGAAGCATGGTACACCGAACGACAAAGAGCGATATCGCGGTCTGTCTTGGTGTCATCTTCTTGGGGCAGTTCTGGAGGTAGAAAAACATGGTTCAGAATGTATAGATCCGTCGGATTTGGGTTGCCCATTGTGGGTTGGTAGTGGGGCACAAGCAAAGAAGGGGGCATTGTGTGCTGCGCCGCCTCGAGGCTTTCATAAAAGCTTTTAAAGTCCTCGATAAGCGCAAATAAATAAACAAAACCTTAAAAACGACTTGCTTATGACTTCCCTGTATACATGATCCGTTCAGTACATTGCAACAAGAAGCCAAAAAAGAATACCTTGTCATCTTTATCTAAATTACAAAGTTGTTGCCATTACGTGCGGTACCATGGCTCATTGTATTCCGTTCGTGAGTCCGGTGACTTCTGTTACGCGACTCTTATGTCTTTGTACCCCGTCTGGCTTCACGACAAAGATTGACATGAAAAACAATTCGAACCTGCCGACACTGGTCATCTTCGGCACCTCGGGGTCGAGAAAACCGACTGTTTGCGCGGTTCTTTCGTATTTGACTCCCTTGCATCGATACCTGGCACAAACAACGTGAAGATCAAGACACTGTGTGTGCTTTCGGAAACTTGCGAATGTGATTGCCAAGCTGATCACGTTCTCATTCAAGTCCTCCCAGCGCCCACTTTTCAAACGGTATACTGCCATGGTAAAACAACTTGAAGTGAACATTGTTTTTTGGATGAACTTGTGTGTGGACGCATCGGATGATGGAACCGGATGTAAAAAGGTAAGTTGACACACATTACATTTCTCCCGCCGCGCTATCCTTCTAAGAAAGTTCGGCAGTCAATGTTGGAGACACGTTGCTTGACGATACTTCAAAAGGCCACGGATTATATTAGGCTATTTCGTGCTGGGTAATGAGGGTGCCAGTTGACCGAACCCTTTTTTTCTCCACAGTTCAAATGTCGATTCATACTTACATACATAGTGGCGGCTTCAAGGTGAGAGTGCTTCGCACTGCTCATATTGGAAAATCCACTATATCTTCTCATGATCGATATCTTGGCTCGGAACCAGGTTGGCCCCTATGGCCCCACATTGACCGTAGTTCCCCTCTTTGTTTCTCCTACTGGTGAAAGCTGACAACGGCGTGGTCTGCCTAATTATTGGATAGTACATGCATGTAATTCAAGCGCGTTGGTGTGTTTACTTGGTGACGAGTCCGCAAAGGTGCCGAGGCATTGTATAATATGTAAGGGGTGCGGAATAACCACCTAACTCTATTTTTCCCTGAGTCCGGATTCAGAAGCAATATTGGTAGGGATCGATACCTCGATCATATGGCCACAAGGAGCGAAATTTTTGTTTTCATTTACAGGTCTACTGACGACACAAACCCAATAGAACCACCTCTCTCCGGCGTCTTCGTCTTGAGATGTGACGACGAGGCCTGTCGCCTTGAATTCTATGTGGTGCCGACTTGGCAACGCGAGACGGACGCCCTCCGTGAATAACTTGCTTGAAATTCGACGGAGGGTCGGATCTAATTGATTCCAGAGTTGACGATCGACTTGGGGATATAATATTGGTTGTTTCCTGAACAAACAAGTTACATGAATTTCAGATATCCTGTGAAACTACACCCGTACTATTCGAATCGGGAAATTCCAGGAGCGGTCTGTTCGGCATGAATGATCAAGATTCCTTGTTTGATCAACTTCTTGAGGCCTTCATAGCGCGCAAGTTTTGGGTATATTTTAACGAAGGGAACCATGGTATAAAGATCAATGTGGTGAAAGGGTGAAGAAGCTTCGGCCAGCATGGAGAGGGGCGAAAAATCGATTATGTGCCAGACGCGGTAACTGTCAACGAGGATCTCAATGGTTAGATGCTGCAGTGAGGAAGAAGCCGTTTTGAGAATTTTGGCTGCTGTGGGAAGGCAAGATACACAGAATTCTTGAGGGTATTCGGGTCTATCCTCGTCTGCCAAGTTGTCGTCGTAATCACGATATGTGAGCACGCGAAGAGTGAGGTGTTGGAGGTAACGAAGAGAGGAGAGATTGATTAACGGTTCCGGCGGTGTGTTGGCATCCGACACTCTTCCCGAATTGATATAATAGCACGTTCCATCTGGGTGAGTGGTCAGGTCAGTGCTAGTTCCGAAAGTAAGAAAAATAAACTCACATGGTGCTCGAACTTCAAGGTCCAGATTGTTCAGAGTGCCCGAACAAACATCAAGGAACTCTAGAATCATTTGTTCACTTGAATATTCGCATTGCAGCGAGCGAAGCGTGGTGATATGCGGTTTTGTCCAAGTGCTAATGGACTCGTGATATTCGTCATGAAGACACTCAAATATAAGTGATTTGAGCTGAAGAGGTGGGTATGTATCATCTGGCCGGTCGGGCATTTGGGGGTGTGCGGAAAAGGAGAGGCAGGTGATGTCTGCATGTTTATTGAGCAAGGAGAGGGGAAATATCATGGCAGTACCGATGTGTATCTCTTGCATTGTCGGCAAACGGAGGCAATTTTCCACAGCCATCCTCAAGGTCTGGGGAAGTCCCGTCTGCCACGAGATAGAATACAAGGACCGAAGCATGATACACTTGACCGAGGGAAACAACGGTAAAATTCGGGCGATTTGTTCATATTTTTCCATATCTCGGTTCGAGAAATCTTCACTGAATGTGAGCTGCAAGACACGAACATGGTTGGCAATCTGAGGTGACTCGGAAAGCAGTTCGAGTAGCTGTGACGGTTCGAGGTGGTAGCCATAGCGGGACGTTCGGTAGCCTGATGAAGTTTGAATAGTGATATGGTAGTAGAGATGTTTCTCTGCTATTGGAGAAAAGGAAGGGTGGGCATTTGAACACGCGATGAGAGACTCTGGATTGGATTTTAGAAAGCTGAAAATATAGTAGAGGATGTCGAAAGGGAACTGCATCGGCTGAGCTCGAGTGTTAGAGATATCGAATATTATCGATAGAGGCTTAGCGTGCCATGTGGTACGACTAAGAGGGTCCCGTGATGTTTACAGTTTTCTTATGATATGCTCTCAGGCTACCCTATCTTAGTATCTGTCCCATTTCCCCTCAAGTTGACCCCTCAACTGCCAGTATTGCTAAAATAATGCTATTGCATTGCCTAGCATAGGTCAGAGGGTAATAAAACACCGCATACGTAAAACTGGGTCCAATTCTCAATCTCACTCCATGACATCCTCAGCGTTGATCTCCTTCGTTTTCAACCTTCACTCCGTATGATCTTCATATTCTCATCGCGTCTCAAATCTGGACGCACCATTGTCCATGTTGGGACGCCATCGTTGTTCTGGCCGGAGGCGCCCACAGAGACCTATGCGATGGACCTGAAATCTAGGCGACGGGTGAGTTTTCTTATTTTGCGTCTATGAAGGAGCAGAAATGAGAACATCACCTCTTGGTTCGGCTTTGATTTTGCACATTGTCATGCTCAGATAGGACTTGCATTGCCTGCTAAGACAATTTACTTTTCTTTCGAGCTCCTTCATAGTCACCGTCGACCCTGTATGGAGCAGCGAGCTTGCCGCCTGCACGATCTTTTGGTGCGCGTCGGCCCTGCTGTTCAAGCGGCTGTTGGCAAGGCTGTTGCAACACCTAAAGGAGTTTTGATGTCAGGGCTGAAATTTTACTTTACATTCATTTGAGGGTTTGGCCGATCCCGATGAAACCACCCTCGCCTGGTGACTGATAACTTGATCCGTAAAGTAACGGATCGAAGTTAAAAGGAGTGCCAACCGCCACTCCGTAATTGCCACCAGTAGTGGACTATAATTCTCATCCCAGGTAGGATGTGAGGGGAATTCAGATTCGGGTTCGGCATTGGAGCTCATTGCAGCTTCTCTGATATTTGCTTATGGATCTCGTTGGGGTCGTGGCAAGTCTCGGTCATGTCTAGAGCATGAAAGTGCAGTTGCCATGCTGTTTGATTAGTCCAATATGATTGGTACATTTTTCAAGCAACATTTGATATCAAAGCTGGTCATAAATGAGGTTGCAAATGATGAATAGTTGGCGCTTCTCCTGTGTGGGATAGGTGCTTTGAAAGAGCAACAGGTGGGAAAGACAGCGTAGTACCGTCAATACGCTCGGTGTTGGGAGGGCTTGGGTTGGTAGGACGGTGGGACCAGAAGCCATTGCTGATATTTCCTTGCATGTCGGCTTGAAATTGGGGTGGCGTTTCCACCCTCGAAGATCGATCATCCCATTATGACAGGTCCAGACGGAGCCTACCACTTATAGTCCCCTTGCGCATTAACATTGCTGCTAGCGAGATTGTATGCGACCTCAATGAAACGATTATAGACAGGAATCTGTGAACGCATCGACCAATAACTGGAGTCTGACATCTGACCGTGCTCGTTTAAAGCAGTAGCATGCAAACACCTTCAGTCAATCACGCATGGTTCGACTACGCGATTAAGGTGCTTTGGAAAACTGTGGCATTCTCGACAGGACCCCATATTGTCCGATATCTCTACAAGAGTTGTGTCATGCGTCTCAAGGTAGCAGCGATGGGCGGCCGTACCTGTGCTGCTTCAGCCCTGTCTGATCCTCCCACCTGCAGTTCCCGAAACCAAAGAAGTCTTCTTTGGCTTAGTTGCATCGGAGACCCTCCTCCTCGACCAGCATGTCCTCCAGCAATCACAGAGAGGTCTGTGTAGTTACTTTTCGGAGGAGAAAGGAATCCAGTCAGGCAATAATGTAGTTCGTAGTTCGTAGCTCGCAGTCTGAGTTCAAAGTTGTATACTCGTAGTTGTAGTTGTAGGAAGAGATGTCGAGCGGAATATTTGAGGCTCGTCACTGTTATGTAAAAAAAAGTTTCAATTCGCTGATGGATGTGAAAGTACGCAAAAGTAGATGTAGGATGGCAAAGGCCAGAGGCGTGTTTCACCGACACGAAAAAACGAATTCCCGGCGGTGACAGTTGTGTTGGACAATCCAGAACGCAATTTCAAAAAGTGAATATAAATTTTCTTGAGACCTGTCATCAGTTGAATGAAGCAGGCTTCTTAGTAGATGAAGTAACTAGTTCGGACGATCGACAGTCATGTACACGCTCCAAAAAGCATACGCTGTAATCAAATCATGTGGATGGCACGCCGACAATTGTTCAGGCGTCATATGAGATGCGGGTGTGAGGGAATACATGAAAGGTGCAGTGTAAGCGTCCTGGAAGCAGTAGGGCAATAATACCAGGAATTGATGTGATGGACCACAATCGGGCTGCAGCTAGTGAACCGATATTCAAGGTTTCGGCTAGTGGAGTTTGATCATAGTCGGTTTTCCATCGTGAGACTTGAATTTTATTGTCGAAATATCGGGAAACCATTCCATATTGGACCTCCAGTCCACCCTCCAGTCAGAGGGTAGCCAAAGCAGACATTTCCCTTGAGAATCCTTCAACCACCCGTCTTTCCAACACCAGGTGGTGTCCGAACGTTTCCATTTGTATTTGGGAGGAAGGTCTTGCCCGAGGCCGCTGCAGTGATCGTCCTGGACCTGCAAGTTATCGTTGAAGGAATACCAAGACCCACCGAACCGAGGAAGTTCTTGGGCGGAATCAAGTACCTCCCCAGTTCTTGAGTTATAAACGTGGAGGTTCGTTCCATACTTGACGACCCCAGTTTCACCATCAACTGTGAACTTCAAGTTTGTGCGCAAACGCGCCGACACTGGCAAGGTCCAAATGCTGTCGCCACGGCCAGCCCTTCTGCCCAAAACATCATGCACGAACGCATCCTCTGTCAGCAGCCAAGCTGTAACCACTCCGTAACTTTGCACCAAGAGAACATTGCCGGTAATTCCAAATCCTGTTATACGGGTGCCAGTGTCGATAAACTGGGAAGGAGGCTGTGAGAGACAATTTGTGATCGTGATAGTGTTCTCCAGATAGCTTGCAGTTGCGATGAGAGTACCAGAGCGGGAAAAGATGTCGAGCTGTGGTATACTGGTGGCGGTGGGTGTAATGGGAGGACTATCCAGATGCCATATTCTAAAAAAACTTTTAAAACCAACCAGGATCGATGACGAACTGGGCGAGAATCCACAGATCCCTCTGACATTCATAAATGGGAGATAAAACCGTCTCCATGGAATATAATCTCCAGCGTAATTCCAGATATTGACAGTCCAGTGATTGGAAGCTCCAAAATATCTGCCATCAGAGGAGAAAATGTGTGAAGGATAATTTCCATCTGAGACCAACAGCTTTCTCAAAGTCTGAATGTCCAAGACGACAACTCCATCTGATCGTTTCTTCTTGAGAAGAGAGATGGCGATGCGATAAGTGGTCTGAGAGAAAGACCAATTGGATAGGTCCGCAACCATCTGGATGGAAAATGATTCAATCTTCTTCAGTGCGGGACCAACCTCAAAGATTTCGATAATCAGATCGCCTTTATCCTGGTACACCGTCATGACCCGGAAGGATTCGCTGTGAGTCCAAAGGTATCCGTCTGACTTGAGTGTGATGGAGGGCAGCTCCGAACCTGAGGCAATGTCGTACATATTTACACTTCTGTCCGACAGGACACCGACTACCCTTCCATCTGATGACCACACCGGTCTTCCCCCACTCAACTTGGATTGAATTATTTTCGCCACTCCACCGGTCTGGATATCCCAGATTATAATGCCAGTGGATAGGCTGCAGGCAAGGGTTTGTCCGTCCGGTGAATAGGAAGGCGCATCTAGGAAACGTGCATCTCGACAAGGATTGTGTTGGAGGGTAGAGACCAGTTCAGAGGTCAGGGCATCCCTGATCTCTGCAACACCTTCCGTTTGTATAGCAATAAACTTGCCACATGGTGACCAGCCAGAGGATCCAGTGACAGCATTTTCGCAGGCGATGGTAGTAGTCGGCTCTCGAGAATCCGGAATTCCAATTTCCACTCTTGGAAAGAGAGTGAGGCGCCGATGGTAATGCAACTTTCTGACAATCGACGATAGAGGGGTTAACTCCAGTGCGGATTGATAAATATGGGTGGCAGACGTATTGATCAAATCGAAAAACTCGGTCACGAAATAGAAACAGTCCTTGGCTGTGTCGAGAAGCTGGCCATCACTGGAAACCTGAATTACGGTATGTACTTTAGTATTAAAGTGTTGTGGAGAAGGCCAAAACAAACCTCTTTTAACCAGGACATCAGCTTTTCCAACGCGACAACAGCTTCTCTAGTAGCCTTGAGGACACTAAGCACTTCCAACCAAGCAAGAAATTTCTCTTCCAAGAAAGTGCGTAGGCGCAAAACGACATCTGTGAAATTTCCACTGGACATAGTGAGGTGGTTGTGCCAAGATCGGCAGGCATACCGCAACGCGACACTGATACGAGTATCGGCTTTTATCTGTAGATCGATGATGTCTGAATTCAACGCGTAGTCAGGAAGATCTAGAAGATTCTGTTCCAACTTATTGTTCATCATTGCCAGGCAGCTAATCGCAAGTTGAAGGTGAAGATTTCCAGGTGAGATGTAGAATCTGGTGTTAATGCAGCGGCATGGATCCGTCATAAAGTCAGGGAACGACTTGTGGAACGGCTTTACAGGTTGTAAGGGGTCTTCGTCAAGGATAAGTAGCGACTCGACGGACGTGAGGAGACGCATGACCTGCCGGGGATTCAGATTGGCCAATTCGGCAATTCCAGATGGCGGAAGAGGGTTAATGAGCAGAACGACAGATCCAATGACAGATTGGATCGTGGAATCCTCCTCTGGATCCTTCTCTGGATCCTCCTCGCCGAAAGCCATATGAAGAACCGACAAGTATAGGGAGTCAAGGGTCGTCCTGGGCTTGAACTGTGTCTTGCCCTCAGGGCTTGTGGACTCTGGGAGTTTGAGGATCGCATCTAGTCGTTGTTCGGGAAGAAGGGTCTTGCTGCTATCCAGGAACTTGACAGTCGCGACAGCATAGACAAAGAGTCCAGCCGATCTTTGACACAGAAGTCTTATGTTTTCGTCACTTGGCCACTCCTCCAGCCCATGCCTGTAGGCAAGTTCGGAAAGTTCATGTTTTAGGAATAGAAGAATGTCACTGTTGATCAGATCGGGATGAACATCGTGTAAAACAAAGACGTTGGTTGCATCTTTGAGGAGGGGGAGACGGAATCCGGTCTTGATACGCGGTTCAGGCCTGCCCGTGATGAAAAACTTGACTCTCGGAATCTGTTCGACGAGGCGACCCAACACTGAGAGGATCGTGGACGAAGGTTCATTATCTTTGCACTCATCAAGAGCGTCAATCACGATGACCGTCGTAATCTCCGCCAACCGCAACGGCTCCACAATCAGTCTCTCCATCTGGCTGAAGAGCGACTCGTGGACAACATCTGGGTTGGACTGGAGAATGGGTACCAGATGAGCTCGAAAGCTGGGGAATTTTTGCGCCAACTGGAAAGCAAGAGTAGGGAATATGAATTGCAAGCTGCTGCGGTCGTCGAAATCTCGCGAACAAAAAAAGGACGCCCCAAGGAGCCCATCGGCGAATGCATGCTCAGCAATGGTCTGGGCGATCGTAGACTTTCCTGTCCCTGCGAGTCCATTCAGCCAGAAGACGGGGGATTTATCGAGGTCGTTGGTCCAAGACTCGATTTCGTCGAGGACAGCCTCCCGTGTGCCCTTGAGGCAGCCTCGGCGGTTACCATGTTGATATGCGGCCCCATGAGCACGACGGCAGTTGTTCAGCACTGCTAGGTCCACTGTACAGTAAACGGATGAGTTTGGTTCAAAGAAAAGGGTGAAAGAACAAGACCGGGATCCTGGAAAACCACCATGTCAGATATTTGTCTAGCGACAAAGATAGCTACTCACAATTAACTTGCAATTATGATGATATATTGCGCGTTGCTGGGAGATCTGTCGAAGCACACCAGTTTCAGTTGCCCGACTGTCGAGTGAGGGGTGTCATCACGAACCTGATATTCAAGGATGGCGTCCCTGATATCTTCTGCGATTCCAGACACAATCTGATAATCTTCTTCATATTCCTTGCACCCCTGAGTATTGAGGCGATTGTAGAGCACGTTCCCGTTATCCTTGATTGATCTCAGCGTACTAGGAAAAAATTAGAGGATCGTAGACCTGACCCTGAGGTCTGACGGCTTACTTGAACAGCTTCGCCCATCGCTCATACTCGTTGTCATCGTTGGTGCCCTCCGCTGTGCATAAACCATCCAGCCGTCCCATTGCAAAATCCAGCTTGGTCTTCACTGCTGGTGATTTCTGCTCAAGTGTTAGTGAACACCACGACGACCCTACTGAACCACGTTACCTCTTGCAGTTTCAAGAGGGTATTGAAGGACGACTCGATTATGGGACCATTATCAGCACAACTTGGAGAGAAATAAATCGGAAGACACTCACACTGAGGTACGTGATTCTGTCGTAGATTGCTTGCTGTTGGGATCGCTGCCATATTGTATGAGTCGCATCCTGCCCAACAGGAAGGTTCTTGCTCACTTGATAGTGGGTAATAACATCTCGAAACTGTTCGACAAGTCTCGCCACCTCTTCGGCTTGGTAGTTCTTATCCACAAACTGAGTTTCTTTGGCTTTTGCCAGCAATTCTCGCGATCCCTTCTCTACCTCTCCAAATGCACTGCGAAAATCGTTGAAAAGGGCATGTGGCGAGTAATTGACAAACATACCTGATCAACTCTGCATGTCGCCTCGTCTCAGGGCCTTCATCAATTGTTGTCGTTATAGTATGCTTGAGCCTGTTCAGCTGGAGTAGGAGACTTTCAATCTTATCCTTGACACCTTTAAATTCCTGCAGGGATTCTATCAGTCGTGCGAGAAAGTCGACTATCTGACAAATACCTCATAATGCTCGACGAGCGCTCTCAATCCGGCGAGGACAGCCTTGAGGGGATTGCCAACATCTGTGGACTCTTTTGCGATATCGAGGGTAATCTTCACGAAATCTCCAATTCTCTGTCTTTTGGCTGGGAGCCCCGCAGAGTCATTAGAGGTGACTGAAAAGAGGTGAAGTATCCGCTCACATCTGCTTGAATCCGCAGAAGCTCCAGAGATTGTCAGACGTCGTTTGAAGGAGCGTTCGTGGTTGTGGTTTTGGGAGGGATGAGTGGCGTGGTTAGCATCGAAATCTTGGGAGTCGAGGGAGGTTATGTGATTTTCCGGTTCCTCTGATGGATTCTCAGATGAAAAATACTTTTTATGGCAGTTGCAGTACACACCCAGTGGGTTTGAAAAACTGAGATAGCAATGATTGAGAATGATTCCTCCATCCGACGCGTGGTGGCCATGATTAATGTAACCTCCGTAGGACGTCTCGTGGTGAATGTAATCCTGATAGGAAGGACCGCTGCCAATGTGGTCGGCAGACATCTCGAGGTAGGGGAAGAAGATGCTAGCCAATACAACCAAATGCTGCCTCGTTTAACCCCATATGAAACCTAATATGCCTTGCACAACTGCATAGCTTTCAATAGAAATGAATTACAGGAGAATCTTGAGTTGGTCTTGAGCTTGAGCTCCGAGTCGGCCAAGTCTGTTAGCCACGGATTGTGGAAGCGGTTGCCTGTTCCCGTTCTATAGGCCAGAAGCCAACGTCAGACGTGAACGGAACCTCCTTATACGTTTCTTGGAAGTTGTTCATCGATGCAAGTCGCGAGCCGGGAATTGCCGTCGATGTCTGATTTCACACCACTGCCGTTCTGGGTCCTATGACGGGTTCGTCTGAAGACCAGGCGGAGGCAGCACTCTCGCAGGATAACAAGTCGTGGTGGCATCCAAAACTGACAGCCTATCGGCTAGTGTTAACTACCACAATAGTTATCGGCACATTCAAAGCAGTTGCCACTTCTTATGGTAATTTCTTTCCTTCTTGTCGACTACCATTGAATGGATTGGGGGCGTAGTCTTATTCTCTGCGTTGAGTCTTTGGAGAACCTTTGTATTGCATACTGATAATCTTATTTCTAGTATATTCATCTTGAGTCTTTTCGAACCTTCCCCTCCGTCCTGTCTTCATTGGTTATTGCGGTACGATCTTATGCAAGCCGTATGGACGGCCTTCCGTACTGTCTCGTTTACGCCTCCGGAATTCTGTGCAGATGAGAAGGAGGTGGGCTTATCAACAGATGGGAGGTATCCCCCAATTACAGGCTATCGCGTTCTATGCCTCCGTTAGTGTGTTTGGCCTTGTGAAAGCATTCCTTGCATATAAGAGCGTCGCCGCGACTGCTCTAAACGCAGTTGACTATTTTTCTGGTGTTGCACTTGTGTCTTTGTGAGTGGCGCTTCAACATTCAAATACATAACATTCTGAACAATCAGACTTCAGCTTATATATCCTTGGGATGTATGAAAACAATACGGTAAATCTGATGCCGTACCTCTTTTCTGCCGATTACTCCTCAATTGTTGATACTTGTGGGCAATATATGTTTTTCGTCTTTTGACTGGTTGTGACCAACCTCTCTAGGTGGCTATATCAGCGCAATGGTGCTTTTACATCTTTGGTTCATCACTTCTCATATATCTCACTCGACTAATATTTCGCTTCACGGCACAAGTGGATGGCCGACCTATCGACTTTCGATTATTATATGATGGTACTCCTTCTGAGGGACCGCCAACGTTTCTAGGCGCATAACAAAAGCACATATCTTCTAATGGGTATGACTCTCTATTGTCTTCTATTCGTCATGGTTGGATTCAGTTTATTTGTTATCGGCCATTTTTTCTATTCTCTTCGATCTGCCGAAAACTAAGAAAACTTATGGTGAAATGGATCTCCCAGTTTGCCCTTCTACAAATTGCAATATACCATTAAATCCCTATCGCAGTGCCTTCTTCCGCTTGCAATTTAATCCTTCAGGTCGCAACACCTTTCGTTTTGAAGCAAGAATAATGAATATTCGTGAGCGATGTCTTCCTTAATCATCTCCTTCTATCTCAGTATTCCCCATAGTTTAATTTATCCGCCGTTTCGGCCTCCATATCCTCTTTTACACAGCTGCTTGTATCCCGACGGCAATATTGACCAGGGTTTCCGTTCAGAATATGGTACCCTCACGAAACTGCGGCACAGAGAATTTTTGCGATCATTGCTGGCGTAATGTATACCTTGGTGGTTGGAACAATCGGCGGCCTTCTATGCTGGTTCCTATTATATTTGATATGCTGGTTCCTATTACATTTGATATGGTTGCTTGTTGCACCATTTCGCTTGGACTGGACTTCGTCGACGTATCGGCGGACTGCCTTTGAGTTGTGAACCTCGATGTCGGACTTGGTAAAATAAAACTAGAAGTTGCGTTGCTTGGGCAAGGATTATTTAGAAAACAGCTACCTTTCGTCTGGTAACTCCTGAGGGCATAGGAAAGAGTGAACTCTTCCTATACAATGTATGCGGCTCAAAAAGATTATGCCGAGTGATAACCCAGCCCCTTATAATTACCGAGTAGAGCGTGGTGACTTTATGCTTTCAGATTAAAAGTCTTTGATTGCTTGTTTCTTGTCAAAGAGTTCAGATACAGCGATCGGCGAGTATATTAGGCCCTCGAAAAAAACCAAGAAACCATGACTTGGAGAGGAAATGAGAAATCACTCATAAGATCACCTCAATAAAAAAAGAATATCAGCATAAATTCAACAGAAAACACATGGGAACTACTACTGGATTAATAGTACCTTCAAAAAAGCATACGCATCAAACTGACAGTGAGAACTTCACGTGTCCAAAATCCTTTGAAACCGATCCGCGACCTTCCGGCTTAGTACTTAGTATATCATGATCGACTCGGTTATGACCCGGTAAGTCTTTTCTTTTCTGCTATTTGAATTTTCTACTGAAGTTGAATTACTCAAGGTGTTAATTGAACCCTTGTTACATAAATCTCACATCAAGTTTAATGTCATGCTCGGCCAGGTTTTTAACTTTTTTTTAAAACACACATCTTAGTGCAACCCATTGATATTGATTTTAGGAACATGGCGTCGCTGCTCAACCACCGCTGCCAGAGCCCGTTGCCGACCTTTGGTTCGAAAACAGCAAGATGGTCGTCCTCCGTGCTGGAACCAAGGAATTCCGCGTCCCACAGTGCATACTAATTTCCCAATCTCGAGTCTTCAGTGAATTCCTTAATAAACGAGAAAATACGCCCACATTCTCGAGCGCGAATGTACAACACTATCGAATCTTAGACCCTCCGGACTACGTTGAATATTTTCTTCGTGCTCTTTTCCACTCCGGGTTCGTACCAGCCTTTTTTCATTCTGAGGGACGAGAGAGGGGAATGCTGTTTTTTTTTAACATCCGAGCTAATTTCAAATCTCAACAGTTACTTCGAACCCCCACCACGACGCTGCGGACTTGAGCATGCGCTCGGTATTCTCAGTCTCAGTACAAAGTATGAGGTCGTTTACCTCAAAAGACGAGCATTGTCGCATCTAGCGACAGCATACCCATCAACATTAGATGGGTGGAGAAACCGACTTGATTTCTCGACATTCCAACCGATCTCAGAATACTGCATCCCGTATGCACGGACCAACATCCCAAAATCTCTCTCCGTTTTGAAGATCTTGAATCAAGTCGGAGCAACGTGGCTTTTGCCAGCGGCCTTCTACGAATGCTGCAAGTACGACTTGAAGGACCTTATTACCAATCCCGCTTGGATGGACGGATTTGACGACGGATTGAAGAATACCATCCTCATCGGTTATAATAAGCAGGTTCAAGAGGCAAGACGAATTTTACGGTTCTTGCATTGTCCCCCAAATGGTAATTGTGGCCAACCATCTGTCTGCCTAGAGGTGAGACGACAGCATGCGGACTCATCGTTCAGTTCATGGGATATGAACGACCCTTTCAGCATCTGGGACGCTGGAGATTGGGACCTCCTTGAGGAGATGTGTGGGCCTTGTATCGTAGCTTCGAAGAGGATTCACGCGGAGGATTGTGCTGAATTGTGGAACCGATTGCCAAGTTTATACAACCTTCCTACTTGGGAAAAGATGATGGAATTGAGAGATTCATCGATGTTATAAGGGTCGGTGTTCACTTGTTGTAACCCTTAACTTCTTTTCTTGATCACCAAGCCGACTGAAGGCGCATGTTACAATACACATCATTATTCTGAACTATTAATTGTATTATATTCGCTTTACATGCCAGTGCTACCATACTTTCTTCTCTAGTTGTACCATACACATAGTTTCTTGTAGTCCACCCTTCATGTTGTAGATATTTACAATTCCCTCTTATGTACAATGTGGATATTAACAATTGTCAACGACCTTTGACGGAACAGACTGATTCTTTAAATTCTCTGTCAAGAAATCCAAAATAAGTCATCAAGGCGTATGTAGAGATGGAAAATATTGAACCAAATGCCAGTGATTCGGCCCTCGATGCTTTTCTTTCGATTTGAAGACCTCGAGCTCGGCGGACAGAATCGAGTGGCATAATGGGCCTGTGGTAGAAGGGGTGCCAATGTCTGGAATGTGAATGTAAGAAATAGAAAATAGAAAGTCTTTCCCGGTTTCAGACGATTTGTTCTGCTATATGCGACGTTCTTGAACCCAAAATGTATGCTGATCATGGAGAGAACTCTCATGTGTTTCAGACCCATTATCGTAATCACAAGCCTCAGCAACGGTGATTGCACTGCGGGGAAGAAAGCCTTTTCTTGCTAAGAAAATAAGTTTTCGAAATGGGTCGGTCTATATTAAACTTGAGGATTGGGAAAGGCTTCATTCCCACAGTTGCAGTTGCAATGTTTCAAGATAGGCAACTTAATGCTGTGGTTTTCAAAAAATGATCAATGATGCCGAATCGTATCCAGGAGTGACCACTTGGCATAAAACCAACTCGTTTCCTTCTGAAGAAACAACCACCCACCGAATACGATGAAAAATTGTGAAAGCGACCTTCAATATATGAGGGCGAGGATCCTTGCCTGAAGAGTAGGAGTGCGGAGGGGCCGGTAGATACCCTTTGGGAAGGAGCGATGCGAAGGGTCACGGCGGTACTCTAACTTTAGCATGCGGGTGTTGAGTTATTTTAAATTGTTTGTCGATGCTCTTCCAACGTCAAATCACCTACAATTCACAAGAGAAACTCGCTTCTCGCGACTCGACACCCTGCAGGATGCGCTGAGGTTGAGAAGATGGGATCGGACTCGGATGAGTAAGTCGTTAGATTGTGTATTGATCGCCAATATCGATGCGATGGTTGTTTCCCTCTTTTCACAAATCTCTTGATGGCGCTAATAGATTCTTAACCACATTCCTTAGGTATTCACCTCCCTTTGGTTACCGTATAATTGGTGCCTCTACCTCTTTCCTCGACCTTGTGGACGGATTTATAGCATCACGGTCTGTTCATAAGCGCCGAAAGTTATTTTTGGAGCTTATACTCCGGTCTTTGCCAAATGTGAGCAACAGAACAGATTCTTTGGAATGGATGAAGTATTAGGTTACTGGAATGATTGACAGGTGGACGTTCCTGACTTATTTTGGCAAGAAGAGCTCTGTTTATTTCCGAGTCGGATTGACGCCACGGGTTTGGGGAACTTTGGGTGGACTTGAGTACTAGCAGATGTGGTAGTCGCTGAGTAGACCCTTTCGGATATTAGCGTCCAATGCACGCTCGAGTGTGACCGTCTGGTCGTCATCAACGATTTGGCGCATGATGAGCCACGGCCTCCGAATGAACCGCAAGTGTTGCTAACTGCACTGCATTAGCGAACACACTTTGTAAGGGATTTCTTATCAGTACACATGGAATCGAACAAATGACCGGCCTAATGAGCAGCCAAAAATAATCCCTTACGAAGATGGTTCACACTCATCGTGATATTCAGTCTCCATGATATATATTTCCATGCTTATATCAGTCTGACCCGGGCCCCTTTCGTGACTCAAGGATGTAGGACTATCACTATTACCGCATACTAAAATAACCATTTCCAGTAGCAATAAAACCAAAAGTCACGCCAAGTCAAGGAACTAAATAATATTGGATGTCCCTAAAAAATCACTATCCATCGAGTTGGTGAGGTCGATGGGGGTTGGAAATGTATGGTTTGTTTTTATAAAGGTCTTCCATGAAATCCTCTTCTTTCAATTTATTCTACCTTCCTTTGTACACTCTGATCCAAATTGTTTTTGGTGTCCCAGCTTTCTTCAAGTATCACAAAGTGAATCAGAGTCGGTTGCACACGACGCCGATCAACTCAACTAATTTCCCTTCGCCTCATCCCTCTAGGCTCTCCACACCCCAAAACCAGCTCCCTCAAGTCCCGCCTCCTCACTCGCTTTCCACTGGACGATTTTAAATCAAGTTTCCAGGTCTGGCCGATGGCTTTTAACGACCATAGTTCAAGATCCCTTTCATCGAAGTACGAATGGACAGAATAAAGTTGAAAGATGTACACTCCGAATAATAAAAATAGAATCGTGACCTCAAGTCAGCCTGATTTGCCCCCGTGTGAATATTGACTCCGATCCTCACATCATCATTAGTTTGAATGAACTTGAACACCGCCTTCGATGAACTGCAGAGGATATCGCCCAGAGTATGGTAAGTATCCAATGACTAACACTCAAAGGGGCGCATTCATGTGCTATTTACTTTTCATCTCATCATCGCTTGCATTTCTCGAAATTGACCTGGGAGTGTGCCAAGGACACATGGTTGAAGTTCGATTGAAAATTCACAAGTAAATTCCATATAATGGAAGGTAAAGTCAGTGGGCCATAGGAGGCTATTCACTTTCAACCCGTGGTTATTGGTTAATATCCTCGACCTCGGAATGTAGCAAGGAAATTTACCTTTGATGCACTCCGTTGAACCTGGAAGAAGGTCTTTAGCATCGCATTCCTGGTCCTTTGTAAAATCGCCTCGGCTGCGGACTGCCAAGGTATTATTACGCGGGTACTGGTATTAAGTATATAAGTACGTTGCGAACAGGAAAGTCCTCACCATCTGCTGCTGAGCTCATGGCTTCGTTTATTCTGCGTTTTCTCTCGGCTCTTTTTCTAGTGCAGTTGGCAACGGCAAATAACTCTCTTTGTCCTCTTCTGGGCCCCGACTTCCCTCCTCCTCGAAAAATCTCTCAAAATCCGAGGTTCCGTGAGACGATAAATTCGTTTTCCAACGCAATTCAGCAATTAGTGAGCACCGGTAACTCGAGTTATGGCCCATTTGATTCAGCAAACAACACCTTCTCGATCAACGTCTTCTCGGCTTTGTCGGATGCCCCTTTATACGAGTATCATTACACTGCGCCCCTCTTCTCTAATGGCTCGGTTGGCACTAAGACAGTCAATGGAGACACCGTCTTTCGTATCGGCAGCATTTCGAAACTCTTCACCGTCTTTGCTCTGCTCATAGAGAAGGGCGATGTGAACCTCAATGATCCTGTTACGAAATACGTTCCCGAACTCAGAAATTTGCCTCGAGATACAGTCACTGACTCAGTGCAGTGGGACGATGTGACACTAGGTACTTTGGCCAGTCATATGTCGGGTATCGGGAGGGATTGTAAGTTTTTAAAAACTTTTCACACACTCCTTTTCTGACGTAGAGTTATTCCAGTTTCAGGGCCAAGTGAACTTGGTTTTGCAGGACCAGAATTGGTCCAAGTTGGGCTCCCTCCTCTCAATGCGTCAGACCTCCCATCTTGTGGGATTGCTATTCCAGGCATTCCGACATGCAACAGAGCTGGTTTGTCCAAACCTTAGTTCCTGATATATACATTCGAATCTCATGTGTTCCCTTTTTTCTACAGCCTTCTTCAAAGGATTCTTGACCCGTCACCCAGTTTTCGCCCCATCGACTACGCCTGTTTATTCCAATGTGGCATTTCAAATACTCGCTTACGCCATCGAAAATATGACCAACAACGGGACATTTAGTTCGATCTTGTCGAAAGACATATTGAAGCCCCTACGCATGACAAGGACCAGTACTTCTCCACCAAATTCTTCGATTGTCGCTATACCAAGTGGCGACGAAGATAGTGGCTGGGGAGTTGACTTAGAAGATATGACACCGTAAGTCATTCTCAACATATGCTGAATTACCGAAGCTGAAAAATCATTCTTTAGCGGTGGTGGTATCTACTCGTCGTCCAACGATCTCTCCAAACTAGGTCGTGCCATTCTAAACAGCACCCTCCTCCCTCCCGCACAAACACGTCGCTGGATGAAACCTGTCACCCATACATCATCGTTGATGTCTTCCGTCGGTGCGCCATGGGAGATTTATCGTGTCAAAACCTCTCGAGGGGTCGTCGACCTCTATACCAAGTCAGGAGGCATCGGAGTATATCTTAGCCTGCTTGTCTTGGTTCCTGATTATGACATTGGCTGGGTCGTCTTATCAGCAGCAGAGAGTCCGGGCACTGCTGGTGGCGGGCTAGATATACTCACAAGCTCGATCGCTGATGCCTTTCTTCCAGCAGTGGAAGCTGCAGCCAAAGAGGAAGCAGCGGCGGTTTTTAGCGGGACATATAATGCCCCAAATGGCTTCAACTCCTCCATTACTATCGCTACTGATGGATATCCTGGACTCGGCGTTCAACGCTGGATCAGCAATGGATCCGACATTTTCCAAAGTTACCTCACTTCCTATTACGGATTGACGAGTGCTAGTAATAGCCTGACCATACGCCTTTATCCAACCAATCTCGTGCAAACCTCGCCCAGGCAGCAAGCTTTCCGATCAATGGTGGAATTACTACCGAAGACCGTTGCTAAAAGTTTCTTCCCAGCTTGTTCTTCATGGGGTGGGGTGGACTCGGCTATTTATGGGAACATTGGCCTCGATGAGTTCCTTTTCCACTTTGATGAGCACGGAAGGGCGGTGAGTGTAGAGCCAAGGGCGCTTCGAGTTACTCTGCAGAAAGTTTTGTAGCAATTTCCTGATTAACGTAATTGTAAACCATGGACAGTATAACAAATGGTGATACAAATGATAACTGACTTCATTCAATCAAGATCATCGTGTGAAAATCTATTCGGCTTGATAGTAAAACTTGCATTTTGTTGTTGGACCCAAGGAGCAAAAGCTTCAGTTACTGACTGAAACTTCTCGGACAATGATTACCATTCGGTTCCACACTCCCGTCGTTATTCAATGCTATGACTCATCGGCCCTAATTCTCAAAATGCCCATCTCGTCAGTCTAACTCTGGGACATCTACAAATCCCAATCACTTTGAAGCGATTGTTGGTGGTTATGGTTGGCCTGATTATTGTTGGAGAATGTTCTCAGCATATTTTCCGCCGATCCGAGTGCATCCACCTCTAATCTCTTATAAGAAATGTCCTGGGCGATTCAAAGGCTAATACCGATTCCATGATTATAATTTCTCATTTTGCACAAGTTACACTTACTTACGAAAGTACACTTTTTCCTATGGAGGTTCCTTTGTTCTTTTTTTTGATTCAGATGAGAAAATCACGACAATTAGCGGAAGTTGTTCAACCGCGCCTTGTGGATCCTGAGGTCCATGATCATGTTCAGTGGGG
>Ga0307507_10004890_pt1 | contig 22961 bp, 7 predicted proteins | sample 7_EM_MG_FD_207223 | JGI IMG/M metagenome (GOLD analysis project Ga0307507, IMG submission 207223) | Populus trichocarpa ectomycorrhiza microbial communities from riparian zone in the Pacific Northwest, United States - 7_EM | ecosystem: Host-associated > Plants > Roots > Unclassified | place...
TGAGATAATAGCTGTTGTAGGGTGGTAGATTAATTTCGTTAAAAAAGGTGACTGCTCTATATACAAAATAAGTCGGATCGCCTAAGAAACCTTGCGAAAGTCTCTCAGACCATAGAATCAACTTTTTGATAAAAAAGGTTAGCGATATCCGCTTGCGGATATACGTATGTCCGCTAATTGATTTTATGGTCTGAGCTTGCTGAGGTAAGAACATGTATATAGTTGTCTACCGCGCCCCTTTCTTCGAGCCCTTACCTTAGTCTATTCATAATATAGCCCCTTATTGTTGCTTGATCTATCGGACCGCTCCCACAGGAAGCTAGCCGTGACATTAGACTAAGGTCTACCCCAATTGGCCTGTAGAGGCGACATAATACTAGGTCCAACGGTTAAACGCGTAGCCAGTTCTACCACCACGACTATAGACCAACCAACCTACTAAGCCCTGCTTGAGGCAGGCAATTGCGACAGCAGATTAAGCAGCTAAAAGAAGAGACTGCAGTAATTAGATTAAAAGGATCACCCTAATTATAATCTTAATGGCAAGAGTTGCCTAAGAAAGCAAAAGAGACACTATAGCAAAAAGGAGCGCGTCAAGGCCTAGCGCGCTAAAGATAGCTACCGACCCAACGCTAGCAGCACGTAAGGAACCCGTAGACGCGTTACTTAAGCCACCGGAGCTCCAACCGTACTATGGCGAGACAGAGCTTTTAGACAATATAAAGAGCAAATAGGACCGCCTTATAACACAGTTAGAAGATAACAAGAACCCTATATACTTCGAGATAGAGACTAAGAGGGAGTTCACAGCTGTAACTACCCAGAGCCTGGCTGAGATACCTATAACCAAACTTGTAGAGGAGCTAAGGCTCCAGGGAATATAAAGGAAGGCGTTGGAACAGCAGGTCGCTATGCTATAGCGTCTCGCAAATAACCACGCGCATAAGGCCCTAGATGGAAAAGAGGAGGCTAAGGCAAAGATAGTGGAGCTTAAGGAGCACCTAGATAACAGGATAGACGAGCTCCGCAAGGCCAATTAGAAGATATTAAGGATGGGCCGCAAGGTTACTATACAAGCCCTAGATCGGGAAGACAGCGAGTAAGGAAGTACACCGTTATAAACAATATAAGAAGGGACACCACTCTCTCAGACGAGCAGTATTACGGGTTTAGGATATATAGTAAAGTTTCTAAACCCACCTACGCTAACAGATAGGAAAGAGCCTACCTATCGCGCCTGGAGCGGCTATATATAAAATAAGCTTTAATCTAATGTAGACTGGTTTTATTAAGACAACCCAGATTAGGAAGAGGATGCAAAAGTAGCGTACATTAAGACACATATAGGAGGTAAAGCTTATAACCACCTCTCACCCTACCTAGAGGTAGAGCGCGATGCGGAACGCAACCCTACTAGTAAAGAAGTACTTAAGTTCCTAGAGAACATCTTTAAGGACCCAGATCGCCGTATTAAGGCCTAGCAGGAGCTTAAAAGCCTTAAGATGCCGTACCTAGGAGACTTTAACAATTTCTAATCTAACTTTATACAGCTAGCAAATATCTCAAGGATGCCATAAGATTAGTAGAAAGAGGAGCTTTATAATAAGCTTTATAACAGCCTACACGTCTAAATAGAAGTCAAGGTAGTAGACAAAGACTGTAGCTTCTAGGCCTATTGCAAGACTGCCCAATAGTACGCCCAAGGTCTAAAGTAGATAGGTAAGGAACAAAGTAACCACAAAGCAGCCTAGGCTAGTAAGAGAGCTTCTACTAGGGGCGCTAAAGAGACTAAAGGTCCCCCCTCTTCCCGGCAGCCTCTAACTCTAGCACCAGCCGCAAAAGCGCCAGTTACCTACTTTAACTGTGGCAAGCAAGGGCACTACTCCAATAACTATACAGCGCTAAAGAAGACGGAAGCTAAAGTAATTAACCAAAGCAAAGAATACGAGATAGTTACTAACTTAGCAAAGTCAGAAAACAAGTAGCTTTAGGAGAAGTCTCCTACTTAGAGTAGATTAGAGCAATTAACACAGCGCCTATATAGCTAAAGGAGATCTTAGGAGGCGCAGCCCTTATAATACTATACAGGATCGCGCTAGGTGGCATAGCTCTCAATATAGTAAGCCTACTCAACTCTAGCGCGGGCGGAGAAGCCTTTATACACTATAAGCTACGGCTGATTATTAAGCAACGACTGCAACTAAAGTTCTATAGGATTAAGGGACAAGGAGTTGCCGTATCTAGCTATAATAATTAGCAGACAGATATAATTAGATAGCTCTTTAAGGCTAACCTAGTTATAGATGGCCAACAAGTCCCCATATAGTTCCTATTCTGTAATATAGGCCGCCACAATCTTCTTATTGGTTATAGGTGGTTTGAGAAGACTAGGGCCCTTATTAATTGCAAGTGCTAGGCCTTGGTATAGCGAACTAAGAGGAACTACTATAGCAGGCAGGACGTAATTATACCAAGAAAGGAGCTCCTACCCCTACCAATTAACGAGGATTACTAGAGAGACGCAGATTAAAGAGATATATTGCTAGATTAAGAGTCCAAGTCTACCCCCTAACGCATCCTTAAACATACAGTCGCAATCAGTGAACTTTAAGAGAAGAAGTCCTCTACTAAAATTAAGCTAAAGGGATAGGCTAAGCCGAAGCAAGCCAAGCGGACCTTATACAACTATAGGCATACTTGGAAGATTAATACCTAAGATATAATTAGGAAAATGGAAGACCAGCTCTACCCTAGGCTAGCTTTACTATTAAAGCTAAAAGCAAGGAGGCCTTTATTTACTAGGGAGTTTAAAGCAGCAGACATCACGCTACTTAAGGCAAGGAACTTCCTACGAGGAGCGAAGCATAAGGATATAGCAATTGGATATACTAGCCTCTATAAAATAAACCAACTAATGGAGGACAAGAAGGGACAGGACGCGCTACTAGACAACAAGGAAGAACTCCGCCGGCTTATCTATAAAAAGCTACCACAGCCCTATTAAGAGTACGCTGACGGTTTCTCAAAAGCTACCTCTAATATGCTACCACTGTATCGCGAGGGGGTAGACTATAATATTGTTCTTAAAAGCAGCAGCAGAGAACTAGCCCCTAGCCCGCTATATAATATATTATTAGAATAGCTAGAGCTAGTTAAGGCCTACCTATAGAAGCACCTATAGAAGGGGTTTATTATACCAAGCGATACACCCTTTATAGCTCCGGTCCTATTTACTAAGAAGCTAGGAGGGGGGTAGCAATTCTATATTAACTTTTAAAAGCTTAATATAATTACTAAGAAGGACCGCTACCCGCTACTATTAATTGAGGAGATGTTAACCAGGCTATTAAGAGCTAAGATCTTCACTAAGCTAGATATTTAGCAGGCCTTCTACCATATACAGCTAAAGAAAGAGGTAGAGGAGTTAACTACCTTTTATATAAGGTACGGATTATATAAGTACCATATTATACCCTTCGGACTGTATAACGGCCCTATGTCCTTCTAGAGATTTATTAATAACGTCCTTTTTAACTACCTAGACGATTTCTGTATAGCCTATATAGACGACATCCTAATCTACTTAGACAACCCGCTAGAGCACGAGGTCCATATTAAGAAGGTCCTATAGAAGCTTTAAGAGGCAGGCTTACAAGCAGATATTAAGAAGAGCAAGTTTAATGTTACTAAGACGAAGTTCCTAGGCTTTATTATTAGTACTAATAGGGTCGCTATAGACACCAACAAGCTATCTATAATTAAGGATTAGGAACCCCCTACCTCTATAAAAGGGGTACAATCCTTTCTAGGATTCTGTAACTTCTACTAGGCCTTCTTAAAGGATTACGGCCAAGTTATACAACCGCTTAGTAAGCTTATAAAGAAGGGAGCATAGCACCCGCTAGGGGAGGAAGAGCTTAAAGCCTTTAAGTAAGTTAAGGCCCTTATGCTATCTAGTAGCGTAATTAAGTACTACTCACCGTTCCAAGACACCCGCATGGAGATGGACGCGAGTAACAGAGTAGTAGCTAGGGTGCTAAACTAGCTGCAAGACGATGGGACCTAGAAGCCAGTAGCCTTCTTCTTAAAGACAATGTCCCCTATAGAGATGCGGTACGAGATCCACAACAAGGAGATGCTAGCGGTAATAAGAGGCCTATAGGAATAGCAAGGTCACCTTGTTAGCCTCTAATATACACCCTTTGTGGTAATTACAGATTATTAAGCCCTTAAGTACTTTATAACCAAGAGGCTGCTAAGTCTACGGTAAGCCCACTGGGTAGACCTACTAGCTAATTTCTACATACAGATTACATATAGGCCAGGCACGGCAAATATAGTGGCTAATACCCTATTATAAAAGCAAGAGGACCTAAAGACGCAGAAAGAAAAGGATGTAGCCGCACGTACTATATACCTAATTAACCCCGCCCTTATGATTGCTATACTAAAGTCAACCTCTAAGGACCCCCCAACTGCAGCAAATTACAAATAGGAACTATATAAGCTGGTTAACTAGATCCTCTAGGCCAATTGAACTAGCAAGTCACTAGTAGGGCTACGTTAGCTAGCCGAGCAAGACTAGAAGGGCTGGAAACTCTAAAAAGGACTATTAACCCGCTTTAGCAAGCTAATAGTCCCTAATACTAACTACCTCCGTACCTACCTTATTGCAGAGGTATACTTCTACTAAGTAACTGCTTACCCAGGCAAGACAAAGACTAGGAAACTTGTGGCAGACTAATACTATTGGCTAGGGCTACCCTCAGACTACAATACCTACGTAAGAAACTGCAGGACCTGTAGGAGGACCCATATACCCTATAATAAAACCCTAGGCCTGCTGCACCCCCTACTAATTAGTAAACGCTACTGGCAGCACGTCTTTTTTAATTTTAAGTCCTTCCTAATAGATAAAAAGGGCTTCGACAACGTCTTTGTGGTTATTAATTAACTAGGCAAGAGAGCCTTCTTACTACCCTACTATAAAACTGCTACCGCAGCTAACGCAGTAAACCTGTACTACCAATACGTCTAGCGCGTGTACGGCCTTCTAGAGATAGTTATATTAGATTAAGAACCCTAATTTATCTTAGCCTTTATAGACGAGCTATGTAAACTAACTAGTATTAAGTAAAAGCTCTCTATATCTGGTTACCCGCAAACTAATGGTAATACAGAAGTACTAAACCAGTATATTAACCAACGCTTAAGGCCCTTTATTAACCACTATTAGGATAATTGGTTAGAGCTCCTCCCCTATATAGACTTCGCACAAGCGATTTTACCGCACAAGTCTACTGGCTTTGCACCATATAAGCTAGAGCTAGGATTTAAGCCAAGGCTCCATTTTAACTGGGAGGAATATATACGAGCAGCCTTAACGCCTTATAAGAAGCTAACACGATAAGAAGCTTAAGTTTTTATATATAGGACCTAGGACGCAGTTAAATAGGCAAGAGACAATCTAGCTAAGGCCCAAGAGCGGCAAACAAGGCAAGCTAATAGGCACCATCGCGAACTAGACTTTAGAATAAGTGATCAAGTATATATTACTAGGAAGGGCTGGGCTACCAACCGACTAAGTACCAAGCTAGATAGACAGCTTGTAGGGTCCTATAAGATTCTAGGTATAAAAGGACACTTATACATTATTAACCTACCCCCAAATATAAAGATGTCAAACGTCTTCCATGTTAATTAACTGCAAAAGGACCCAGATAACCCCCTGCCAGGCCAGAATAGGGAGCTAGAGAAGCCAATCCTAATTAATAGCAAGCTGGAGTACAAGATTAATAAGATCCTTGCTAGTAAAACCTACCATAGAAGGCTACAGTATAAGGTTAACTAGGTAGGCCACGACCTAGACGACACCTAGTATAACGCAGACGGCTTTATTAGCGCCCCCTATAAGATCAAGGCGTTCCACAACAAGAGACCCCATAATACTAGACCACCTATACAGCTAATGCAATGGCTAGAGGCGTATTACAAGGACGTAGATCTAGAGCCCTTAGAGGAAGACAATAAAGCAAAGAAGGACGGAAGGGCAAGACGGACAAGGAGAGCCTAACTACAAGGATCAAGGGCAATCCTCCTGGCTTAAAGGGGGGTGATATAACGGTTCGTCTACATAGCTACCATCAAGGCGTCGTCGGTCACGGATCAACGTTACCCCAACGTTGCCCCGACGACTAAACATATACATAGTCGTCTACCGCGCCCCTTTCTTCGAGCCCTTACCTTAGTCTATTTATAATATAGCCCCTTATTGTTGCTTGATCTATCGGACCGCTCCTATAGGAAGCTAGCCGTGACACTAACTACCTCTATAGTCTCTAGTAAAATAACCTTGTTTTCTATAATTTATATAAGCCCTATCTTTAAACCACCTTTCTTGCTATAGAGTCTGCCTAAATGTCTTCTACTACTAAGATCCTTAGTTTAGCCTTTGCTCCTAGGTCCTTTAATCACTTAATCCTCAACCTCTAAGTTTCTATAGTTTCTTTTCCCACCTTTAGGTTTCTTTGGTACTACTTAGGTCTATTAGCTTTGCGCCATTCCATAGTTTTTAACTCTATATCTGTTATTACGTACTCTACGCCTTATACAACTATAGAACTCTATCTTGCCCTCTCTTAGCTTGTTCCCTTTAATAGATTCTATTATTAATCTTTATTAACTAATCTATTAACTCTCTTAGAGTATCCGCATCTTCCATTAGAATAATTGCGTCCTAGACTTTAGCCTTAAGTCCCTATTTATACTGTGCCATAAGCGCCCTATTATTCCACTTAACCTATATGGCTAGTATTTAAAACTGTGTTATATACTCAATTACTAAAGTACGTTGTACTAAGTTCTGAAGCTTTTGTTCCGCTATAGTTGTGGCCTTTAGGTCTCTAAATATCTGTATTAGTTGTTCCGCGAACCCGTTCCAACTAGCAAATATATACCGTACGTCTTAGTTAGTAGTTGTTATGCTATTAGCCTATATTTCCGTAAGATATGGCTTAAACTACTTAAGTGCCCTCCCTATCAGGAACAATCCTGTATAGGCTACTTAATCTAACAATATTGCTAACTTCGCTTCTTCCTGTACTACCTTAAAGTATATCTGCGTAAGAAATTCTTTAAGCTTCAACTTCTTTCCTAAGAATTGTTTAATTGAAGGTAGCTTAATCTTTACTACTCTAATTCTATTAATGCGTTCTTTAAGTATCCTATTATTATCTTATAAGTAATTAACTATTTCCTATAACTAACCTTGCGTAACCACTTAAGAATCCCTATTATCTATACTAGTATCACCTGGCCCTAAGGTTGTGGCTACTGTTAACGCTGTCGTAACTAGTACTCTGGGTGGCATATTGTTCGATCTTATTTAATACTATAACCTTGGTAGTAAATGTGTAACGGAACCTTATAGTAGGAACTATAGTGGGTTCTATTATTAGGCTGGGTATATAGGTAAGAACAAATCAACAATATAATAATAACTGGTGGAGTAGTTGCCTAATAGATTAACTCTAATTGTATTCTAAGATTTACTACAAGGAGAGAACTATCTATAATAGGGACTGAGGTCCTTTAAATACACAACCATACTCCTAAGAAATCCTCTCTTATACGTAAGGTACGTGTTATCTATGTTAAACGTAACGTTTCTTTCGTTCAACGCAGTCAACGCGTTTAATACTACGTGACCTCAGTTACCATTCCTTGTTACATGGTTCTACTAGATCCATCCTAGACCATACCTGTATTAACTAACTAGCTTCCGCCGTCTCTTCTCCAAGTAGTTATAATATTATACTTAAAGCGTCCGTAACATTATACCTAAAGCTTCTTCTTCTTTATAAGTGCAATATTGTGCTCGCACTGTGGCTGCTATACTGTTACTTGGTAAGATAATATCGTCTCTATATTCTCGTTGTGCGAAAGCGGGGTTGGTGTATATTATAATAGTAAGTCCCTTATCTCGATAACCCTTATTTTACTTAAAGTGCACTAAAGCAAATATTTAATTGTCCTATAACGTTCGCTCTATTTCTAACACTAAGTATGCGCGTTCTATAACTCTTAATAGTCTTTAAGTTTCCTAAGTAACTTGTCATAGGGTCTTATATTTAGTTTACCACTATAAAGCTTAAGTCTAAGTTGGCCACTATACGCGCTAAACTCTACTATTCTGCTAAAGAGACCGCTTGGGCCCTTAAGGCTTAACGTTACTCCTTTAAGTCTTAGTAGGTTGCATTTGCTTAGTTAACCCGTCTTAAAAAGGGTTATAAGAAGGTTCGTTTTAAGGAGTAAAAACTAGTTTAATAGGGTCTTAATAAGCTAGGTAATAAAAGAACTAGCTCTCCTCCTATAAGGGAAACAACTCTGAGTAGCTTAGCAATTGCTCCTCTTAGGTCCCCCTTAGGCGACTTATTTTTTAGCGATCCTTTTTTATTAATATTGCCTGACCTGCTTTCTTTTAATACTTCTATACCTTTCCCCTAGCGTTCTCTAGGTTGCTTAGTGGTTCCTAGGTAGTCTTACTATAGCCTATCTACTTTACTTTATACTATGTTTCATCATCTATGTCCTTATGACTAATAATCTTTAAAACTTGCTATTTGTCTTCTTCTTGTCCTCTATACGTGTCTGCCTCCTAGACTGGTAGCTTAATATCTCCATATACTAGTTCTAGCATCGCAACATATTATATAAGGTAGATCTTTATTTTGGCTAGTAGGTTTAACTTATACGTAACCAATAAAATTCTTTGCTTAACTTTAAAAGGTCCTAGTCTAACGTAGTCTAACTTCTTGCTTAGTCGTCAACTCTTAAAATTTTTATATAGTAGCTATACTTTATCTCCCTTCTTAAGATCTGGTCCCTTAGATCTCTTAGCATTATAGTACTTTTTTATTCTTTATTGTACTAGCTTAGCTGTTTCCGTAAAGTCTATATAAAGATTTATTAACATCTCCATTCTTTGTTTAGCTGTGCTACTCGTTTTTTTTTACTTAATATGGCGATAACGACGTTCTTGGTTTATACCCATAATTTGCCTTAAATAGTAATATCCCCATTCCTTCTTATAGTGTTGCATTGTATGTAAACTATATAACTGGTAATAACAATACCCAATTGTTCTATGCGTGATTAATATAATACCTTAGATACTATTCCAGTGTCTAGTTTAGTCTTTCCGTTTATCCATCCGTCTGCGGATAATACGCTGTAGAGGTTACTACGCAAACTCCTTATTCTGCCAGAAACACTTCCTAAAATACTACTATAAATCTTGGATCTCTGTCTGATATAATTTTATCTAGTGCTCCGTGTTTTATAAATACTTCCTTTATATAGATTCTAGCAATATCTTCTGCTGATATCTCTTTAGTGCATGCTATAAAGTATCCCTACTTTATTAGCTTGTCCACTATTACTAAAATTACGTCATAATCTTATCCTGTAACAAGATCTTTTAACTTTAGTAACTTAACAATAAAGTCCTATAATATAACCTCCCATAGTCTTCCTAGTACTTTAATAGGTTGTAGCCCTCCGTACGGCTTATGCCTTATTAGTTTATTCCTTTAGAAATCTGGACACTTCTTTATAACTTATCTTACTAGTCCCCAGATTCCTTAAATAATGTACTCTTCTTAAAGTCTTAACACTAAGCCTATAGCTCTATTATATTCTTATGTTATTCCCTTATGGAATTCCTTAATAAACTTCTCTATAATAGACTTAGGCATATACATTGCTTCTCTATTCTTGTATTACTCTAAGTTTAGATCCTCTACCTATGCCTTTTAGATCTTCTATATCTAATTACTCTCTAGTAATTTATAGATCTAACTTTCTTTAGTTACTGCAATCCTTGGATAATTATACCTAATTAATCTATCTTAATTCTTTCACAACAAAGCTCCTGATGGCTTTTTATTATTTTATAGTTTAGCTTTTCTGCTTAGAGCGTCTGCTCGTGCATTATCTATACCCTTAGTGTGCTAAATTTTAAAATAGTATTCTATAAGCATTTCCGCCCATCTAACCTGTCTTTGGTTGAGTTCCTTTATCGTTAGGAATCCTATAAGGTTCTTATAGTCTGTCTTAACCACAAATAGTTTCTTTGTGCCTTGTAAGAATACTTTTTATTCCCTAAGTACTATAACTATACCTAACAACTCCTTGTTGTAGATGTTATTGTTGGAACCACGGTAGGGGGGGTTTTGGTTTCAATCGATTTCTTTTCTTCTTCTCTTTCTACTTCTATAGGTGGAATTTGATGGATCTCCTGAGCTCGCTTAGCTCACGTGGTCAACCCAATTAGTTACAAGCAACGGTGTCCACTGTATCACAGAACCTTATTCCGACAGTTATAGTTTAACTCTAGTGGTGTTATTTTCCAACTATAGTACGCTACTGGGTGCTATGCGTCCTGGTGCTTCTATAGCAAGCATGCTCCTAGTGTAAAGTCTAATACATCTGTCTCAACAACCGTTTCTAACTTTAGTTGATAGATCTTAAGGATCGGTTCTTAGGTAAACAACTCTTTAAGTTCTTAGAATAGCTTCTTCTACTTACTACCCTAAACCCATAGTTCCTCCTTCTTTGTTAGCCTTATGAACGGCTTAATGCTTTTTAACTATTGTGCTATGAACCTCCTATAGTAGTTGCAAAACCCTAGAAACGACCTTAACTGTGTAATATTCTCTGGTTCCTACTAACTTACTATAGCTTTAACTTTCTTTAGGTCTATGCTGATTTTCCCTAGTTTAATAATAAATCCTATAAAATTGGTTTTTCTTATAAAGAACTTATATTTCTTAATTGCTACTAGCATCTGTTCTTCCTATAATTTCTTTAAAACCCACTTAATGTGTTCCCTATATTCTTCCTTACTTTCTAAGTAGATAATGATGTCGTTAAGATATACTATAATAAACTCGTCTAGGTGTTCTTCTAATACACTATTAATTTACTTCTAGAACGTTGCTAGTGCGTTTATAAGCCTAAATTGCATAACTAATAGTTTATATAGTCCTTCCTTTAACCTAAAGGCTGCCTTCTATTTATTACCTTCCTTGATCCTAATCTAATAGTATGCCCACCTTAAATCTATCTTTGTAAAGATCTTTGCGTTATCTATTCTATCTTAGATTTCGCTAATTAAGGGTAAAGGATACCTATCCTTCCTAGTGATGCTGTTTAACTGTCTGTAGTCTACGTATATTCTAAGTTTTCCGTTTTTCTTTAGGATGAACAGTATTAGATATCCTACTGATAATTGTAACGGTCTGATATATCCCTTGCGTAAGTTCTCCTAGATAAACTCCTTAAGCGCTACTAACTCTGTTTTAGTAAGCTTATAGATTGGAAAGAACTTTAGACTTATTCCCTTTTTTAATTTTATCTTATAGTCCCATACTGTATATTTTAACAGCTTTTCACTTTCTGGTGACCATAACTCCTTACTATACTTATGGTATCTCTTTGGTATATAACTTAAGCCTCGCTTAGTCTCTTCGTATATTACTCCAACTTGGTACCATACTAACTTGGTTTACTATTACACTTTACGTTGTTAAGTATCCCTAATATTAACCTAACCTATAACCCAATTAATCTTTGGATTATACTTCTGTAACTAAGGCATTCCTAGTATCGCCTTGTTCTATCCCAACGGTAGAATATTAAAAGACATTCTAACTGGTCTCCCTTTAATAGTTAACTAAATAGGTCCTATTTTAAGATTAATAATGCCTCCTCTATAGGCTATCTAATCTCCTAAAATTGTTATAAGTGGATATAGGTGCTTCTTCTATCTGTGTAGTAACCCTATCCTTTCCACTGCCCTTAGTAATATGTGGTTCCTTATTACTCCACTATCTACTAACGCTTTAAACTGCTGATCTTGCTATTTAACTTATAAGTTTAGGTATTATCCTTATATTTCTTTAAGGGTCTAAGGCTCTAATACTAGTTCCCTCTAGTCCTATACGCCTTTCCTTTTCCTAACTATTAGCTACTAGATTCTGTTTATACTTAGTCTAACCTAGGCCAATACTTAGTTCGTTTCTTTTTCTCTATATACTATAGATAAGTATTCTCTAGGCACTCCCACTACTATTATCTATCTAGGTATTCTTCCATAAGGAATCTTCCTAGTTAAAGTATTAAGTCTCCTTAACCTTATACTTCTACTAGGTGCTATCTATGTATATACTTAGTATTTCTAAACCGTTTTTTCTCTAGTGCCTAATATATCCTTACTAAGTACTTCTAGTTCTTATCTTTTGGTACTCTATATATGTTGTATGTGTCATCCACACAAGCTATCCACGATAGTATATAATGCGCTATATATTTTAGGTTAACTCTTGGTTTGTTTTTATCCTTAAGTTTAAATCTATACCTAGTTAACCTAACTACTGGTATCTCTGCTATAGGTATTAAGATTTATTACTTACTTTTCTAGTCCTTAGATCCCTTTTCTAGATTCCTTAATATTATAATTAATACTCCTTTAATGTGACTTATGCGTTTTTCCGTAATAGGTTGGTCTTAAACAACTTTTTTATCTAGCTATATGTAGAAATCTACCTATTTATCGTTATATTATTGCCTATACCACTTTCTATACAACTAGTTTAGTGTGTATGGTCTATCTATTAGAAAGTACCTTATTATTGCTGCATTATAATATCCTTTAGTATATCTTTCTTTAAACCTAGTTAGGATATCTAGGTCCTTTTCTTATTCTAGTTTATCTAACTATTTTACCCTAGGTGTCCCTGCACTTGGCCTATTAGTTACTCTTTATATAGGTGCTCTGTCCCTTATGCGACCTAGCATAGCTGACCTCTTATTTAGCTTTTGCTCTTACTATGTAATAATTCTTGTCCTAAACTTATCTATAGTTTCTTGTTTTCTACGTCTTGCAGCTAGATCTTTATAGTCGTCTTACTTTTTAATTCTAGTATTAACTGTTTGATCTTTAGGCTAAACACTACATTTACCTAGGATTGCTAATGTTCTTATTTATTTCCCAAACTTGTAGTTCTTAAACTTGCGTCCTATACTTATTTGTTTATCTATAAACTAAGTCGCTGCTCTTTCCTATTGGTTTTTATCCGTTATGGGTCCTTAGGTGTGTCTTATCTCGTCTTAAAAATCTTAAGCTTTTTATATCTCTTCTTAAGAATCTTAAGCCTATAGCCTTTTACCTTTATTAAGTGATAAGCTAGCACTAGCAGTTGTCTACTTACTTAGTTTCTTTTAAACGTTACTTCTATTGTCTTATAAAGCGATGGAAATTATATCTAATAGTATTATGATATCCGTTACTAAACCCTATTCTATAATAGTCTTAGTTTCTGCTTCTGTTTTAACTTCTCTAAGGTTTATATGCTCCTAGTAAGCTACCTTTATTGCCTTATTATTGGTGAATGCTTTACCTATGTTAAATTTATTGTCTTTAATGTCCGATCTACGAGCTAGTTTATTGGTTCCTCTAAACTTAGATAATAATGGCTCCTATAGCTAATAGCTTGCACCATACTTAGCGTCCTTATAAATTCGGCATGCGTTATTGTAATAATACGCAAAACTATTAATTAAACACTCTTTTATTCCTCGTAGTGCACTATTATCCCTCTATATATATGTATCCCCTGCTGGTCTAGTTCCTTTTACCACGTAGTTACTCTAACCACCTCTATAGTCTCTGGCGAAATAACCTTATTTTCCGCAATTTATATAAGCCCTATCTTTAAACTATTTTTCTTGTTATAGAGTCCGCCTAAACGTCTTCTATTACTAAAATCCCTAGTTTAGCCTCTACTCCTAGGTCCTTTAATTACTTAATCCTTAACCTCTAGGTTTCTATAGTTTCTTTTCCCATCTTTAGGTTTCTTTAGTACCGCTTAGGTCTATTAGCTCTACGCCATTCTATAGTTTATAACTCTATGTCTATTATTACGTACTCTACGCCTTATATAACTATAGAACTCTATCTTGCCCTTTCTTAGCTTATTCCCTTTAATAGATCCTATTATTAATTTTTATTAACTGGTCTATTAACTCCTATAGAGTATCCATATCTTCCATTAGGATAATTACATCCTAGACTTTAGCCTTAAGTCCCTATTTGTACTGTGCTATAAGCGCCCTATTATTCCACTTGACCTATATAGCTAGTGTTTAAAACTGCGTTGTATACTTAATTGCTAAAGTGCGTTATACTAAGTTCTGAAGCTTTTGTTCTGCTATGGTTATAGCCTCTAGGTCTCTAAATATCTGCGTTAGTTATTTCGCGAACCCGTTCTAATTGGTAAATATATACCATACATCCTAGTTAGTAGTTGTTATGCCATTGGCCTATATTTCCGTGAGGTATAGTTTAAACCACTTAAGTGCCCTTTCTATTAGGAATAATCCTACATAGGCTACTTAATCCAATAAGATTGCTAACTTTGCTCCTTCCTGCATTACCTTAAAGTGCATCTACGTAAGAAATCCCTTAAGCTTCGACCTTTCTCCTAAAAACCGTTTAATTAAAGGTAGTTTAATTTTCGCTGCTCTAATTCTATTAATGCGTTCTTTAAGTATCCTATTATTATCTTATAAGTAATTAACCATTTCCTATAACTGACCTTGCGTAACTACTTAAGAATCTATATCTGCTATACTGGTATCTCCTGCCCCTAAGGCCGTGGCTGCCGTTGATGTTGTCGTGACTGGTACTTTAGGTGGCATATTATTTGATCTTGTTTAATACCGTAACTATAGTAGTGAATGTGTAACGGAACCTTGTAGCGAGAACTACGGTGGGTCCTATTATTGGGCTAAGTATGTAGATAAGAACAGTATTAACAATGTATTAATAACTGGTGGAGTAGTTGCCTAACAGATTAACTCTAATTATATTCTAAGATTTACTACAAGGAGAGAACTATCTATAGTAGGGACTGAGGTCCTTTAAACACACAACCGTACTCCTAAGAAATCCTCTCTTATACGTAAGGTACGTATTATACGTGTTATACGCGGGCGTACACTGCGTATAATATTATGTGACTCGCTTACCATTCCTTGTTATATAGTTCCACCGGATCTATCCTAGACCGTGCCTATATCAACTAACTAGCTTCCTGCGACTCTTCCCCAAGTAGTTATAACATTGTACTTAAAGCGTCCGTAACAGGTAGTAATTCTAATGCTAAACTACACGTTAACTTGTCCTTTGGTTAAGGTGTTAAGTCTTATAAATTGGTCCGCGTTCTATAGTACCTAAAATTGTCCGTAACCAGCCGTAGACTTCTTTGACGCACTAGTATCAATCATAATTCCTATAAATACTATAGAAGTATAGCGTGAAGTAGCGGTTGTTATATTGTAGTTAAACGGGTCAGTTTCCATAGTAGGTTCCATAGAGATTGCAGCAAGTAAGTAAGTATAAGCCTTATTAGCTAGTTCTACACTTATAGAGGTTGCTTCGTCTATAGTAAGAGTCCTAAATAATATAAGGTAGTAGCTGTTAGGGTCTTCTAATTCTTCCTTACTGTTGTTATTATTAGTGTTTTTATTAGCGTCTGTGTCTAGCATAAGAGCTTTAAAAGTTTTATTACACTTATTATTATCGTCTCCTTTATAGTAGATAGTATATTGTCTAAAGCGTTTTTTAAAGTTACCGTTGCGGCCCTTGTTATTGTTAAAATGTCTTTTATACTTATTTCTAGAACGGTTCCGCTCCTCCTCTATATATTTCTATAAGCGGCAGCTCTCCTTTTAGCAAACATAGTACTTGGCCTTTAGGGATCTGACAGTGTTTTATCTATAGGAGTGGGTTTAGTTACGGTTATTACGGATGTCATAGCGGTATATACGATCCGTAAAGTAGGCTCCTTAAGATGGTCTTATTAGGGCCTAGGAAGGGTATTTCTTCTCCTATATAACTATAGAAGATTATAACTTGCTAATTAACTGGGAGAGGTCTTTAGAAGGGTTGGAAATGGTAATATGGTATACTAGTACTTCTTAGCAAGCGGTAACTAGCTTATTTATAAGGAAGAGGTCTGTATAAAACTCTAGGTATAATCTATAGCGATGTTTTAAGAGCTTATTAAGGAGTAGTTGGAAACTCTAATAGATTTGCTTATTAGGGTTCTTATTAATAATTCCTTAGAAGTTAGTGGCGTTCCATTTAGTAAGGTTTCTCCAATAGTACTCTGGTCCTTTAAAGAAGTAACGCATATAGTTATATGCCTTAGTGAATAATCTAGTTAAAAGGCTACTATTATAGTAGTGATCCTGAGCAAGTCCCTTTAGCATAGTTAGGAATGCAGTTATATAGCCTTTAGGAGGTAGACTAGCTCTCTTGCAGATATTATAGAAGATAGTTAACTTAAAGTTAAAGCTATTACTCACTCCATTATACTTCTGGTTGTCCGTATAGATCTTAGCAATAGTAGCTGCCTCTTTACTATATATAGTGTTGGTCACATAGGGTGACTTACCAATAACGGCTACTCGAGTAGGTTATAGTGATGTTGGTTAAAAGCTTGATGATTCTTATAATGAGGAAGGGCGAGGAGCTTAAGGCTCCTCGCTACGCTAGTGCCGTGGCAATATGTGATATATTCCCAACACTGGCAATTCTTCTTTTATAGTTGCCACCTATATATATATACCGCTTAACCAGTATAACAAATATTAATCCTCCTTATTTACTATTACCATTGCAATATATGACGGCTTGCATAAATGCCTTTAAACTAAAAAAGAATTATTAGGGAGTGGTAGGAAGACATATTACGAGGGCCACTAAGGCGCTAGTGGTAAGCGAACCAATAGCGATTTTCTATCCCGGGGATATAAAATCCTAATTAGTTGTTGGAAGTCAGGGTCCGCAAAATACCGCAGGTGGTGTGCTCTAGCATTATTATAAAGTCTCGCTCTTACTCCCTTTTAACCTAACCTTTAACTCGCATATATAGAGTGTTTGTGTTAACAAATGTTTCTAGAGCCTTGTTTGGGTTTGCCTTTGTTATTACATCTGCTAGGTTGTCTTGGCCATTAATCCATTAAATTTTAAAGAGTTCTTACCGCTTGTAGGATTGCTAAAGTGCTATAATATTAATTATAAGGCGCTTTTCCTTTGTGGTACTAAGCTTAACTAAACACTTATAGAGGGAATATAAGTTGGTATATATAATTGTAGGGATAATAGGAAGTTTAAGTTAATCTATAATCATTTTTAGGGTAGTTCTAATTATAATTGCCATGTTAACTCCGCTAACTATTCTATATATCTCTAATACTAGAACGCTTTAAGTAATATATTTACTTTTAGTTAAGCTCTAGTAGATAAGATTGCTATAGATTATAAAGTTATTCTCTCCAGTAGATTTATTCGCAATAATAATCTTATATCCTAGCTAGGAGCTAAAATCTTTGTTATTTATAAATGATCTATTAACAAATACAAAGAGCTTGGCGGTGGGAAGATTAATAGGCATATAGAGTAGTCCCTAATTAAGATAGTTTATTTGCCAGGAAAGATGCTTATTTAGGGTAAGAATATTATCCCTAGTTGGTTCCTAGTGTTAAGCGGTAACAGAGAGATTAAATAAAGCCTTAGGTTGATAGATAGAAGCAATATAAGCTCTATAAGCGCGTTACTCCACGTATTCTTACTTTAGAGAATTAATATTAATAATATTAATCTTCTTGCCTTAACCCTTCTGGCGTAAAGCAATAGAATCCTTATTTAGGGAGAGGATGCATCTATTAAAGAGTAATAGTGTTTTTAAGTTAAGCTTTTCCTTTGGCTTTGCTATAAGATTTACCTTTACTAACTTATCTTCTTTAAGAGCCGAGAATTAGTTGTCTTCTAAGATAATTATATTATTAGTTTACATGCCAATAATTCCAAATGGAGTTCCTGTAGTTGTTATAAGGAAGCAGGGATTAAATATAGAAGTAGTTATCAAAAGCTTCTCTTTATAGTACTTGCTGTAAATAGCCTACTAATAGGTTCCTGCCTCTGCAATTCCATATAATGGCTTAAGTATAACTATAATTATATCTTTGGGATATTAGTGGCGAATTTGCTCTAGAAGGTATGCTAATATTAAGTGCTAAAGGTGCGTTTCTAATTAGGTATAGGCCTAAGTAATATCTCGTAAATAGACCGCTATTTTATTCTTTATTAAGGAGGGAGCTAGTGTAATAATAACTCACTAACTAGCTTGTTAAATTGTAGGAGATTATATAAGAATTATCTCCTTGCTATTATTGTTATAACCTTGGATAATAAGCCTTAATTTCTTAAATGGGGCATTAGTAGCTTTGCCCTTAATCTTATTAACTATTCTTAACTTAAAGATGCGAACTCTATTAAACTTAGTAGGGTTATACTTCTTAAATTTAAAGACTTCTCTTATAATAAGACCATTAATTTCCTACTTATTGGAAGCTTGGAAAGGAACTCTAGGGGTTATAATATAACCTTCCTTTTAGAGTTATTTTGCGAGCTTAAAGTCAGCCTTCCCCTTAGCTATTATAAAGGCCATTAATAACTTAACTCTATTCTTAATAGCGGTAATAAATTGCTCTTTAAAATTAATAAGGTGTTGGCGATTTTATAATCCCTTTAGGCAACCTCTACCGCGTTATGGTTACAGCACATCTACTACAATTGTATTAGAATTATAGTCGCCTTCTAGAGTATATTTATTATGGTTCTTCTTTAGGGCATCTTTTAGGGCATCCTACAAAGGCTCAGAACTGTTATCTTTATAGTAAGGCTTAATAACAGTTAAACGGAATTAAGTGGGTCCATAAGGCATCTAAATAGTACAAGTTTAACTATTAATTGCAATAAGTTAATGTGGGCCTAACTATCCTCCCTTTTTACGCCATACGCGTACCTCAGACTGGAGTGGCAGATTAAGCGTAGTTAAGGTGTTTAGGCCATTTCTTATTTTTAGTGCGTTATTAACCTAGCGTGTAGCGTAGAGATATTAGACCTCCTTTATTGCTTTATAAATAGCCTTAGCCCATTATACAATAGAGGGAGATGGTAGAGAATTATTAGTTATTTAAGGGTAGGCGCTAAAGACTAGCAATATGGGTACGAGTCCATCTGGGCTAGCGGAATTGTTAATAGCTTTAACAGCCATTTGCAAGGTAAGTTCTTTGCTAGCGTCCTCCAGTTCTAAAGAGATAATCTTATATACGCGGCGTAATGGCGTGTGATATTGCTCTACTTTTTTAATACTATTATATGCCTTAATAGGGACTTCCTTAACCTTAATTGCCATTGCCTTTATTTATTATTAAAACTCTATAGATAAGAAGTTCTTTCCTATATTATAGACGATTTGGTTAGGGGGTCCTTAGTAAACATCAATCTAGTATAATTAAAGGGTATTCTATACGTTCCTAGTTAACATATCCTTTAAGAAACGTGCGGCTTAGAAGGAAATTAAGAAGTTAATAACTTAGAGTACTGGCTTGCTGCTGAGATATATAACGTTAACAATAATATAGAAGTTAAAGTTGTAGTTATCTTTAAGGGTGAACTTAAATCGGCCAGGGGACTTCTAGTTTATTTGGCAGTAATAGTAGTACTTTATAAGATGCTTAATTGCCTTAACCTTAACTTTATAGCCTGCTTACTGAAGAACCCTAAGCAATTGGTAAATAGATAGGTGGCTAAAATGATAGTGTATTTGACGTAGCTCTGACTCAGTTAAGTGGCTTTAAGCAACGCTCTTTTTTAGTTAATAGAGGAGTAACCAGGGGTGACCCTATTTGCGCATAATAGGCACCCAATTATCTCCCTAAATAAGCATATTCTTAAGGTTATCAAGTTTAACGCCTAATTTATCTATATCTCTGATGTAAAATAGAAACGGGGTGTTTGTGGGAATAATATAGAAAGTAATATACCCTAAGGGGGTTTTGACCCTAATTGTACCAAGAGAGATTGCAGTACCCTTACTAAAACGAATTATATATTGGCCTGCCGTTAATTAGTTAATCTAAATAGAGCTATTAAGCTGCTAAAGAGCTTAAACTTAAGGTTCTCCTACTATAGATACTCCTACGGCTCTAGTATCTAGTATAATACTATAGAAGACGTTCGCTAAGTATCTATTATTAAAGGAGAATATAGAACTCTCCTTTAGCTTATTAAAGATATCTAACTTTGTAATAGCATGGAGTGTGGATTGGTTATTAAGAATAGTAATAGTTTATATACCATCTACCTTACCATACTCAGTAAAGTATTGGTTGGGAGAGTAGCCCTTAATTTCCATATCTATAAGAAGCTGTTTAGCCTTATTAGCCTCACCCTTAAGATCCTCTACGCCTTTATATTGAACTAGGAAGCTTTAGAAGTAGGTTATAGTGACTTTATAATTTCTAATGTTTTTTATACTCTAGCGAAACTTATTATATGCCTCCTTTTGCTTATTAAGAGAATGCCTAGTTAACTAGCAATTCGGTTTCTTATAAACATAGCACTTCTTTTAGCGATTACTTTGGAATGAACCTCTATAAAGATCTCTACCTTTGCCTTATAGTTGTTAATTATACCCTCTACTATATTACCTACCACGGCCACTATATATTTGATCAGTCCAGTTATAATTATATTAGTTAGGCGGGTTAATTAAAGTAGGTTAAAGTTAGGTGTTAAATTGCTATACTTCTTAAGAGTATAGAGCGGTGCCAATAGAAGATCTTAATTAAGCATGTAACGGAACCTTGTAGCAGGAACTACGGTGGGTTCTATTATTGGGCTGGGTATGTAGGTAAGAATAAAACAACAATATAATAATTACTGGTGGAGTAGTTGCCTAACAGATTAACTCTAATTATATTCTAAGATTCACTATAAGGAGAGAACTATCTATGGTAGGGACTAAGGTCCTTTAAATACATAACTATACTCCTAAGAAATCCTCTCTTATATATAAGGTACGTGTTATATGTGTTATATATAGATATATACTGCGTATACTCCGTACACCGCGTATAACATTATATGACTTGCTTACCATTCCTCGTTATATGGTTCCACTAAATCTATCCTAGACCGTGCCTATATTAACTAACTAGCTTCCTATAACTCTTCCCTAAATAGTTATAACATTATACTTAAAGCGTCTATAATACTATCTCCCTCCTCTTTATCTTTATCCTTAAAGATTCCTAATATCTCCAAGTTGTCCACTAGAGGTGTAATGTCCGTTTAATTAGTCTGGTTAATATTCTTGCTTATTATGCCTAAAGCTTCTTCTTCTTTATAAGCGTAATATTATGCTCGCACCGTGGCTGCCATACTGTCGCTTAGTGAGATAATGTTATCTCTGTATTCTTATTATGCGAAAGTAGGGTTGGTATATATTGCAATAGCAAGTCCTTTGTCTTAACAACTCTTATTTTATTTAGAGTGTACCAAAGCAAACGTTTAATTATCCTGTGATATTCGCTCTGTTTTTAATGCTAAGTATATGCATCCTATAACTCTTAACAGTCTTTAAGTTCCCTAAGTAACTTGTTATAGGGTCTTATGTTTAATCTACTGCTATAAAACTTAACAGTAAGCTCTTAAGCGCCTTGGATAAGCTTTGTTGTTCGTAGAAAGCAGAGTAAGAGGCTGTAGCTGCTTAATAGCGTGCCCTTAAAGCCTGTCTATTGGCCTCTGCTTGTCTTCTTTATCTTAAGAAAGTGCGTAAGAAGGTCCATTCCAAGGAGTGGAAACTTGTTTAATAGGGTTTGTCTAAGCTAGGTAATAAAAGGACTAGCTCTCCTCCTGTAAGGGAAATAACTCCAAGTAGCTTGGTAATTGCTCCTCTTGGGTCCCCCTTAGGTAACTTGTTCTTTGGTAATTCTTTTTTAACACTCCCTAACCTGCTCTTTTTTAATACTTCTTTACCTTTCCCTTAGCGTTTTCTAGGTTGCTTAGTGGTTCCTAGGTAGTCTTACTATAGCCTATCTACTTTACTTTATACCACATTTTATTATCTATATCCTTGTGACTAATAATCTTTAAAACTTGCCATTTATCTTCCTCTTGTCCTTTATATGTGTCTGCCTTGTAAACTAGTGGCTTAATATTCCCGTATGCTGGCTCTAGCATTGCAATGTGTTATATAGGGTAGATTTTCATTTTAGCTAGTAGGTTTAACTTATACGTAACCAATGAAATTCTTTGCTTAACTTTAAAAGGTCTTAGTCTAACATGGTCTAATTTCTTGCTTAGTCGTTAACTCTTGAAATTTTTGTATAGTAGCCACACTTTATCCCCCTTCTTAAGATCTGGTCCCTTAGATCTCTTAGCATTATAGTGCTTTTTCATTTACTCTTATACTAGTTTAGCTGTTTCTTTAAGGTCTATATAAAGATTTATTAATATCTCTATTCTTTGCTTAGCTGTACTACTTGTCTTTTTTACTTAACGTGGCGATAATAATATTCTTAGCTTATATCCGTAATTTGCCTTAAATGGTAATGTCCCTATTCCTTCTTGTAGTATTGTATTATATATAAACTATATAACTAGTAACAACAATACCTAATTATTTTATGCGTAATTAATATAGTGCCTTAGATACTGCTCTAGTGTCTAGTTTAGTCTTTCCGTTTGTCCGTCCGTCTACAGATAATATACTATAGATATTGCTGCGCGAACCCCTTATTTTACTAGAAACACTTCCTAAAATACTACTATAAATCTTAAATCTCTGTCTAATATGATCTTGTCTGGTGCTTCGTGTCTTATAAACACTTCCTTTATATAGATTTTAGCGACATCCTTTGCTAATATCTCTTTAGTGCATGCTATAAAGTATCCCTACTTTATTAGCTTATCCACTATTACTAAAATCGCGTTATAATCTTGTCCTATAATAGGATCTCTTAACTTTAGTAACTTAATAATA
>Ga0307507_10004891_pt1 | contig 22959 bp, 29 predicted proteins | sample 7_EM_MG_FD_207223 | JGI IMG/M metagenome (GOLD analysis project Ga0307507, IMG submission 207223) | Populus trichocarpa ectomycorrhiza microbial communities from riparian zone in the Pacific Northwest, United States - 7_EM | ecosystem: Host-associated > Plants > Roots > Unclassified | place...
CACCTTTCAAGACGAGATGGTCAAGGACGTACCATGCAAGGAAATCGGCGCTGTACTGGAATCTAAACGCTGCGAAGTCGTCCTCTACATAGTTGAGGGATAACAAATCGTAAACTTCTTTGTTCTACGTGCGAGGATGGGTAAGAAACAAGGGAGTCCTAGGTGCTTTTGAAGAAAAACCTGTTTCGGGTCGTTGATGTCCAGAGTGGTCCATTCAAAATCTTTGGGTAATGGATAGGGCTCTTGGCGGACTTCCTCACGCGACATTGAGGGCTCAATGTATCCATCGTCGAGCGGTGGCCCCTCCCCTGATCAGTCATTTTTTTTAGCTATCCAAGTCAAATCACAGATGGATTTACCGAGCTGAGGTACTGGCTGCGTTACCCAGAACTGCAGAGACAAGAATAATAAGCAGGGGTTTTACAAAATTGTGAGGTTGAATACTTTGTGTTCACCCATGTCCTTCCGATTTAGCCCTCCAAGACCAGCCTTCCCCTTGACCACATCCATAATCTTAATTTGCTCCAAAGCTTGCCTTACACTTTCTGCGTTTGCTGCCTCAGACCCCACTGACCCCTCCGCTTTGACTTTGTCCAACACCTGATCGACAAGTTCTTGAGGGATATCATTTCGTCCACGGAGGGCATTGATTGCGTTGGAAACCTTGGATTTCTTCTTCTTTTTCTTCTTCTGTGAAGTGGATGGTGCTGTAGCCTCCTCATGGTCGACTACATCTTCATTTCCAAAATCGGAGTCGGTGTCGTGTAGATCCTCGATGTCGAGAGTCGTGTCGACAATGTCTTCGACCTTTGCCTTTTGCTTTTGGGACATGGAAGGCAACGATGATTATCTAATCAACCACTCAGTACATTCTTCCATCTCGCACCACCAACATCACTAAGCACCCTCTCCACCTCAATCTGCTCCAAGTTTAACAGTAATCGTCGCGCCCCTTCTGCCTTTCTCCACCCATCTTCAACCACAACAGCCCGCGATGCAACCAACGAGTCAAGAACCATTGTCAATTCACCGGCTGTTGGCTTCCGTGGTGGATCGTTTTCTGACGTCAAAACGTTCATATATATTAGGTGCTGATGCTGTACCTGCAAGTTGAAATGTATCAGCAGAGCATGCGGTCCGTTGCTGACAGGCTACTTCACCTCTTCCCATTTTATCTCTTCGACTCCCTCGCGCTTGACACATTTGACCAGCGAGGCAAGCATCATCCGTTCGTGAAAACTGCAGTCACGGAGATATGCGGCCGTAGGGCTATTCTGCATTACTGCCACAACTTCGTTGACTTGCTCCCCTTTTGCGGTTGTTTTTGTAACGCGCGCGAGTTCCACCACTCGCCTGTAATGACATCCATAATTATTCAACGTTATGCAACGAAGTGAGAAACACGAACCTGCAAATGTCCAATACCCTTCTGGCATCTCCAGTTATTCGACTGACTTTCATTGCCGCTAACTTAATGGCATCGCGCGAAATGACGTCACGCGTCTCTTCTAGCCCATTCGCACCTTCTTTTGCAGATGCCAATCGCGCCTGGACAATCTGCTCAAGCTGAGGCGTCGTATAAGGCTGGAAATTAATCCGGACCATGCCTTTTTCTCCGTCAAGCAATCTCGACTCAGAAAAAGATCGACTCACCGAGTCGGCTGCGGACCCGGCCAGTCATGACCCTCTCTGGTAGGTCCATCGTGTTAGCAATAGCGATGACGATGAGTTTGCTACCAACTAATGTTGGCCAGTTGAAAAAGTTATACACCACATCTTGCTTAGCCGTTACTAGTTGATCCAACTCATCCATGAGTACGACGCTAGCAAGCAGATCAGCCTTGACTTTAATAGTAAGGGAAATTCTTACCATGCGTGGCCACCCGGCCCACGAGCTCGGCCGGTAAAATGGTGCATGAGTGCCGTGAGACTCTCTTTCGGTCCAATTCGTAAATGCCCTTCTGTTTCAACGTCGTGGCCAGACACAGCTTCCCACAGCAAACTGTATGCGACTGGGGGCTCAGGAATCTTGAGCCCGTTGATCTCAATGTAGGTAAATGGATTGGTTTCCTGTACAAATGGTAAAGCTTTAAAGTAGTAAAAATAAAGGAGTCTACACACATTAGATTTCGCCATCCTTTTAAGTTCACGAATGACTGTGTGTACTGTGGCCGTCTTTCCAGTTCCCGGCACTCCAGAAATGTCTAAGGACGGACTCAGCAGAAGAAAAAACAGCGGTCTAGAGGAACTTACAAACACAACCTCCACTTCCTTCCTCCAGCAACTCACCAACGCACCTCAGCACTTTACTGTACTCTTCTTCGCGACAAGGAAGAGCATCTGGCCTGCTTCCCACATGTAGGACATGCATAGCCCGAATCCATGGGTCGCGGGGAAGGTGTGATAGATCTGTCTTAAAATCCAATTTTTGTGGGCGAACTGGGAATGACGCTCCTTGACGTTTACGTGACGAAGCAGAGCCTTTGCTCAGTCTGGAGCGCTGTTGTAGAGCAGCTTTGGAATGAGGTGTCGGCTGGACCAAAGTTCGGCGTTGTTTTCGCGGAGTACGTGGGTTAGCGGTTCGTTTGCGCTTCCGGGTCTTGGATGGGGTGGCGGGCTCGGTAAAATCGTTCTCTGAGTCATCACCGGTATCCTCCCCCGACAGTTTATCAGTATTGTCAGCTTCGAATTCGTCCTCCTCGTCAGCTTCTTCGGCTTCATCTTCGGGCTCGAACCCATCTCGACTATCTTCGTCTTCCTCTGATCGCACCCCCATCTCATGATGGGTCAGTTTGGATTTTTTCTGTGGGCGCCTAGCCGACTTTAAAGTCTCGCTTTTCGGCAGACGAGTGCTCACGTTCCAGACGACACCATCGCCATATTTTAGCTTGTCTGAAGGGAATTCCCCAATTTGAAGAGCAAGTTGTTGGTGTTTTTCCCAGTCAAGGTCGAAGAACAGTCCTCGATAGGAGTCGACTGCAAGGTGGCAATTAAAATCGGCATCGGCGTCGGTCGAAGGGACTCCCTCAGATTCGATGCCACTCCGTCTCGTCACGCCACGCTTGCTTGTTGTAGCAGGCAATGACGCCCTTTTCTTTCCCTTGCTAACAGAGCTGGAGCGTGGTTCGTTCTTGACACTACAGTGTGAAATGATAACTTCCGGAACGAGAACCTCGCTCGAGTCAAGAGAATAGTAAATCTCGTTCTGTGGATATCATAGTTAATATAAAAAAACTTGACAAAATTACTCAACGAACCTCTTTGTGCTCCCTCTTTGCGCGTACGCTGGGCATTTCAGTTGGCCGCAGGAACCAGTGCACCCTCAACCTGAACTTGTTGGAATCGAGCTCCGCCTCTCCATCATTTTCTCCCTTGGTCCTAGTATACCACATAGACACAATAACAGCAACACTGGGCGGCTTCCGTTTCCTGTAGAACGTGTCCGTCTCAATAGTTACGGTGTCCCCAACTCGAAAAGTCTCCAGGCCACTGTTGCGGGTCCGTTTTTCCCCCCTGTATTGCCGAGCCTTCTGACTTCTCATGCGAAACGCGCTATAAAAGACAGTTTCTAAATACTCTCGATCCGAATTTTCTTCTAGCTCCTCCTGCTCCTCCTGCAGAAGGTCTAGTGCTGGAATTGTTGGCCTTGTGTGGATTGGCTCGCCCTCCCACGAACAGTTGAGATGGCCGGTAACGTTAGGTTTCCTGGAAGGTGTTGCTAATGGTTGGAACCGCTTTGAGCGACGTGTTGGAGTTTGAGGAGGAGGAGGAGGAGGAGGAGTCATCGCGTCTCTGTTCAAGGTTCCATTGCCAGAACTGTCAATAGCTGTTTGTCACGCACGTGGTGTGACCGACGCGTCAACAATAGATATTTTTTATATTCAAGAATTAGTTAGAGCGTGGTACTGGTCCTGGACGCAATGAAAGGTATAATTTCCAAGTATTATCTTGAAAGACTACGGGTCGCAAACCCATGAACATTCGGTGACCTCCTAAAACATCCACACGTCTGAACCCATTTTTCATGGTCACTGAGTACAGGTCATACGAGTCTGTAGCTCTTTGATGTGCCGCATACTGAATGTTTGCTTCGTTTCCAGGAACGGATTTGACACGCTCCATTTCCTGGGATTTCATCGGCTCTTGCAGATATGTGTAAATGGCGTCTAAAACATCACGGAGGGTGATGTCGGAATTTCGCACCATTATGGGTCCCCATATAGTCATCCATGAGGCGAGAACAGGATGATCTGAGGTGATGTAAAGTTCGCTGGCTGTTGGTCGGACGGCCTTGTCTTCGAGATCAACGGGAAGAAGTAAATGCCGTCCTGAATAGATCCGCGCCAGCTCTGGAGGATGTATGACATCCCACAAGAGGGTAGGTATTGAAGGATCAAGCGGATTGGGGGTGAGATGAGGATGCACGTGCAAGGGCACTGAGATTCCGAGAGGTTCTGGTGGAAAAGTCCCTGGTTCCCATGCTGGAGGCAAGGGTGTTGAAGCAACAACAGGAGTGAAGTAAAGTTGCGGTTGTTGAGGCCATAGCTGTGTATGTGGACTGGCAACAGGAGTGGAGGCCGGCAAGGGGTGATTAGGGACCCACGTCGACAGGCACAGAGGTTGACCCCCGAAAAAATGACAATACTGGAAAGCTGGGCTAGTTGCTGGAGGAAGACGAACGGGGTGCCCTACACTGGTGATTAAACTTCTTGAGGGACGAGACAGTTAGGAAAGAACTCACTGAAGGTGGTACCAGGATGGCCAAAGCGAAAACTCATATCTGGTACGCGGGGCATGGCGGAAGACGGAAGGACCGACAGTGACTTGCAATCGCTGGGTTAAGGTGCTTCAGGAAGCTGGAGGGTAGGCAGGCAGGCAGTCTGATTTGACCGCGATAGGAAAATTATCTGACGATTTGAATATTTGCATGAGGCTTTATAGAAAAGACAATACAAAAGCCGTTGATACGATACAAAAGACATCGAAACGGTCGTCCGCGACGACGACAGACAACAGGACAAGGACCAGGCAAGCCTCAAGGAAGACAACATGAATGTATACACGTGATCTATGTTTGCACGTGAGTTGCACTGCTTTGGCGTTATAGTCAAGTTATAGTCGTTCACGGCGCACGCAGGTATCAGCGCTGCGTAGAGATGCGTTTCATCTATGCCATTCTCTCTGTTCTTCTGCCCATCTGTCTGGCGACACCAGCAAAGCGGACGTACGGTACTCACAACTACTACGTTCTCGAACACATCTCATCGTCCACCTCCGTATCACTCTTTGATGTTGCCCAGGCACTCGGCGTCGAGGTTGTAGAACAAGCGGGCGAGCTTCAACATCACTGGATAGTACGGAAAGAAAAGAGTCAGGCAGAATTTGTTGGCAGAGGCGAAATCATCGACCCCGTTATTCAAGCTTACCAAGATCTACATGCTCGAGCAAACTCACCACTATCTCTTCGCTCGAACGAGTTAGATCACGCCCGCAGGATCATTTCATCTATAAATTTTTTATCCCGTCAAACTCTTCGCCGCCGTGTTAAGCGTGCACCACCTCCCCTCTCACCTCCTTCACCTTCATCATCTCGGGCTATAGCTGAACGATTGGGCATTCGGGACCCAATGTTTTCCCGGCAATGGCATCTAGTCAACGATGATTTCCCAGAACATATGATGAATGTAACACCTGTTTGGGACATGGGTCTTACCGGCAAGGGCATCATTTCATCTCTGGTCGACGACGGTTTGGATTATGAGAGTGAAGATTTGGCTGCTAATTTTGTGCGCAAACCATTCTCTTTTTTCGCCTGAAAAAACTGAATTTCTTTTAGGATTCTGACGACTCTTACGACTTTAATGATCATGAAGCCCTGCCAACACCCAAAAACTTTGACGACCACCATGGCACACGATGCGCCGGCCAAGTAGCAGCTGTAAAAAATAATGCTTGCGGCATTGGCATAGCTTATGAGTCCAAGGTTGCGGGAGTGCGTATTCTTTCCGGCCCCATTACCGATATCGATGAAGCGGCTGCCCTCAATTATGGGTTCCAAAATGTTTCCATTTACAGCTGCAGTTGGGGTCCTCCAGACAATGGACGGTCGATGGAAGGTCCTGGATATCTCATTAATAAGGCAGTTGTTAACGGCATTACCAACGGGCGAGGTGGAAAGGGCTCTATCTTTGTATTTGCCAGTGGCAATGGTGCTGCGCACGGGGATCAGTGCAACTTCGACGGCTACACAAATAGTATATATTCGGTCACGGTTTCGGCAGTCGACTACAAGGGCCTTCATCCTTACTACTCAGAGCCATGCGCCGCAAACATGATCGTGGCGTACAGTTCAGGCAGTGGCCAACACATCGTGAGTCAACTTCTGTCGTTATTCTCCTCGCGATTTGACCAAATCCTTAGGTTACAACTGATAAAGGAAAAAATTCATGTGCAACGACCCATGGAGGTACCTCTGCGGCGGCTCCTAATGCTGTCGGAGTATTTGCTCTCGCATTACAAGCTCGGTTCGTTGTGGTTTCCTCCGATCCCGTAACCTGATTGTTGAAGTGCTATAGACCTGACCTTACTTGGCGTGACGTGCAGCATCTTTGCGTTGAAACCGCTCGAATGATCAACCCCGACGACCCAGACTGGGAACGGACAGCGGCAGGCCGCCTCTACAGCTACAAGTATGGCTTTGGCGTTCTGGACGCATCCAGATATGTTCAAGCAGCGCAGACCTGGAAACTTGTTAAGCCGCAGTCCTGGTTCTACAGCAAGACCATTCAAATTGCAGAAGGAGCCATGAATGCATCAAATACATTTACAGGGGGTCAACTCATCGGCAAAGGAGGTATAAAAAGCACACTCACAGTCTCAAAGCAAATGTTGATCGACAATAACTTTGAGTCGCTTGAACATATTAACATCAAAGTATGGATCAGTCACACAAAGCGCGGCGACGTCGAAGTGGAAGTTGTGAGCCCCCATGGTGTCAAGAGTGTCTTGGCTAGCACACGTCAAGTAGATCAAGCCGAGACTGGTTACCCAGGCTGGACGTTTATGAGTATCAAACACTGGTAAAGATCTATATCACGTTTATATCTGTGCTCGCTAACCACGGCGTTAACGTAGGGGTGAAGACCCTGTGGGTGATTGGACCATCAGAGTGTCAGACCAAGAAACGGAGGAACATAATGGCACCTTCCACGGTTGGAATATGATATTTTGGGGCTCGACGATTGACCCTTCGAAGGCGCAGAAATTCGAGGTTCCTTTAATCGACAATATTCTCCCTCCCATTGAGTCGACGCCTCGGCCAATCATTCCCAGCGCGACCACATCCATACAACACACAAAGCCCACCTCTCTCTTGCCCGGCGATCACGGCACTGCTGAGGGCGAGAACACAAAACCCGCCTTCTCGTCTATCAAAGAGGACGTTGCTGCTCCTACCAGTTCATCTACTTCCATCTCCTCCACTCCCGATGAAGGGTGGTTTTCCGACATGTCAAGTCTTGTCACAAGCCAAAAGTGGGTCTTTGCAGCGTTTGGGGCGGTTGCCCTCTTTGGCGTCGGTGCTGGTGCATTCTTCTGGAGACGCCGCATGGGGAAATCAAAATCGCAGTATAGTGCTTTGGCCGGTGCGGATGACATGTCGATGAGTGCCCTAGGAGGGCACCAGATGGCTGCCGCAACTGGCGGCCCACGTACGATGCGGGAATTGTACGATGCATTTGGAGAAGTGTCAGATGACGACGACGATGAGCTGACAACACTTCAACCTCCTCATGCTCGTTCAACTGCCGGTCTCGGCTTCCATTCAGGCTTCCTTGATGACAACGACCCTGCCACCTCTGCAGGCCTAACGCCAAAATACCGCGACCAACAAGAGCAGCCAGGAGAGCCAAGTTCCATCAACCGCGCTCCAAGTCCAAATGGCAGCGGGGGAAGCTGGGTCCATGCCCCATGACCTTATAACTGGAATGAGATACCTGTAGACGGTTGTATTTATTACCATTATGCAATGATTGCTCCAAGGGACTATATTCAGGACCAAGAAATGTTGTCACGGCATATCTACGATAGCAAACAATTCTACAAAATGTACAAATATCGCAAGTGCAACTCATTTAAGCAGTGGTACTCGTACGAGAAGTCCGACCCCGATTCATTATAGTCGTCGCAGAATCACCGCCGCTGGGGTGCACCAACAAGGTATCTGCCGAGAGCAGTCCTGTCTCCTCTTCTGTCAGTCTGCTGTGCATCAATGCGTGACGCCGTGAACGCGGTCGATATACGAACGACTGTATGACGATCGTGACATCGAACATTAATGTCCCAGCACTCCCCAAAAGGTACCTAAATCAGCGATTAAATAACCGTCACCTTAAGTGAATGAATGACTGTTCTCTTACGGAATGCTCTCTCGTAAAAACGCGGTTGACTCTGGGGGTGGTAAGAAAGTCTTGGGTGAGAAAAGTATGGAGGCTACATAGAAAGTATTGCCGAGGAATGCAAAGACAAATAGGTATATTGAAAGTCCCTGCGTCAAGTGTTAGGAAACGAACATGTAAATGATCGTCGTCAAGTCTGACCTCGACTGATTTCCTGACAAACTGGATCAAGTGGTTAGAACTGGAGGGAGAATGAGACGACAAGTTTATACATTTTTCCAAATTTGAGGTAATCGTGAGGTAAGGTAGAGCGTCGTGCACGACCATGCGAAAATGCGACCGAGCACGCGTTCAGGAGAAGGCAGTCCAGGGTAAGGCTCATTGTGAGGTGCCTCGTCCAAAAAAGGAATTGAAAGCAAGTCAACAGCAGAGTCAGATGTTTCGTAAGCATGGGTGGGTATTGAGGGTGAGTTTAAAACTCCAGTTATGGAGACAGCTTTTGGAACATTATCCCTTGCAGAGAGGACCCGACCAACCTTGGTGGTGGAAACCAAAGGCACGCCAGGTTTGCTTCCTGCAAGTGTGAAAATTCCAAAAAGAGACCAAACACCAAGGAAAATCACGGTAGCACCTTTGCGGCTAGCTCGTGAGCTTCGACGCTGAGAAGTAGTCGGCGTTGACTCCTCCTCCTGATCATCGGCCTCCAAGTCACGTTGCAATGACCTCCCACGGCTCAACGAATCGGTATCAGAGAGAAATTGTAGAACAGTAGGCGATGTCGCCGTTGACAATCCTGCGTGTTGCTGGCCGGGGATGCCTTGCCTCTCGATACTCCATGATACGCGTTTCCGCCCAATATTCCAGCCACCCTCTGAATGAAAGCTATCCCCCATGGCGGCAAGAGCGTCCTCGTCGTCTTCCTCGTTTGGCACTCGAGTAAGACTGGAAGCGCCCTCATGTGAACCCTCTGTGCCATGATGGGCGTGTCGCGTGGATTGCCGCTTTCGGTCTGCATGGTGATCCTGCTGGGCAGCAAGAGCTGCGGCCGCCGCAACATTTGCAGCGACGGCTGACAAAGTGCGATAGCGTGAAGTGCCTCTGTCAAGAGACATCCGTCGAAGTGCGGCTGGAGAAGCCGTTGCACGAAGATGGGACAGTGAGGACGGAGTGAGTTTGGGGGGATGTGCATAGTAGAAATATTGTGCTACAAGGGTGCAATCCACAAAGACGAAGTAGGTCGCCAGCCATGTCTGTACAATAGGTAAGGTAAACAAGAAAACAGAACGAAGGGATAGAAGCTCACTTGAAATGGAAGCTGGTGGGTCAAGATGCAGCCGACAAGGTTGGAAATATCGCCTGATGGTTTATGTTACTGGAAGACGAGCAAAGAGGAGAGACGGATATGACCTAACAGCCAATTGGCGAGAAAGGGCAAGGCAAGGCCCTCACACGACTGCCGGCGGATGTTCTCCAAAACCTGTCTGAGCAGCGTTGGTAGATGAATGGCTGGGATTAATACAGAGGTACTCACGGAAACTGAGCACCTAGCCAACACGCAATGGAAGCGTAGCCCATCAAGTCGCTCAGCGTAAACGGGTCCGCCATCGACAACGGTGATGGCGGTTCGGAGGAGACGAATAAAAAGGAAATAATTTGATGAAAAATAATAATACATATGGCACTTCTCAACTCGGAACTCCATGGACTGTCCCTTATCTCTCAGGGAAAGGTCCGCGACATTTACTCAACGTCGTCTACAGACCATCTGCTCTTCGTCGCAACAGATAGGATATCCGCCTACGATGTCATCCTCCGCAATGTCTGTCCAATATCCAAAACTTCAACCACTCTACTCACATCAGATAAGGGCATCCCAGAGAAAGGCAAACTCCTTACCAATATCTCTCTCTTCTGGTTTAAAAAACTCGCACATATCATCCCAAACCACTTTGTAACCGCCAATATTGACGAGATGCCCGAAGAGGTCCGCCAATACAAGGACCAACTCGACGGAAGGGCGATGCTAGTCAAGAAAGCTGAGGTCATTCCACTAGAGGCAATCGTCAGAGGATACCTTACTGGCGCGTCTATTCAAACATCCATCGCGAACGTATCTGGTTGACCTTGCTGCCTCTAGGCTCTGCGTGGTCCGAATACAAGAAATCCGGAACCGTACATTGTATTCCTCTTCCGGAAGGCCTCGTTGAAGGCCAAAAGCTGCCTCAAGCCCTTTTCACTCCTTCGACGAAAGCCGAGCAAGGCAGTCACGACGAGAATATCTCTCCCGAGCAAGGTACGTTTTATCCGAGTTGTCTTCCTCCTTTCTTTGAGACATCATAACGCAGCTGCAAACCTAATTGGACAGGAACTTTACGATAAGGTATCTGAAGCGTCGCTAAAGCTCTACACGACCGCAGCAGAGTATGCCTATTCTCGAGGCGTTATCTTGGCAGACACAAAATTCGAATTTGGGCTTGTACCGTCTTCGACGGGAACCTCCAAAACACTCATTTTGATCGACGAACTTTTGACACCAGACTCTTCTCGCTACTGGCCGTTGTCGGGATATACCCCGGGAGGGGCTCAGCCCAGCTTTGACAAGCAATACGTGCGAGACTGGTTGGTGAGCACAGGGTTCAAGAAAGGACTGGAGAGTGGACCCAAGGGCAAGGAAGGTCAAGGATGGATTATCGAAGAGAGCGTGGTCAACGGCACACAAGACCGATATAAAGAGGCAGTTGATCTATTGACGAAAGAAACGTAGAAGTACCAAGCTCGAACAAATAACAACTCTGTATGTATGTAACAACCAAGAAACTTGAACTAGACAACCCAATACAATGGCCTCTCTAGCAGGCAAAAAACGCGCCGCAACCCACAACGGAGAGCCATCTACATCCTCAAAGCACACGTCCAAGAAGACACGTTTCGTGGAACCATTGGATGACCCAACCGCTTTTGCCGAACAAGTCGACTCGGCGCTGGAAAACACATCACGAAAAGGCAAGGTTAAGAATGAGGGTTACGAGTCTGACTCGAGTGACGATGGCGAGGGCGTCGTGTTCAGTCGAAGGAAAGATGCAGGGGCTGGTGACGACGATGATGACATGTTTGCTGCTGCAGAGAAGGAGGAGTCGACCACGGAGAACGATACACTGAAGAAAAAGAAGGATCAGTATATGAGGCTTGGGGATATCGAGGGTCAGGAGTTTGGTGGAAACTCTGGATCGGAGAGTTCTGATGATGTCGAGGACGAGGACGATGCAGAGCGGCGGAAGAAGGCTGGTATGGGCTTTGAGCTCTCCTCATTCAACATGCGGGAAGAGATGGAGGAGGGGAAATTCACAGAAGATGGAAGCTACGTGAGGACATTCGATCCACACGGCGTGCATGATCGTTGGATGGAGGGATTGGATGATCGCGAGATCAAGCTTGCTCGGCGCAGGAAACGGGACCAGGAAAGGAAGCAGCGAGAAAAGATGGAAGCGGAAGAGAAGGAGCTCGAACAAAGTGGAGGCAAAAATACTCTGGAAATGCAACTACTCCCCCTACTCAAGAAAGGGGAATCTGTCATCGAGGCATTGCAGCGCCTTGGAGTCCAGGCAAGACGGAAGAAACCAACGCACAGTGCCAAGGAAGCCATCTCGGACGCAAAACCTCAAGATGCTCCCACTGACATTGAACGCATCACCCATCTCGCTTCAAACCTCATGTCGTTGGGGGATACAGACATCTACTCGAAAACCTATGAAGAAATAGTTCGCGGTGTCCGCTCATCAGGATCTCTTGATCCGTCATGGGAACCTCCTTCCGCTGATGTGAAATATGAATACAAATGGGATATTCCAGGATCAGGGTCGGATACTTTTGGACCATTTGGTGAAGAGGAGCTGAAGGCTTGGTACAAAGCTTCATACTTTGGTCCGTCTGGGGAAAAGGTCAAGGTTCGTCAAGCAGGGGGCGAATGGGGAGACTGGGACAATATTGTTCAATGATCGTCTTTTTCTTCGTTTTATGTAAATTTATATGTCATTTCCAATTGAAAATCCAAGCAAGCTCAATGGCTGATGTATTGAAACACAAAGGAGACTTCAGGCAACCCGACCTCCGCACGAAGAAGATCGTCATGATTATTCTTAAGCTCCGCATTGGTAAAGTGGTTCCATCTGCACTTGAGGTTAGACATTGAGTAATAGGAAATCAGACCACTGACGTGCTAGCATCCCCGTATAAGAGCGCAGGAGCCTTGACTATTTGTTTACCATCTCTGCATCGTTTGCACTTGAACGTCTCATGTGTTTCGCACAGGGTATTTTCATTGAAAGTAAAGAGTTGCCGAAGGGCATCGATTGAAAAGTGGCGCTCTGCGTCCTCTTTTTCATCCACTACGGCAGATGAGAGGGCCTGTTTATTGGCTTGCCGTTGGAATATCTTCTCTTCTATAGTCCCCGTGGAGATAAATCGATAAACAAAGCCTGAGCGACTCATTCATGAACCGACACAGTCATCGAGTAAACACGGTGACGACGCACATTCCTTTTTCTGGCCATCCCTCCACACACGAGCTAGCGCCTGTTGGTCAGCAGCAGGATTCCAGTCTAAACAATTCCGTGATCAAGATGTTTGCAGTTGCAGAGTTATTCACGCACCAGGATCAAATAGTATTAATCGGTTCGCGCCAATCAAGTTGATACCACACCCGCCAGCCTTGCTACTAAGCAAGAAGATGAACTCTTTCCCGTTGGGATCGTTAAATTGGTCAACAAGTTTTTGTCGTTTGACGATTGTCATTGTCCCATCCAGCCTGAAGAATCCATATCTAGTAAGGTGGATCAACAGGCGTAAAGCTGAACACATCGAAAGGAATATGTTTACTTCTTGCTTCTGCAAAGCTTTTCGAAAAGGTCGAGGGTTTGAGTATAATTACTGATCAAGACGATTTTATCTGTCGTTTGCGTCTTGATCTGATGCAAAAATCTTTGGTGATGTGAGATTCTTATTCAAGGAAATCGTAAAAGCCCACCTTTCAAGTACCAAAAACTTCCCACCCCAATCGCATCGAACCGTTTGGTTGCCACTCTTCCCTCGACTCCTTGCAGCAGTGCTACTAAATCCTTCGGGAATCAAGTGGTCACATCCTTTGAGATCATCAGGAAGGTCAAGTAGTTCAGGGTGGTTACAGAGTTTCTTGAGAATATTAATGGCTTTGAGGGGCTGGGAGGTCGTGCCACGCAGAAGAGCCTTGATCTCAGGAGACACGATGAAGAGACGGTATAGGGAAAGTTGGAATTCTGATAGACCGCAGAATACAACCTGCTCGTACTTGACAGGGACTAAACATTAAATGAGGACCGCACGACATCAAGAAGGTAAGAACATACGGTATTTTGATAAGAGATCATTGGTCCTGCGAATGATGAACTTCGTGACCAAATTGCCAAGCTCCTTGAGCTTTTTCTCGCTTTCCGCTTTGACACCATCACTTGCCAACGAATCTCGGCCACGGATGATGGCATTTTCAAAGTTTTTGCGGAAGTCGTTCTTGGACCCAAGAAAATTTGGGTTGGCAAAGTTCAGTAACGAGAAATATTCTGAAAGATCGTTCTGCGAGAGGGGACCCCAATGAACAGCTGCTTTCGAACCCAAGAATCATGAACCAACCTGAATTGGAGTGCCTGTTAGAATAACGCGACGATTGACATCTAATCCGTTGAGCGCTTGGAAAGTCAAGGACTCTTTAGCAGACGCGTGAGATTCTGTACTTTAACGTTCAAACTCTACCCACCCGAATTCTTTAATCTATGACCTTCATCACAGAGAAGAAGTCCAATCTTGCAATGGGCAAGGTGGACAGTAAGCGTACGAAGTGTCTCGTATGAGACTATCATCACTGTCGTTCCGTGTTCCAGTTGGCATCCGTAGAGTTGGACACATCTGCGTACCGGGTTGTGTTACATTCCGCCCACGGGCTGCTACCCACCTCCCAACTTTCTCAAGCAGTTCGGCTTTCCCTCCTTTACCGTCGATGGCCAAGGGCGTAACCGCATCTTTTCCCAACCACTTCACTGGGTGCAAGTTAGTCAGCTCAAACTGTAGCAATCAGAGACTTTACCAAGTTCATTTGCCCAATTCTTGACCAAGCTTGAGGGACATGCAATAATGCATTTCTCAATTGATGACTTCCCTGGATGTGGTGATTGTTTCAATAAGGTCCAGAGCAGCGCAATGCATTGCAAGGTTTTTCCAAGCCCCATCTCGTCGGCCATAATGCACCCATATTGGTTCTCAACTAGCATGCCGGTTGTGCATTTGTAGAGGAACTATTCGAATTGAGTACGTGTCTCCACAGTTAAACCGAGATCGCACCTTGACGCCTTCGACCTGATGTGGGCGAAGAACTTTTGTCAAAAGAGGGTCAATGACCACTGGAATCTTTTTTTCTTTGGGGTTCTTATCTTTCCCTTCGCCGAGCAAATCTTTTAAGCGCTTGTGGGGGTTGTACATTCCGGCTGTTTTTTCTATTGCCTCCATCGCAGCTTTCTCTTTCGCTTCTCCCTCGAGCCTTTCCTTTCTCTCTTCATCCGTTTCTCGATCGTCGGTAGTCGGGTCATATAAAACGATCGCATGATCTTCCATGGGGTCGTGCAGCGGTCTCGGTATGATTTTCGCCGGAGGTCGGACGCCGAGGGACGCATTGGATGGCGTAAGCGGTACCACCGTTCCATCTTTGCTTCTCATAGAAGGCATAGAGAACCTACGCGCCATCTGATCGAAGGGTTTGGGTTTGTAGACAGGAAACTTGGGGATGGCAGCCAAGAGCTCCTCCTCATTATGATATATGCCGTCCTTGTCCGTTCTTTTCTTCTTCCTTGAACCTGCGTCATTTTCGGATTCAGATAAGCTCGCTTCCTGTCCTTTATACGAGACCCGCTTCCGTTTTCTTTGTGGTTGAACGCGCTCAAGTATTGCGATGGTGGGTGGTTTGAACGGCTTATTGACTCGAGTAATGTCATGAAATCTATCAAGAACTTTTCCGTCACTGGTGGTGGGGACGCGACGAAGCATAGGTGATGCGCGTAAAATCTTAAATAAGAGGGAAGGTGACAAGGATGTCCAAAATTAATCATGATTCCAAAACGCGGTGTAACATGTATGACACGTGACCGTAATGATTCCTAATGCTATGTACGACTACGAAGTTTCCTCAAAATACTGTGACCACCGCTTTTCATCGGCATTCGAAGCAGCGTCAGCGTAACCAGAGTAGTTCTCGACAAACACCTGTGAAACCAATGTTTTCCCAGGAAGTTTGGGTGGGATATTGAGTCTTTGGCAAACTTGATTATTGCTGGAAGAGCAAAATGCTAGAAGTTGTGCACCTGCCAGAGCTACGAACTGGGTGGAGAAAGAATGGGGAAAGAAAGTTAAATACATTCTGTCAAAAAAAAATTATGAAAACATACAAGATCTCCAACCTCTAAGCGAGCCGCGAATCGTTCAAAATGCTGTTTGATTTCGTCGGCGACGTTTTCAAGAATAACAACCTGCGCTGATGGACCACCGGTCCGCAAGGTATCAAGCAAAGACAGGGATGGCTCTACTTTGTAAAATTTTCCGGGAACATGAGGCCCCTTATTTCCAACAGCAAAAGGGGACGTATTAGGAGGCCAGATGTCTACCAAGAAGACAGGGATTGATATTGATGAATCGAGGTTGATAAAAAAAGGTGGAGATTTAGACCTGTTAAAACCCATTACGCGAAGTCACATTTAAATTAAGCTTGGCTTACGAATCAGGTTGGGAACCGGCTTGTCCTCGAGAAAGGGAATCCGAACCTAAACCACTAGAACGAAGGTCAAGATTATGCACGTGGGGGACGACGCAAACTGACAGGGGACCAAATATTGTCGACTTTTTCCAGTTAGGATTAATAACTCCTTGGTTGGCTATGAACGAACTGGAAGGAAACAGTTTGTCTTTGACCGAGTTAAGACTGAAAAGGGCGGTGAGACGCCAGTGCACATCCATTTAATTTCACGTACTTGTTTCTCATGACAGACGGTTGCAAATTGTCAGGTGGTAACGTTGACTGCGCCGCCGACGGAGGTGCCTGCTCAATGGTGTCCATCTCTTCTTCAAAGTCGGGAAGTGTTTGCGCAGCATCCGGATCGAGACCAGCAAGTTTCAACAACTCTCCTCCCGATGGTGCGACCACGTTTCCCAGTATTTCAGGTAGGGGATCCGTCTCATGAGTGTCTTGTGTGATATCTTGGCTGCCATTCTCTCCCTCCATACTTTTGTGGAGTGTACCTTTCGTGGTTTTGATGGAACTTTTGTCGAAGGTTAACAGTGAGGCGTTCGGTTCGCTAATGAAGCCAGAAGAAGATCGGCCGGGTCCAGGTTTTGAACGGCCAGAGGTCGATCGACCACGTTCTTCCGCCGTGACCAAAAACGTTGACTTTTTTTCCATCGCACGCATCTTGGCCGGAATTGCCCCATCTATCGTGGAAAGATTGGGATCGTCCATCATCTTCACGAGAGGCATTTCCACACGCATCCGATGTGATGGTAGTTTGGAAGTAAAGGAAGGTGAGGGAACCGAACCATCCAGTTGTTCAGAATTGTGGTGGTTCCGAGAAGTGAACCACTGCATATCCGATACGGCGTTGCCTCTTCTGATGCCACCCTCCGTTTCTTCGTCAGAATCAGGAATGATCTCAATAGAGGGCGACCGACGAGGTCTCTTATTTTTCCTATACGATGTAGATGGTGTCATCGCCACCTTAGAGGTTTGGGGCTTCCCATTCAAGTTGGTCAGCGAAGGCTTCTTTGTAGAAATGGCGGGAGAGGCAACAGATTCAAGGGTTCTTTCAGAATGGTCGTCATGTTCACGAGGGCGCTTAGCTGGATATTCGTCCCCTCCCTTCTTGTCAAAGCTGCTGCGTCGTCGCTTCGTAGAGGTCTTATTTTCAACTTGAGTAGAACCCTCTCGCCTGGACGGCGTTTGGTCTGCTGCTGGGGATGGTGAAGAACGATTCACGAGAGACTTCCGCTTAATTTTTCGGCCTGTTGCAATGAAATTGTCATGCCGAATCCAAGAGTAGTGACAGGATACATACGTGGAGGACCGAGGGGCAGAAATAAATCACCTTCTTTGAAAAGGCTCAAGTCGTTGATATCGCGTCCACCCGAGTCGGCACGTTCCCAAAACCTTTGAACGATATCCTCCGAGCCCACGAAGGATTCCGTTGGCTCCCATCTTTAACATGTATCAGTCTGTGTAGAACTGCAGGTTTCCCCGTACTCACGTATCTTGATCTGGACTATAGCCTTTCCACTGCAAGTATAAATGTCAACGTGTCAAAATGTCTCCAAGCTGGTAGGAACTTACTCTGACGCAGTATTTCTGGAAAAGAGCCAACGTTCAGGATTGTTTGGATTCTCGTTTACACGACTTACCCAAACCAATTTCTGACCCCTGCCTTTCTTTTTGGTTACTTTGGCTTGCGTAATGGACTCTGCAGGCTGTGAGCTTCAAGTAAATGTGACGAAATTGGTGTTCTCACCGACTTCGTACTCATTATTATCGTTCATGATGAAAGCTGTTGGCAGGCAGAGACTATGTGAGGCGCTTACATAATTACAGTATTTACAGAACCAGGCCTTACGTAATGACTGATGAAGTCGATTCCTCCGTGATGTCATGGTGGCCAGTGCTCACCAATAAAAATAAAATGTCTAGCTTATGTCTAGCTTTCTCTTGCTGCCATAAAAAATGACCGAGAAACCCTCCGTAGAGCAAAGAGAGCAGGAGCCTCAGCCCAGCGTGCCCAGCGTGCCCAGCGTGCCCACTGCCCCTCCAGCTCAAATCCCGCCATCCCAGCCCCCACCTGCCTATCCCACAAGCCAGCCTATTCCCGCTGCTGCAAAAGGAGAGCAGTATCATCAAGAACGTCCGCATTTTTTCCATTCCTGTCTTAAACTTCGACCCTATTTTTTTTCTTAGTCCTCGCTCGGTGTGCAGCTGGCCAACACGAGTACACTACGAGGTTCGGTCCCTGTGGAATCATCACTGCGATCGTCAGTGTTTGCGATTTTCCTCCTGTTTAACAGGTCCTCACTGCAATCATAGTTTTGTTTCCCCATAGGTCTAATATGCTTATTGTGTGTACCCCACTCTTGCCATATCTTACCACCTTGACCGTGCCCATTTTAGCATGGACAGGGAACGAAAATGTACGCGTTGTGGGGCTGTGGTCCAACCATGATTTCTTCTCATTGTGTTCGTGCACGTTGTGATGATTTTATTTCAGATGAATCACTATATACATATAGTTAACTAACTAAGAGAGTCAAATGTATAACAAGCTTAACAAAATAAGTACATTATAGTGCAAGATTAATGAAAAAATGCAGCCAGAGCAAGATATTTATAGGTCCTGCGATTCTTCTGATTCCCCAGGCCACACGGGCAAAGGCAAGTATCGAGAAGCAATCAAACAATCCTTCACCCAGTTCCAATGTACCGTGGTGGCATTCGACAATTCTGGAAAGTAGTGGGAAGCCTCTCGGATAATGACAAAATCAAAAGCTGAGACTCCAGTAGAGGCATGCTGGATGTCAGTAACAGCCTCGACAGATTCAGCACCCATTGCAAGGATGATACGCGCCACCGCGTTGATCGCTTCCTGCGCCTTCTCATCTACACCGGGCAACTGAACAAACATGACCGTTAACGCATGCAAGACTGATGAAAGACTGTTGAGACATACCCGTTTACCCTTGGGTTGGGGAATCATCTCAGGTCCAACACACAGTATCGACTTCTCTGCAAACAGCTTGCAAGGAACGGCGTTCGACATTATATGTTTCAGTTGATGGATACTGTTCCCCCAGTCAAAGTCAATTTGCTGCGAAGCACGTGCGCCCAACGCCTCCGAATATCCCTGTGGTAGCAAAAACGACGTCCAGTTCTCTATAAACTTGCCGCCAAGCTAATGTGATGTTAATAAGAAGTGATGAATAGTCAAAATCGCAGCATGCCCGTACCTTGTCAAGCCATTCGGTCGACACACATGGTATTCCCAAAGCCAAAGCGATCAGAAACTTGGGTTTCTGGTTTGCGTCGTCAGCAACAAGTAAAAGGCGGCGGAGGTCATTTCCATTCCATTTAACTTCAGACTTAGTGATGGACCATCGATGTCCGGAGTTTGAGTGTTTGCCTTCCATGCGAATGATGGTCGAGACGTCATCAATTACTTTTCCACCATTGGTCCTAATTATATTCATAACACGTTCCCTCTCCTTCTCCCAATGCCCACCCGCACGCAAAGTGACAATCAGTCCAGTGCCGCTGAGTAACTTGGAAGATGTCGAACTGGAAGTTGACGATGTTTTAGAAGGGGTCGGACTTGGTTTTCCTTTGGAAGATTGGACAGCGGTGATAATGTTTCCAGCTGAAAGCGTTCGATCCCTCCATGCATGTAAGACGGTTTTATGAGCGAGCCTAATATCTCTAATATTGAAGTCTTCTCGGCCATCGATATCGAGAGTAACACCACCCTCTGATTGATCAAGACTTACAACCTTGTAAGCGTGTGGAAGGTTGACGACAAGGACATCGTCTCCAATGCGAAGGTCGCACCGCCGCATCTGGTCGAGGTTTACATCGCCCTTGGTATTGTCGTCAAATATTACTTCATATCGCATATCATCCCGTAGATAATTGACGTATCCGGGATAGTAATAACCGTCTTGTCTCCATAAAGCAAAAACGCGAGTTGCATCTTCGGGTCGACTATTGGTAGAAATCGCTGGCTTGAGACGCTTTGTGTATCGAATGGATGGCGTTGCGGCCGACTTCGCAGCAGATTTTGAACTGTTCCTCGTAGCAATGGATCTACTGGGCTGGGTTGCGCGCTTGCGTTTCCGCGACGATGATTCGGCCACCGGTTGGTCGACTTCCATGTACCCTGCTTCACTAGCAGACTCGTCTTCACTTCCCTTTTCTTCGTTCGTTATTAGGAGTTCATCATCTGACACAATCTTCTCGGGATGTTGTTTGATAAGCGTCCGACCTCGGCGAGTCGTGACCGTTGACCGTAAGTTGCGAACTGATTTAGGCGGAGCGATGCCCTTTTTGTTTTTATCGCTTAGTTTAGAACCAACCGTGGGTCGAGGCCGACGGTCAGTGGGCGCGGCCTTTTGCACAGGTTGTTCGGCAAGTGATGATGGAATTTCTGCAATTCCTTTAGATCTGCCTGGAATGGTTTTGATAGGGCTAGGTACAGCAACAAGTTTCTGTCCTTGATCTCGACTGAGCTTGTCTCGAACTTGTCGCTGTTTTCTTCCTAACGACGAAGCTTCATGTGCATCCTGAATTGGGATCAACAGCCCACTCGCAGGGAAGATATAAAGCTGTCACAGACCTTTGTTTTTGGGGGCAAAACGTTGACGTGGGGAACAGGCTTGTTTTGTTTGAGCAACGTAATCCTCTTCGAGCTACTTGCAATCTTTGCCGCAAGAGGCACGTCATCGTCATCATCATCATTGCCACTGTTCTCCTCCTCCTCCCCCTCCTCCTCCTCCGTGTTTCCGAGCCTTTGGGGCTCAGAATCGTCTGTCATTTCCGTCAGCTCCCCCTCATCATCGATAAGCAAAAAATTAAGGGCCGTTGTGTTGTGGAGTTCCTTCGGATCAGCATGGCCCTGCTTGGAAGTGCTAGCACTCTTCCCGCTGTGGCCGCCTTGACGGCTCAAATCCGCAACGTGAGAATCAGAGCGAAGAGGTTCTGAATCAGGAATGACGTCCAGAAAATCTATATCCTTTGTCGGATGAGATGTCACATTGTTTAAAATAGATGGAGACCTCGATGAATTTATATCACGGACTGAACGTGATAGGCCAACGTGGCGAGGGGAAGGTCCTGTGTCTTGGTCTTCGAAGGATGGTTGCGTTTCCTGGTTTGCAGGACTTGTGACGGACGGTCGCGTTTGTTGCTGGAGGCTCGGAACGGATGGTTGTGTCTCTTGCCATCCACCTCCGGCAGCAATTGGTTGCCCAATTGGGGACGGCTGTAGTTGCTGCTCTTGATGTAGGAAAGGGTGTCCAACATGATGACAGAGGGAAGGCTGCACATTCTGCTCCGCAAGTTCAGGCGGTGGCACAGAAGGTTGTTTCTGATATTTCTGATATCGATAATGGATCAGCGGATTGACCATGCTTAACAAACCTCGACGTCCAGAGGAAGTGGTGACCTGTGAAGTCAAAGCAGGGTTGTGAAGATTCGATCCAGCCTTGGTGCTATCAGGCGCTGCAGGTAGAATCCAAGGATTCCCAGGGTCTCCCATATCAACATCCGCTGGCTGAGTAGATGGCTGGGTAGCTGGTTGGGTGGCCTGAAGTTCGGAAACCTCTTCAACGGGATCAGACTCCCCTTTGAGCAATCTCACAAAACTAGAGGAGTGCTCGCTGCTTTCGTATCCACTCCCTTCGCTATCATGATCAACATCCATGGCCTCCATTCGGCTGGTCGCAAAGTCACTGTAGCGATTTGCAGACTGAGTTTCCTCAAACTTATCGGAGAGAGCTTGAGAGCGTCCGTTTTGGGATTGTGAATCTCCATCCTTTGATGGGGTTGAGGCAACAAGTATGTTGCCCTCCGGGATGGCTGAGCGACGTGTCCCATCCTCAGAGGCGGAGTAGGAACCGATCGACTCGGGGCCGCCACAGATGGCATTCACCCTCCCCTTGACGGAGGAATTCGTGCGTCCTAATTCGGACAACGGAACTTCGAATTGCTTCGACGTAGCCACAAACCTCTCCTCTGGGTCCTGAGAGGGTTCACATGCAAAGGAATCCTGAGAGCAATCTCGGATTTTGGAATGAGCGGTCGATACAGCCTTAGCCTGCTTGCGTGTCGCGATTGATGTCCTTCCACGAGAAGACGATTGTAAAGCGGAGGTTAAAGCCTGCTTTTCGTTGACGTGTTTGGACTACAATGCAGATGGTGATCAATAAAGATAATTGTGGCAGATGCATCGGATCTTGCCTTGGTGTGAGATGGCAAGTTACTTTTGTGGCTTACGCTATTCGATCCATCCCCAACAAACCCTGAGAGCAAGGTTGCTGTCGATGCCGCTGCGCCTTTGTTGGATTTTTTTCTCAAGTTCTCCTGCTGCAATTGTTCGTCTTCATCGCACTGTTGAGTTTGGGTCTGGGTAATCGCCAAACCGTGGTAATGATAACGAGGAAGAGAGCTTAGGTTTCGGGACGGGGAGAGGTATTTAAGGTGGTCGTCAGGCGCGCGTTGATATTTACGGTCTTGTCCATTGGCCTCGTTGGCTGTCCAATTTGAATCATCCTCTGTGATTAGATCCTGCAGTACCAAGCTGGCTTGTGAGCTCTCTGGGTCACTGGGGGAGGGATCAGAAGACGGGCATGGGGCATTCAGACAGAGCAACATACACAGCATCTTCAAACGCGTCCATTAAACTTGACTGTGGACGCGCCGGATACCGTGGATAGCAAGTAGTCGGGCTGACAAAAAAAGACACGCCGACAA
>Ga0307507_10004892_pt1 | contig 22951 bp, 22 predicted proteins | sample 7_EM_MG_FD_207223 | JGI IMG/M metagenome (GOLD analysis project Ga0307507, IMG submission 207223) | Populus trichocarpa ectomycorrhiza microbial communities from riparian zone in the Pacific Northwest, United States - 7_EM | ecosystem: Host-associated > Plants > Roots > Unclassified | place...
CCAATTTTAACCTAAAACCCCCCCCCCCCCCCCCCCCCTTTTTTTTGATTCTATGAAACCAGAGCGAAGCTTGACTTAGGATGGATCACCGCATTGCAATCCCACATGGGCAGACCGACCTCCAAGTAGCAAGTAGGTAGGTAGTCTGACAGCTCAAACTGGACACGGGTGCCAGAATGGTTGTTGGGATACTTTCGAGATAGAGTGCGCGAGTATGGCTGAGTAGAATGTTAGCCGCCAAGGAAGGCCCAGATATGTCCCTTATGCCCCCAAACGCGCTTGTTGCACCTACCGCTCGGATTGTATCTTGTTTCTGGAGAGAGGGTTTGTTCTGGTATTTGTTTTCTGTGGTACCTTTCCAATGCCTTGTTGATCAACCACTGCAGGTGGCCAAAGCCTGCAGCGGGTAGGCTGGGGGGCTTACAAGTGCATTTTCCAGAGGCCCCTTCCCTACCCCCACCTTTCGATCAGTAGTTTAATTGACTTCTCTATCAACGGTGGTACGGAAATGAAAAGGCTGGGTAAGGGTTTCGGTGGTATCGGGAGAGTGTCATCGACACTGGTCGGATGTGCATGTGTCCTATAAACTATTCTTTCCTTACATCTCCCGAATCAGTGATAATGTCTCAATCCTCTGCCCCTTTTCGGGGCTTCATCTGAACTCTTCACAGGAATAACCCTACCTATGTCAGCCAAGGATAAGAGCCGTTGTGACGGTAGGAGATTCTTGCTGTGTTTGCGAGAATGTGAGGTCTATGGGCGATGGGCTGGGAGGCCTAGTAGCTAGTATATTGTGTGATCGAGGAAATACAGAACTAAAAAAATTGAGCCGCTATTCTATCGTGCCTGCTGTTAGTAGTAGAGGCATTTCTTTCTCTTCTATAATTAAGCCCTTATGGAAGTAGGAAGGAAGAATCGACGAGCAGGGTTTAAATTGAGGGGCATAGTCGGGTCTAGCTAGGAAAGAAAAAGAATATGCTCTGTACTTTTATGAAGTTCTCGCTGAAGCTTTTACCTCTTTTCCTTATAACGTGCATCGCCCGCTCCTTCCCCTTTTCCCTTTCCGCCAGCAGATGTTTATAGAGTGCACTATCTTTTGCTAAGACAGCGGCGTTAGTTATACGTGGAGCCTTGGTTTCAGTAGCGTTCGTAGCATTCGAGGGAGTTGATAACTTATATTCTTTTTTTTACTTGAGCCTTCCACAAACCCTAGAAGTTATCGGCTGTGGAACTACTGAGTAAAATAAGCCCCTAAAGCATATTAGGAAACTCAAACAGGAGTACTGTGCTCCACCGAGTGACTATTTATGTTTGCGACTGTATTCAGCGTCTAGCGTTGTCCCCACATATTTGACACATTGACTGGATACCAAGGCTCTGCCGAATGCACGTGCTGCAAGAGTACTACATTACGGGAGTGGAAGCAACTGAACTCCGCCCGAGGATTTTTCCCCAAGTAAAAAAGTGAAGGCCAAAGCCAAAACTAACTCTCTCCTAGTGTGATCTCCATCACCCCAGCAACCCAATCGCATTCAACCGTTTTCCTGTGAAATCGGGTTAATTCTCAACAGATAAAACTCCGCAATAGATCACAGACTGAGGGGAATGAAACACATTGCACATGTAGAAGGAAGTATCACAAGAATAGAGGGAGGATTTCTTGTCACACACACCCACTTACTCCTTCGGGAAGAGGCTTGGTGATTAGAAATGAGGACCCTGATGTGTCCTGCGACTCGGGCTCCTGCAACAGGAGCAAGGAAGGGGAAAGTCCGGAGGATCGTCTTGCCTTTTTGGTTGGCGAGAACCAAGCTTAGAGGATTTGCCTCCCTCAGCCTTACGCTGTCCTGGGATCAAGGGATGAACGAAAAAGAACCTTCAGTAAATTCCTTAGCATAGTAGGGGGTGGGAGGCGCTCGAGTGTAGTCAATAAAATGACGCTATGTAAGACAGGTTAGAGGGGTGAGTTAGTTTTACGTCCAGGACTTTATGAGGGCTATGTGTCTAGTGCTACAATGCATTTGTTTGCATAATTTAGGTGGGCGCGAAATTCCGTTTTACAAACCCTAAAGGGCAATTCTGCCAAAGGGTAATGATCTTTCCTGTTTCTAGTTACTAGGGCGGTATTTTCCGAGATTTGTTGATTGGAAGATGGTGTTGCGATCTCCCTCCTAATCCCCCAAAGCCCAATCGGGAACCCCGCCCAAACGCTGCCACAAAACGTTAACGCCTCACGGGTATCATATACATTGCTTAGAAGGGAAGGTAGTAATAATAATAGGCCCCGAGGAATTTAGGTTCTTATGGGAGCATTGACCTCACTGCGCACCTATCTTGGCACCCTTTCCCGTCAAGTCCTCCCCTCCCTCTCTACATTGTTTCGGTTCCGAGACAAAACATGGTATTGGGCCCACCAACTGATCCTAACCTCTAGCGCTTGGCGGCTAAGCCTTGAAAGGGGAAGCTTTGGTCATATCGTTACCACCGCGAAGCCTCTTATTCATACGGACGTAGCGGAAGGGGGAGAGCCCCATTACCAGAGTCGGGAGTTTTTGGTGGACACCATTTCTATTCATACACGCCCGCACCTAGCCAACCAACCAACAATCAACCCACAGCCACCCGAACGAGAGCCCATTTAGTGTGGCTTGCGTCTGCACGATATCGCGGGTATTTACGGGTATTTTTTACACGCATGCATGAGACTGCCAAAGACGCATTTCACGGAACCTTTTTTTTCCACACAGCATCTAGATCGCGGGTGGTTTTATAAGGTGGCCTAATTATATCATAGCGAAGTGGAGGGGGGGTTGGATGCATCCTCCCTCAGAGAGGTTTTAGCATACGAGTGATATATTGTGATGATAAAAGAGTCTGCTTTTCAAATTAGAAAGCCTGTCCCAATGATATACCCCCCGGTGCCAACACAACACCCCCTCTCTCGTTGGATAGAATTGGTGATAGTAAAAAATTCTGTCACCGGTTTCCTCCCTCTCATCAAATGACCTGGGAGGTGCTCCCTCTGGTGATTCTGTGAGGTAAGAAATAACTACAATGTGTTCGAAAGAGACCGGCGCCGTGGGCCATTCAACGTGAGAAAGGGCTCAGGGTACATTTTCATTTTGACGAGTACTGTGGGCTAGACCTGGAACGCAGAAAACAAACCATAACAAGGGTTAAAATGGGCGGGAACGAAGATTGGAAACCCCCCCGCCCCAGAAAAGTGTACCCATGAATAGTTCAACCTTATGAAAGCCCACACCCCGTGCTGAAATCAATGGCTGATATGGAGAGGGGAAGTACTAGTGTTGCCACACCGATCTCCATCCGAGTTTTTTTTTCTTTTTCAAAGTAACACTGGTGTGGGCACCCGAGACACAGAATGCAACAAGCTGGTGTATCAGGATGCAATCAGACTCAAAAGAGATATCTCCATCTCTATAGAATGTCTCTAGATCAAGCAAGGTTGAGTTCGTGCTAGGGGTTGTACTTTATATGGTTCCAGGGACGGTGGCCCACCGGAGGATTCAGTAATGATTCTTAGGTCAGCAGATAATTAATTGATTGGGGACTCCACTACATGCAGGTCCTAGGGCAGTATGCGCTAGTTGTCAGCGATATACGAGGCAAGTGAGGCAAGTTTACTGTGAGGACCGCCATAGCTCCCTACTAGAAGCGAAACCTCGGAGACTTGGAGGCTGTTTGGCTTGCTCTTATTTGCAAGACACGTCCTCAAATAACGAACGGCTCCAATGATGGCGAGCCAAAAAGCCCCTTGGTCTTGTTAAAAATTTAGGATGAAGAGGGATTACGGGGGTATACAACAAAGTATAACTTAGAGCCCAGGATTTAGGAGAAGATACCTGGGGAGAGGCTCAATGATTTGAATGCAGAAGACAGGTTTAGTAATACGAACAAGCTTCTGTCAAGGCTAGTAGAGTAGAAGATAAAATTGGGCTAGGAGAAATAAAGTACCAAAGCAACAAGAAAATAATAGCGAGAATAACAAAACTCATAATGAAGGTTATAGGGCTGATGAAATATTCTTCCCAAAAAACAGCAGGAGTAGCTACCAATTCGGCTAGATACAGAGGCTGAATTGTCGATTGGCCTTTCGGATATCCCAAAGACCCGATGTTCATCTCCCATCACTCGGCTGTTTCGAGCTTAAATCACGTTATTGTTTATCCCCGTCTATGGCTCCAAGTTCACCTGGATATATTCAAGGAGTATCATATCATGGAGAGATGGCGAACATACATGCCTAAAAAGTGCGTCACTTTCCCATCGCGAACAGGATCACAGAAAATCACCATAGCCCCTGAGTTAAGTAACAATGTGTTCGGCGTTACTTGAAATGTATATCTCTTTGCTTCTAGAATTCTACTGCATCCTCTTTTGACTCCCCTTTAGCAATATTCCTACTCTAGAAACCCAAAAATTCCAATAGCCGAAACAACCATAAAGGCTAAGTGGTAATTGCTGTCCTCTTTCAAGAACTCTCTTCAAAAGCACCTTTCTCTTGCGCTGAGAACATTTGTGAGGTACTCCCACATAACCCCAGCCGGGGCCCTCCTCTCCCATAGCCGAAACATCATCTTTCATCCCAAGTCTCGCCCAACTTCCCGTTTAACCCTCATATAGTGGGCCGAGCATCCAAATCGCGATCGGACCAGGAGAGAAATGAAGAACAACAAGACATAGGACCGCACAGAGCATTCTAAAAGGTGTCTTTGTACCTAGTAGAGGGCAGTCTACAGGTGCACCCTCCCAAAAAAGATCTGGGAAGATCCCGTCATGAATTAGCACTCGTTAATTATTAAACTGTATGCGCACAATTGTAACCCAGGAAAATAGAGAACATCGTGATTCCCGACTTTACAAGCTGGGAATAGTACCCCGGGTGGGGTTGTCAAGGTCGATAATAGTGTAACGCACCCGTGATAAGCTTACTAACTTAATGTACGGTTTAAGCCCGTTTTGGCCCTACCTCCATAGAAGTAGAGAGAAAGTCCAGAGGCAAAAGATTAGATATCATCAGCCGAGCTTTAGGGTGCTCGGCAGAGCTCCTGGAGTGCCCAACGGACACAGGATGCTTTGGGAACACCTAATATTTTGAGAAGAGCCTCCGAGGTCGAGTGACCAATGGTGATAGGGTTCGGAGGCCTAGTTATCTCCGACCAATCCAGGAGAATACTAAACAAGGGAAAGGGCGGGGTGGTGAGGTGGGAGGAGGAACGAACCCTTGGTGCAAAGTTAGGTCTTGGCTCCTCCTCCGCCCTCACCCTTAGGTCCTCACCCTCCCTTGGGACATGTCCTAAGCCTGAAGAAGGAAGTATTATAGTGTGAAGAAAAGACTAAACCCCCTGACTGTAACAAGCTTTATTTAGCCCTCGGCGGTGGTTTTACGGCGATCGCTTATAGTATGATATCACTCATGGTAACTTTGTTCCGCATAATGCCCCAGAACCACCCCGGGACCACTAGCTTCTCCATCCTCCTCAATCGAGGCAAAAAAAAGTAATCTAACGGGTGCTATCGGGAATATAAAGAATACGAGACTTATTTAACAAGGAGCGTCACTTATCATTGAACACGCGCTGTGTTGCGTAGAGAATCTTTTCTCACTTTGCTAGCTATACTCCGTCTTCATCAGCATTGAGGTATTAGCTATACCCTAATAAATGGGGAGGGGCCGAAGGCCGTGCAGCAATCCAAAGAACAGGTAGTGAACATGATAGACAAACATAACCTCATGGAAGAAAACAAACATCATATCAATAACAGATTGCTCCCTTCCCTCCAGAGAAATCAGACAACGAGAATATCAAGACAGCAAGGGGAAATATGCATTCGGCCATGCATAGGGAAGGACTCGAAGGACCCACGCACCGCTCGGGGAGACGGCCAAATAGAGCCATATTCTCCTACACTTATACCGGTAGTCTGGTCTGTTTGAGTCGTAATGATGATCATGCCTCATAACTCCCTTTAGCCATCCCCGCTCCCATCGTGCTAGAACTTTTCGATGCTGTTCCTAGATCTAGTGAAGCCTACTTTAACTCCCTCGCCCTCGGTCAAAAGCTCGAGTAAAACAAAAACTCAGCGAGGGCAACCAAGGTCGAGGATTCCCCGGACACTTATACCTTTTCGAAATATTAGCAACCGCCGGTAAAATGACTCATATCTCTCTCCACACTACATCCTTCTTTAAGGCCACTACATGTCAATAGAGAGGGTGGGGTGGTATGAGTGAGGACAAGGACCCACCTGCGTCCTGCTCCATCCCCACCCCCGCCTCCGCCCCTCCGAGGGCATTTGTTTTTTTTAATTCCCAGGAGGTAACTATCGTCCACGAGGAGGGCCGAACCCAGAAGCTAGAGAATATTAGGATTGCCGCGGCCGTGACGCCATACCGCTAGCCAACGGCCCCGGTGACACATTATGCCGTTTCAATTTTTATATTCGCAAGTTGGAAGAGAATGGAGTGGAAAAAGTTGACCAAAATATCGTAAAGAATGATGAGGATGCACAGCTTAGGAGCGCCGCCCCGCGGGAGTATTCAGAATACGTTACAGCGAGGCCTTCCCAGAGGAGACAACCCGGCCAGAGGACCGGAGGGGGGGGAGATAATAAACAAGAAAAGATAAATCGGACACTGATCGCCAACGATAGCTAATGGCGAAATCCCTTCGTGCGTGCAAAGGAATAATTACAGCGGGATATCAAGGGTGGGAGAAGGTAGACCCGGCCGTGAGTAAAATTGGATTTGGGGAGGGTCGCGGTTAACAAATGTATGGCTAAAGCTCGCTAGGCATCCGCACGCCGACAAGTGCACAATAGGAGGGTACCACTGGCGATATATACGGCTTGCTATGACCCCGTTCAGAGCGTTGTACTCGGCGCCCCCCAAGTCCAGCTCACGATCTTTTTAAATAATTAATCCCTGAGAAAGGGCAGCTAACGGAGTTGTCGAGTGATAATCAATGAGTCTGATATCCTCTTGGGAAAGGGCCTGGATAAAGTGCTCCCCTTTTCGTTAGTCTTTGCTTCCCGGCTAGTAAATTGTAGAGGCGATACCCCAGGCTGCGAGAAGGGATTCTTGAGTATATTGGAAGACAGCTTGTTCACTATCGTAACCTCTCTTTCATCCAGACTATCCTCACCATCGCCATCTTCACCCGAGCGCTCAGCCTCCTCGAATTCAGACTTGCCCGGCCCAGGCTTCCCGACTACCCCTTCTTTCTTCTTCCTTCCGGCTCTGAAGATCATCCTTCCGCTATCATTAACTTCTTCCTCGCCCTCATCAGTCTCATCCGACCTGCCATTATCTTCCAAGCTCGGCCACTCTTGTCAGCGCTATCAAGATTAACATCGTTCCGCTCTAACAGTATCTTTACAACCCTCTCACGCTCTTCCTCAGTGCTGTCTGCCCAGCCAACCGGCCCGGCAGCCCAAGAAAGTGGCATTTGGCCATCCTCGCTGAATAAAGTGTAGGACATCAAAGAGCGATGTGTGGTAAATGGGGGCCACATTGACAAGTCGTTTTGAAATCTGTCGGTACATATAGCAGATTGGAAATTGGCTCTCGCCTCAACCACCCTTCCGGGCTTTTTAGATAGAGCGAGCGATGGAAGTGCTTGGTTTCAGGCTTATTAGGTGGGAATATGATTAGGTGTGGTCAATTTGAGAGAGCCTAGATGAATAGATTAAGCAGAGAAGTAAGTATAGATAAATACACAAGAATGGCTATTCCGCACAAGCCCGTAATACCAAGCAACTAATCGTTTAACTCAATAGTTTCGAATGAGATAAGATAGAAAGTTCGCACCCCGCATCCCCAAATTCCCACTACCCATCCTGCGAAGGCGCGGAGGGCGGCAATTCTTTGGGCTGGTCAAAAACTGAGGCCCTCAACGCCAGTATCTCCTTCCTCAGCTCCCAGAGATCATGAAGATTAAAATCTTGTTGAGCCATCAAATACCGCACAATAGCATCATACCTCTCAGGCTCCAGCGGCCCCGGAGGTGAAATTCCTCCCCCTTCGATAGCCGGCGAAGCGAGTTTCAGCAGGAGCCACGTCACTGAATCCTCGCCGTAGAGGAACGAGAGATGCAGTGGCGTGTACCCAAAGGAGTCCCGGAGACTCGGGTCGCATCTGGGGTCGATGAGGAGAAGCTTTGCTGTTTCGAGGTGGCCGAGCATGGCTGCGTGATGGAGTGCTGTTCTGCCGTTGATGTCCGTTTGATTGAAGTCGATCCTGGGGTCACAGGTGAGGAGGTCCGTAGCCCGGCAGTTCCCGGCTTTTGCCGCGATATGCAGAGGGGTTTCGTGGAGTGAGCCTGCTTCCGGGGCGATGTTGAGCCTAGCGTCTGATAAGAGGTGGCTGATGATGCCACACTGCTCTCGGTGAACGGCCACATGTAGAGGGGTCCAGCCTTGGGAGTTTTTAACATTGAGCTGCGTTCTAAGGTCCGCAAGAAGGCTCACCACGACTGCTGTCTGGCCAGCCCAAATAGCCAGGTGTAGCGGTGTGTTGCCAGCGTCGTTCACTGGGTTGGTGTCGATTCTAGGATCGTCCATCAAAAGATTTGCTATTTCTCCATGTCCCTCCTCAGCCGCCATATGGGGTGGTGTCACGCCGCTTCGGTCCCCTTCGAGAGGGCCCGCTAAACCTAGGGGCTCCGCCGTAGTGGGCGTGCCCCACAACCTTCCCTTAGAATTGACGTCGATTTCTCGATGTTCTAAAAGGTGTCGTACAGCTGATACGCGCCCGGTCCATGCCGCTAGGCGGAGTGGTGAAAGGCCGCCAACGTTCAACCGATTGACGTTGACTCTCGGGTCACTGAGTAAAAGTTTCACTGACTGTTCGGACCCAACCTTTGTTGCTATATGTAGCGGGGTGTCCCCATCCATGTCCCCCGCATTAACATCGATTTTATGGGCAAGCAGCAACTGCACGATAGCAGGCTTTTTGCCAGCGGCCGCTTTATGCAATAGCCCCCAAGACGTCCCGTCCTTCCAGTTGACGTCAACTCGGTCATCCTCCAACAGGATTTTCACAATTTCCGCATGGCCGTGGCGCACTGCCAGATATAACGGTGTGTCGCCGCGGGCGTTCGCTTTATTCATGTCGAGCCTCTTATCACTCAGTAAAATTCGCAGTACCTTTCCGTGACCGCGTTTAGCTACTATATGGAATGGTGTTGTACAAGGCCTGCCCCCCATGATTACTTCGACCCTGCTATCACGCAGAAAAAGCCGGACCATCCCTTCAAGTCCCATTCTGGCCGCCATATGTATCGCCCGTTGATTCCGAGCCCAGAGGGTAACGTCGACCCTGCGGTTGTCCAAGAGCGCCCTAACAATCTCCTCGTTCCCCGACTGGACCGCTCGGAGCAGCGGAGTCCAATTGCCGATACCTCTTACATTGACATCGACCCTATCATCATCCAACAATGCTTCAACCACCCCCAAGTGCCTCTCTAAGATCGCGGCCATCAACGGCGTCCGGTTCGAGGTTGATCCTCCGGGCACAAAACGGCCCCGGCGATTGACTTCGAATCTGCCATCCGCAAGCATAACACGCACCACCTCCTCCTTCCCACACGCAGCCGCTCTCAAGAATGGGGTTGCTCCCCAACTGTCTAGTGCGTTAAAGTCGACATCATCCCGAACTAAGAAGAGTCGCACCACATCTGTACGCCCAGCTGCAGCCGCAATAGCCAGTGGCGTCATCATCGTCTGGATGCCTTTGGCATCTGCTCTCACACCATACTCCTCCAATAGCCTGCTGACAACCCTCACACTCTGGTCCGCTACCGCGTCATGGAGTATTTCGCCATTGGCGGCGAATTCGAGAACTTTTCTACCCAGGAGCCACTTAATCACAGTATCGTTCCCATGATTTATGGCGGAGAAGAGTGCCCGTTTGCCATACTCGCTAGAGCGGGAACGACACACGTTGTCCAGAAGGGCGTACGCTAAAGGGCCTGCAAGATGACGGCACGTCCTCAGAAGGGAGTTAATATCCGGCGGAGATTGATATGTCGAGATGTGAAGGATTAACTCATTCGGTAGATCATGTACTCCAGCCATAATGAGAATAAGATAGTGGATCAGATGCGGACACGAGCGGGGTATTGTATGTATGTAGTACGGTGCTCGAGCGCTGCAACCCAGCTGTACAGGCAAACGGGTGCAAGAATCAAGCTCGCTCCTGCAGTGTTCTCAGGACCTAGGTTACCACAGCATACTTATGGGAGATGTTCACAAGAAGACGCCTTCCAATCAACCCAGGCAGCAGTTCAACCCTAGCTGTTCGTTCAAGAACACGTGCGCGAAACTTGACACACAACGCCAAGACTGAATCCAGCCCACTCGAGGAGCATATCACCTCCATGGTGTACCGTACGAGGCTGGTGACAAAAATGGTGAACAGAATGGCATGTAACAACCCAAACCATCCTACTTCACACTCTCCATTCAACACATTCTAAAGCTGCAAAAAGTTCAAAAATTGATATTACAGTCTAAAATTCTTTCAAATATCTCCCCAAGCGCTCATGGATTATTAAAGAATTGTTGGCTACTTTAACATACAATATTGTAAAGTTGAAGTTGAAGACAGCGCCAAGCCTTGCCATTTCCCATATCATACCAAGCAGTCAGAAATTGCGCCAAGGCCAATGTGCCAACCTAGCTCTCTTGATAATTCCTCAGCTAGTTTAGGTATATTAGAGTTCTAAAGGGTTGGAAAGTAAAACCCAGGGAATTGTTGCACATATAGATGCAAACTTGGTCCAAATTGCTTCACTGGATGAGTGGTTGGAAGGTCATCAATATGGCTGTTCTCGGTGGAAAACCCTTGCACTGCTCATCATTTTTGGTGCCAGCCTCGTGCTCGTAGCTAAATCCTCGAAAGCTCAGAATTCGTATCGTGCAACGAGCAGAAGCCAAGCCACGTTGATGCATCCCAGTATGATACCGTATTTGCTCTATGCCGAGAGAAGATAAAAAAACCCAATACAAGCAAAACCACCAATGGAGCAGTTCACCCCAAATCGAGGAAGTGCAAACCAAACGTTAACAAGAGAGTAGCTAGGGGGTAACAATCCCGATAATCGAAGCTATTATAAAGGTAAAAATAAAATAAAAAACATGCTACAAAAGAATACCGGTATGCACTCGAGTACAGTACGGTACACGACTAGCATCCTAAGGGCACCGGTACTCCGCCATAAGTTCAGCCTCACAACCCTCTAGAAAAAGCCCCTCTCCCGGGCAAATCCTCACTACCGGTACGGTAATTCAGAATAACCTCATCAGATTCTCAACTAAACCTCGTAAATGCCCAAGCAAGGCTACCGATTAACCCACAACTTTTGCATTACAATCGCTTACTGTAAACCGGGCGAGTACTCAGCGAGGTCACATCCTGGGGTTCAAAATCGCTTTATCGTGGCCTTTACCTACACTACCCCTCGTGCGAGAGTGCCGTCTCCCCGAGCGCTCACTTAGTCTTCTACCGGTATACCGAGGATAATAGCTTCAACACAGCCTCATTGAATTCCAGTCTACGAGCACCGGTACTTCTATCGATCCCAATAGCACCCCCCATGACGTTCCTACCGCGCAAACTCACAGCATCAAACAAGTTATGCCCAATATCAATCTCATTCACTATTACAATCACTCGGACGCAAGTAGCAATACATCACCCAAAACCCAACCATAAACCCCACGCTGGACCAGGGTACCATACGACGCTACCACGTACCACCGTACCCCCGACCCAATACCCTCGAAGCCACGCACTTCCTGCAAAGCGCATCCAAACCAACCCTACCAACCTCGGAATTTCACTCGCCAACATATTATATAACGTAACCTAGGAGTAACCCGGATTACACACACTACAGCATTGCATCCATATGATATATAGAACATCTAAGGCGCAGGGCGTAAGGCAAGCTACCGGAGTCCGCCGGATCTGGAGGGTACGTTGCTAGGAATGACAAAGCGGCAAAAGCTGTCCTAGGATGGACGAGGTCTCGGTATGATGGATATCATAAATTGGGTTGGGCCGCGGGTAGTACTGTAGGGTCACAACACGCGTCCGAAGTTCCGGGGAAAACGAAGGCCAAAAAACTTTTTATCATACCAGCGCTGGTATTCCTGTAGGGCGGTAGTCCCGGGGTTGAAAACGCACTCTTCCAACGTTAAGTTCGTACTCAGTCAGTCAGTTTTGTACAGTGCACTACTCGAGCTGCACGCAAAAAAAAGCATAACACACACACGAACTTTTCAATATAGAGATTTGCATAATATAGTAGTTCAAATGCTTTTTTTTGTTTCGCCATTTGGAGTGGATGGCTCTATGGTATTGGAGGGCTTCCTGGACGACGACAGAGGTTTATGATAGAACAAATTATCCTAAAATCCGGCTGGCAATATATCCCCACCAAGAGACCTGGTGGTGAAGATTGTAAAAACGGACACTGCCTAGGACCGCCATTACTAAAATCATCAGGTAAATTCATTCAGGTGAGGGTGTCGTGAGGGTGTCATGTTTGCCGTGAGTGAAATGTACAGTAGAAGTTTGGAAATTTTACGTCCAAGGGAAAGCCATCTATTATAATAACTTGGTGGTAGTAGTCAGGAGTATCGGTACCGGCGAAGGAGCAGTGATTCCCCCACTGTTTATGCCACTCTCTCCCACCCCGCTCTAAAACTACTGTAAAACTAGAAAAACCATCTCTAGATCCCTGCCCACAGTATGGTGATCCCAATCTCATTCTTCCAGAAATCGCCCTTCCTCCTCCTCTCACACAAAGCTCAAGTAGACATGCATGCTGCATCCTCGAGAACCTAGACCACTCGCCCGTGCATACTACACTTTAGAGCACTTGGTGCACTTGGTGCACTTCCCGGTAAACTATAAACTTCCCCGCGACTTCCACCCCACCAAAAAGCTTCAGCATCACCACCATCAATGACGACGACAAGCATGTCATAATAATAATAATAAGAATAACTTAATCTCTATCGCATACTGGTATGACGCCCCGCTCCCAGATCCCCGCCATGGCCTACCATACTACCTACCTACCAGTTCGCTTCCTCCTTTCACTCCTCCTCCAGGAGCTCCTCCAAATCCATCCACCCATCCAACCAATCTAAATCCAAACCAACTCGTAATATCAAACCGCTTTTAAAAACGGACTGCTCTTGCATAATTAATATACCACCAAAATTTTGCCCTTTCGCTTGGATCTGGGTAGTATGCAATAGCAGTTCTTTTTTCAAAAACAAAAAGAAAACAAATCTCGGAATCTGCGTTTGAAGTTCCGCCATAGCGGTACAGACAAGACAAAACAAAAAACAAAATAAAACAAAGCAAAACCTCCCACCGCTGGCACTGGTCGTGCTACAAGAACTGCAGAAATCAAAAAGGAACCGACAGTAAAAGTTGTCACACAGGTGAAGAGAATGCTGTAGTGGAACAACATTGTCTCCCACCAAAAAAAAAACCCCCGGGTTATCCGGAATAACCATGTGCTACCCGTAAATATCCAAAGCTTAAAATATTGCGTACTTGTAGATAACTTGACCCAGATCATCCCCAAAAATCATCCAAGTTACACAATCTTCAGAAATCCCCCCCCCCCATCCCACCCATATACAAGTAGTAAATAGCGGGGGACTGGAACTTCCCCCTCCTTCACTACCATATCCACCTAACCAGGATCTCTTTTTTTTCTTCTTTTTTTTCTTCTTTTTTTTCTTTTTCCACTTCCCCCTTCTTTCAGTATGGCAAGTACCGTAGATGATTTTAGGTGTGCGATTCCACTCGAAATAACCACTACTGCAGTACTACTCGAGTGCCCTTCCAAAAACGGGAGGAAAGAAAGATAAAGCGGGGAGCGATAAGACCGGTGTATGTATACCAATATATCTTCACTCCAACGGCAAGTTCCTAATTGATGTCAACGTTTGAAAAAATTCCCTATTTTATTTTATTTTGTATGTGCGTGCAACCAGCCGGTCTTTCTTTCTTTCTTTATTCGTGTGGTAGATTGCAGTAGGTATTATATCACAAGTCGAGTGAGTATGCTCTCTGGTGCGGTACGGTAATTGTAGTGGGCGCTTAGATTAAGTTAAGTTAAGCCAGGTGGTGCGTTAATGGGATGCCCCAAGGCCAAGTACCGACACCGGTACCGGTGCCGTATTGCTTGTTTCGACGACGAGGGCAACGACGTGGCATGTGAATGGGAGGGGATTGGAAGGGAGGGGGGGAATGGCCGCCCGGGGCTGCTCGGGGAGAGAAAAGGTAAGCTCTAATAATACCGTAAAAAATTTAAAAGGAATAAATAAGTAAGTAAAGTCCTGTTGGACATGTCACAATAATTATAAAAATAAAATAAAATAAAATAAAAAAAGCTTATCTCCCTTTAAAACTACATATATTTTTTTCCAAACACTCAAAGATTCTTGAACAAGTAGTAGAAAGTGAGCAAGCCATATATTCAGACAAATGCTGTTTAAAGTCAGGGAAATTTGGGGGGGAGGTGGCGTGCCGAACAGGTATTTATGTATGTAGCGGTATGATATTCCGTTATAACGCCGGTACGTAGCGGATTACCACCTGATAACCAGCGCATCGTCGACAGCAGCCCACAACAGGACTAACCTGCGCATTGTTCGGGCCGGGCCCATATGATAATCACCCGTTTCAACAGCAGTAGCAACTGTGCAATAGTGCTTTGTCTAAGGATACCGTATCATAGTAGCTACCGCACCGTATTATGTACAGTATTGCGCTGTGATGTGCTAGGAACTAACTTGCAGAGCAGCCTTCAAACCCCCCTCCCCTCCCAAGCGAGGGGAGGAATTACTCGTTAGTGCGGCCTAACAATTCCACTAACGGTAGTCTATCAACAGCCCCTCAAATCAGACTAACTTACCCCGCACATCACATTGCTTGGGCTAACCCACATTGTATTATCTAGAATAACCACCACCACCTCAACAGCAACAAGAACACCATGCAGTTACCGTAGTTCCCCATCCCAACCGAGCAGTGCAAATACAGTACCATAGAAGCCAGGTGTTATGATTCCAGAAGCGATCCCAAGTTTTTATTTAGGCTAGCAAGACGCTAAAATAAAAAAATAAAAAATCGAAGTTGAAGCCACGAGAGCCGCACTTGGGATTATAGTATAATACCTAGGCAAAATACGTTGGAGAGGGCCTGTTGTTCAGCCAACCGCCCAAATTGGCCTTTAACACGGTATTCCCCACCCTTCCTTCACCCGTTTCGAGCCTCCAATCCAGTTCTCAACAATTTCATGGTACAGCACAACGCAGCACAACACGAGACAGCACCCCACTGAGCCGGAGAGGGGGAATAAGATCCAGTTCACCCGACGCTATCCACTGCATGATAGCAGTAAACAATATATTTGGGATTTGCTATCAGATGGAGTTGCCCCCCCCCCCCTGGCCTCCGCGCTACTGCATCCAGATAGCCATCTGCCGCCCCTGTTCATCTCGGCATTTACTCTCAACAATCTTCACCGCAGTTCACTCTTCCACGATTTTATGCCGTGTACCCTCAAGTAGGACTACGCCAGGTTACTCAACCTAAAAGGTTGCCGAACTTCAAGTACGAGTGATACCACATGAATACCCCCCACACACCCAAACACGGATCGTCCTACCAAATATTACAACCGCACCAACATGCCGGTGCTTTTGTAAACCTTTCATCGAGAGATAAAGGGTTCCAAAGCCACGGCAAGGATCAGCAGGGTGCTTCAGCGGATCGGGTTGTGTTCATGCTCGACTGGGACAGCTGTTCATTACGGGAATTGCCTACCCCCCTCCCTCCCCCACTTCGCCGGCCGAGCGACCCGATCGAGGAGATCGGTATGGTCCAACGGTCAAAGAACTGATTCCCAGCTAAATCAGTGATGTCGATGGTCCTCTTATCAGCAGCCTAGCCATCTCTCCCCCTTACCCAGCTCCATCCCTTGCGCTTTCAGGGTCTTCGAGAAGGGCTGCGGCCCCTGGTTGAGATGGTGAGGGAGGGGGGCTGATCGTCGACGCATCCCATCGCAGGAGCCACTCGGTCGGCGTGGGCCTTGAGAGGATGGTGATTTGACCAGAAGGTACACGATAAGCTGGGAAACCTTTTTGGGGGTTTATTGTTATTATTACTGGTCCATTTTTTCTTTTTGGAAGGGAAAGGCCGAAAGGTGTTTTGGACCGTGGTGTGGAGGAGGATGGGTGGTAGAACAAGTGCGAAGTGCTGTAACCATACCACCATAGCATGCCGCCTGCGAAAAGTGTATTCTGTGCCAGCAAGCGACCCACTGCACTGATGAGGCCTGCCCGCCTACCCTGTCAGCGATAGATATGGCAGAAATTTATTATATAAAAATTTAATCTAATAAAAGCGCGGTGGAAGAAGACTGATGATCTACCCATTTTGGCGAAACCACGTCGTCGCCCAAATGTATTCCTCTGCAAAAAATTGCGGGTCTAGACCTCGGCAGTTAGGGGAAAATGCACTGTATACCTAGGCGCTTCTTTTGTGTGATAATTGCTGAGGCGGTTTAGAAATAAAGGAAAAGAAAGGAAAAGAAAGATGCGGCAGGCACAGGCGCTCAGATCACCAAAAGTCAGCTAGCTGCCGACCGCACCACTACAGTACCACCGCATTGCCCATCCCCCACCACTACAGCTACTACCCGCACGGCCGGAGGCAAGGCCCGAACCTATTCGCGTATATGGCATGTACTAGTATGTTTGTTTGTTGGTGTTTTGTTTTCTTTGCCTTTGAGCCCATTAATGTCGCGGGGTGCCAAACGAGCACCTCACCATCCCCCCTTTTTCGCACCTCTTTTTGTTTTACTTCTCCCAGCTATATTCTCCAGAACAAACCAGTCTATTTATGTATCATATGCGTGGTTGAGTTAAGGGTGCGTCGGAAGACGCGCGGCGCAATTGAGGGGAGGGTTGTACCTACTGCTTGGTTGATAGCGTTCCCGTAGCGCCAATGACGAGCACAGCAGGTTTGATAAGGGCCTTTCTTCTTGTTGTTGCCAGAAAAAACTTGAAGTGAGCATGTGACCTGACGGCAACACCCCAGGAAAATAAACTTTGCTACGCACACGGTGATTTCATTGGAGGGGAGAGAATAACGGAGGAAGGAGAAAAGAAAAAAAAGAGGCGGAGACTTTTTGGGCATGAAGATAGGGCTGGCTGGTCTGGGTTCAGGTACCCGGCGAGGACCGCTCTGCAACCAAGGAACTTCCGGAGTCAGCTGCTAGACTGAGAGCATTGTACTGTACTCGAGTACCGTACAAGTACGAGTACCGGTGCGGTCGCATCCTAGCATGGCGCCGGTACTAAAAGCATTGCTGGCGGCTGCTCTCTGTTTGCCACCGTTCTCTCTTCCTTTCTCTCTTCCTTTCCCAATAAATCAGAAACGACACATCAACACCAAGAAGCAATCTACGCGAGATTAAGTTTAGTGACTGAAGGGAAGAAAAAAATATCGGCGGGGAAAAGGAAAGCAGAGGAAAAAAAAAAAGAAAAAAAGCGCCTCTACAAACGGCCAGACTTACATCCTTCAATTGAGTAAACACAGCAACACCACCATCAACTTTTATTCTTCTCCCGTTGATTCATCAAGAGGTTCCCCACCACCACTACCACGAAATCAAATACTGGTCTACAAGTTAGTAATTTCAACAACATAACGCAGCAAGTGCGTACGGTACTGTACCGCATTAAAAACTTGCGTTCATACCGATACGTACTTGTTAACCAAACCTCCTTTATAATACGGGATGCAAAACCCAGTAAAAGCACCCACAAGCCTTCTGCAATGGTTCTGCACCTCGTCTTTTGAGCCAGTAAAAAAATTTCCCCTACCGCGGCGGCTAGCTCCGGTTCGGGGTTCGGGCAAGCTTCGACCCCTCCAAAGATGCAGCTACTGTGAGACTCGGGCACCTTTTTCCTTCCTTCCGCCCACCTGGAGGTGGAAGGCAAAAAGGCGATAAAGTAATAGTCGGATGAGAAAGTTACATTGTCAGGAGAGGATTCTAGAATATCGTATGGTAATTTCGAGAATCACCTTAGAGTTTTTACAGTAGCTGGTTAGCCTCGGGTGTTGAGTGGGGGAAGAGAAATTTCTTCAGCTCCCCTCAAATGCTTCTCATGGTCTTCCTCGGTCTGGTACTTTCCTGTGTGGTATCATTTTTTTTCACGGTGATGTTAGAGCGGCGGAAGACGTCATGGGTGGCAGGTAAGTAAGTACCGGTAAGTAAGTGAGAGCTGTATTTGAGTAGAAACTGGTAAGAAAAAGCATTGAGGCTGCAAATTTTATTGATTCACTGGGTGTCGGTGCTTACCAAGTAGATACATACTGTATGAAAAATCTAATCTCACATATTTACCGTTCACGCATCATCCCTTCTCGGCGGGTACATGCGTCTTCACTTCTTATTTCTTATTTTTAAATAGTAAACAGCCCAGTCCCGGCCTTTGGTTCTACGGGGTTTATTCCATTTATCATAGTTTATCCCCACCCCCGCGCGAGCTCCGTAGCATCCACCATCCGTCCTGTCAAAAAAGTAGATTCCCTGCTTGCTTGCTCCCTCCCTCCTCCACATTTGGTGACCCGGATTGAAGGCCGGATAGAAGGAGAACGATATTTCAGTTCGCATCATTACCCTCATTAGCTCAATAGACTCGAAGAAACCTTCGGTTTGGGGGGTAGAAGCTGTCCACACTTCATTTTAACCGGATAATGCAAGGAGGCATCATTATCCGGAAGATCATTCACAACTGTTTGTGATAGTCCAGCAGCATCTGGGGTATGCATGGCTGCCGCAGATGCTACGAGAGCAATGCCAATTAACTATTAATTTATATAGTACCAATACTTGAACCACACCCGACCTAGTGGTGGGCTGGACTTCGTATTGTAGGGATCGATTCCAGCGACCGGTCTTGATAGCCAGTGTCGGTGCTTCGTTGCACCGGGCTTCCGCAGAAGCCAGATAGCTGCCGTCCAGTGACTATTACCCACCAGTTGTCAAAAAAAAAAAATCCACAAATATACCCCCCCGGCTCCCTGTAGGTTGGGGCAATCAAACACGACGGTTCGAGTGAGGAGAGAGATAGGCAGTGGAAGCGATTCTCTGCGTCATGCCGAGGGGAATCCCAGTCTTGGACAAGTGGCTGGCTATCGGAGCTCTATCTCACATGTGGAGGACGACTCGTCAGTGGTCACTTTCGGTAGATAAAGTTATTGACCCATCTACCGGTAACCTTCCAGTCCCTTGCCCCCGGATCTTACAGTATGTTACAGTATGATAGTAGACCTCCCTAGCCCAACGTGCTACTCTAGGCTCTGGCCACACTACTCGAGCACCCCAAGTCTTGCTTGCCCCCGCCCACGTGCTGCAACCTGACTGCAACTTCCCCCCACCGCCGCCCCCCCCTTCCCTTTCGACCATTGTGACACCCTCCACAGGGGAAAACGCTCTCCTCTGCGAACCTACCCTGTCTCTTTCCGGATATTACACTACGAGTATATTGAAACCTTACGAGTCTTATTTTATTGTGAATAATAAGGTGATTACACGAGGGATCTAGATGTACTAGTACTAGTACTGTACCCTCGGTCGGTAAGCGGTACAAATTCGATTCCGGGGTTAGACGTGCCGCTTGTACTTGGGGGTATTTGGGTGAGACTGCATCTCATCGGCTACTGAAGATAGCGTTAAGCACTACGGGATAGGCAGCGCAAGCAGAAGGTTTGTCCCCCACCATCCCACCAGAATTATAAGCAATACTTTCAGGTAAGCGAGGGCAAAGCAGGCAGGAAAGAGGGAAGAAGGGATGGCGGAAGCCCAAGAAACAATTCCCTGCCCCAACCCATCCTCCGTGGGTGAGTGGTGCTTTCGGATTCGTTACCTTTCGCAGAGTGCAGTTTACATCTGTGATACTTTTATAAAGCTTTTTTTGGTTTTTCCCCCGCCTTGGTATTATGTGACAGTCAATCTGGCCGATGTGTGCTGCAGGTTTTTGGATGGTAAACCTTACTTCCACGGATATCTGTGTTTCATAGAAACCATTGCAGTAGGGGTAGGAGGAAAATAAAAGTGGAGGAGGGGGGGAAATATCTGGTGCACAAGTCCGATCTCAAGGGCTCCTGCAAGGTGGCATGAGAGCTTGGCCCTAGAAGAAGAGAAAAAAGGAAAAAAAAAAGTGCAGACACCTTGCGGAAATGATTATGTTTTACCAAACCAAGTTTGTGGCCTTATCGCCGCTTTTTCGCCCCTCCAACACCACCACCACCACCACCATCATTATCAAGCTACGTTGACATGTCCTGCCCCGCCTCTCCAATGGTGTCGGCAAATTTTTTTTTTTTAGCTCGGTGCGCTACTGACTGGTGACAGAGTTGACATATATAAGGACTCCCCTAGTTCCCCTCCTCGTCCCTTTCTCCATCACAGAACCAGAAAACCAGAAAACCAGAGAACATCCTCAGGCCCAACGCGCTATATCAAAAAAAAAACCCCCCATCCTACTCCAATCTCCCAAAGCAATTCTCCACAGACAAACAAACCAAACCTTTTACCATCCTCATACAACCAACCAAAATGTCTGCCCCTTCATTCACCGCTCCCAAGACCCATGCCATCCGCAAGCCCACCGGCTTCCTCGCTCTTGCCCCAGTCCACTCCTCGTCCTTCCCACAGTCACCCAGTCTCTCTCCTGTCACTGGCCCTCTTAGTGCCGTGGTCGACGCTCCTCCGCTTTCCCCTCTCCAAAAGGCAATCCACAGAAGCAGCTCCACCTCTTCCGTTGGCAGTGCCACCGAGAAGCGACGATTCCTCAAGCTTGGGCCAGTCCACTGGGGTGGTGCCATCGGAGAGAATGACTACGCCATCGAAGATTAGTTCATGATCCAATAAATCCGAACACGATTCCTTCCATTATATATTTTACTTTTCTTTCAAGGACGGGCTCGGAGGGGGGGGTGCCTCACACACGCTCTCTCTTTTCTTATATATATCTTAACGACATCTCGATGTCCTTTTTTTCCTCTCTTCTGTCGGTCTCATTTTCTTCCTCTTTCTTCAAAAGATAGGGAGTTTGTCGAGGATTATCAAGTGTTTGGCGGGGATACAGGAGTTCAGCTTTTCCTTTTTCTTCTCTCTCATTTTGTTTTTCCATTGTGGAGAAATACATCTTTCTCATTCCTTGATCTGATGGTTCGGTCGGTGGGTCGGTTCTGGGCTGGTGGTTATCAACATGGCTCTCTGTTGGCGTTCTTCTTGTTATTGTGTTGTTACGGTATTTGTGACGAGGTGTTGGTCTTCTAGTTGTTGTATCATAGGGTGCGAGTGGTGCTGGTGATGGATGAGTTATGGTAGCAGTTGGCAATGACAGGTTATTTTATTTGCCAGAAGAACTTGCCTTGTCTGGGTTTTGGGGCTCTTTTGGGCAAATTAATTTTTGACACAATTGCCTTAAACAAGTGTTTTGATTTCCTCTCGGAAGCGTGTTCCTATTCGAGCCCTGAGTACTCGTACAGTGTGGTTGGGCAATTGAACAGTCTGGGTGTGACACTTCGCCTCCAGGAAAGGTGCACAGGATAAAAAGCTTGGCGCCATCTCAACCACCTACCGGTAGAAAGGGGGGAGCGTTTAACATGAGCTGGTGAGTGTTGGGGTCTCAGTGTGCTAAAAGGGGGAAGGTGATCCTGGTCCAAGTAAATCATTTGATGAACCTCTCAGAACGAAAGAGTTTCTCTTACTGTATGGTACAAGTATGTATCGTTTGTCCCAGGCAACATCCTCCAACGAACGAACCAGGCCACTCACCAGCAGAATACCGGTAGAGGATTAATCCAACTCAATGGTAGTCAATGATGCCAACTAATGTTCTAACAACCTCCTGAATGTTTTTTATTTTTATTTCTGCTTCTATTGTCAACGATGGCACGAGTGATGAATGATTAACGCTTGCCGAAATGCGATAATTGGATTGGTCTGTTATGCGTAACCTCTTTGTCAGGGTGTGTGAAAGGGAAGGAAGGAGGGATCATGGCGCTCAACTTCATTTCCCAAGGCTTCACCAATATCCAGCCCACCAACACCGAGCTAAAGTTACCGTTCTCACACTCTCTCTTTTTTTCCTCCCCTTTCCCTTTTTCCCCATCATCTTATCTTGCCTTTCTTTTTTTTTCTTTCTTCCCTCGCTTCCTACAAATTTTTTGCCTCGGGAGGATTTTGTGGGGGAGAAAAGGTCCATCTTTTTTTTTTATCCTGCTTTCGCTCGTTCAATTTACAGTAATTACTTTTTCTACTCTCTTTTGCCCTTCTGGCAAATTTATTTGCCCTTTCACTCATTCCATTCCATATCCGCCGCCAACACAACCGCTGGGAGCACGAGAAAGAAGCTTGGAAGGGTTTAAACGGCTTCTCTCGCGTGCAGCTCAAGCCGCACGCCGCACCGCTAGTGGTAATTGAGCTCAGTATCATACCATTCCTGTTCCCCTTTCCTTTCTCCGTCTTGAACCCCCCGTCGACACTCCCGCCGCTCTGGTTTCCGCCGCTTTGGTTTCCGCCGCTCTTCCGCACTCCATCATTCAGTAACCCTTCGTTCGTTGCTATGATACCCTACTGTGCCTGAAAACCTAGAACCTGGAAGCCAAAATTATTATAACCTATCTGTAATATTATACAGCTTACGGACGGCTCTTTCGTGCCTCCTAAAGTCCTCAATTATTTATTCTGCCCTCGCTATTTTTCTCTCACCTATACTGCATTTGATCTCTCCCCCCCTCTAAACTTCCACCCCCCCGTCCCACTCCCTTTTCCCTCTCCCACAAACCCTCCCCATCTTTTCCCTTCGTCCTTTC
>Ga0307507_10004893_pt1 | contig 22948 bp, 19 predicted proteins | sample 7_EM_MG_FD_207223 | JGI IMG/M metagenome (GOLD analysis project Ga0307507, IMG submission 207223) | Populus trichocarpa ectomycorrhiza microbial communities from riparian zone in the Pacific Northwest, United States - 7_EM | ecosystem: Host-associated > Plants > Roots > Unclassified | place...
TCAGAGTTCCATTGGTGGAGACCAGCATGCATTGGATCGATGTCGGTATCACTGTCAAAATTGCTTCCCTCATCTGCTTGAATAAACATTTCTGGGTCCAGGACACTATGTCCGTCCACAGAAGCATCAGAGTCCCCCCCATATGCACTAAAAGAAATGGCATCACTCCCACTATGGAAAGCCCGGTACCTACTGGATCTGAAATTAATTTCACTATCCCCATAAAGAGAATCCACATTACCAAAATCCTCACTTTCAGAATCTGAAGAAAGACGCTGCCATCTTCGAGAACTACTTGGAGTCGTGCGGGAGCTTGTATGCTGTAACAACCTAGCAGAACTATCAACATCTAAAGAGCGATCCTCATTCCCATGAACAGTGGACTGGTTTTGCCTAGCCAAATTAATCACATGAGAAAATTGTTGTGGGAAAATGTTTTCACTCGACTCAGCACTGCTGTACCTGGTTCTTCTTCCTCTGTGACGCCTCCTCCGATGAGAGTCTCGAGTGGGCCTCTCAAGATCTTCAAGCAACAAAAATCTACAGTCCCCACATATACCGATAATCTCAAAATCATCATTATCAGGTAATATAATTCTTTGGCACAGAGCACATACTGCTGGGAGGGTAGAATGGCCAACTACGAAACCACCATTAACATGGAAATGAACAGTGGATGTGGGCACATCATGTAAAGTTCCTTGTGAATACCTATCCATCTGAAACTATACCAAGGAGAAGAAAAAATATTGAAAAACATGAGAGATAAGCAGGATCGCGAGTGCAAGTTAGTGAAAAAGCAATTGATTTTACTTTTTATGTTTTCCTTCAAATCCCTCTGCTTGTATCAGCTAGTCTTTGCACCACAACATAAGAATAGGTGAATTGATTACCAAATCAACCATCCACCTTAGCCCCTCCATGCTAATGTTGATCAAAAGCAAATATAACAAATTCACCTTGAACAAGAAACTAAAACCATGCACAACCATTTTCCTCAAGAGATAATGTCGTTAAATTTAAAAAAGAAAATTATTGTCGCCTTGTTGATAAAATAGTCATGTAAAAGAAATACCCAAAGGTGGCTGAGTGCTTGCATGCAGATGACTCCAATGAAAACCATCTATTCTTCAAAACCCTGACAACAACACCACCCCTAAGCACCCTTTATCTTAGGATAATAACAGTGAAAAAAAAATAAACTTCCTCAATTGACTTCCGCTAAGTAATCTCTACAATACAACCACCACCACCAGGATAATATGAAAAGGTTTAGCGAAGTAGTTGTTCACAGACTCGTATAAATCTGTTGAACATTCATAAAAAAAAAAATCTGTTGAATTAAACTGAAACTCTATTAGAAGGAGCAAGTCCCTAGATGCAATGAGTTGAATCCTGAGAGCAGGGAGGGCATATGAATTAGAAATCTTAAAAGTAGTTACTCATTGAAAACATCGCCTCCAAACCCAGTAAGCAAAACCCAAATTCTCTCATCAGTTACAAAAGCAAGAATGCCAAGATTAAAAAAGAACAAGAAAAGAAAAGGGGTTTTGCATATGCACCACTCAAGATATTTTAGCTTGATTATTGTACCCTAAACACTATAGCTATAGCTAGGGCAAGGTGGGTTTTGATTGCATAAAGATTGAGCTTCTTGTATTTCAATCAAATGAATTACAACTACTGCTAGCTAAGGGACACAAACAGCGATTTCTTGTTTTTTTTTTCTTTTACAGTGATTCATTTCCAATTACCAGCACTGTAGTAAGTAATTCACAGGCAAACAAATAAAGGATGCGAACTGAAATTACGAGTTAATTGGAGAGAAAAAAACACTACACGACTTGGAAATGCTTAAAAAAAGAAGAAGAAAAACTGTAAGAAAATTACCACAGAAATCAAGAAAGTGGAAAGAAATCGAACTTGACAGCAGCGACCCCAACTGCAAGAGCTAAAGTAGAATAATTTCGTCTTCAAATAAGAAAGTGAAGAATCCAACAGCGCCACAGCACAGCAATTATGTATGTGGGTGGGTGGGGGCAAGTAGTGGCAAAAATGGATCTAAAAAGAAAGCTGCAAAAAGAGAAGAAGATATCCAGAAGACCCCGAACAGAAAGACAGGGACTCTTTTTTATAGAAGAAGCAAGCAAGATGGGAAATCCCGACAGGAAAGGACAAGACAACCACCGCAACAACTACAAGTAAAACTACCTATGAATGTGTTTGGATTGTCTTTAAACAGAGAATTGAAGACTAAAAATTGATGATGATAAGAGCAACCAAACTAGTCCTCACCTGACTACTGACAATTGTCTTTACGACACAACTAAGCCCTTTGCATTATCCAAGGTAGGAGTTGAACTTGTGAACTCCCAGTATCACCAGCTCTCCACTGATTATCTAGCAACGCTGACGAAGTCTTTTACTAATTATAATTTCTACTTAGTACCCAAAAATTGATTATAAATCATCGAGGCAAAGCAAGGTACTTGATTGAAAAACATAAGACTTCAAATACTTAATTGAATATTAAAATGCACTCAGGATGTATTCTCCTTATCTATAAAACTCACGTGCCACTTCCAATCATTTTTTTTTTATTCTTCGTCTCTCAAGAATTGATACGGAATTCCTGCTATAACACGTAAGATTTGGGTCACAGGTCATGCAACTCGGCTTCAAACGACGTGGTTTCAATAATTTGTTTTTAACAAAAAATAAAATAGTTGTTTTGGAAAAAAAATTAAAAAAAATTGCACTGTGCGGTTATAAATTAACCAGGCTGATTAAATTTGATTTAGACAATTGTTTTTAGTGGATGAACAGTTTAGTGCTTTAGCTATTTTTTATACGTGTCATTCTAATAGCATTCCTAGTAGATAAACTATTACTAGATATGTTATCTACACTCCACCGCGTGCTGAAAATAAAAATTGATGTCAGAAAAGTGCTAAGATAAAAAAAAAATTCAAGTATCGAATCATTAATTCAAGGAATAATTTAAATAATATAAAAATAGTAATAACAATAAATAAACTAATATAAAAAACAAAAACAAAATCATATACGAGTTTATCTGAATTATCAAACAATTCAATAATAATAAAAGAAAAACTGTAAAAAAAATAAAACTTCAAAAAAGAACATGAACTTAAAAAAATGGAGAAAAAACTAAAAATACCCAGGTGAACTAATATAATCTTACAAACTTGCAATTCATTAAATCATGGAACCGAATTCAATCAAAGAAGCTAAATTGTCAACCAATTTAATTTTAAAAAATGATATCATTGAAAAATATTAATAAAAAAAACTTGTAAAAAAAAACAACAAAAAATAAGGATAAAATTTAAGAGAAAAACAACTAAGAATGATGAAATTTAAAAAAAAATTAAAATAATACCAATAAAAATAAATAGCAATTAAAAGTATAAGTACCAAATTTAAAGGATTAAAAACAAATCACAGGGGATGGAATTGAAAATCAAAATTTGCTCAAAAAAAGAAAAAAAACAAGCAAAATTAGACGAATATCCTAAACATGGTCCGATCTCTAAAACTTACAACTTGTGAAATCCTAGACCTTGATTCAATCAAGAAACTTTACTCTCAACAAATTTAATTTTGAAAGATAAAATCACATAAAAATATTAATAAAAAATTCTAAAATAAAAAACAGCAACAAAAAGAATAAGGATTAAATTTGACAAAGAAAAACCCAAAGAGGATGAAATTTGAAATAAAAATAAAAATGATCCCAAAAAAATAAATTGTAACTAAAAGAATGTGAACCATATTTGAAAGATTAAAAAATCACAGGGTGTAAAATTAAAAAATATTTGTAATTTGATAGATTATTCATATATTAAAAAATGATAGAGGTGAAATAGAAAGAAATCATTGAGGACTAACCCAATAGAATCAAAACACAAAACAAAACAAGGATAAAAAGTAAGATAACATCATTCTAGAAAAAGAAAAAAAAAACAAAGCAAATTCAATGAACCTCTTAACCCAACCTAATCTCTAAAAGTCACAATCCGTGAAATCTTAATCTTGAATTCAATCAAGAAGTTTACTTCTCAACTAATTCAATAAAAATAATGAGGATAAAATTTAATAGAAAAAAAATCAAGGAGGATGAAATTTTAAAAAAATAAAAAATAATACCAAATAAAATAAATAACAATTAAAAGAATAGGGACCAAAACAAGTGAAATATATTTTTAAAGCACATTCAAAAACAAAAACTACCATATTCTCAATCAACACTAAAAATGGTTGATTTAAAACTCGACTTTGATAAAGGCAAATATAATGGGTGAGATTTGAGCCTGAAATTCTAGTAATAACACCAATTTTTAATGGACAAAAATAAAATTTAAATTGGTTAAAAATGTGAGTATAAAATCAAACAAAAAAAAATTAATGTCAAAATCAAACGCAATATGAATAGAAATTTGTTGAAAATAAAACAGATGAACAATCAAACAAGTGATATATCAACATTTTTTTTGTTTTTGTTTGAATTTGCTCTAAAAAAATGTTCAAAAAAAGTGCAATAATTTATTATTTCTGGGTTCAGCAAAGCATTGAGTTCAAATATATGTAAGTTTAGCAAGCTGATATGCCCACCATCTCTAAGCTCAGCCAAGCACTGAGTCTAGATATATATGGGTTGGTGAGTTGTCAGACCTATTATCTATAACTTCAACCAAGCGCCGAGTCTATATTCTTTTAACGCTAAAGATATTTTTTCCTGGCGAGTTAAAGATATTTTTATGATATTTTAACAATTTATCTCTAATAAAAGGGTTGGGGGTATAAAAGAAGAGGGAATATCCAGGAGGTTCAATTTTTCATTTATTTTAAAATTTTATTTCTTCTAAATTATAACTTTTTTTCTCTCTCAAATAATACTTGTTTAATTATCAAAGAATTCTCAAATACATAAAAGGAACCTTCTATAATTTTACAAGTATCAAGCATGATTTATTAGCCACCTCACCTACCACCTCGCTAATAATAGGTGAATTAAATTGTCGGAACTATAAAATTAATTAAATATCTCAAATATAAGGGGTTTGGAGGATATCTTAAAAAAGAAAGAAACCAAACATTAAACTAGCTTTCACATAGTGAGTGTATCCTAAGAAGATGGAAAATAGTAAATGCAATTATTTTCATTAAATGTAAAAAATAATTATTTTGTTGTTTTAATTATCAAAGCTTCCCACTCCCCAATCTACCGTTAGTCCTTCCAACCAAGCAATCTACACACACATAACTACAGCATTCGTAATAATTTTGCTGCAAATAATAATAATAAAAATTTATTCTTATAATTTACTTGTAAAATCTTTCTCAATTAAAAGAGAAAATTAACCAAAATGAAAAACAAGGGGGTATTTAAATTTTGCCGCAAAAAATAATAATAAAATTTTATTCGTATAATTTACTTGTAAAATCTTATATTTTCTACCAATTCGTTATTATTATTTTTTTTAATGTGAAAAATAAGTTGAAAGTTTTTTATTCCATAAAAAGCATGGGCCTGAAAGGTCGAAGTGGTCAGGATGCGACGACAGACTCGGCCCATGGACTATCAAGCGTCGACGGCAAAAAAAAAGAATTAAAAAGAAACTATTATTTCAAGTAATAAAATAAATAAATAAAGGAAAACGATTTAAGGGAAGAGTCTCTTTTTAGCTGATTCGTTTCTTGTCTGGTTGCGGTCTGTGGAACCCCACACTCTCTGTCTCTCTCTCTCTTTCTGTTCATTACAGGGCAGAAGCTTTCAAAAAACCCTTCATTTCAATTATTATTTTTATTATTATATTTAAAAGATATTTAATTATTTATCCTGTGTGTCAGTACTCTTTGATGGCAGGAGCATCCTGTAATCACCTGCCAAATACCACTCTTTTATTTTGTAAGCAAAAGATTTCATTTTTAACAATCAGCAGCAAATAGTAACAGCAATCAAATCAATTAATGGGGTTTTTAAGCATTTTCCTTGCTTGAAAATTTTGCATATCTCTCACTAAAATGGAAAAAACTACACCCCTTTTGCTTCCTCCTAGCTGTACTTCTTCAATGCACCACCCTCTTTACCATTCTCATTGCTCACTGTCTCATCACCACCTGCGTCTCTTTCTATAAAGCTCTGTGCTGGGGAAAAAAGAAACCTGGGTTGTTGTTCTTTTCAAACTTGAGGTGGGTTTTTGTGATTATTTGAGTGTAAAGTTTGTCTTCATTGAAATGAGTAAACATAAAGTTACAAAATTGACAATGTGGGTTTGTTTATCTTTTGGTTTTGTTGGCTAGGAAAGTACAAAAATGAAGAGGGGGAGAATGCTGAGAGAGGGAGACAGAAGGAGTCCTAGGATATCTGCTTTGGATTTGTGGAAGGCTCAGCCACCAAGGAGGACCACTGTTGCTAAAAAAACTAGGCTTACTAGGAGCATTACTAGCACTAGTACCAGCACTGCTGCCGAGGTACAAGACAAGGAGTTAGACCAGCAAAAGGAGAACCAAACTGAGGGTCCAGCCTGTATGACTAGGGCTAAGAAAAAGAGGAAGCTTAAACCTCCTCAAGATGTGGCTTCTACTCCCAATTCTCAACAGGTTTTTTATTCTTTGCCTCCCTTTTATTTTTGTTATATATCCATCTATTTACTTACTCGGGGTTGTTGGAGGGGTGAGGTACCAACTATCATTTTCATCAAATTCTTTGTTTTATGGAGCTAATTATCTGCAATGATGAGTATTTTTGCTGGTTTCTTGCTCACTATAATTGAGTTGGTCATGCCCAAGTGTTCTTTTATTTGGGATCTAACTTCTAAGTTGCTGGGGCGTTTTAAAGAGGGCTCCTGTATGGGTGAAAGTTGATGACTACATAAATTCATGAGAAGAATCTGTGTTGTGCTATTGGAAGTAGCAGTTGATTGACCCCACCCAACATTTCAGCTCAAATACAGCATATGGGTTTTACTTGATCATTACTATCTTTGTTGCTTTTATTGTAATTCTCAAGGCAGTGGGGCTCCTTCAGAATTTTTTCTTCTCTTTCTACTGCATTCTTACCTTCAGCATATGAGTTATGTTGTATTCAAATTTTAAAAAGCCTGCTACTTTACCATGATATGCAAAACCTGTTTCTATAGAGTGCTAGTAACTAAACAGTACTTTGTGATTGTCATGATGTGCTTGATTGTTGCCTCTTGGTCTCTCCTCATGGCTCTAGAGGTTGTATAGATTGATAGAAAGTATTCATTGTTCCCTGAGTTTGGTTTCAGGAGCCCAAGTCAAGTGATGTATCGGATGACAGAGAAATAAGTTACGAAGATCATCCAATCAGTAGTGGTAAGCCTTTTGGTTTCGTTAAAATGTTGTTGCAAAGTGCCTGCTGCTTTAAGTTTCATTGACACTAACATCACATTCCCTTTTGGACCAGATGAACCCATTTTGCAGAATAAAGATAGCCCAAAACAGAAAGGACAAGCTGATTCTCCAGGTGGTCTTCATGTTTTTTAGTTGATTTTGTAAATTAGATCTTCAAGTTTCTCTGTTTGTGACTCTAGTTTTTCTCCTGCATCAGATCAACCATCTAGTTCGCCATGTACATCATGGGTGCCAGAAAAACGCATTCTTGAGCATATCATTGACGTATTACAGAGGTGGATTTTTTCTCAAATGTTTTTATATCATTTGAGATACTGAGGAATTCTTGTATGCATTAAGTATTTAAGATCATTATTAAATTCCCAATTATAACTTTGTTTTTTGCAACCGGGGAAATGACACAGCTGCTGAGGTTCTTACTGTGGAGTGTCAATCGCTGGTTGAAAATGGTTTTCTTTCTTGTTCTGACTTTTGTTTCTTATTTTTCTGTCTTAGGAGAGATACCCATGAAATATTTGCAGAACCAGTTGACCCAAATGAGGTTGGTATTTGGCCAGAAGTTTCTTTTCATACCATGAATTTGTCCTTTCTTGTCCATTTTATTTATGGAATTACTGCTGATAAGGTTGAGGAGTACTATGAAATCATTAAAGAGCCTATGGATTTCGGCACCATGAGGGCTAAACTACATGAGGGAATGTATAAAAGTCTTGAACAATTTGAGGTTTGCTCATTCATCAAGTATTAGCTCTCTATTTATGGTTTAAAATGTACATTTGTTTGAAGGCACATTTGTTTTACAAGGTTGATGTGTGAAACATATATCTTCTGAACAAGAAACTTCTGTTTTTTTTGTTCTTTTTTTTTTCTGATAACTAAATTTTACTGTTATGCAGCATGATGTGTTTCTAATATCTGGAAATGCAATGCACTTTAATTCCTCTTCCACCATTTATTTCAGACAGGTATGATATCGATTTCCTGTCAAAGAACTGAATCATATTCAAAGAATATTCTGCTTAGATGAATTATGAAATTTTCACTTCAATTGAATGTCGAAGGTTGGTTTTTACAGGCTCGTGCCATAGATGAATTAGCAAAGAAGGTTTTCCATGTTCTTAGAACTGATCCCGAGAATTTTGAACTGGAATTCTTGGGGACGAGAAGGAGAAATGGTAGAAGGCCCCAACATGAAGCCAAGGGTTCAAATTATAGCTCATCTCCTAAGGTTGCGACGAGTTCAAAATCGAGTAATACAGCTGTCCATGTGTCTCCAAAACCCACCCCGTGTTTAACAAGTTGTTCATCAAGTCTGAAAAGAGCAATCCAATTGAACTCTGGATGTTTGGGTATTACAACTCATTCTGATGCAACAGACGACAGAGTATTTTTTGGTAAGACATGAATTCTGTTCTGACCCTCTCAAAATCAAATTCCTCAAGGACTGATTTTAGGGAAGGGCAGACCCAACATGCACAGAATATGTTAGTGTTGACCTAGAAATTTAAGGAATTGCTTTGAAAACGAATCTAAGGAGCTCTCCATCTGTGATTTGTCGATATTTGGAATCTGTATCTTTAAAGGGTCCAGAAGGAGCTTTCCATGTGTGGTTTGTCGTACACTTGCCTTTAAATTCAAAAGATTCGCTAGGTTATGATTTTATCCCTTTGACATGAGGTCATAATCGGATCTGCTCCCCATGGAAAAAGGGTAGAATGTTCCCACTACACAACTGGTTGTTTAGATTACGCAATTCTGAAGGTTTCAAACTCAAGAATATTCATACCCCTAGACTGCGAGGTGCTTCAATGTAGATTGTACACAAATGCATGAAGCCATTTGTTCCAACAATAGGGAAACAGAGAAGCAGAATTTTTTTTATTCTCACCATGAAGTATAATTTTACAAATTTCATAACATTTTTTAATTAGCTTTTCTTCAACAGGTTCTGGAGTCAGTAAACGATCTTCTGATGAAACAGATAGGCGTTCTACATATAAACCATGGATGTCCTTCCTCAATGAGAACCATCCAATTACTTCATCAATTTATAGTAATTCAAAGCCACTGGTGCATGTAAGTGACTAACCCAAGAGAGTTTTCTGTTTTCTATCTATGCTTCCTGATACCACGGATTACTAGCTTTCAGATGGTTGATGATATGGTGTTTCTCGCTTGATGTAGGTGAATCAGCAGGATACTTCCTACAGCAAAAGCTTACTGTTGTTTGTTAAGGACTTAGGGCCAACTGCTCAAATGGTTGCTAGACGCAAGTTAAATGGATGGTTGAACACTGCTGCCAATTTTTCAACTCCAGGTTCAAACTTTTGGCTCCAGGCTCCAAACTGTCAAAATTTTGCAGCATCAGCCTCTGCTCAGTATCCACCTACTTTTGATGCTCCACCCTCTGCTGCCTGCCAAAATATAAGCCAGGGTGAAAGAATAGACATGTTTGATGCCAATAAAGGAGGCAGAGCTTATGCTGGTAACAAATTGAGCTTGCATGGAACTTCAAGTGAAGTGGCGCCAAACCATAATTGTTACAGTAACTTTGGTGCCATTAAAAGTGAAGTTTCGTTTGCTAATGAAATGGATGTTGCCAATGTCTCAAAGAATGAAAAGCCTCACCAAAGCCAAAACAGAGGCCTTCAACAAGGTTCACATTCATATGTCACTGATGCTAGAGATCTGAATCTTTTAACTGCTGATTTAAGTATAAATGATGACGATTCAGCAATGTGGAAAGTGGGGAAAAGCAAGATGGATAACAAACCACAATCATTGGATTTAGGTTTCAAGGACTCTGAGTCAAATGCTTTGGAAAGCAGGTTGAGTGATAGTTACAGTTTTTCACCATCTTCATGGCCATTAAAAACCACAGGCATGTCAAGTTTTAATCGAAATATGGGCAATACACGTAGTGGCAGCACACGTATTCTAAGTACTCAATGTCGAGGTGGTGATCAAGCCTTTTCTACTCAAGGTCCAAGTCATGGACTTGGTGGTTCATCTGAGAGAATTCCTGCCTTGAAACTAAGCGAACAACCTACACCTGTTTCTGGTCAGTTCATCTTTGATCTGCCATTTTTAAAGACACGGCTTGACCAGATAAATTCTCTGGGGCAGAATAGATTTTCACAGCATGGTTCGGGTATGCAGGGACCTTTTCCAAACAGAACAGGCGAGACTTACAATGATAGCCGACCACATTCCTCTTTGAATACTCAGCATGCTAACTTGGCTCTTCAGCTGTAACATAATGTAATTTAACATGAAGAACTCATTGGTAGGAAACATGTTTTACAACATGTACATATATTGCTAATGCATTGCATCAAAGAAAAAGCCTTTCGTTGTAAAAGCAGTCAATGATTGCAGCCTCGTAGGAATTGTTCTGTAATTAACTATGATTAAACAATTTTTTTTTAGAAAGATGCTATGCCAATCCCATCATTTATCAAGCAAGCCCTCATTTCAATCTTGGTTTGAACTTGTGTTAATCAATGACAAGGTAAAGATCTTGAGAAAATCTTCCTTATCGAAGACTCCATCAAATCTTGGGGCTCAAGAGTCTAGACCACGTATCAATTAAAAGGGTTGCTGACTTACTATTCAATGAACTATCTGGACTAGAAACTTTTACAATAAAAAAGGCTTTCTTTTTGCATAAACCAAGTATAAAGAGAAGAAATGGGATTGGTGAGACTGATTCAATGATGATAAAATAAAGGATCCCATAACTGGAAAGATGTCCTGATGGACAGTGACGGACATACAGTCGGACTTGTTTCTTCGAACATATGTGAGTTGTCTTGCATATGCAAAGGTAGAAGATGCATTTGTGAGTTGTAAGCCTCGCAGGTTGAGTTTTCAAAATATATAAAATTGAACCTTGGTCACACACGAATTCAACCACTCATTTGGCAATTTATCCCAGAAAAAAGAAGCAAGGCACCCAGTAATAGTATATTTGGAAGGGGCACAACTCCCAGTCAATGCAGACCATTGGATCACAAAAACATGAAAAATCAAAGGGTGCAAGTATCTTAAAAGGCATGCAAGTGTTGTCACATTAGCATTCCTCATGGTAATAAATTATGTCTTGTTTTTGTGGTACAAAACCAAAAAAATACAAAGTAAAAGTTCGTTAGACAAATCCAAAAACAGAGAGACGGTTATGGGCTGTGGTGATCTTCCTCTTCCGTGATCACCACCTCCACTTTGTCATCGTGGCGGTTGCCGGTGGCTGTAACGGCCAAGAACAAGTTATTATTGATAAAAAGAAATGGCATATAAGAGAAGACAAGGAATCACTAGGGCATCAACGTTCAAAGAAGAGATTTATCGCCCACCAGAACATGACCACCACCATGATAACATCAACAAAAATAGTAATAATAACGATGACACATTGTTTACAACATCTTCTTCATCCCCATCTCTGGCTGCTCAGGCTATTAGGGCATCTGCTGCTCATCGTGAATCATCCCTTTCTTCTGCATATGCTGGTGGCTCTATCTCTCAGAGATCTAAGGTCTACTTTAAGTCTTTTTTCTATTAAGAACCTTTTTACTTCTCCTGTTTCTGTTACATTTAGGATTTGTTTTCTCTGCCAAAAATGAAAATGGATCTCATCTTGTCTGCATCTTTAAATTGATCTTATTAATCCACTTTCATGTCATGACTACATAAAAAATTGGTTCTGATCACTGCTTCAGTTTTATTGATCTTTCATTTTGTGATGTATTCGATAACATTAGAAGCATAGATGATAATATATATATATATATATATATATATATATATATGTAAAAATTTATAGTTTTATAGTATTGTTTCTGGTAGGATTCAATAAATTTTATATGCTTATAGTCTCTATGCTTTTCCTCTCTTGGTTTGGCAAAAATTCATGAATTGATAATATATACTTGTTTTTAGTTAGATAATAGGGGACTCCAAATTAGATCTCATATCTCCAGAGCCTAAATCTTTGGGTCTTTTATGACTGGACTGATGCCCTTGCCCCTTGTTGGCATGATTGGTAATGGTTGCTGTAAAAAGATGACAGATTGGCTTGCATGTCATTGCATTACTAGATGTATTCCACGTCATTCTTACCCTGTAAATTTGATGAGGGTATGATGCCTGAACATTAGGTGTTCGATGCATATGAAGACAAACTGGGAACAAATGGGTCGAAGGGTTTTTGGGGTGTTCTTGCTCAGAAAGCAAAAGCAATTATCGAGGAAGATAATTTGTCTCAACAATTTGAAACATCAGCAAGATCCAGGTTCCAGATGCCAGATACCTCTGCAGGTGGTCAGGTGATTACCAACTTAACATTTGAGTCTCACTTATTTCAGTGAAGAAAATCAGGAAATAAATAAGCAATGGTGATCAAATGATTGTTGTAATATTTTTGTTTCTTTTACAGTATTCATACCGTACACCTGAGGGCTTTAGGAAAATGGATAATCCTACACTGCGAAAGGGCTTGGATAAGATTACTTCTTCCCTTAATCAAATTGGTGATACCTTTGAAAAGGCTTTCGAGGTAAGATGTTTTGCTTCCTCTGCAACTCTAGGCAAATTATCCATTGTACTTTTACTGTTTAACTTGTTATTCCTGATCCGACTTGATGAGCTCATGATTTCATATCTATCACCTGAGCAAGGCAAGGATTGCTAAATGTAGCCAGCTTGTTAACTTGTAAAGGTATACGCAACGCATCAAAAGGGTTTTTTCTTTCCCTACTTTCTACCACTTTTATCCTGAGGACAGTCCTCCAACTTGACTGCTGTTGTTTTAGTTCCATTTTCTATTGCTGAGAATTATGGCAGTGGATATAAAGCTCTATTAAATACAACAGTGAACAACTAAATTCAAAGTTGGTTATTAGAGATCAGGTTTTCTGTATGGAGGAGAATTTGAATTGATCTGGTATTTTTTTTCCTACTTCTTTTACGAAACACAGAATCGATCAGGGAGGTTACAGAAGAATTGATGAAAATAAGTGACAAAGATGCTAACAAAGTACATTTGCAAGGCTACATATTTGGAATAAAACAGTCATACATTTAAAATTCACCAAGTCTAGAAATTATATTTTCTTGCTTCGATATCTCTGGTTACTTTTCCAGGAAGGTCGCACTATTGTGGAAAACAAGACTGCAGATATCATCCAAGAAACTCGCAAACTGCAAATCAGGCGAAAAGGTTCTGAGGCACATAATCAAGGTCCTGGTGAAAATACTTCATGGATGCAACAGCCTACACAGCCACTGAACCATGAAAATCAATTGAAGGCATCTCGCGACGTAAGGTGGCAACTTTGTATTTGAGGGTCACTGGTTCATCTGGAAATGTTTTAAATTCTTTAATTTGGAAATCAAATAAGATTTAAGTTCTCAATTAAATTAATTTAAACTACTAAGCAGCATGTCACCAAATATGGAGGTCTCTAGATACAAGATAAATTATCGCGGCTGTGGGAAAAGTGTGAATTTCTTTCTTGTTTCATTTGGTGACTTAGATTTTAGCCTGTGCCTTGAACAAGATTAAAGCTTTCAGTAATAATGGCTTTGAACTGACTCACTTTGCAGCAACTTCAGAATAATTACATCAAATGTTAAAAATAGGATATGAATCTTATGGTCAGCATTGATTTGAAATTATTAGCTTCATCAAAAGACAAAGTTTGAGCCTAGTTTCAATCTCGTAGCTGGTGAAATGCATGATTAGCCTTTGCTTTTGTTCACAGGTTGCAATGGCTACTGCTGCCAAAGCAAAACTTCTTCTGCGGGAACTGAAGACAGTTAAAGCAGACCTGGCTTTTGCTAAACAAAGATGTTCACAGCTTGAAGAAGAGAATAAGATCCTTCGGGAGAGCTTTGAAAAGGGCAGCACTGCTGACGATGATGATCTGGTAATGCTTTCTTCTACTAGTTTGCACTCTCCTCTGACGAGGTTCTCTATATAAGACCAATATGTGCTGTTCGTCCTAATTTCGTAATTCATGTTTCATCTGCAATGTTGATCTTCATATCGTCAAGAATAGCTTTCTATTTCTGTAGGGTGCTTGTACGACTATGCTTCGAGACAATTGTAATAATCTAACTGAGATTTCTGATGTGGCAGATCCGCCTTCAATTGGAGACACTTTTGGCTGAGAAGGCCCGTCTAGCACATGACAATTCTGTTTATGCTCGTGAGAACCGCTTTCTGAGAGAAATTGTTGAATACCACCAACTTACAATGCAGGATGTTGTTTATTTGGACGAAGGCAGTGAAGAAGTCACAGAAGTTTATCCCTTTACGAGGATGCTTTCTGTTTCTCCACCCTCCTCCAGCTCACCTTCTGAGACCACATTACGTTCACTATTTGAGAAGGAAATCCATCCTGTCCCTGACCTACCACCAGAAACACAGGAGGTTTCAGAAAGTGATGCCCCCCCAAGTGCAGGTGCACCTGCACTCAAGGAAGTAGAAGAAGATGCAGGAAGAGATGCCCCCCCAAGTGCAGGTATGCCTGTCCATAAGGAAAAAGAAGAGGCAAAACATATCCCTGCAAACAAGCAAGCAGATGAGAAAAGCACTCCAAAGTCTCCAATACACAAGGAGGAAAAGGAAAAAACATCCTCATCGGTATCACCTGGCGTAAACAAGTAGTCCTATCCATCTCTGGCATCAATAGTTTTGTCCAAGGCTGGTTTTTTTCGTTTTTTCTTGGTTATGTGACTGGTTAAAGCCAAGGTTTTGGGGAGATTTTTTCTTTCTGGGGCATCATTCTTTATTGTTTTGTGCATGAAATTGTGTATGCAGTTGTGTATTTGTTATCAAATAAAGTCTGATTTTCCTTTCTCATATAACATACTTGCAGTTAGCAACTTGTTTGATCTAATAAATAAATTGTTGTGCATCATTTGGCCCATCATCAACTCATCTGTATAGTTTGAAATCACAAAACATCCTTGTTTTCTTCTGCAATCAAATGTCGATAAAACAACTCTTTTACACGCTATATTGGTAGCAAAATATAACTACTTTAGACAGTGTTGGAACAGCTTCATGGATTGCCTTGCATAAAGCCATTGAAATTTTTTGTTGCGTTTTGCACCAACCAAAACTTGACTTCTAATACCAGTTCATGAAGAGCTGTTTGGCACCCCATCTCCAACTAGTTTACACTCAAGACTCCTTTCATAATTCATCCCCCAAGGGGCATGCCAGCATGCACCAGTTACGGAGGGATTCAATCTTGCCAGACCAGCAGGCTGCAAGGCGGCTTATTCAGCCATGAAAGTGTAGAGGCGCATTCTCCATTAAAGGGGGTGGGGGGATTCTAAATTCACGTCCTGCATAGAGTCAGGACTCAGGACTGCTGATTGGCAGAGGACGGGTTAGAGATGGTGCAATGCCAACTTAAACCACTAACACAAAGCAGAAAGTTAAAAACTTCAACCAACCAGGTTGCTATGTTTACAAATAAGCTCAAGCACTCCAAATTGCAAAGGCACTCATTCATTCCTTGAGAATAGAAGCATGTACAGTTTTATGACAAAAAAATGAAAGAAAATTTCCATTCAAGGCAAATGAGGATGATACATATATTGTTAGTCATTTGAGGAACTGGGTCTTCAAGGCCATTTGATACACTCATCCTTTCACGACACACAGTCGAATGGACAGCCAATTCAAGTTCCACCTACGTTCTTTGGTTTGATTTTTCTTGGTTAACTAACTAATGAACAAGCCAGAGCCAAAAACAGCCACGTATACGTGTATAGGTGAGATGATGATCAGAAAAAGGCAGCTTTGGGTATGTGTGTAGAGCTCCCAAGCAGCAAAACTCCTGGTTTCTACAGTAGATGCTTTTAGAATATCTGGAATAATAAACTAGTTGAACCATCACCAAATGATCTGAGATCTGCAGGTTTGACCAAAGCCCTGCACAAGGGGCATGTCCTTTCCCTCTCAAACCTGAAAACAGACTCGGTTCAGATTAAACACGTATAAAAGTTCAGCTAAAAAACAAATGAATTAACAGCAGTTGGCTAGTCGGTTTCAGTAAAAGCAGATTATGTTCAACAGCTAACAGAACATAGATTGCTAGTAGTATTGGGTCATACAAACTAACCATTCTGATACACAATCCTCACAAAAGATGTGTTTGCATCGAAGTAGTATAGGAGCATGCATCTTTTCCTGGCATATGGCACACAGATCTCCTGCTGCATTGACCTGCATTACAGCATTGATGACTTAAAATGCATGGAAAAACTATCTCATCTACTTGTCAAGAACCACCAACAAAAACTTGAGAAAAGAAAACATATAATATACAAGTGTGGGTGTGTGTGTAACATCCCATCGCACATAATCTCAAGAAAAGAAGGATTATAAAAGATTAAAAATTCGTGCACAACAAGTTAAAGAGCAATTAAATTGATAATGCCAAAAAATAATCACAAATCCATTGTGCCAAACTGAGGAAATGATGAATCACAAAGGATAGGATGATTCATCAGAAAGCTATCATTGGATCTTAAAAATAATATTATATCATGTGCACAAAAAGAAAACCTGCAATTCCAAAATAACTTTACGAAAGCATAATAGCAAAAAATAATAATAAAATGTAGGTCATAAACGAGCTATCCTTAGGTTTTTGATGAACGAGAATATTACGTATTTCACATTTTTAGCTTAAATTAAATAATTAGTAAATGGAAGTCAACTATATACAAAAAGATTCCAATATAACCACAACAGATCAAGGAAGAGCGAGAAGAAGGGAGAGAGTGTCATTAAAATAAAGTGGGTCGTATGATGCTGACGTGGTGTTTTCATTCATGGCAAATTGAAATTACAAGACTTTTTAGGATCTTAGTTAATTTTCCTTGGGCTCGATACATCAATTCACATTCTATTGACGGTTTCGGTCTGTGCTTTTTTTTAACCTTTTGCCAAAGTACAAGCATGAGTTCTTTATTTCATCATACCATAAATGAGCATGGACTATTTATGATATCTTTGGGCCCTATGAAAACCTGAAAAGAAAGTTTAAGCAAATAACTGCAAACTTGCACGTGGACATGTGCACAATGTTCTAAACATGGCCCTAATCTAAGAGAAAAGGGAAATCAACAGTACCTGCTCTGATGTTGCATGTGCCCCATAGTGCACCTCTTTACGTGATAGCGCCTTCAAAGCAGAAAAGAAGGATTGCACCTGCAATACACCAACCAATATGAAAGCAGTCAAAGAAATGATAACACAAGCTCAATAATTGCATAACAACCTGATGTATGCAAAAACAGAGGCAAACAGATGTAGGAAACAAAAAGAATAAATCACAAAACAGTATACCTTCTCAACAAAAGAAGTGAGCTTGAAAGTTAGATACAACCCAGTCATTAGTGATGAAAAGAGGCTCCCATATTCTTTGTTTAAAAAGAAACGGTACCAGACTGGTGCAGGCAACAAGGCACGGTACAGCAGAATCAGATACTCAACCAAAGTAAGCATTTGACCCTAGAAAGAAAAACTTACCATGGTCAGAAACTAAGGGAACATAATAAATGTACAAATATAGGCCTAAAACTTGAATAGAATGATGGAGAGAGTTGATTGAGAGTTGATTGAGATCTTCATCTGATTAGCGGACAGGAGCCAACCCCAACCAGCTTCGTTTTTCAGATCCTTTTTAGAACAAATCAAAACGACAAAACCCAAATAGAACTACACATGCTTGCTACATAATATCTCACCTGCCTGCGGTAATTTCGGCCTCTACTGTTCTTGTAATAAATTAACAGAACACATTTGAATGCCATTGCTGCCTGTCGGACCAAAGTATCTGGAAAAGAACAACAATAAGAACCCTCTTAAAACAGAAAAATAATAACAAGGGGTGGCTTAAAGGTTCAAAACATCCCATCCGCTTACAAGAACATAAAAGGAACTGTACTTAATTAAGGGGAAATAACTTTCAAGGAAGTCATCAAAATAATTGATATTCCTAAAACCGAGAGAGTTCCTCTTCATGCATGTGTTTTTCTGCATATTCCATGCAAAACTTAACAATGCATGCAGTTTGACCAAGTACCATCATTAAAGATTTTTTTTTTAAACAAAGTGCATCTTCAGTCGATCAGAAGTAGAGATAATGCCAATAACTTGCAAACAGTAAACATACCATTCACCATGATGATGAAAATGGCATGCCAGAAAGGAGGAATAGACTTGGGAGGAAGCATGATTAATGGGTACAGAAGATCATCATTTTGATACCACCAGTAAACAGCAACCACATGGACCATGAATGCGAGTGAGATGCCAACCAGCACAGAGATTTTTCTCTCTCCCTGCAGAGACCAACGGTGAGCTCAAAAATCATAATCTAATCCGACTAAAAATGCTCAAATTCTCACTAAGCACAAGTCCATATAGAAAAAACTCAAATACCTTCAGAGCTGTTTGTTTTCGTAGAATATCATTAGACTTGAACATGACAACAGCAATTCCAATTGTAACAAAGAAACCTGCAATTCCTTGTATAAAGAGCAATGTCACAAAATTTTAAATTTTAAATTTTAAAATAAGAAATAAAAACTTTTAGGGAAAGAAGGCCAGAATTCAACATGCTCAAACTTCTGTAATTTTTTTTTTCCTTAAAAAAAGCCAGAAACAACAACTAGTGATGTAATTAAAGAACACCAAACTTCAATATACCAACATCACACTAAATCATACCTCTGCAGATAAGAGGTCTGATTTCAAGAAGGCATAGAAGTCAGGGACAGGAAAAAAAAAAAAAAGAGATGGAAGAAGAAAAGAAAGCAGAAGATCTATCAATATTCTTTGTTTTTAATCTATTGTGCATGGAAAAGATGTTTTCCTTTTTTCTACCATTACAAATCATGAAAAAATATCTTGCAAATTTAAACTTATTATTGAACCCAGCCCCAGCAATGAACGGATAACATTCTCAAGTGTCTTTTATAGTGTCTAGTAGTTAGGAATTAAGCTTATATACCCTCAATTAAAAAACGTTTATGTCTCAAGAACACTCTGTCTATAAACCATAGTTTAAGTGTTTAAATCCCTTTCTCTAATTTTAAATCCCTGGATTTTGAGTCCTGTCCTCTTTCCTTTCAATTTTCTGCTCCTCTTGTCTGACTTTCTATAACTCTTCATTTGGTTACTGCCTAATCTAATGATCTTAAAACAACTAAGCACTGGCTTAGCTATGAGTACAAGCACTGGTTAGAGAAAAAATGGGCAGTGACAATTGAGATGAAAGGAATAGAATGAGGTTAAAAAATAAGACCAATATTAAAATACATGCATTTACACACAGGATGAGGGTGGGGGTGGGGGTGCATGTGCAACTGTTGTTAAGGATATCAGGGGTGACAGGAATTGAAAAGATTGTTATTTTATACATGGACATTGGATTACCGTGAAGTGTAACAAACTAGAAAGCTAGCACCATAGACATTTCTTCTCTAGTTAAAAGATTCAGTCTCAATACATGAGAAGCATGAAACAAGAGACATCAAAGAGTTCAGTTGAAGAGGATTGAGATGTAATTAGATTAAAACAAAATGTGGTTTGCGACATCGATTGCAGCTTTTTGCTTCCTAGGAACTATCCCTGTCCTTCTGTTCTGTGCTTTGAAAAGATGGTTGACAAGCCACTTCAAGGAGGCGACTGGAGCGCTTTCATCAAATGATGCATGTGGGCTGAGCCATTCCCATCCCGACACGGTGGCCCAATTCAGCCTGGCCTGGTCAGGAAGGGATTCAAATAGAGACAGACTACTGTTATCTGGGAATATCTTTCTGTGTTAGCTAGCGGGGGTGGGCTTTCCTATGGTAGTCCCACAGCGGCCACTGACTGACCGTCCGTCTGTCTCATCTTGATTTGGCTATACTTGTATGTAGCCAGCCATGTTAGCTTCACACAAGAGCCTTTAGAAAAAAGCTTAAAAGGCACTCATCAGTCGGCCCCTTTCCTATTCAGCCTTGCCACCTCTCCAGTTAAGAGAATAGGCTTTCTCAAAATAATGTTAATGAAAACCAGACAGTACCAACCCAAGAAGAATCCACCAAATCATAGAAATAGAATTCAATCCAGCTCCATTGAATGGAAAATTAAAAGCTCATGTTAAGAAGGTTGATTTTTAAGATATCTTTCTTCCTGTCCGCCATATTTCAGCATTTGATTCTCTTCCTTTCACTCCTAGTCCTTATATCAGCTGTTCTTCCCTTCCCCAATCCTCTTTCCTTCTGATCTCTTCTCTCCTCTCACAATGAACTCCTATGATTCTCCATTTGGTTAACACCAGATAATGGATAGGATCAACTAACTAATCCAATCATCACCGCAAAACAGCAAAACAGCAAATGGCCTATTCCGCATACAAAGTACCAGGGCCAATAGGAAAAAGAAATTTGAGATGAAAAGAAAAAAATATACAAAATTTGGTAAGCCAAACGAATCCAATTGACCATACAGCAAGATTCATAAATATGCAAGTTTACATTTCAAAATCTGGTTAGAGTGTGTGAGAAACTGTTTTGTGTAGAGCAGTGATGACAAGGATGAAAAAAGAGGTTATTTTCTATATGGATAACAGATTAATCTGAGGAGTAAGTTACCAATTGGTTAGCACATCAGAAATTCTCTCCTGTAGTTAAAAGACTCATTATTAATTATATAAGAAGCATGTGAGAACGAGACAACAAGGAATTCAGTGCAAATGGGTTGAGTCATGAATCAAATTGATGAAATGAAAAGTGTAGCTACTAACACCCATCAAGTAATGGTAAGCAAAGCAAAATAAAAAAACCATCGGTGCTTTTTTTTTTGGCTTCATGAGAACTTGCTCAAACCATGCTAATTGACCAGGAAACAATTTGCAAGCTACTCATCCACCAAAATAATCATTAACTCATCTGCATCCCATCTCTAATGAAAGTCTGTAGGTTCAAAAAAACTAATATCCATTCGCTCCCAGCTTTTGCCAAAAACTTAGTTGGTGGGAATTACCATTCCAAAATATGATTCCCCCACATGGTTCACGTTCAGTTTTCTTTTTCACATTACTTAATTCTAATGTAGAAATCTAAAAGGCACAAACCACTGGATTTAAGATAGTAAAACAATAAACAAATAATACCTTGCAAATGCTGGCGAATGAAGACAACCAATAGAAGCAAGGAAAAAGGAAGCACTTGCTCAATCCACCTAGCAACTTGCTGAATATCATATCTCTGGTAAGTTGAATCCCTTCCATTACCCCCAGCCTCATCTGCAGCCTCCCCATCCCCACTCACACTTGAACTCTGCTGACCACCAGCGCCATCAGCTGCATCTCCTCCTCCACGATCACTCCTCAAATCACCCTGAAGAGCATCCGCACCCATCATTTGCTGCTGTCCCAACACCTCATTTTGTGCCCCACCTACTTGCCCAACAACCAATCCACCAGAACCGTCCCTCTCATGCTCTCCCGCCCCAATTATCCTAATGGAAACCTCTCCATTATTAGGCACCACTGAAGCCGACGAATCATCAAGTCTACTAGAACCATGTCCCCCTCCACCAAGACCACCAGGAATCAAAGACTCATTTTCTTGATGATTCGAACGAGTCGTTCTTAAAAGACCAGAATACTCTAACAAAGAAGAAATGGGCGCTTGAATAATACTAGAAGCCGATAGCATGCCATACCACCTCGAAGAAGAAGTCAAGCTGCTGCTACTATTACTATTTCCACCTCCACCTCTGTGCGGATCAGAGATACTCCCTGAACCTTCCATCACCGTATGAACAGCAGATGATGCCCTAACCCTAACCATCACATATATTTCATATTATTATCACCCTATCAAATCATCAATCAAATAAAGAAAAAAAAACAATTAAAAAACAAAAACTGATCGAAAAAGCGTGAAGATTAAAGACAAAAAAAGGATAAAGGGAGGAATAATAGTACCTGCGAAAGCGAAACTCCGTCGAGGAAGAGAGAAAGGGGGTTAGAAATATGGAATGGATGAAATTTGAGGTGGCATTCGACAAACCCTAAGAAAGCGTCGGAATTTGACTACTGAGTTATCGCCATTGAAGGAGGGAAGGAAGAATCGATCGAAGCTTTCTTCCTCTTCTTGATTATGTTCCGATCAAGAAATTCTGACAATTGGAGCAAAAAAATTAAAAAGGTGGGTATTTTATTTCTGTGTTTCTTGTTTCTCTCTCTACATCTATATCTAGTGATGATGCATATACAGACAGGAGTGGGAGAGATAATGGAGAGGGGCAAATGCGACAAAGACATGTTTTTTTTTTTTTTGGAATTGCGATGGCCAAATTTAAAAAACAAAATGTTTAAAATTAATATTTTAATTTTTTAAAAATTATTTTTATACATTAATATTAAAAATAATTTTTAAAAAATAACAAATATATTTTAAAAAAACTTTTTTATTATGAATATTTTAGATAATGGTATTATTATTAATGAATATTTTTAAGTTG
>Ga0307507_10004894_pt1 | contig 22947 bp, 4 predicted proteins | sample 7_EM_MG_FD_207223 | JGI IMG/M metagenome (GOLD analysis project Ga0307507, IMG submission 207223) | Populus trichocarpa ectomycorrhiza microbial communities from riparian zone in the Pacific Northwest, United States - 7_EM | ecosystem: Host-associated > Plants > Roots > Unclassified | place...
ATTTAAATTATTAAAATTTATTATTAAGTGGTTGTTAAGATATTAAAGTGTGATTTTTCCATTTTTTGGTATGTTTTTGAAGTGATTAGCTCACCCGTTTGACCAGCTCACCCGTGAAATACGTTACGAAAATAAAATTATTTATTGATCTTATTAGATAAGATTTTATTTTAAACCACACTGTTTAAGATACTCGGATTTATATATAACTCCCCTATAGTAGGGCATCCTGGCCGTGTAAAGACTTATAAGATTGTTTAACAAGCATACTACTAGCCTATAATATATAACTATATATAAAAATACGTTTAAGTATGCAGGATGTGCGTACGTGGAAAGACCTCTTATATAAAGAAGTAAGGAGTACTTTAACCGCTACCAATTCCAATATAAAGATGGCGCGATATTTTAATTAACTTTATAGTTAACTTGCCTAATAGTAATAGGTTTATAAATATTATGGTAGTTATTAACCATCTTATAAAAATACGATATATAATCCCCATAGACTTAATTAATGCAATATTAGTAGCTAAATGTTTTATTAAGCACGTCTTTAAGCTACACGGACTTCCTAACTGTCGGAATGTTAGTCATGTGACGTGGTCACGAGACCACGAAGCGAGGCTAGCTAACCTGACCTTAGAGCAACCCCTTACTTCTAGACAACAATCAACTACCAACTTCAACACCGCATACGTACCACTATAAGTAATATTTATGCACGTTGATAAAGCGAGTATACCGACACTGATCAGTAGACGTATAGATTAGGAAATACGCAATAAGCTAGAGCTTAAGAATCGTACTAGAAATAGTACACGGATCGCCTAGCCTTGTCTATTCCAGTTGAAGAAGAAAGCTATATCACCCTTAAAGCTCAAGACCATGTATTAGCTTAACTGCTAACGCGTCAGATCGCCTAGAGAATTATATCTTTACTTAGAGAAGATTGCGACCTCCCTTAAGCTTAAGAGAATTTGTACTAGCCTTACAGCCAATACAACAGATCGCTGAGAGAATAGTAATCTTGCTAAGAACTTTATAGGCCCGATGGCTGTAAAGGACGTACATACCCAAAACACCCTTACCTTAACACCCTTACCTTAACACCCTTACCTTAACAACCTTAACCTTAACCTTAACCTCGACCTTAACCTTAAACTAAATATACACAAGGACTAGTATACTGCTTTGCACAATAAGATGGATCCTAAATAGAAGGAGAGAATCGCCAGACATAGTTATAGGATTAATGTAGTAACTACCTTAGAGGAAGACCTAAAAGAATATATAGAAACAAAAATCTATAAGTATACATATAAGAACTTTACGGATTATACACTACGGTCGCTATTCCAAGAAGAATTTAAAGGCTTTACCATTAAGGACTTTAGAAAGATATGCTCTGTTACTAGAGTAAAGCTCCGTACTTACCTACTTCAAAGAGGAGTATATGTCGCCATATATAGCAATAGATACCCACTTTATAAGGTTCTATATAATGTTCTTATAGAAGAGGAACCTCACGAATGGACAGATAAGGAAATTATAGGAGCTCTTAAGGAAGTCAGCCCTATAATTACAGTGGCACTATGAGAATAACTTAACTTGACATAAATAGCTCTAATATTGAATTAAGCTATAACCCTATCAGTTATAGCCTCTTTAGTTCCTACAACCTCCCCCCACAGCCCACTACCTTCCTATATGGTACCGACGCCTGTAAACTATTAACTACCTCCACTACCTCCAACGCCTGCAATTCAGCCTATAGCTACAGCTATAATACCTAGAACGCAAATACCTACCCCTATAACACCCCAACTAGCTATTGCATCTATACCCTAGCAAACTGCACCAACCGCCACCTAATAGCAAGCTGCACCTACCTCTACCTAGGATTAACTACTTACCCTCCTTACTTAACTCCTATAGACGCAGAACTAGCAATTATTGCCTACAGTAACTGCCTCTACCCTCCCTCTAGTAACCGCTCCTACCCTACCTGGTGCTCCTCCTACCCAGTATCTTTACCCTGGTACTGCCAATACCGACCCTACTATACACCTGCCTATATACAGCAAAGAGGCAGCTACTATTACTAAGATCTACACGGACGACCAGAAGTATAATAGAGTGAGTAATAGCTTTAACTTTAAGTTAACTATCTTCTATAATATCTGCAAGAGAGCTAGTCTACCTCCTAAAGGCTATATAACTGCATTCCCAACTATGCTAAAGGGACTTGCTTAGGATTACTACTATAATAGCAGCCTTTTAACTAGATTATTTACTGAGGCATATAACCACATGTGTTACTTCTTTAAAGGACCAGAGTACTATTGGAGAAACCTTACTAAATAGAACGCCACCAACTTCTAAGAAATTATTAATAAGAACCCTAATAAGCAAATCTATTAGAGTTTCCAACTACTCCTTAATAAGCTCTTAAAACATCGCTATGGATTATACCTAGAATTTCGTACAGACCTCTTCCTTACAAATAAGCTAGTTACCGCTTGCTAAGGAGTACTAGTATGCTATATCGCCATTTCCAACCCTTCTAAAGACCTCTCCCAGTTAATTAGCAAGCTGCAATCTTCTATAGTTATATAGGAGAAGGAACACCCTTCCCAGGCCTTAATAAGATCGTCTTAAGGAGCCTACTTTACGGATCGTATATACCGCCGTAATATCCGTAACAACCGTGACCGAACCCGCTCCTATAGACAAAACACCGTCAGGTCCCTAAAGACCAAGTGCTATATTTGCCAAAAAAAGAGCTACCGCTTATAGAAATATATAGAGGAGGAGCGGAACCGTTCTAGAAATGAGTATAAAAGACATTTTAATAATAGCAAGGGCCGTAATAGTAACTTTAAAGAACGCTTCAGACAATACACTATCTACTATAAAGGAGACGACAACAATAAGTGCAATAAGACTTTTAAAGCTCTTATGCTAGACATAGACGCTAACAAAAACACTAATAATAATAACAGTAAGGAAGAACTAGAAGACCCTAACAGCTACTACCTTATATTATTTAGGACTCTTACTACAGACAAAGCAACCTCTATAAGCGTAGAACTAGCTAACAAGGCTTATACTTACTTACTTACTATAACCTCTATGGAACCTACTACGGAAACTAACCCGTTTAACTATAACACAACAACCGCCGTTTCACGCTATACTTCCACGGTATTTATGGGAATTATAATCAATACTAGTACATTAAAGAAGTCTATGGCCAGTTACAGACAATTCCAGGCACTATAGAACGTAGACCAATCTATAAGACTTAATACCTTAACTAAAGGACAAGTTAACGTGCAGTTCGGCATTAGAATTGCTACCTCCATTAGAACTATGGATGTTATCACCCCTATAGGCAAGATATAGTTTTATATTGTCTATATAGATACCCCCTTCTTGCTCTATTTAGCGGATATAGACAGACTCTAAATCTACTACAATAACCTTAGAAACGTTATTATTACTTACACCAAAAAAGTGCTAGTAGTACGACAGTTTGGCTACCTATTTCTCTTATAGAGCTTATTACTATAGTTATATTTATCTGAATCCTTTAACGCGAACCCCTGCTACTTAATAAATATAGAGCTACGGCGCCTATATCACCAATTTAGATATCCCTTAGTTAAGAAATTGCAAAAGCTACTCTACTATGCTGGCCATAAAACTAATAGAATGGCCATTAAGCAACTAACTAAGTTCTGCCACTACTATTAGAAGTTTAGTAAATTACTAGGCAGATTCCGCTTTACCCTATAAGACAACATTAATTTTAACTATAATATTATCGTTGATATTATATACATTAGCGGATTACCCCTCCTATATATTATTAATAAAGGAACGCGATTCCAAGCCAGTAGATAGCTATAAGACATCAGCGCCAAACATATATAGGACGTTCTATAGATATGCTAGATTAATACCTACCTAGGGCCACTAGACCTAATTACCCATAACGCTAAAAAGAACTTTGTTAGTAAGGAATTCAAGTAATACGCCACCATTATAGAAATTAGTATAAAGGGAGTACCGGTTAAAGCATATAACTCCATTAGAATAGTAGAGCGCTACTATAGTCTATTACGGCGAGCCTACTAGATTATTATAACTGAAATCCCTAATATTAATAAGGAGATAGGACTCCAAATGGCGTTTAAAGCAATTAATAATTTAGCTGGCCCTAAAGGACTAGTTCCTATACTTCTAGTCTTTAGAGCCTACCCCCAAATGGTTAAATCTAATGCACCATCCCCTACCGTTATACAACGCGCTGCCGCAATTAAAAAGGCTATGGTAGAGATATAGAAGCTATAAGCTAAACAACAGATTGCTAATATGCTAAATATGCAAAACGGACCTAATGCTAATACGATTTATAATCTCCTACCAAACTTACCCGTTTTAGTCTGGAGAGAAGGAAACACTGGCTAAAGCGGCTATTAGAACGGGCCATTTACCTTACTTACCGTCAAGGGTAAAATATATACTGTTAAGCTGTCTAGCGGACCTACAGCCTTCCGATCTACGGTTGTAAAACCCTACCTTTAAGCAACTAAATCGCAGGAGCAAATTGTTAGACTAGAATCGCCACCTAAACCTCTACTTGGGTCAGCCCTTTCTAAGACTGTCTTAGAGAGACCTACTAAAGCTTAGCAATAACCCCTAAAACAAGGCAGAGGACGCCCTCGTAAATACCCTCTACTTACGGCCATAACTAATATCACCATCTACCTATAGGATGACAGTCAATTCAGTACCCAATTTAGCGCCTCCTAATAGAAGGAGCTTACTAGTCTACTTAAGAAGGGAGTTTTTAAGATTGTAAGACTTATAGATATACCACAAGGCGTACAACTCTTTAACTCGCGATTTATTAATAAGATTAAGAATAAGGGAACTAACAAAGCCTTTAAGAAATCCCAACTAGTTATACAAGCTTATAATAACTTAAAAAAAGAACTGGTTCTTACCTAATTACTAACCATTTAACGAGTCAGCTAATAACTAATTCTCTATATCGCCGCTATAAAGCTTCCATAGGCACAACTTTACCTCTAAGATATTTCACAGGCCTACGTACAATCAACCACCATACTGAATTGAGAGTTCTATATACGACCTCCGCACAAGCTAATTAAGTAACTTGGGATTAACAAGGCCTCCATTCTAAAGGTTATAAAACCACTCTACGGAGTACCAGAAGCCGGTAACCACTAGTTTAAGATATATTACTTGCATCACATCTAACAGTTATATATGGACCAGTCTATATATAACCCCTGCCTTCTATAGAGTAACAAACCCTTTGGTATTATAGGCCTATAAACTAACAATACTCTATTCCTAGTAGATAAGACCTTTATAAACGCAGAGTAAAACGAGCTGCATAAGGCCAAGTTTATGGCTAAGGAACAGGAATAACTTACTGTTAATACGCCCATTAAGTTTAACGGTGGAGTTATTTAGCTACTAACTAACGGGAGTATTACGCTTACTTAGAAACAACAATGTACAAACCTTAATACGATTAGCACTAAGCTTGCCACGAGTATAGGATTAAGAGGAGCCACAAGAACCTTAACTCTAAAGGACCAGTACATCACTTAATATACTAGAGGTGCATATATCGCTTTAGTGTACCAGCCAGAAGCCTTATTTAATTTATTATTTACCGCCTAGGTAATTAACCCCAACGAGAAAGACATAAAACAGTTAAATAAGTGTCTAAACTAGCAAATTAAGAACGCTAATAGAGGTCTTAAGTTTGTTAAATTAGATATTAAAACCCTATAGCTACTAGTATTTACAGACGCGTTATTTGCTAATAACAAGGACCTTTCTTCGCAGATTGGCTACGTCCTTGTACTAGCTAATACTATAAAGAAGGCCAATATCGTCCATTGAAGCTTAGTTAAGTATAAAAGAGTCACTCGGAGCGTACTAGCTTCTGAACTCTATGGCATGGCCCACGGCTTTAATATCGGCGTTGTAATTAAGTCTATAGTAGACAAGATCCTATAAATTAACCTTCTACTTATGCTTTGCACTAACTCTAAGTCCTTATATAACTGTCTAGTACAACTCGGAACCACCCAAGAAAAACGCCTAATAATTAATATAATGTGCCTCCGGCAAGCCTATAAACGGAGACAGATTATAAAGGTGAAATGGATTAACAGAGAGGCCAACCCTGCTAATGCTATAACAAAGGGAAAACCCTGCGCGGCTCTTTAACGGCTTATTAATACGAACCAAATCGACCCACAAGTTATAGGATGGGTTAAATAAACAAACTTAGATTTAGCTTAGCGTTAGGTAACTAATTATGACGGTATAAACCCTAAATTTAACTAACTAATTAGGATTTTCCATGCCCGGCATAGAAAATCGCTATTAGCTCGCTTACTACTAGCGCCTTAGCGGCCCTCGCGATATATTAACCTACTACCCCTAATAACTCTTCTTCTTCTTCTCTTCCTTAGCGTAGTATCTCTGTAATACAGTATTTTACAGGCTTTGGTTTAGAGACATTTATACAAGCCGTAATACGGGTTATATAATTACGGACCTATAAAAGGAGCGTGGAAGCTATTGCGTATACGCTACAAATAGTCTAGAAGTAAACTTAACTTTAGAGTGTAGATTAGCCTTCTTTTTAGAGTTGCTCCAGTATCGGAATATTAGTTATATAACGTGGTTATAAGACTATGAAGCGAGGCTAGCTAACCTAACCTTAGAGCAACCCCTTACTTCTAGACAACAATCAACTACCAACTTCAACACCGCATACGTACCACTATAAGTGATATTCGTGCACGTTGATAAAGCGAGTATACTGACACTAACTTAATAATATCTAACTATAGAAGCCAGTTTGTTTTAGACTTCTAGTAAGCTCTATATAAATAATTAAGCATTTAAATATAACTCTTAACTGCATTTTATCTAGAGATAGATAGTTAAACTAAAATTATAAACACAATTATAGAACAATACCTATAAATATACTGCTCCTACCTATAAGATAACTAGGAAAAATAGCTGCCTTTAGCTAAGTTTACTGTAAATAATACAATAAACGTATTAATAGGCGTAACGCTATTCTATGCGACCTATGGATAAGACCCCTAACTTAGATTTAAACTATAACCTAAAATTAACATAATAAGACCTATAATTAAACAGATTTAGTTAATTAACGCGTATAACTTCGCTAATTAAATAAAGCAGTTAACGGAACTATTACAAAGTAAATTAACATACGCTTAAATAGTATAGGAATAGCATGCAAACAAAGGACGAGCTCCTGCATGGGACTTTAAGGAAGATAATATAGTTTACCTAAATATATAAAACCTAAAGACTTAACGGCCCTTAAAGAAACTTAATTGGAAATTTATAGGCCTATACTAAATTAAGAAGAAATTAAGCCTATATACTTATAAGCTTAAACTACTAACTAAGATAAAAATATATCTAATGTTTTATGTAAGCTTGCTATAACCCTTAAAAGATAAACCTATAACCTATAAAGTGCCGCCACTACTTCCTATAATTATTAATAATAGTAACAGTTCTTACTTTATTAACTTAATTAATAATATGCAATAGAAAACACGATCTAAATAATTTAAACTTCTTATTAAGTAGGAAGGATATAAAACACAAACCTAGGAAACCTATAACTAGATTAAAGCTAACGCGCCTTCCTTAGTAAAAGAATTCTATAAAGACTATCCTTTACGACCTATTCTGGCTGGATGGATATAATATAAAGGTAAATAACTACTACTTAACATAAATACACAAAACACAATAGCAGGAAACTTGAAATTAAAAAGAACTTAAAAAATACTATAATGCTTATAATACGGTTACATAACGCGCAAGATATTAAGGAACTTTAACCAGCGGTTAAAGTTGTCTAATTAGTTAGATTTGCCTTGCCAAGACCTACTACAAAGATGTTAGTTTGGCTTACCGCTTTTACTAAGCCAATAGCAATTTTCTATTCTGGGGATAGAAAATCCTAATTAGTTTATTTAACGATTAAAACCAGCAAAACTCTATACCGCCACCTAACGCAAAATATAATATAATAAAAATAAATTCTTAACCAAATTAAATTATTTTTGGACCTGTAGCTAAAAGGGGGGGTACTATAACGGGACTAGCCTAGTTATAGTAGGAATATCTCGGTAAAACACTTAACAGATAAAGTCTGACGCTTTAACCAAATTCTGCCGAATTCTGCTAAGTTCTGATAGATTAATTGAATTACCAAAGTCCGTTGAAGACCGCGCGTGCACGTGCATACGCATCGACCACTAAGACCCCTGACTATTTAATTATAGGGTTCTCCCGTAATTCCTTTCTCTTTTTTACGCAACGTCTTGTTCTCTGCAAGAGCTATATACTCTTAGATTTAGATAGAATTTATATTGTTCCTTCGAATCTCCCTTGAAGCCTCTTCGCGCCCTTACACTTTGCGGCCTAGGTAACAGATCTGCAAGAGGAAAATATTAAGCAGCTTAACAAACGCATTTAGTAGCAAATTGATAATGCAACAAGAGGACTTACTTTTATACCACTAGACCTAAATTCCCTTAGCTTACTAGTATTTATAGACGTCTCCTTCGCCAATAATAGGGACCTGTTATCATAAATCGGCTTTATAATTATACTTACAGACCATAATTAGGACGTAAATATACTATATTAGTCTTCAATTAAATGCAAACGAGTAACCCGCAGTGTACTAGCTTCTAAACTATATGCACTAGCCTATAGCTTTAATATAGCAGCCGCAATTAAATTAATAATCTAGAAGATCCTACAATTGGAGCAGTTACCCCTAGTTTTATGCACTAATTTAAAGTCCTTCTATGACATAAGAGAAGAGGCTTATGGTCAACCTAATATGCTTATATTAGGCCTATAAACAACGTGAGATTATAGAGGTCAAATAGATCAGCAGTAGAGACAACCTAGCGGACGCTATAACCAAGGCAAAGCCGTGCCAAGCTCTTAAAACCCTAATTAACACAAATAAGCTTAATCTAAAGGTTATAGAATGGGTGGAACGAGACTAACGGAGCACTTATGGTTCATTTACGGCCCATTAGAAGGCTGTATAGTTCATCTACAGCCCATTAGAAGGCCGTATAGTTCATCTACGGCCCGTTGGAAGGCCATACAGTTTATTTTACGGACTGTAAGTAGGACTTACGGCCAACTTAAAGTACTGTTTAGAAGGCAGCCTAGAAGGCACCTTAGGAGGGATTTCCTATGTATTTCTTTTATGTTCTATAGTTCTATTAAAGCAATTACAGGGGCTATATATAAGTGGGTCTATTTTCAAGTGCCGCCAGTGTATAATTACAGCACGTGGTATACTAGATGCGTAGTTACGCGTTTGGTGCACTAACCACTTATATACTAACTAATTAGGGGGGAGGCGCGTTAGTATATAGACTATGTAGTCTACCTTAATAGAATCGACAGTTACCACTATCCAAAAGAGCATACGATACTATACGTATTTCGTGCCCCTGGATATGACTTAATTGTATTATTAAGTTGATACAAACAATATTAGTTCTGCTTACTGCCTTAACTAAGCTAATAATAATTTTCTATACTAGGTATAGAAAATCTTAATTAGTCTATTTAATAATTAGAACTAGTAAAACTCTATACTACTATATAACGCAAATATATAAAACGCGACAATATAAAACACAATAAGTTATAAGTCTTAACTAAGTTAAATTGTTTTAGACCTTTAGCTAAAAAGAGGGGGTACTATAACAGGACTAGCCCAGTTATAGTAGGAATGTCTTAGTAAAATACTTAACAGATAACTGTCTAAAACTGTCTACTACAATCTACTATTTTCCATTAGCGCTGTAACACTAAAGTCCGTTAAAGACTGTATATATATATACGCATATATTAACCACCAAAACCCCTAACTATTTAATTATACAATTCCCTTGTTATTCCTTTCTCTTTCTTATATAATGTCTTGTACTCTACAAGAGCTATATACCCTTAGATTTAAATAGAATTTATATTATTTCTTTAAATCTTCCTTAAAGCCTCTTCCCGCCCTTATAAACCTCTTCTATTTAGAGACTAATTGCTAGTTCTTTTTTACAGGAGAACTAGCTCCCTTTATAATCCTTTTAAGATATTAGTAAAACCCTTTACCCCTTATCTATCTAATTATATCTTCCCTAGGATATTAGTGGGATATTAATAAAACCTTTATCTATTTTATCTAATATATACCTTTTAAAAGAGCCCATTATAATTGCCTTCCCTTTAAAGGTCTTAATTCTTTAAAACTTTACCTCTTAATAACTTTTATAGAGTTTTAACTAAAACTACTAGGGAAAGTTCTTAGTGAAAAGGTACTCTATAATATGGCTTATTACTAGCTCTTCGCTTATATAAAACCTTACTTTATCTTCTATTCCTTCGCTCTTCTTTTACTATAGCTTTTTATAATACCTTATAATAGAACTTTAATAATAATAATAAAAACTGGATGGGATTCTCTTTCCTTATTATAAGAGTATATTATAAGCTAACCTAGAGGTTATTTTATGCAACGCGTTAACTAGCCACTATCCCTATTTACCTAAAATAGGTCTTAATAATAACGTTTTAGTTTATAAACCATTATTTCTTACGCGTCTTTCCATTAATAATACTATTTGTCTTACCTTTTAGCAGACTGTTTTTTATTATATCTTAGCTTTTAATTTCTATATCTCTAACTATTCTTTTACTATTGCTCTATTCTCTTCTTATAACACATTTATAAGTAATAGGATCCCTATTTTATCTCTTTCAATAATATTAACTTCCTATAGTATTCTCTTATAATAGCTTATAGTTATGCTACGCGTCCCTAGACTAGCGGCGGCGTTATCCCTTTTTTAATAGCACTATAGACCACTTCTATTACTCCTACGGTGGTTTCTCTAAAGTGCTGCCGTTATTGCGTTTACGCGCTTATACTAGACCTAACCTACGCCTATAAGATACCGCGCTCTAATAAGAATAGATTTAAGTATTCTTACTATTACAGCTAGAGGAAGACCTATATTTTAGTATTTCCTATTTATCCTATTCTAAATTTTACTAACTATATTAGATCCCCGCTGTCTACGCGTATAAGGCTTACTGGCTTTAGCGCGCTATTAGGGATTTCCGTCTATATTAGAATAGTAAAAGATAGAAATAGAAGGTGTCTTTTATTACTTATAGCCTCTTTAATTTAATAAGGATTTCTACTACTATAGAGACGTAATAATCTTGGATATATGGTGTCTAGGAGCGCATCTATAAGCAGCTTACTCTTATAAATAATAATATTTATACTCTTACACGGGCCTTTCTAGCTAGATAAGTCTCTTTAGTAATACGCTTAGGAACTATACTAACTCTTTAGCCGCTAACCTTTTAATTTCTACCTAGATGCCAATTTAAAACCTAGAAATAATACTAAGGATAGTAATAAAGATAAAGGTTCTCCCCGCTAGTCCCCTACCTATAGTAGTCTATCTAGTTCCTGCCGCTCTAAAAAGAATATTAGTAAGAATGCTAATACTTCTGGGGATAGGAGTGCTAATAATACTACTAATAATAACATTAAGATAGAGGAGGAGGCTCCTATCACTACTTTTAATATTTAAGTTATTATCTTATTCTTTCTTTTTTCTTATAAAATAGCTTTATATAGTGCCTCTCTGGTACCTCTATAATGTCCTAGTACTAGGAATTAACTTTATACTTTAGGAATGCCTCTATTTTTAGTTTTGGTAATAGTTTATATAAAAGTAGTATACTGCTATAGTCCTCGTATATAATAAACGGGTAGTACTTTTATAGGTACTTTATAATTTCTTAATTTTTTTTAAATTTTTGCTCTATATCTTTTTTGGTCCTCTTTATACTATTAACTCTACTATATATCTTTAGTGCCAGACTAGATACTCTTTTTTTATTCCTAGGGAACCCCTTTAAATCCCTAAGGCCTTTTCTTTTAGTACTACTGCTTATTTTTAAATAGCGTCTTCTTTAGGCAGTATCCCTAGTAGCTTTTAAGTAGATCCTTATAGCTTTCTCTTATAGGATTTTAGGATCCCTATTATAATGGCAAAACGTTTCCATTTTTAATACCTGTCTTAATCTTATAGTTTTAATTTATAGGGTCTTCCCTATTATCTTATTTATAGTATATCCAGAACCGTTACTAAATCCTAATTTATAGTCTTTAGGAAAGTTTTAATTGCTATATTATATCCTAGCTAAAGGTGCTTCTTAGGTTCCTAACTATTATACACTTAGAAGTATTCTTCCTAATAAACTAAAAATTCGCGTTTCTTTTAACACTATTTTTAGTCTAAAATGTCTTTTATATTATATTCTAGTTCCCTATTAATTTTGCTAAATAGGGGCGGTTCTATACTATCTCTTCTCCAGTATAGCTTTAATAAGGAAATATAAAATATAGGAAATATTAAATATAATTTCAGCAATTTTAATTTATACGCTTAATTTCCTTTAGTTTTTCTAACTATCTTAAAGGGTCTAAGCTACTAGTGGTCCGGATTCTTCCTAATACGTTTTATCCGGATGTTTTTTTATAGATAGTAAGACTTTATCTCCTACTTAAAATTCTTTAGGTATATATTTTTTGTTATAGTATCTTTTTTATATAGCTTAGGCATCTAGTAAGTACTTTTTAAGTTTTTCTCTGCGAATTTTTATTTACTTAATTCTTTTAGACGCCGCTAGTGGCTTTCTTTTAGGAATAATGTTCTTAATATTTTAGGGGTTATTTACTTTTACCCCAAACAGTGCTTTATAAGGGGTTATTTTTATACTACTATAGATACTTATATTATATACGTATTGCGCTAAAGCTAACTATAATATCTAATTATCCTGTTAATAATTAATATAGTAGTGGAGGTAGTGTTCTAATAACGTATTTAGACGCTCTATTAGCCTATCTATTTATAGGTAAAAGGTAGTGCTTATTTTTTACTATAGTTTTAATAAGAGATAGAAAAAAGACTAAAATGTACTATTAAATACGGTGCCTCTATTAGATATAATTCCCCTTAGTATGCTGAATAAGAGCTACTGTTTTAAAAATAGGTCTACTAGTTTTACTGTTATAATTATTATTATAATAGTAAAGTACCCTAAAAACTTTATATATCTGTTAACTATTACTAAAATAGTATTAGTAACCTCTTTAGTTCTTATTTTAGTAGGGGGTAAGCCTATTATAAAATCTATTATTAATTCTAATATAGGTTCTTGTGGAATAGGAAGCACTAATAACTTGCTATATAGGTAATACCTAAATATCTGTACCCTTTAGTATATATTACATCTTAATATATAGTTCTTAACCTCTTTAGACGTTCTATTCTAAAAGTATTTTCTTTAAACGGCCTTAAGGGTTCTATTAGCACTGTAGTAACCCCTAAGAGGGTTATTATAAAAGACTTTTAAAATTTTGTCTTAAACCGTTTAGTTCTTTAGGATATATATGGCATCCTTAAAGCGCAGTAGACCCTTTTAGTCTTGCTATTATAGCTTCTTAGTAACTCTAGCCAAGTTAGTCTTTATTATATCTTTCTATCTTTCCCTAGCGATAAAGGCGTCCCTTTATTATACTTAAAGAAGAAGATCTAGAAAGGTTTTATATAGATTGCTTGCTTTTATTTTACCTACCGCTATTACTATTATAGACTTAAGGCGTGGCACAAGATGTTTTAAACTATTAGTACTAGCAGATTCTCCTACTGTTATGTAGTATACCACGCTACGGATAGGTATTTTGCCTATTCCCTTTAGATCTAGAAACTTATAGCTAATACGCTATTAAGTTAAAGGTGCCGTAATATCCCTAACATATCCCGTAGAATTCTTGCTAATTTTAGAGTACGCTAAATTTATAACGTTTACTTAGTTTATAACCTAGTCTATAACTATATCCTATGGCTCTATTATTATGGCGCTTTGCAGCTATATTGCCGGGACCTCTACCCTACTATAAAATTTGGTAGTTTTAGGAAAAGGGTTTTCTTTTCTTTTAAGCAATTTTTGCAATATAGGAATTATTTCCCCTATACTGTTCTAAATTCTTCTAGTCTTATAATCCGAACGTCTTAATAAACGGGAATTATTTTTTCTAGGCGGTATATTATTTTAAAATTGTACTATAATAGTGCCTCTGCCTCTAGCTGCCAAAAATTTGGCCATATAGGAGACAGATACTCTACTAGAGCCTATAGATTTTATGCGGCTGCACATTTATCTAAAGACCACTCCTGTTCTACCTGTATAATAACAGGCAAGCCCTACAAGCATACTACCCCTCTTTGCATTAACTGTAAAGAAAACCACTTTGCTAATAGTAAAGACTGCGAGACTCTTAAAGCAGCTAAACTAGTACGAGATACTAGCGTAGAAGGTTCTATAGAAGAATAAAATAAATAGGATTCTAGAAGGAGGTAACTCCTACTAGGCTCTTTAAAAGATATTAGAGAGTAAAAGAATAGAAATAAATTGCAAAAGGATAGGGACAGGTATTAGGATTTCTTATAGTTTTTCCTACTGTTTTCTTAATCCCTAGTTGTTATAGTAACCTAGTGTTTTACTAAGGAACTATAAACTTCTAGTTTAGGGGTTTATAAACTACTAAGATATAGCTACTAGTATATATTAAGCTGCCTAGAAAGGATTTATGTATATAGAACTATAGCGCCATAGCCTGAGGCTGCATGCGTAGTATTATACGTAGTATAATACAACGGATATAAATAAAAATAAAAAAAAGTGCCTCTGCCTATCTAGCTTATTAACCGCTTAATACCTTTATAGTTATAAAGTATTTTAGGTTGTTATGGTCTATAAGGACTTTAATACGATAATTACTTCCTATATAATAATGTCGCTAGCGCTTTATTGCTGCGACTATCGCAAGTAGCTTCTGGTTATACATTATATAATACTATTCTATAGGGGTTATTTTCCTTAACTAAAATACTATAAGATACTATACTTTGTCTTTTAATTAAAATATAATTACCCCTAGGGCAAAGCTAAATATATCCGTTTTAAAGTATATATATAGCTTCCAGTAGAAGTATATTAGGATTAGCACTAATATAAATAAATCTTTTAACCGGTTTATAGCCTACTTAGTAGCTTCCCTAAATATAAAGGGTCCTATCTTCTTACCATTTTTAGATCCCTTTAGTAGATTAGTAATTATAAATACCACTTATATATAGTAAATAATAAATATTTGGTAGAAGTTTGCCGTGCCTAAGAAAACCTATACTTCTCTAAATATTATAGGGTAGGGCTATTCCCTAATAATATTTACCCAGCTTTTCTCTATTAATACTCTATTAATACTAACAATAAAGCCTAGAAAATTAATGCTAGTGGTATAGAATATATATATATATTTAGGCTTATATAGAGCCTGTATTTCCGCAGTCTTTCTAGTACCATTTATATATAGTGCGTATATACTTCGTAGTTATTAGAGTAGACTATATATATCGTATCTAATAGGCCCAATAATGCCTTATTAATATAGGCCTAAAATATCGCCAGTGCGTTAGTAAGCCTAAATAGCATTACTAGGTGCTTAAAGTGGCCGTACTATATTTAGAATACTGTTTTCTACTTATTGCCGGCTTTAATCCGGCTTTAATAGTATATATCTTTTAGATCTAATTATATAAATATCTTCGCGCCTAATAGTCTGTTAATAAGCTCCCCTATTAAGGGTAGCGGATAGCAATTCTTTATAGAAATCCTATTAAGCACCTAATAGTTAATATAGAGATATAGGGTCCTATCCTTCTTAAGTATAAATATAATCGGTACTCTTACTAGGCTTATAAAAGGCTAAATCTACCCTTTCTAAAGATTATCCACTATATATTAACGTAATACTGCTAGCTTGTTTTTTAATAGGTTATATAGTAGTTTAAAAGAAGGTTGCTTATCCCCTATATCTATCTTATACTTAACCAATATAGGATTAGGTAAGGTTTATATAGCCTCTTTATTAAAAATACCCTCTAAGTCCGTATATTCCTATAAAATCTCTAGTTTCTTAACTGCGTATAGCCAGATATCCAAAAATAAATACCCTATATCCTTATTCTTGGTGTTAAGAGTAGTATAAATAGTATATGCCCACCCTTCTTCTTATATATAGTTTAAGAAAGTCTTTTAATCTTTAACTATAATGCGCGGTTAAGACTTCTGGTATTAATATAAGGCTAAAGGCTAATTAATATCTAGATTAACTTGTTAAAGCTATAGGTATCCTAAAATAATGTTATACCCCTTAATTTCTATAGCGTAGAAGCGTATCTCCTATGTATTCTATAGACTATCGCGGTCCTAGCTAGTCATAGAAAAAGTTTATTCCCTATAGTATGGAATCTAGTAGCCTCTAATACTTTAAATAGTGCGTACCTATAAGCCGCTAAGGTCTAAATCTAATTCTTTTACTAGTAATTAAGAAATAAACCCTATGGTCACGCCGTTGTCTATAAGGCAGTCTCGCGTTACCTATTGGTTATTAACTTAAATAGAGACGGGAATAACTATACGGCAGCTTACTCCCTTCTTCTTTTACTAGCCTAGTATAAGGGAGTAAAAATCTACTAGGCTCTTTCTTTTCCCAATTAAGTATACTCTTACTTCTTTTATTAGTAGAAGAACTTTATATAGTCCTTTTTGCTATAGTTATAGTAAACGCGTATCTTTTAGTTTAGATTAGGTTTTTGTCTATTATTATTTTAGGGCTAACTAGCGTTACTCTAGGGCTATAAAGCCTATTTACGTTATTCTTCTGCAGAGTAGTTAGGTCGGAATCTACCCCTTTTATTAAAGCTAGGTCTAATCCTACGCTCTTTATTATTGGCGTCTTATTCCTTTCGCTTGTCTAAATAATCTCTTTTAACGTTTTTAATCCAAGTAGCTTTAGAGATAAGCTTTTCTTAAAAAGTAGGAATTTCGCCCTTCTCCTATATAGCCTGTTAAATCTTAGGTTATAACTTGGTAAGTAGCTGATAAGTTATATAGTATTATCCTATAGGTCTAAGTAGGGTATATTATCTTCTAGCTCTTCTAAGTAGTTTATAAACTGGACTACACTCTAGCCTTCTCGCTGTTTGGCGTTATGGTATTACTAGTTATAATCCATCCCTTAATTAGTAGGGATTTAGACCTAATTAACTAACTAGGACTTAAGTTCGCTAAATTTAAGGGGTATAGTAAGTTTCTTTTTATAGCGTGTCTATAAACTCTTAACAGTACTACGTAGGAAGGTAGAAGTAATTAGTGTCTAATTATACTTATTAGAGTAACGTTTTAGATCTAGCTAAAACTTAGTTTTATATTAACGGATAAAACGATTATAGTTCTAGAGACTATTACTATTATACTTATTAGGTTCCTTTATACGGAATTTAGGTTTTTCTGATATTATAGTATAGTGTAGCGTTGCCCCTTTAAGTCCGCTTTATATCTAGGGTGTTTATACTTCTCCTAATTATCTTTACAATAGTTCTTAGTAGTCTTAATATGCTTATCTTAATTATATCTCTAACTCCTTTATTTTTTATAGGGTCTCGCATAGTAACCACTCTAATAACTCCTTAGTGGTAATTATTCCTAAGGGTCTTAAAAGGTTAGATGGACTAGCTGTAGCTTTCTAGTCTACTCCTTTATAAGTAGAGGGGATACGCTTCTTTAGGAAGGCTTTGCTAGCCTCTTATAGTAAGGGCGTCGTTTTAGAGGGTAAGAAGGTATAGCCCATGTTGTTAATTAATAGCCGTACATTCCTTCCATAAAGGATTATAAGCAATTAGAATTATAAGAGGCCAGTTTAACCAAAACGTATAATTATCTAATTAATAGTATAGAATAAGAGTTATAGATAAGTAAAAGGTAAGTTAAAAATAGAATATGCTTTATATATTAAAGGATAAATGCTTTCTAACCTCTTCTATTTAGAGACTAATTACTAATTCTTCTCTAGAGGAGAACTAGCTCCCTTTATAATTCTTCTAAGATACTAGTAAAATCCTTCGCCTCTTATCTGTTTAACTATGTCTTCCCTAGGACATTAGTAGGACATTGGTAAAACCTTTATCTATTTTATCTAATATGTACCTTTTAGGAGAGCCCGTTATATAGATACAGTACTATAATCAAAATCTTTACGTTTAAGTGATTTTACACCAAATCTTACCATATTCGCAATACAATTTCTACTACTATAAATCATAAATATGTTTTAAAATAATTAATAATTAAAAACAAATAGTATTCCTAAAAATCTGCTTATTTGGATTTTTATTTAATAAAGAATTAATACAGATAAATATACTTTAAACTTAGAGAAGAGCAAAAAAAGAGCATTTTCCATATAAATTCGCTTAAATTTTAGAATACTTAACTTTAAAGTATATTTATCTAACCTAATTCTTTATTAAATAAAAATCCAAATAGGCAGATTTTTAGGAATACTATTTGTTTTTAATTATTAATTATTTTAAAACATATTTATGATTTATAGTAGTAGAAATTGTATTGCGAATATGGTGAGTTTTGGTGTAAAATCGCTTAAACGCGAAGACTTTTGTCCTATAACTGTAGGAGGGTTAAAATTTAGACAAATTAGATTTTATAGTTAAGCTATTTAAAAGTTAGAAAACCGAAATAAATGCCGTATTCTCCACTTACCTCTAGGCTAGTATATATATTCCTATTTAGGAAAAGTTATTTACAAGTAGTTGCTACTGCCTTTATACAAAATCTTTCTATTATGCCTCCTTAGCCTTACTTATTGATAACTAAAATTATTTTTATTAAATCCACGTTTAAACATAAGCCCTAAAAGCCTTTTAACTTATAAAATTGCTATATAAGTTAGCCCGGCTATCCTATTCTTTTTCTTAATATCTAGAACCATCCAGTTAAGTATTAGGCGCTAGCTTTTATATATAGTAAGAGTAAAAGCTAGAGTAACTGGAAATTAACGCCGTAAGTAAGAGCCTCTTGCACCCTTTTACTTATAAAGTATAAAGAGATAGGGATAACCTTTATCCTATCCTGCTAAGTAAATAGGGCAGGGACGTTATAACTATCTACTATAATTAGCAGTGCCTAGAGCTAATCCTCTTTAATATCAGCGTCCTCCTTCTATATAACATTTTTAACTATACTAGTAGTACTATTTACTAGGCCTAATTTAACCCAGATATTCTATATTAGTATAACTTTGGCGCCAATATATAGGGCTAAATTCTTTAAAGTTTTATACTAATTAGGAGCAACCTTTCGTATACCTATACTAGTATTAACTAACTTAATAGCCACTACCGGCTATAAAAGATTGCGAAGCCGAATAGTGTTATATTTACCTATAGCAGCGCATATACCGTATAGCCGAGCTATATTATTAAAGCCCGTAACCTTATTAATAGGTAGGCCCTGCTTACACTAGTTAAAAAAAAGCTTTTAGGTTAAATTACTTATAGAATTACTACGTAGCTCCGCGAGGGCGGTCCTAAATATAGTGCCCTTAAGGTTATTACCACCCTGCCATATAACTTAATCTAAAACAGCAGTTTGGTTAATCGCTTTATAGGCTCCCTTTTTACGGCTAGCGAGCTCTAATAGGCTAATAGGCAGATTATTATATAAGGCCGCCTAATCTATAGGGAGAAGCTAATGGAAATTGCCTACTAGTAAGATGTTTATACCTCTAAAGTAGTTGTTATTATATATAGGGTAGATCTAACGGAGGCGACAATTAATTTAGGCTAGATATACTTACCTAATTATAGGTTTCTTACTAAGAATAAGATAGTAAATATCCTTAAACCCTTATTATAGAGGCATAAAACTAGCAGTAGGCAATTCCTTAAAGGAGCGATTTACTAGTAGCCTTAATAGATTATATATAGTCTTGCCGTTAATATTAAAAGCAGCTACCCTAGTAGGGGCAGCTTAAGCTAATGGCGACGGCTTACTATTAGCCCTTACTATAATATAGAGCGTAGTAGAGAGAACAGTAATAAGATATAATTTGCCGGTTTCTACCTCTTTATTAATGTTAATCTGTAGTAGGGGAAGGCTAAGGCCTAATTAGATCTGCCTATAGTAATTAACTACAGCATTATAAATATAACGCTGGCCAAGTTATAAGGAAGATAGAGTTACTATTTAGAATAGGCGGCTCTACAGTAGAGGCTATAACTATACTTCCTGCTAATAAGTCCTCTTATTGAGCTGCGGGTACGTACCTTAATATATACCCCAATCGTAGTTATAATTAAACTCCCTATTACTAAGCCTATTGGAATCCTAAATTTTAACTTTATTGGTGTTTTAAATGCGGGTATATAGGGCCTTAAAGGACTAATATAGCTCTAAGTTGTCTGCGAAATTGCCCTTAAAAACCTATTAATTGTAAGGGGACTTGGTAGATAGGTAGCTATAAGGCATAATTATAGGAATAGGATAGATTATAGAGGAGATAAATCCTTAAGAAGGTGAGGCCTCTAGGATTGTGGAGACTATATACTACAGGTATATGCCTTTGGTATGTAACTAATAGACATCTAAGGGGTGTCTAGGGGTTATCCTATGAGTAACCTAAGGTAACCGCAATAATATCCCTTACATTGCCCCCCCCTTTTTTATAGTCGGCCCCTAATTACTATTACCTTACGGTAGAGGAAGATTATAAGGGCTTGTCCTAGAAGGGGTTTAGAGAGATATTGGCATGCTATTATATATTATCTATCTATCTAATCCCTACTTTAAACTCCTAAAAACCTTAATAAGGAAAAAACATAACTGGAGAAAAGATATAAGGATTATTAGAAGACCTATTAGAAGCCTACTTAAAGTATACTGGTAACTACCTAGGTTAACCTAAGGATTTTTATATAACTCTACTTCTAAGCCTTTATGCTAGTCTATAATTAATTGCAAGTATTATAGACAATTTGGTGTTCCTAACATGGTTCCGTAGAATCTTTTAGTATAGGATTTAATATATAGGGCCTTGGCTCACCATTGTCTTTAACTATTAGTATATAATTTATAATCCTTTTTTATAATCTCCTGCGTTACTAATATATTACTTCCGTATTTGCCCTTAAGCTATTATATACGGTTAAGTAATTAATTGGTTAATTAAAGAGACTTGTCTCTTAAGATTTAGTGTATTTACTTTTAAATCCGGTGGTTTTATACTATATAATTGGCGCAGCTTTGCTACCTAGTAAATAGAAGGGACACTTTATAATAGCGTCTTTAGCTATTATACAATTGTTAAGAATGTCTATAACGTTATTATTTAATACTATAGTATTATTTAGGTATTATTTAACCTATATATGTCTTTAATTGACGTCTTAATTGCCTTCCCCGGCCGCGTAATTAGTTTTTCTTATAAGGAAGTGATAGCTAAATAGCATATACGCGTATTTCCTTTCCTTTTTTTTTTAAATTACGCTATTATAACGGAGTTATATTAGTAAGTTATAGCTATATACCAAAAGGGTATTAGAAGGTAAAGTATAAAAACACTTCACTTATTAAGCTTAATTCTTTTTCTTAACACCTTACTTCCCATTATTAACCTTCGTCCAACTTTAGACGTATCTTTAATATTTTATTAATATTTTCTTCTTTTCCTTTATTAATTTAATATGCCTCTTAAGTTTTTTACTAACTACTCTTCTAAGCTAATTCCTTAGTATATTCTGGCTACCACTATATATAAAACCTTAATCTCCACTAACCTGCAACTAGTACTAGTCCTACCTAAATAATTTTGTCTATACGTCTTTAAAAGACCAGAAATCTAATAAAAGGATTCTAAAGGCTTATAATAAGACTTACTATATAAGGTTTAACACCTTTAGTCCTTATAATTAATACATACGTATTAAAAGCGGTAGTTGCGTTAAGGTACATCAGGAAAATATTCGCAGGATAAGATTTAAGTAGACTTTGATTTTCGCGTTTCGCGTAATCAACATGCAATTTAACCAACTTGATACGCAATTAACCAACTTAACACGCAATTGACTAACTTAATACGCAATTTAACTAACTTAACATATAATTAACTAACTTAACACGCAATTTAACCAACTTAATATATAATTAATTAACTTAACACGTAATTTAACTAACTTAATATACAATTAACTAACTTAATACGCAATTTAACTAACTTGATATGCAATTAACTAACTTAATACGCAATTTAACTAACTTAATATGCAATTAACTAACTTAATAACTTTAAAAGCTAACTATATATTTCTTAACACGTAATTAACCTACTTAGTAACTTTAAAAGTTAAATAATACGCAGTTAACCTACTTAACAACTTTAAAAGCTAACTGTATGTTTCTTGACACGCAGTTAACCTACTTAGCAACTTTAAAAGGTAACTATATATTTCTTGATATGCAATTAAGGTAAAGTTATATGCTATATATTTAACTATTATATATTATCTAATATAATCTTATACAATCTTATATAGTTTTATTACTTAGAGGCTCTGCACAAGGCTCTACATAAGGCTCTACACGAAGCTCTACACGAAGCTCTACGTACAGAGGCTCTGCACGAGGCTCTGCGCGAGGCTCTGCGTACGGAGGCTCTGCACGAAGCTCTACACGAAGCTCTGCACGAAGCTCTGCACGAAGCTCTGCACGAAGCTCTGCACGAAGCTCTGCACGAGGCTCTGCGCGAAGCTCTGCATACGGAGGCTCTACACGAAGCTCTACACGAAGCTCTATACG
>Ga0307507_10004895_pt1 | contig 22938 bp, 5 predicted proteins | sample 7_EM_MG_FD_207223 | JGI IMG/M metagenome (GOLD analysis project Ga0307507, IMG submission 207223) | Populus trichocarpa ectomycorrhiza microbial communities from riparian zone in the Pacific Northwest, United States - 7_EM | ecosystem: Host-associated > Plants > Roots > Unclassified | place...
GGGTTATTTTCCTTATGTATATTAGGGCTCTTAGAGCCACCTTGAATAAAACAGATCACTCGTACAATTCTGTGTCTCTACCTATCAGCTAGCTTATGTCATTTGTCTTGATACATGCCTGGCTGAAAGTTATGAGCCCGGTAACCTTCTGAGCACCAGGGAGATCTTAGTGGCCAGACAACTACCACTAAGCCTCTTTAAGCATAGTTCGTCACGAAATATCGCGTGCTTTACGCGTAAGCGCGTCTCTTTACGCAACCTTAAAACAAAAGCCAATATGGCAACCAAGGACTCTACAAACCCTCTTTTACTAACCTAGAAAGACTGGCCTATATGGTTTCAATTTATCCGCCAAGAAGCAAGTTTTGCGAAGATCTGGGACTATGTTAATCTAGATAAGACGGAGAACAAAATTAAAGAAAACACTAAGCCAGCCATACCTTTGATAGCAGCAGCTCCTACAGCACCTGCAACAGCTCCTGCAGCTTCTACAGCACCAGCAGCAGCTCCTGCAGTACTAGCAGCAGCTTCTGCAACAGCAGCAGCAGCTCCTGTAACTTTAGTAGCAACTCCAGCGTCTACTGGAACAGCTACACCTGGGTTATTAAGTCAATAAGGACAATAAACTCCGCAATCTCTAGAGACATAGAGAATGCTCTTTAAGCTCTATAAGCTCCAACAACAGGACTATATAAAACGGGAAGAGAAGCTCTACACCTTTACAGCACTGTTGCATGCTACTATAGGCACCAACTTCTTAGGATATCTTAAAAACCTCACTACACTATATTCGATTTTGAGGCAGCTGAAAAAGGTAGCAAAGCCGTCACAAGCTATGTTGCAGTAAATGGTATTAAACAATCTTAAGAAACGGAAACAAGGGCCTAAATACCAGACTCTGGAATCCTAGCTTTAGCTTTATATTACTATTATACAGAACGGTAAAGAGCTAGAGGAAGGGTTAATAGAGGTAATAGAAAATAGTGTTATATAAACTTTTATCTAGGACTATAAGGAGATCTATTTAGCTCTGTATTATGCCTTTATTTAAAAGGTAGCTAAGAGGTCAGAGAAGCTTAAAATGGTAACGATAATTAAGGAATTTAACCTTCTCTATAAGCATCCAAATATGGGACGTAACGCTTATATTATACTCTTAGGGCAGCCATCTGCAGATCCTATAACGTCTACAACCCTAGCACCTCCTTAATTACCTAAGACAAAGTGCTTTGCTTATAGTCTACCCTATAAGTTAAAGAATTGCAAGTAACTGTTTTAGTCTCTTTAAGGTCCAAACTTTATACTGAATAATAGTTATTTAAGGAATTGCTAGGAATGGCTTAAGGTCCTAATAAATAAGCAGTATTATAAAAAAAGGCTTAAGTAGATTGAGAAGGAAGGTCCTAGGTTAAAGACGTCTACATTAGCTTTATCTACGGCTGAAAAGATTAAGGATCTAGATAGGCCCCAAGCTATAGCGGCTGCTATAACAACATCCTTTTTATTATTAATATTATTAACATTATCGCAGGATTATCTGGATCTGTCTTTAATTAACGCCTAGGGGTATAATACTATAGCAGACACCCACTTCTGTAACAATATTAGATACTTCCATAACTTTAAGCCAAGCATATCTATAGTAACAGCTAGAGATTCTGGGGTAGAAATCTATAGATACGGTAATATTAACTTAGTAATTAAGGTGGGTAAATAACGCCTGACTCGGTATCTGATATTAAGGAACGTAGCATACGCTTTATATTTTTATACCAATCTAATATCCGCAGCAAAGCTCCGTAGGGTTAGAGTAATTATTAACCAGTTTACAAATTATCTACGCTATAAGGATAATAAAGGCCTATTTACCAACCTTATAGAATATGGAGGTCTCTACCTTATTAATACCATTACCTGCTTACCACCTACTCCTACTACCTACGCTACCTTTACCAGATTCTTTGAGACCTCAGCATATAACAAAGTATGGCATTAACGCTTACTACACTGTAATATAGAGTTAGTGGATTATCTACTAACTGCGGTAGATAGGGTTAAAGTAGTTAAGACAGACAGAGGAAGAACTCCGTATAGTATACCACTCTGTAAACTATATATTCTTGGAAAGATGACCTAGCAGACATCTTATAGAATATTAATAAAGGGAATCTACCCTTTTAAACGTGTTTACTTTAATATTATTATAGAAGAAGACGGGTTTAATGGAGACACGTATATAGCTCACTTTTAGTATAACTATATAAAGTACCATTATGCTTTTCCTATTAAGAACCATAAGTAAGAGACACTGCTCCCACTCTTTAAATTGATAATAGCATTTGCGAAGAAATTTAATACTTAAGGTATCCGCATTTAGCATATGGATAAGGAGCAAGGTGTAGGCGCTAGGGTAAAGAACCTTATCTAGCTTAATGGAGGTATTATTAAGTAATCAACACTATATACCCCAGCTTAAAATGGACCCGCAGAGAGGTTAGGGAGAGCCATTTCCAAATGGGTAAGGACTGCTATTATTAAAGCAAAGTTACCCGTGGATTTATAGCCCGAGTTTATGCTTCTAGTAGTGTTCCTACTTAATCAAACTCCCATTTAGTCTATTAACTAGAAGACCCTATTTAAGATACTATATAAATGGAAGCCATGGCTAGCAGGACTTTGTATAGCCGGATCTTTAACCTACGTGCTTATTAAACACGGCATTCCTAGGAAGGCAAAGTTTGAGCTATAAGCCTAAATAGGTTATCTTATTGGTATAGAAGCTTTAAATATCTATAGGGTATAGATACTAACCATTAACCGCATTATCCAATCTTGTAATATATGAATTGATGAGTTAAAGAGATATTAATCTTCTAAAACACCAGAACACCTTATTATCTCATAGGCTTAAAAGGATTGTTTTTAGCAAGTCTAGGACCTACTAGATAATCTTTAAGATGGCAGCAAGGACTGGATGGAGAACTTTAACGAAGAACTGGATATAAGACTGCCGTATTTAGCAAATATTAACGTTACTCCTACGTTAAAAAGCATTCAGATCTCAATAGAAGAACTCTGTTAGCTACCTACCCTAGAGCTAACTCTAGAACCGTCTGAACTATTAGCGTCTTTAGCGCCTTAGTAATCACCATCTACTATGGCATCTATACTATAGACACTATCTACTACTTAGTTATCTTCTAAAGTTACTAAACCATGGTTTGTAGATCCTACACCTTATTCCAAACCTCAGACGATAGCAGGCTTATTGTTAGGGGGTAAAAGACGTTCTAGCTATAAAAAGCGGCCTATAGTAAAGAAGAAAGATATGCTAAATCAGGATCTATAATAACGAGCCTTTGCGGTTTAAATTAATGACGATAATGATATTATCAATCTAGATATAATACCATTGGCTCACGCTTTTTATACTGCTGCTATAAAGATATACGGACATCGAGACGATTTTCCACCACCACTAAAGTTATGGAAAGAGATGCTCAATTATAAGTACGCTACAGAGTTTAAAGCAGCTGCTTATATTAAGACGAAGGCCTTAATAGGAAAGCAGACCTAGGACGAGGTATAACTAGTTAAAAAGGTCCATTGACTTCCTACTATGTGGGTCTTTACATACAAGGAAGATTTAGACGGCTTTATTATAAGATTTAAAGCTTGTCTAGTTGTTTACGGAGACCTTTAAGCAGTCTTATAAGAGGAGGTTAAAGCTATAACGGCAGCCTATCGAACCTTCCGTCTACTTTGCGCTCTTATCGCTGGCTTCGACCTAGACGTTATATAGATTGACGCCGTTAACGCCTTTATTAATGCCTTAGTTAATAATAAGGTCTACCTTATTCCCCCTAAGGGTATAGACCTACCGCCTGGATTCTCTCTTCGTCTAAAAAAGGCAATGTACGGACTACAGAAATCTCCTAAATTATGGTTTTTAGAAATGTCTGCTGCTCTATGAAGCATGGGTTTAAAAGCTGTACTAGATAAGCTATATCTCTATATTTACCCTATTAAACCTATCTTTATATTCTTCTACGTTAATAATATCCTAATTGTAGGATACCCGAGCTATTATTAGCAGATAGAGGATATCCTAAAGCAGCTATAAGATCGATTTGAGATACGCTAAATACCTTAATTTACATCATTCCTAAACACTTATATTGTATGAGATTGGCAAAGGGGAAAGCTCTGGCTCTGTCTAGATTAGTATCTTAAGAAGCTAGTCTTAATATACTATTTAGAATATCTAAAGCTATTAGCTACACCACTATTAGGCCAGGAATTAACACCGTATAAAGGAGAAGCTACGCTAAATCAGATGAAAGGATATTAACGCTATATAGGTTCTGCAATATATCTAGCATCTACTACACAACCAGACGTTGCCTTTTCTGTTAGTAAGCTAGCTGAGTTCTTATAAAATCCGTTACTAGCTTATCTTGTGGAGATTAACAGATTGCTTACCTATCTCTATAATACCAGATACCTCGCTCTTAAGTTCTCTACTATTATGCTATATAAGATAAACCAGGTTCTAAAAGCTGCTTCTAATACTAGCTTTGCTAACAATGCTCCAACATGTTGGAGCTCACAGGGTTTCTTAATAAGCTTATTCAATAGGCCTATAGTATGGCAGGTAACTAGACAAAAGGCAGTTACTAAGTCTACTATAGAGGCAGAACTACTAGCTCTCTCGCACGTTAGTAGGGAGGTTAAGCATATAGTTCGGATCTTTAAAGCTATTAGATTTAATCCGGAATAGGACGTTATTATTAATTATAATAATTAGCAGTTAGTACGGATCGTGATAAAAGAGACTCCTACGGTATCTACAAAACTCTAATATATAGATATCCATCAATTCTGGCTTCGCTAAGAGGTATAAAACGGAAGCTTTATTGTACAATGGGTACCAATAAATAAGATAGCTGTAGATGGACTAACTAAAGCTCTCTTAAAGCAAAACCATTAAAAGTTCGTTAAAGTAGTAAGGCTCCGCGATATTAGATATCTAGTTAGTTAACAATTAAATTACAGCAAAAGCTTACCACCAGCTCGTCTATCCTGACTGCCTAATCCGGTAATCTAGCTCTGCCGCTCTACGTCAGATCTAAGGGAGTGTGTTGGCCACGGAGGTAGCTTTACTGCTGAGGTGTCGGACACCGAACGACTACGGACACCGAACGACTATGGACACAGAAGGTCGAACTAGGGTTATTTTCCTTATGTATATTAGGGCTCTTAGAGCCACCTTGAATAAAACAGATCACTTATACAATTCTGTGTCTCTACCTATTAGCTGGCTTATGTCATTTGTCTTAATACCTGCCTGGCTGAAACAATATATATAGGGGTGTAGGATTGCTTAATAAGGGTTGCTAAAACTCCTCTAAGGTAGAATAAGTATTTGATAAGGAGTTACGCCCTCCCTAACGTCTAGAGATAGCGCCTGCTCAGTAAAACGTCTCTTAAAATTTTTGGCAACACCTCCCTATAGGTGTTCTATATTGCCCATAGAGCTCTAAAGGCCCTGTAGCCTCACCCTGTGTTTCTCCTAAAATATATCCATTCTTCCTACCAGTATAAGCCCTCCCTAATGTCGTGGCCGTTAGATTTGGGTGGTAGGTTAATAGATTAAAGTTAAGTTCTGTCGCTCGTTTCAAGGCCTTAAGGCGTTGTTTAGTGCACTCTCTAAGGATCTACTAATTATGTACTAATTTCCTATTAAGGCCTAGTGTAGTTAATTGAGTCTCTGTACCATCTAAAGGTGTTTAAGGAAGGCGTAGAACTAAGGACCCGCGAGAGGCTTAGTAAGGCCGTCGGCCGCTATGTTAATTAAAGCAACGTATACAAGGTTAATCCTGTTACTATTTATCTTATCTCTCACATAGTAAAACTAGATGTTAATATACTTCGTTTAATTGTGTTAAACTGGATTTTCAGCCAACGCTTTTGTAGCTTGGTTATTGGTTTTAATTAAGATCTTAGCAAACTGCTTGCTCTAGTCTAGTACACCTAGTTTAGTAAGTAAAAGTTAAAGCCACGTAGCCTCTTTTACTGCAGCCGTTAGAGCCATATACTTTAATTAATATATTAATAGTAAAACGGTAGCTTGTAGCTTTAATTTCTATAAGATTGGTCCTCCGTTTAATATAAATACAAAGCCCAATATAGAGCGTCTTGTGGTTTTATCTTATCTCTAGTCGGCGTTACTAAAGCTAATTAGTATAAGGTCTAGGTTCTTATCGCCTCTATAGGTAATTCCTCTATTAAGCGAGCCGGCTAGGTATTAAAAAATAAGTCTTACAGCCGTTATATGGGTAAAGGTAGGATTATAGGCGAAATAGCTTACTATTAACACCGCAAAGGCGATATCTGGCCTTGTTTCTATTATAGGAAACATAATAAAACTAACTATACTCTGGTATCTTCTAACGTTGTCCTTACTAGTAGTTTCTTAATTGGCTATAAGCTCAATTAAGTGCTTTATGGGTATTAGTAAGGTATTAGCCTTTTATAATCTAAAACGTTTAAGAGCTTTAATAAGGTAGGCTCGCTATAAGAGTGTAATCTTTTTCTTTGTTCGATCTCTCGTGACTATTATACCTAAGTAAAAGCTTATTGGCCCAAGATCTATTATTTAGAAGGCTGCTTTAAGCTCTACTTTCGCCTAATTAACTATTACTATATACTTATAGATAATCTTAGTATCATTAACATAGGCAGAAATAATTTAACCTTTCTATTCTTTACTGGTGGCGAATATACTGTAATCTGCGTATAGATAGTAAAGCCTAAGTTTTTCTAGTAGAAACTTTAAGAGCGTCTTATACTAGATTTAAGGTAACTATTTTAGTCCATAGAGGGCCTTCTTAAGGCAGCAGACTTTACTAGCTTCTTTATAGCCTTTTGGCATAATAATATAGAGTTCTTAATTAATTAGTCTATAGAAAAAGGCGGTTTTAATATCTATCTGTTTAATTTTAAGGTTGTGGTAGGCAGTAATCGCGAATAGAGCCCTAAAAGCTATAGGTTTTACTACCGCAGCAAAGGTCTAGTCATAGTCAACACCGTACTATTATAGATATCCCTTAATAACCTATCTAGCCTTATAGCGGAGGACCTTGCCATCCTTTCCCTTTTTAACTTTAAATACCTATTTACCAGCAAGAGGCTTATAAGGAGGCTTAAGGGAGGCAAGGTTAACAAGTTCCTATATCTAGTTCTTAATTAGAGACCCTACCTCCTCTATTATTGCTTTTATCCATTCTTTACTATTTGGGCCGTTAATTGCTTGGTTATATATATAAGGCTCATCTTTATTAATTAAGGTAGTAGATATATACGTTTCGAGATTAGGTAAGCTAGTATATTGAATATAGCTAGCTAGTAGAGCCATAGGATTAACCGTGTCGCAATTATTTAAGTAAGGGTTTTAAGGTATAGATTAAGGAGGAAAGGTAGATAAAAGGGCTATTAGTTCGTTACCTATTTTATTATCCCAGTTGCTTAGTAGCTTATTAATATTATTAGCCCATTAATTAAGGCTTTGGTCTATACCTATAAGGCTTATAAGAAAGGCAGTAGGGTTGCTTAGTAGGTTAACTCTTAATATCTAGCGGCCTAATTAAGTAGTAGTCATAGTAAGGTTTTTAGGCAGAGACTTAAGCCTATAGGGCAAGCTATTATAACCTTCCTTCTAATTAATTCTTTATTGTCTTTTTCTTAATAGAGGCTTTGGCTAAGAAGTAGTAGTATCTTCCCTCCCTTACTTATTAGACGAGTTAACGGATTCTTCCGTAAATATAGTAGTAGTTTTTAAGCTAATATCGCCTTTATAGATTTTAACGTCTTTAAGATACTCAATCTTCTATTTATCTAGTAGCCAAACGTAATAGATTGTCTTGCCGTTATAGCTAATTAGAACACCCTTTTTTGCTTATAGAGCGAACTTAGCTAATTTTATATAATCTTCTTTAGCTATAAGGGAGTAGACGGTAGATCCTAGAGCCCTTAAATAATATACTAAGGGAGGTTTGCCCTTAAGCTTTTTATAAGGTAATATGCCATTAAGAAGAGCTCTTATAAGGCATCTATTTTTAATATATATAGCTGCAAGGAGTATATTAGGCTATAAAAAGTCTGGTATATTGCCGGCAAGGATTATTAAGCGGGTAATCTCAGTAAAGGTTCGCTGCGAGCGCTCTGCTACTCCGTTCTCTTCCTAAGTATATAAGGCGGCAGGTTTAAATTCTATACCTAGATTGTCTATCTAGGTAGTTGCTTTCTTGCTACGGAGCTCTACTCCGTAGTTAGTATAAATTCTAGTAATTTTAAGGTCGAATTTAGTGTGGATCTAATTATAGTACCTCTGTAAAGTACTAAGCCACTTATCCTTTATACGGATGGTATAGACTATAGTAAACCTTATATAGTTATTGGTAAAAGATACGTAGTATCTTTCGCCTTTAAAGCTAATGGGGGTAATAGGTCCTACTAAATCTATATAGACAAATTAAAATGGTTATATAGCTCGTTTCTAGGGCGTTCTATTATATCTCTTTCTAGCTTTAGATTAAGCGTAGGGCTCACAGTATTCATTACTAATGTTGTTAAACTTAATACCAAGTTTACTTAGGTGGCGTTTAAGGTTACTATAGTTAAGGTGGCTAAATTAGTAATGCCAAACAGGTAGGCTTTTGTCATTTTTAATCATCTAAAGGATTAATTCTAACGAGTAGTTATGCTGCCAAATTGGGTAGAGTTGTTAAACTTTAGGTGCGTATCCTATTACCTCGTTATTATATTTAAGTTCGTAAGTCTTGTTATTAAAGAAGACGCCCATTTCCTTAAGTTGGCTTCTAGATAGTAGGTTTACTAGTAAATATAGTATATAAAGAACATTGTGTAGAGTAAGTATACTTCCGTAACTTTTATTAGGGAGTGCGGTTTATATAGAGATAAATCCTTTACCTACTAATTAAGCTCTATAGGGACCAACTATATCTAATAAGGTGTCGTTATTAACGTAGTTAAAGAAAAGTTCACGATTCTTACAGCAGTGGACGGTAGCAGTAGTATTATAGATGAAGTTATACCTACTTAGTTAGGCTTGTACTATCGCTACTGCAAGCTCACGTTATAGATTTACTTCATTTTTAATTTAATTAGAGTGTTTATTAAGCTAAATAGGTGGCCTAGTCCTCTACTTCTTCCTTACATAGATTCTATCACCAATTCTCTATAGTGCGTTTTCTAGGTTTCTCTCCTAGCAGTCTTCTTTGGAATGCGTAGTTCTATTATATTTTATGCTGTTAGGGTACTTACATATTCCTACTAGTGCAATCTTTCTCTTTATGGACGTTCCATCATTTAAACGTGCTACTAGTGTAGTAGAAGCTTCTTAATTAAGCTCACTATTAAAGATAATAAGTTCCTTACCTAAGGCTTATAGGTTAGTATTTTTCTACATCTAATTTGTTTATTAAGTTATTTTAAACTAAGTATAGTTGGTAGAGCTGCTTAGGTAAGAATTTCATAGTTAATAAGTTGGTCCATTTTAATAAGGTGATTAAGGTTTGATGTAATATAGGAGACAAACTCCTCCATATTCTTAAAATCTTAAACGCGTTTAGTAAAGAAGGTGGCCACAATATTAGTAACAGCTGCTAGATTAAGATCCTTAAAGCGTTCTTTTAAAGCCTTCTATTTCTTAAGCACCTATCTAGCATTTAATATAAACGGCTTATAGATATTGCTAATATTCTAATTAATAAAACCGGCTACGTAGGCTAGCTATTCCTTATATTTCTCCCATTCTTTTACTAAATTAGCTAGCTTAATTTTTAGCTGTTTAACAGTAAAGCCTAAGTCCACCTATTTCTCTTTAATTAACTTAATTATAGAAAAAAGCTGTAGTAGGTTGTTAAGAACCTATTTAATGTTTTTAGATTAGAGGTGGTTTTATATGTTAATACTAAACATTAGCCAGTCTTTCCGTCTAATAAGCTTTTAGATAGAGGCTTAGGTGGTATATTTATCGCTTATATTAATAAGGCTTATAGGTAGTTTATAGAGGCAGTCTGTAGGCCTTATTATAACAATATTATTAGATTTGTTTCCTTTATAAGGAGTATATATATAGTGTAAGTTTTAACTTAATATATTCCTTAGCTAGTATAGGCAGTTCTAATAAGCTTCTTCTAATCTGCTACTAATACGGTTATTATAAGGCTTTATTCTTAAAACTCTATCGTTCTGTAATAACAATAGTAAGGTTATCCACTAAATGTAATGTAAGAGGCCAGTCTGACCGAAACGTATAATTATCTAATCGACAGTGTAGAATAAGAGTCTTAGGTAAATAGAAGGTAAGTTAAAGGTAGAACAAGCTTCACGTATTAAAGGACAAATACTTTCTAAACTCTTCTATTTAAAGACTAATTGCTAGTTCTTCTCTAGAGGAGAACTAGCTCCCTATATAATCCTTTTAAGACACTAGTAAAACCCTTTGCCCTTTATCTGTCTAACTATATCTCCTCTGGGACATTAGTAGGACATCAGTAAAACCTTTATCTGTCTTATCTGATATATACCTTTTAGGAGCGCCCGTTATAATTACCTCCCCTTTAAGGGTCTTAGTTCTCTAAGACTTTACCTCTTAATAAACTCCTATAGAGTTCCAACTAAAACCACTAGGGAAGTTCTCTAGTGGAAAGGTACTCCATAATACGGCTTATCGCCGGTTCTTTACTAGCGTGGAACCTTACTTTATCTTCTGTTCCTCCGCTCTTCTTCCACTATAGCTCTTTACAGTGCCTTTATAATAGAACCTTAATAATAATAATAAAAATTAAATAGAATTTACCTTCCTTATTATAAGAATTTGTTATAAGCTAATCTGGAGGTTATCCCGTGCAACACGTTAACTAGCCACTATCCCCATTTACCTAAAATAGGTCCTAATAATAACGTCTTAATATTAATTTCTTCCAGTTTATAAGCTATTGTCTATTATATGTCTTTCCATTAATAACACTATTCGTCTTGCCTTTTAGCAGACTGTTTTTTATTATATCTTAGCTTTTAGCTTCCGTATCTCCAGCTATTCTTTCTACTACTGCTCTGTTCTCTTTTTATAACGCGTTTATAGGTAATAGGATCCCCATTTTATCTCTTTAATAATACTAACTTCCTATAGTGTTCTCTCGTAATGGCTTATAATTATACTATGCGTCCCTAGACTGGCGGCGGCGTTATCCTTACTCTGTTGGCACTATAGACCACTTCTATTACTCCTGCGGTGGTTTCTCTAAAGTGCTGCCATTATTACATTTACGCGCTTACGTTGGACCCGTCCCATACCTATAAGATGCCGCACTCTAGCAAGAACAGATCTAAATATTCCCATTATTACAGCTAGAAAAAAACCTATATTTTAGTATTTCCTATTCTATCCTATTCTAGACTTTACTAACTATATTAGATCCCCACTATTTACGCGTATAAGGCTCGCCGGCTCTAACATGCTATTAGGGATTTTCGTTTATATTAGAATAGTAAAAAATAGAAACAGAAGGTGTCTTCTATTGCTTATAGCCTTTTTAATTTAATAAGGTTTCTACTGCTATAGAAACGCAGCGATCTTAGATATATAGTATCCAGGAGCGCATATATAAGCAGTTCGTTCTTATAAATAACAACATTCGCACTCTTACGCGGGCCTTTCTAGCCAGGTAAGTCTCTTTAGTAACACATTTAGGAACTATACTAACTCTTTAGTTATTAACTTTCTAATCCCAGCCTAGATGCCGATTTAGAGCCTAGAGATAACACTAAGGATAGTAATAAAGATAAATGTTCTCCTCGCTAGTCCCCTAGTCGTAGTAGTCTGTCTAGTTCTTACTGCTTTAAGAAGAATATTAGCAAGAATGCTAATGCTTCCAGGGATAGGAGTGCTAATAATACTACTAGCAATAACGCTGAGATGGAGAAGGAGGCTCCCGTTGCTACTTTTAGTGTTTAAGTTGTTATCTTATTCTTTCTTTCTTCTTATAGAATAGCTTTATATAGTGCCTCTCTAGTACCTCTAGGATGCCCTAGTACTAGAAATTGACTTTATACTTTAGGGATGCCTCTATTCCTATTTTTAGTAACAGTCCATGTAAAAGCAGCATACCGCTATAATCTCCGTATATAATAAACGGGTGGTGTTCTTATAGGTGCTTTACAATTTCTTAAAATTTCTAAGTCTTCGCTCTATATCTTTTTAGTCCTCTTTATATTATTAACTCTACCGCATATCTCTAGTATCAGACCAGATACTCTCCTTTTATCCCTAGGGAACCCTTCTAAATCCCTAAGGCCCCTTCTTCTAGTACTACTACTTATTCCCAAATAGCGTCTTCTTTAGACAGTATCCCTAGTAGTTCTTATCCCTTGCAACGGTGAAGTCCTACAAGAGTTGGACCGTGCGCGAACACTAGAATCAAAAGTAACGCGTATAGTCACGCTGCCTTGATCCTATTAATTCTATTAGCTAGCTCTTATCGATAACCGTAGGACAAATTCCACCGTTGCAAGGGATATGGATCCCTATAGCTTTCTCTTATAGGATTCTAGGATCCTTATTATAATGGCGAAACGTTCCCGTTTCTAATACCTATGCTTAACCTTATGGTTTTAAAATATGGGGTCTTCCCTATTGTCTCGTCTATGGCATATCCAGAACCATTACTAAATTCTAATTTGTAGTCTTTAGGAAAGTTTTAATTGCCATCTCGTATCCTAGCCAAAGGTGCTCCTTAGGTTCCCAACTGTTATACGCCTAGGAGTATTCTTCCTAATAAACTAAAAATTTGCGTTTCTTCTAACGCCATCTTTAGTCTAGAATGTCTTCTACATTCCATTCTAGTTCCCTATTAATTTTGCTAGGTAGGGGTAGATCTATACTATCTCTTCTCTAGTATAACTCTAATAAGGAAACATAAAATATAGGATATATTAGATATAATTTCGGCAATTCTAATTTATAGGCTTAATTTCCTTTAGTTTTTCTAACTATCTTAAAGGGTCCAAGCCACCTATAGTCTAGCTTCTTCTTAATACGTTTTATCCGGATGTTTTTTATAAACAGTAAGACTTCGTCTCCTATTTTAAATTCTTTAGGCATATGTCCCTTATTATAGTACCTTTTTTATATAGCCTAGGCGTCTAGTAAGTGCTTTTTAAGTTCTTCTCTGCGAATTCTTATTTGCTTAATTCTCTCGGATACCACCAGTGCCTCTCTTTTAGGAATAATATCCTTAACATTCTAGAGGTTATTTGCTTTTACCCCAAACAGTGCTTTATAAGGGGTTGTTTTTATACTACTATAGATGCTTATATTATATACGTGTTACGCCAAAGCTAACTATAATGGCTAATTATCCTATTAATAATTAATATAGCAGCGGAGGTAGTGTTCTAACAACGTATTTAGACGCTCTGTTTACCCATCTGTTTATAAGTAAAAGGTAGTACTTATCTTTTACCATATTTTTAATAAAAGACAAAATAAAGACTAAAATGCGCTATTAAATACGGTACCTCTATTAGATATAATTCCCCTTAGCATGCTAAATAAGAGCTACCGCTCTAAAAACAGGTCTACTAGTTTCGCTGCCGTAATCATTGTTATAATAGCAAAATACCCTAAAAACTTTATATATCTGTTAACGATTACTAGAATAGCATTAGCAACCTCTCCTATTTTTGTTTTGGTAGGGGGTAAGCCTATTATAAAATCTATTATTAATTCTAATATTAGTTCTTATAGAATAAAAAGCACTAATAACTCGCCATAGGGGCGATGCCTAGATATCTATACCCTTTGGCACGTATTATATTTTAATATACAGTCCTTAACTTCTTTAGATATTCCATCCTAAAAGTATTTCTTTTAAACGGCCTTAAGGGTTCTATTAGCACCATAGTAACCCCTAAGAGGGTTATTATAAAAGACCTTCAGAATTTTATCTTAAACCGCTTAGTCATTTAGGATATATACAACACCCTTAAAGCGCAATAGACCCTTTTGGTCTTACTACTACAGCTTTTTAATAACTCCGGCTAAGTTAGTCTCTACTATATCTTTCTACCTCTCCCTAGTAATAAAGGCGTCCCTCTATTATACTTAAAGAAGAAAATCTAGAAAGGTTTTATATAGATTACTTATTTCCGTTTCGCCCGCCGCTATTACAGACCCTAGGCGTGGCACAAGACGTTTTAAACTATTAGTGCTAATAGATTCTCCTACCATTATACAGTATGCCACGCTGCAAATAGGTATCTTGCCTATCCCCTCTAGATCTAGAAACTCACAGCTAATACGCCGTTAAGTTAAAGGTGCCGCAATACCTCTAGCACATCCCGTAGAATTCTCGCTAATTCTAGGGTACGCCAACTTTATAATATCTACTTAGTCTATAACCTAGTCCGTAACTATATCCTACGGCTCTATTATTATAGTGCTTTGCAGCTGCATTGCTAGGACCTCTATCCTACCGCAGAATTCTATAGTTCTAGAGAAAGATTCTTCTTTCTTTCTAAGCAAATTTTACAATATAGGAATTATTTCCCCTATGCTGTCCTAGATTCTCCTAGTCTTATAATCCAGATATCTTAACAACCTATTAGCGGGATTTGTCTTTCCTAGGCGGTATATAATTTTAAAGTTATACTGTAATAGTGCCTCCGCCTATCTAGCTTGTTGACTACTTAACACCTTTATAGTTATAAAGTATTCTAGGTAATTGTGGTCTATAAGGACTTTAATAGGATAATTGCTTTCTATATAATAATGTCGCCAGTACTTTATTACTGCGACTATCACAAGCAGCTCCTAGTTATGCGTTATGTAACGCTGCTCTATAGGGGTTATTTTCCTTAACTAAAACGCCACAGGATACTATTCTCTATCTTTTAATTAAGATATAATTGCCCCTAGGGCGAAGCCAGATGTATCCGTTTTAAGGTATATATATAGCTCTTAGTAGAAGTGTATTAGGATAGGCGCCAACGCAAACAAATCCTTTAACTAGTCTATAGCCTGCTTAGCAGCTTCCCTAAATATAAAGGGTCCTAACTTCTTGCTATCCTTAGATCCCTTTAGTAGATTGGTAATTAGGAGCATTACTTATAAGCAATAAACAATAAACTCTTAGTAGAAGTTCACTATACCTATAAAAACCTATACTTCCCTAAACGTTATAGGGTATGGCTATTCCCTAATAGCGTCTACCCAGCTTTTCTCTATTAACACTCCGTTAACGCTAATGATAAAGCCTAGAAAATTAATACTAGTAATATAGAATAAGCATTTTTTTAGGTTTATATAAAGCTTATATTCCCATAGTCTTTCTAGTACTATTTATATATAGTATATATATGCTTTATAGTTATTAGAGTAGACTATAATATTATTAAGGTAGACTATATATATTATATCTAACAGGCCTAATAATGCCTTATTAATATAGGCCTGAAATATCACCAGTGCGTTAGTAAGCCTAAATGGCATTACTAGGTACTTAAAGTGGCCATACTATATTTAGAACGCCGTTTTCTACTTATCACTGGCTTTAATCCAGATTTAATAGTATATATCTTTTAGGTCCAATTTTATAAATATCTTTACGCCTAACAGCCTGTTAATAAGCTCCCCTATTAAGGGTAGTAGGTAGCAATTCTTTATAGTAATCTTATTTAGCGCCTAATAGTTAATATAAAGGCGAAGGGTCTTGTTCTTCTTAGGTATAAATATAATTAGTGCCCTTACCCGGCTTATAGAAGGCTAAATCCATCCTCTCTAAAGATTATCCACTATATACTAACGTAATACTACCAGCTTGTTTTTTAATAGGTTATATAGTGGTCTAAAAGGAGGTTCCTTGTCTCCTATATCTATTTCATACTTTACCAATATAGGGTTAGGTAAGGTGTGCGCAGCCTCCTTATTAGTAACATCCTTTAGGTCTATATATTTCTGTAGAATCTCTAGTTCCTTAACTACGCATAGCTGGATATCTAAAAATAAATACTCTACGTCCCTACTCTTAGGGTTAAGAGTGGCATATATGGCATATACCCACCCTTCTTCTTGTATATAGCTTAAGAAAGTCTCTTAATCTTTAACTATAATATATAGTTAAGACTTCTGGTATTAATATAAGGCGGAAGGCTAATTAATATCTAGATTAACTTAGCAAAGCTATAGGTATCCTAAAATAAGATTATACTCCTTAATTTCTACGGCGTAGAAGCGTATCTCCTATATGTCCCATAAACCATCACGGTCCTAGCTAGCCATAGAAAAAGTTTGTTCCTTATAGCACGGAATCTAATAGCCTCTAATGCTTTAAATGGTGCGCATCTATAAGCCACTAAGGTCTAAATCCAATTCTTTTACCAGTAATTAAGAAATAAACCCTATAGTCGCGCCGCTATCCATACGGCAGTCTTATATTACCTATTTATTATTAACTTAAATAGAGACGGGAATGACCATACAGTAGCTTACTCTCTCCTTTTTTTGCTAGCCTAGTATAAGGGAGTAAAGATCTACTAAGCTCTCTCTTTTCCCAATTAAGTATCCTCTTACTTCTTCTACCGGTAGAAGCGTTATATATAGCCTTTCTTACCGCAGTAATAACAGCTATATAACTTTTGGTTCCATAGTTTCTACCTATTATTATTCTAGGGTTAACCAGTATTGCTCTAGGGTTATAAAGCCTGCTCGCGTTATCCTTTTATAGAGTAGTTAAATTAGAATCTACCCCTTTTATTAAAGCTAGGTCTAGTTTTACGCTTTTTATTATTAGCGTCCTATTCCTTTTACTTCCCTAGATAGTCTCTTTTAGCGTTCTTAATCCAAGTAGCTTTAGAGATAAGCTTTTCTTAGGAGGTAGGAATTTTGCCCTTCTCCTATATAGCCTATTTGTCACGGGACACCCCCATAACACCTTACACACGTCCACCTGTTTCCACCAACTGAACAACCGAAGACCGACCACGAGACGGCAATCTGACAGCAATCTGCCGTATTCCGCCGCAATCTGCTATCTCTACTGTCGGAGTTGCTAACTGGCAACTTTAAGGACCTCTAACTGCCGAATTCTGCTAAGTTCTACCAGAACCGCCACCTAAGCTCTACCCTATCCGTGCGTAGCACAGTACCCGTTAACCTAGCAACTAAGCAAACGTTATGTACCCTTTTTTCCCTATTTCCTACTTTCCTTTCCTTACGCAACGTCTTAACTTTATTATATAGTTTATGTACATAGCTTAATAATATCTACTTCGCTATATATTATTATCGCTTGTGCTCACTCCGTAACACTATGTTGCGTTAACCCTATATACCACCCTCCAAAATATAGAACGGCCCTAAAGCCCCTATAACAGCCGTCAATATTATATCCGCACTCTAAGAACAATTGGCAGAAATACAGAAGTCCTTTATAGACGCCCTCGCACAGAACTAAGCCACTTTAACTTAATAATAAGCTAAATAAGAAGCACGACACTAGCAATTAATTAAAGACCTCTAAGAAGAAATCCGCACCCTTAAAATGCCTATATTAGGGCCCTAAGACTAAATACTATCTCTAAAGATAAACACGCGGAACGAGAGCCCTAAACCTATAATAGTTACTTACCCTAAACTAACTACTGCACTGTAATAATCTGAACGACTACCAGACCCTCCAATATTTACTAGTAAATAATAAGAACTCCAATTATTTCTAAGCTGGTTTAAAAATAAGCTAACTAGTAACGCTAACTGCTACCTAACTAAAGCTAACCAACTCTGCTACGCCCTAAGTTAATTAGGAGGAGATGTAGCTAACCTTATTAAACCTCTTTAACCGAACTTAGTACTAAGCCTAATTGTACTTCTTAAAGCCACGTATAGTAACCTAAACCGCCAAGCTATTGCTTAGAGAAAGATAAACTATATAACTTAAGGAATAAAAAGCTTCCTAGTATACTTCTCCAAATTTAACTGTTATGTAAAAGAAACAGGCTAGAATAACTCCGCACTAATTAACAGCCTTATTAAATCCCTAAGCCCCGAACTAAAAACCTCCCTAATAGGTGTAGACCTACTAGGAGCTCTTAACACCTGCGTAAATGTTATTAATAAACAATACAATGATATACTACGCCTAATACTGAAGTCCGCTTCTTAATATAATATAACAAACCCATAAATATCTACTAAGTTATTATCTTAGCCTAAGCACCCTAACGCTATAGATATCAACACTAGAACCCTAGGATACGCCCTACTAGGGTCCTCTAAATAAGAACAACGCACTAAGCTAGGCCTCTATTTTAAGTATAGAAGTAGCTCCTACTTCTCTAACCACTGCTCTATCCCTATGCCCTAACGCGAATTACAAACGGCTAATACTAGCAGCCGTTTACCGCATTAATCCTCTAGTTACCGTCCCTAATCTCCACCTGGTTTCAGCCCCGCATTTAATAAGTACTACTTATAAGGACAAAGCTACAACTAATATGCTATAAGAACTCCACCCCAATCGCCTCTAAAAGGAAGGTCCTAGAGCTAAGTCACTCTCCGGGACGGCGCTACCTCAGGATCTTGTTAAATGCTTTAAATGTCACAAACTCTAACTCTTAGGATTGCAGTATAACTGTTAACTGTTATCTTCGGTAGAATAATTAATAGGTTAATGCTTAAGTCCTAATTAATATAGGAGCTAGTGGCATAGGATTTATTAACAAGATCTTTATATAAGATAATAGTTTTACTCTAACCCCCCTTAACCGGCATATTAATGTATTTGGATTTAATGGCAAACGCACTATCTTAGGCTATATTACCTACGTAGTATTCCTAAGACTCTAATACCTAAACCATAAAGAACTGATTAAGCTTTTTGTTACCACTCTAAGTTACTTAGTGATACTTAAACAACCTTAAATAAAGCTATATAAGGTAACTATTAATTGGGACAACCTTAAGCTTCTATTTACTACCTCCTATTACAAGCAGAAGTGCCTTATAACTTGCTACTTAGACCCTAAACTAAAATCTAAAAAATCTACTAGGATTTATTAGTCTAAAAAGTCTACCTAATTCTACTAAGAACCTAAAAATTATACTAAACTATATAAACTAACCCTAACTACTATACCACCCTAAACTAAGCAGAAGCCTAAACTTAAGCTTAATATACGAAAGTACTAGAAGAACTGGTATTCTACTATAAAAAGGATACTTAAAGAACCCAAACCCAAATTTAATACTAACTCCGTACCTAATACTAAACCTAAAGTTAAACAAGAAATAGTAGATAATTAAAAGGAAGTTACTAGCTGGCAACTTGCCCCCCTTTCTATAGATATTTATATAATCAGAGCTACCCTATTAGCACAACTCGCTAGGAAACCTAAATATACAATCTTCGCCGTTATAATAGCCGATATTAAAAAGGCCCTAGCACTAAAGAAGCATACTAACCCTGCCATAAAAGTACCAGTATGCCATTATAAGCATCTGGAAGTATTTTTATAAAAGAAAGCTAATAAGTTAGCAGAGCACCAACTATACAACTACAAGATCGTACTTAAAGAAGGAAAACAACCAGGATTTAGACCCTTATATAGAATGTCCTAAAACAAACTCTAAGTATTGCGGAAGTACTTGGACGAATACTTAAGTAAAGGATTTATCAGAGCAAGCTCTTCGCCTATAGCTACACCTATAATCTTTGTTAAGAAACCTAGCGGCGGTCTGCGCTTTTATATAGACTACTAAGCTCTTAACGCTATTACCATTAAGAATTAGTACCCGCTCCTATTAATTTAAAAGACACTAAACTGATTAAGTAAGGCTCGCTACTATATAAAACTCAACCTTATCCACGCATTTAACCGCCTCTATATCGCAAAAGGAGATAAATGGCTTATAGCATTCCGTACTAGATACGGACTATTTAAATACTTAGTAACGCTGTTTAGCCTTATAAATGCCCCAAGTTCATTCTAACACTTTATAAATAATACCTTACAACCTTACCTGGACGTTTTCTATACTACTTATATTAACGACATCCTAGTATATAGCAATAACCTAGCTAAATATAAGAAACACGTTAACCTTATCTTAAAAGCCCTACGTAGAGCTAGACTACAATTAGATATAGATAAATGCAAGTTCTATAAAATGGAAGTTCTATACCTTAGACTTATTATCTCTATAAATAGTATATAAATGGACCTAAAGAAGATTAAAGTAATTGTAAACTAGCAAGAACCTAAGAATGTTAAGGACGTAAGAGCCTTTATAGGATTTGCTAATTTCTATTAACGGTTTATCAATAACTTCTCCGCCCTAGTTTTACCTCTTATAGCTCTAACCTAAAAGGACAAAGCCTTTATCTTTAATAAGGAATATAAGAAGGCCTTTGCCTATCTAAAAGTTATGTTCACTACTACACCCATACTCTAACACTTTAACCCAAACCGAAAGAGTGTTATAGAAGCTAACTTATCTAACTATATTACTAAAGGCATTCTGTCTTAGTATAATAAAGAAGGGGTACTGCACCCTATAGCATACTTCTTAAAACAACTAAGTCCAGCCGAATGTAACTATAAGATCTACGATAAAGAATTATTAGCCATTATTAGATGTTTTAAACAATAGCGACCTAAACTAGAAGGCGCTAGATTTCTAATTAAGGTCCTTAGCAACTATAAGAATCTATAGTACTTCATAACCACAAAATAGCTAAGTCATTGTTAAGCCCGCTAGTTAGAATATCTATCTCAATTCTAATTCTTAATTATGTACTGCCTAGGCGTTTAAGGTTAAAAACCTAATGCCCTAACTTAACGTTTACAAGACATAACAGTATAGGAAGAAGTATGCGCCTACCGCAAATAAACCCTACTTTGTCCCAAATTATTTAATCCCCTAGCTAAAGACCTTATGGTATACGTCCTTAAAATAACTAATTAATCGATTAAACAGATTATAATCAACAAATACCCAAACAATGAGTTTATCCAAGAGACACTTAAGCTAATTTAAGATGGCGTTAGACGCTCTAAAAAGATCTCTCTAAGTAAATATAAAGTTTGTAGAGACCGCTTATACTACTAGAACCGCCTAGTTGTCCCTAATTACAATGAACTTAAGCTTAAGCTCCTTAAACACGTACACGACCTACTAGTAGCCGGCCACCCAGGCCAAGGAAAAACCCTAGAGCTACTTTAATGGGAGTACTACTGGCTAAACATGCATAATATAACACAAAGGTACGTCTCCAGCTGCTATACCTGCCGACGAGCCAAAGCTTTATATAAGACATATAACGGCTTTCTAAAGCCACTGCCTGTTCCGGACTAAAGATAGAAGGATATCTTAATTAACTTCGTTATTAATCTCCCTAAAAGTAAAGGCTGCACAAATATTATAGTAGTTATAGACTAACTATCTAAGATAAGATACTTAATCGCCTACCCTAATATATTAGTACCTGCCGTTGCCTAACTGTTCCTAAATTATGTATGGAAACTCCATGGACTCCCTAAAACAATCGTCTCCAATAGAGGCCGCCAGTTTGTCTTAGTGTTTTGGAAAGAACTAACTACCTAACTTTGCATTAAAGCACTATTGTCTACGGCATATTACCTAGAAATGGATGGTTAAACGGAACGTGCAAATGCTATAATAGAACAGTATATTTGGATATACACGTTGTATCTATAGGATGACTGGATGGACTGGCTTGTATTTACTAAGTTTACTACAAATAACTCCGTCTTAGAAACTATAAAGGTCTCCCTATTTCTGGCTAATTACGGCTAGCACCCGCAAATGGGTTTTAAACCCTTTAGTAATATTCCTTGTCCAGCTTATTAGGCCTTATAAGTTGCAAAAGCAAACGAATTTGTAAAGAAGATAAAAGAACTATAGGAGTTCCTTGCTGACAAAATAACATAGGCCTAGTCTATCTATAAAGCCGCAGCAAATAAGAACCAAACCCTAGCACTAGCTTACTAAATTGGTAACTTTATCTGGCTAGATGCAAGAAATCTAAACATAAAATAACCTACTAAGAAACTTAATTAGAAGAACGCTAGCCCTTATAAGGTTAAAAAAGTTGTCTCTCCTTATGCCTACTAACTAAAGCTCCCTAATACGGTTAAAATCCACCCTGTATTCTATACGTTAGTCCTCCGCCCTGCCGCCCCTATATTAGACGCCCTGCCTGGACAAATCTAAGACCTTCCCCCACTAGTTGAAGTGGATGGTGAGGATAAGTACCTTATTAAAAGAGTTAACGATATTAAGTATAACAAACGGAAACGCAAATATATGTACCTTATAAAATAGAGAGGTTTTACTAAACCCTTATGGAAACCTGCTGACTTTGTAGGACTTATACAAGCTGTAGAAGACTTTTATAAACTCTACCCAGAACTACCACAGCCCTATCTCGCAGATGCTCGAGTTTAAAGGGGGGGTACTATTATAGGACACCTCTGTGACACCTTATACACGTCTACCTGTTTCCACTAACTAAATAACCGAAGATTAACCACAAGATGGCAATTTAATAGCAATCTGCTATATTCCGCCGCAATCTGCTGTCTCTATTATTGGAGTTGCTAACTGGCAACTTTAAGGACCTCTAACTGCTGAATTCTGCTAAGTTCTACTAGAACCACTACCTAAGCTCTACCCTACCTGTGCGTAGTACAGTACCCGTTAACCTAGCAACTAAGCGAACGTTATGTACCCTTTTTCCCCTATTTCCTACTTTCCTTTCCTTACGCAACGTCTTGACTTTATTACACAGTTTATATACATAGCTTAATAATATCTACTTCGCTATATATTAT
>Ga0307507_10004896_pt1 | contig 22935 bp, 2 predicted proteins | sample 7_EM_MG_FD_207223 | JGI IMG/M metagenome (GOLD analysis project Ga0307507, IMG submission 207223) | Populus trichocarpa ectomycorrhiza microbial communities from riparian zone in the Pacific Northwest, United States - 7_EM | ecosystem: Host-associated > Plants > Roots > Unclassified | place...
GCAAGCCTGTACAATTGGTAGTCTATAAACGAGGATCCAAAGCTAGAGAAAGGAAGGAGAAGAATAGCAGCGCCGCTCGATATTTTATGCGGTCCTTAAGTCACGTGACTCGCATCTACCATAATCCACATCTGCCAAGATCCACCATTTTCCACTAGCGCTGTAACATTACCCCCCCCCTTCGAAAAAGCCTGCCCTCAGGCTTTATATGTCCATATTATGTCTATAGGGTATTCTTGTCTTTATACTTAATAAGCAGCCTATTATCTTCGCTATACCAGCACTCCATCCACTCATTAAAGTACTTTAGGGGTCCGGGTTTATTAGGGTATTAGTTATATAATTCTTTAAGTCTCTAGGGACAGCCTATAAAGTTCTAGGTGGGGTACTAGGTTGGGTTTAAATTATAGCCTTTCTATTAAATACGGTATTATAGCGTTCCTTATACTAGTTTATAGGCTAGTATTTTGTTAACTTCCTATTTATCGTTGCTATTAACTTAAATTGGTAGGGGAGGCTTATTCTTTTATCTAGGTAGTAGGTTATTTGCAGCCTTCCATAGCTTATCTAGCAAAAAGATAGGATAGACTTTAATTAAGTCTAGGAGCTTAACCTTATATAAGTTGCCTTCTTTATTAAGGATCTTATACGGTCCTGCTATCTTATAGTCTAGCTTACGGCTAGGCCGTTTTATCTTTTAGTTCTTTGTTATAACCTAGACCCTATTATCTATAGTAAAGTTAGGCTCGCGCCTATGCTTGTTTGCCTGCTGTTCTATTAATCTCTAGGCCTTTTCTAAAATTATATAGGCTACTGTCTAAGCTTCTTTTAAGCGTTTAGTATATTACTGGGCTTCCTTATAAGACAGTTTTTTGCATATGGTTTGTAGCCCCTCCGGTCTTTCCCAGTTAAAGCTTATATGGGGTAAGTATCCCATTTCTAGCTAAATAGGTGCAAATCCCATAGAGTTATAGGGTAAGGTTGCCTGGGCGTAGTCTATTAGGGGTAGTAGTTCGCCCTAGTTGTCCTAGAAGTAGTTAATAAAGGGCTAGAGCCTCTGGTTTAAATATTAATTTATAATCTCCGTCTAACTGTCTATCTAGGGGTGGTATGCTATAGAAAGCTTTAGCTTAATGCTAAGAATCCAAGTAAACTTATTCTAGAAGGCCGATATAAACTGTGGCCTATAATTGGATATAATAGTATCTAGTAGTCCGTAAATTCGGTAGATATAATAGATGTATAGTTAGGCTACCTCCTTGGCATTAATATCCTTATAATAGGGGATTAAGAACGGGTGCTTGCCAAAGCGGTTAACTAGGATTATTACTATATTATATCTGTCACGGTCCGTAAGCAGCTTATAAAAGTCTATAGAGATATATTACTAGGGGCGTTCTAGTATTAGGAGTAGCTTTAATAGTCCTAGGGTTTTGTCCCGTAGAATTATAGACCTACGGCAGTTGTTACAGTTCTGTATATAGCGGTTAATATCTATAACTATTCCGGGCTAGCAGTAACGGTTACTAATAATCTTATAGGTCTTATTCTTTCTAGGGTAGGCCGTAGAGACCTAGGTATATACTTTGGCAATAAGCTAGGTCCGTAAATTCTATTCCTTTACCACTACTAGCCGTTTCCGGTGCTTAAGTAGTCCATTTTTAAGGGACTATAGGCTAGTAGCATCCTTTACCTTTTTACGGTACTTCTATAGAGAAGGGGCCGTACGGTTTGCCTATAGTAGTTTATTAATAAGGTTAAGTTCCGTGGAGTTAATGGGATATATCTTAGCATTTAAAGGGTCTGTATTTAGCTCTGCCTATATCTAGGGGTTAAGGTGCTCTAGTTATAGTAGTATCTGGGTCTGTAATAAGATCTTCGCAGCTACCTAGTTACCTAGGTCCTGTTTACGCCTTATAAGAGCATCCGCACGGTTCGTAGCGCCTAGTCTATATATAATTAAGAAATTGAACTAAAATAGGATATCTGCCTAGCGTGCCTGCCGGGCCGTAAGGGCCTTGGTTGTTATAAAGTATTCTAGGGCCTTATAATCTGAAACCACCTTAATGGGCTTAGGGGTCCCCTCTAGCTATATACGCCATTGCTAAAAGCTAGAGACAATAGCCAGCATTTCTTTATTGTGGATGTGGTAGTTTAGCTTGGCATCTATTATAGTCTTTAAATAGTATACAATAGGGTACTATTCTCTATTTAGTTGCTTCTGGGAGAAAATGCTGGCTATTACGCCGTCTAAGGCATTAGTTTCTAGCATTAAGGGCCATTCCAGGTTAAAGTAGGCAAGTAGAGGAGCTAATACCAGCCGTTTTTTAAGCTCATTAAAGGCCTGCATATATATAGCGTTAAAGTAAAATGGCTGGTCTTTCCTAGTAAGGCGGTTAAGAGGCTAGGTAATTCTGCTGTAGTTCTTAATAAAGCGTTAGTAGAAGTTATAGAAACCTAAAAATAATTACACCCCTTTTATAGTCCGTGGGGGTGTCCACTGGTTAATTATGGCCGTTTTCTCTAGGTTGGCCTTAATTCCGTCTATACTAATAATAAAACCTAGGTACTTTATACACTTAACACTAAATTCCAATTTCCTAGTATTAGCCTAGAGACCAGCCTCGCGGAGCCGTTATAGGACTTTATAGACATACTCCTTGTGTTCTAACTTATTCTTGGAGTAGATTATAATATTATCTAGGTAGGCCGTATAGAAGTTGTTAAGGTAGTTAAAGAGTATATTATTTATATATTGCTAGTACATAGCTAGTCCGTTAGTCAGTCTAAAAGGAAGTACTTTGTATTTATATATTCCGTAACAGGTCCGAAATATAGTAAGATCTTCTAATTTAGGGTCTATCCTAATCCGGTAAAAGGCCTAACGGATATTGAGCTTAGTAAAGATCTTAGCTCTACTTATTTAGGTTAAAGTCTTATTAAGTAAGGGCAGTGGGTAGCGGTTCTTGCGGGTTATATTATTTAGTTTATAGTAGTTAATACAGAAATAAAGTCCTTTATTTGGCTTTTTAGCAAAGAGAATAGGCGAGTTAAAATGGGCTTAACTAGGTTTAATAAAGCCCTTATTTAGGTTATTAATAAGGTACTACTTTATAGCCTATAATTCGGCAGTAGACTGTTAACGAAGGGGGCTATAGCTAAGTATGTCTTCCTTATCTGGCTTAATCTCAATCTTATAGTTGTACAGTCGGTAAGGCGGGAGTATATTTAATACTGCCTTAGAGAACACGTCCTTGAATTTCTAGTATTAATAGGGTAGTTTCTATTCTACTAGCTCCTTATCTATAAGCTCGCCTTCCTATTCACTAAACTTATTTTCCTTTTCCTTAATTATTTAATTAATTTTATATAAGCTGGTAGTAAAGGCAACGGTATTAGGTTAGACTAAGTTCTGGTAAAATCCTATGGCGCTAATACAGCAGATATTAACTAGTGGGAGGTCTATAGGTTTCTTTATAGACTATTATTAGGCCGTATTTTGCGGTTTAGGGTTTATAATCTTTCTTAGCTCCTATTCTATCTTCTATAAGTTATTCCTCCGGTCTATATGTTTAGTATAGTATCTAATACTCCTTGCTATTCTTTATGGCTGTATAGGGCCTAAGTTCCCTACGGGGAGCTCCACTAGCTTTTTACTAACTTTTTTAATCTCTAGTACGGGTGGTATAACATAGGTAGTTTAGGGGCGGCGTAGTATATAAATCCGTTGCGGGTTAAGCTGTACGTTCTTTTTAAAAGCCTAGTCCCTACGCATAGCATCAGCCTAGTAAACGGTATCTATCTATAGCCGTATAAGGTTTTCCATTGTAATGCTGATTTCCTTTATAAAAGAGGGTGTTGGGGGTAGGGTTTTAGGCCAGATAAGCCGTCTACTCTATACGTTAAGCTGTAAGCCTAAATAGGCTAGCTATTTTCTTTCTAAGATTATATCGTGGCTTCCTAGGTCTGTAATAAGAAAGGGGATATTATACTACCTTTGTCTGTCTACACGGAGGTAAATCCGCAAGATAGTCGTAATAGGTAGTTCTATCCGTCCGTTATACCCGCGAATAGGAATTAGTTTAGGCAGTTCTTTAAGGGGTGCATTTAAAAAGTTAGCTAGCCTTATAGCACACTAGGTGTCTATTAAGGCAAAGGCATTTACTCTAGAGTTAGCTAAAGTAGAGGTTAAAACTTAATATCCATTATAGAATAAGGTATAAGGGATAGTGCAGCTTCTTCTACTAACTAGCTAACCTAGATTAATATATAACATATTAATCCCTTTTAATTTTAAAGAGGAGTCTTCCTCTAGGGTTCCTCTTTTTTTAACTCTGTACTGTTTTTCTAAATTAATAGAACCTTGCCTGTTTTTGCCTTTGTCTAGTAATCCTTTGCAAAGTAGTTTTTCTAGCCGTATAAGAAGCAAGCTCCTTAATTACTAAGGGCCTATTTATAGGGGTTGTTATACGTAGGCTAAGTATGCGCCGGACCCGCAGTAGGACTAGCTGCACGGCTAGCTGCTAAATTAATGGCGGGCTATATGGCTGGTGCCGTAGGAGTTATAGATCGTGCTGGGGTATTATGGGCCGTTTATAAAGTGCTTGTAGTCTAGTTTAGAGAGTTTCTAGCTTTATACCGCTCAGATCATGCCTTAATTTGATAAAGGCCTTAGTTAATAGCTAGGCAGTAGTCCGTAAGTACCTTTAGCATCTATACAGTAGTAAAAACTAGCAGTACGGCGCGCTATAGGTCTAGGGTAAGCTTATTAAAGAGGTTTAGCATTAGATCTTTATAGGGAATTTAGGCTTAGCCGGCTAGGTATAGAAAGCGGGTCTAGAAGGCTAAAAAGGTCTCTATTGTCTTTATGTTAAGAGCTTTATAATTAAGGCGGGTGTTTTATGTCTTAAAGGGGTCCTTATAAATAGAAGATAGGTAGTTAACTATCTTTTCTTTAGAGAGGAAGGGGTCTGTTAAGTCCTAGGCGTATCGCGGACGTAGATGCGTCTGTATATCCCCGCCAGTACGGCCAAAGACGTAGGCCATTTTAGCTTAGGTAGTAGGGAAGTGGTCTGTATTAACTTTAAGCTTATCTTGCAGTTAAAGCTTCCAATTATTAAATATAGGGTTAGTTCCGTCTATAAGTAATAGGGGGTCCGCAACCTTTGCGGACCGCAATAATACTAATACTGTACGTTAGGCTAGGGTTTTAAGGACTATAGCAAGTCTCTAGGTGTCTAATAACTCCTCGCTAGGTGTAGGGGTGTCTCTGGTTTTAAGCAGCTCTTAAAGCCATTTAATTTTGGTATTAGCTGCTATGAGCTCTTCCTAGGGGGTCAAGACGGCGACTGTTTTATTATTAGAGGTATTTATGGGTCCTATAGCGGCTTTACCAGCTGCTGTATTTCTTGGCATAATAGTAGGGGTATTAGGTAATTTTTGGTGTTTGTTTATTTTCTAGGGGTTCTAGTCCGTGCGTGTCCTATTCTTAGGTTTCGCGTTCTATTTATATTCTTTTAGCTCTTAGGGGTCTGTCCTGTCCTTATGGTCCTAGTAATGTCCTTAGGGTCCTATTCTATGTCCTTTATAGATATATTTAAGTTCCTTCTTAGGAAGAAAGAGTAGTTAAGCTTTAGATAATGTTAGCAACTTAGTTAATTAAGGCACAAGCACGGCAAGAGGGACGCGCAAGCCTGTATAATTAGTAGTCTATAAACGAGGATCCAAAGCTAGAGAAAGGAAGAAGAAGAATAGTAGCGCCGCTTGATATTTTATGCGGTCCTTAAGTTACGTGACTCGCGTCTACCATAATCTATATCTGCCAAGATCCACCGTTTTCTACCAGCGCCGTAACAATCTCTTAGCATTATAGTACTTTTTTATCCTTGCTTATACTAGTTTTGCTATTTCTCTAAGACAAATATAAAGATTTATTAAATTCTCTATTCTTTCCTTAGCTATACTACTTATCTTCTTTACTTATTATAGTGATAACAATATTCTTAGCTTATATCCATGGTTTGCCTTAAAAGGTAATATGCCTATTCCTTTCTATGGTATAGCATTATATATAAACTGTGTAACTAGTAATAATAATACCTAGTTATTCTATGCGTGATTAATATAGTATTTTAAGTATTGCTCTAATGTCTGGTTTAGTATTTCTATTTATCTATCTATTTGCGGATAATATGCTATTAACATTACTGCTTAAACCCCTTATTTAGCTAAGAATACCTTCTAGAATACTACTATAAATATTAGATCTCTATCCAATATAACCTTTATTAGTACTCTATATTTTATAAACACTTCTTTAATATAGATTCTAGCTATATCTTCTGCTAATATTTTTTCTATATACGCTATAAAGTAACCCTACTTAGTTAACTTATTTACTATTATTAAGATTACGTCACAATCTTATCCAATAATAGGATCTTTTAACTTTAATAACTTTATAATAAAGTCCTATAATATAACCTCCCATAGTCTCTTTAGTATTTTAATAGGTTATAGTCCTCCGTATGGCTTATGCCTTATTAGTTTATTTCTCTAGCAATCTAGATATTCCTTTATAACTTATCTTACTAGTCCTTAGATTTCTTAAATAATATATTCCTTCTAAAGTTATGATACTAAGCCTATAGCTCTATTGTGTCCTTAAGTTATTCCTTTATAAAAGTCTTTTATAAACTCTACTATAACTGTTTTTGGCATATATATAGCCTTATAATGCTTATATTGCTCTAAGTCTAGATCCTCTTCTTATACCTCTTAGATTCTTTATAACTATATACTTTTTAATATCTTATAGGTCTTTTCTTCTCTTATTGCTATAATTTTAGGATAATTATACCTGATTAACCTATCTTTGCCTTTACATAACATTACTTTTAACGACTTTTCCTTATTCTATAACTCCGCTTTCCTATTAAGTATATCTACTCTTGCATTCTTAGTACCCTTAGTATATTAAATTTTAAAATAATACTCTATAAGTATTTCCGCCTATTTAACCTATCTTTAGTTTAGTTCCTTTATTATTAGGAATCCTATTAGGTTCTTATAGTCCGTTTTAACTATAAATAGTTTCTCTATGCCTTATAAGAATACTCTCTACTTTTTAAGTACTGTAACTATACCTAATAACTCCTTGTTGTAGATATCATAGTTTAATTTTGCTAGTGTTATTTTTTAACTATAGTATGCTACTAGATGCTATTTATCTGGATGTCTTTATAGCAGATATGCCCCTAGTATAAAGTCTAATGCATTTGTTTTTATAACTATATCTAATAGTAATTAGTAAATCTTAAGGATTAAATCCTAGGTAAATAGTTCTTTAAGTTCCTAGAATAACTTCTTTTATTCGCTCCCCCATATCTATAGTTCCTCCTTTTTTATAAATCTTATAAATGGTTTAATATTCTTTAACTACTATATAATAAACCTCCTATAGTAGTTACAAAACCCTAGGAATAATCTTAACTATATAACGTTCTTTAGTTCCTACTAACTTACTATAGCTTCTACTTTCTTTAGGTCCATACTAAATTTTTTTAGTTTAATAATAAATCTAATAAAATTGGTCTTCCTTATAAAGAACTTGTATTTTTTAATTGCTACTAGTATCCTTTCTTTTTATAGTCTCTTTAAGACCCACTTAATATACTCTCTATATTCCTACTTACTCGCTAAGTAAATAATAATAATATTAAAACATACCATAATAAACTTATTAAGGTGTTCTCCTAATATACTATTAATTTATTTCTAAAATGTTACCAGTGCATTTATAAGTCTAAACTATATAACTAATAGTTTATATAGTCCTTCCTTTAACCTAAAGGCTGCCTTCTATTTATCTCCTTTCTTAATTCTAATCTAATAATACGCCTACCTTAAATCTATTTTTATAAAGATTTACGCGTTACCTAACCTGTCTTAGATTTCGCTAATTAAGGGTAAAAGATGCCTATCCTTTCTTATAATGCTGTTTAATTATCTATAGTTAATGCATATCCAAAGTTTTTTATTCTTCTTTAGTATAAATAATACTAGATATCCTGCTAATAACTGTAATAGTTTAATATATCCCTTGCGTAAGTTCTCCTGGACAAACTTCTTAAGCGCTACTAACTTAGTTTTAGTAAGCTTATAGATTAGAAAGAACCTTATACTTATTCCTAGTTCTAATTCTATCTTATAATCCTATACTATATATTTTAACAACTTTTTACTCTTTGGACTCTATAGCCTTTTTCCATACTTATAGTATCTTTTTAGTACATAACTTAAGCCTTACTTAGTTTCCTTATAAGTCGCTCTAACTTAGTACTATACTACCTTGGTCTACTATTATATCTTATATTATTAAGTATCCCTAATATTGACTTATCCTATAACCCAATTAATCTTTAGATTATACTTCTGTAACTAAGGTATTCCTAGTATCGCCTTGTCCTTTCCTAATAGTAGGATATTAAAAGACATCTTAACACTTCTTCCTTTAATAGTTAACTAAATAGGTCCTATTTTAAGATTAATAATGCCTCTACTATAGGCCATTAGATCTTTAGAAATTGTTATTAATAGGTATAAGTATTTTTTCTATCTATATAGTAACCCTATCCTTCTAACTGCGGTTAATAATATATAGTTTTTTGTCGCTCTACTATCTACTAATGCTTTAAACTTTTAATCTCGCCAAATGACTTATAAGTTTAGGTGTTATCCTATAACTCCTTTAAGGGTCTAAGGCTCTACTACTAGCTCCCTCTAGTCCTATAGGCCTCCGCTTTTCCTAACTATTAACTATTAGATTTTAACTATACTTAGTCCCCCTATAGCTAATACTTAGTTTATTTCTTATCCTTAATATGCTATAGACAAGTATTCTTTAGGCACTTCTACCACTATTATCTATCTAGGCATTCTTCTATAAGGAATCTTCCTGGTTAAAATATTAAGTCCCCTAGTTCTTAAACTTCTATTAGGTACTACCTATATATATATATAGCGTTTCTATATTGCCTTTTATCTACCATCTAATATATCCTTATTAGATACTTGCGATATTTGTCCTTAGGTGTTCTATATATGTTATATATATTATTTATATATATAATCCATGCCAATATATAATATACTAGGTGCTTTAGGTTAACTCTTAGTTTATCTTTATCCTTAAGTTTAAACCTATCCTGTACTAATCTAAATATTACTATATTATTTACTGGTACTAATATTTGTATTATCTTTTTCTAGTCTATGGCCTACTCTTCTAAATTCTTTAATATTATAATTAATGCTTCTTTATTATTTTCTTGCTACTAATACCACCTTTAGTATAGTTCTATAAGCGTATATAATCTATCTATAAGGAAGTATCTCTTTATTACTGTATTATTATATCCTTTAGTATATTGTTCTGCAAACCTAGTTAGAATCCCTAGATCCTCTTCTTGCTCTAGATTACTTAACTACTTAGCTTTTAGTATACCTACCTTTAGCCTATTAGTAACTTTCTATACTAGTACTTGGTCCCTTATATATTCTAATATAGCTAATCTCTAATCTAGCTTCTATTCTTGCTATATAATAATTTGTTGCCTAAACTTATTTATACTTTTCTTTAGTTTTCTTCTTCTAAAGGGATTCTTAAAGTTATCTTGCTTCTTAATCTCCGTGTTAACTTTTTAACCTTTAGGTAGAATACTATGTTCCCTTAGGACTGCTGTAGACCTTATTCGTTTTTTAAAATCTTAGTTCCCTAGAAACTGTCGTCCCGTACTTATTTATTTGTCTTTAAATTAAGCTACTGCCCTTTTTTATTAGTTTTTGTCTATTATGGGTTCTTAGGCGTATTTTATCTTGTCTTAAGAGTCTTAAGCGTTATATATCTCTTCTTAAGAATCTTAAGCCTGTGGCCTTTTGCCTTTATTAAGTGGTAAGCTAGCATTAGCAGTTATCTGCTTACTTAATTGTCTTTAGATATTACTCCTTCTATCTTATAAAGCAATAGATACCATATCTAATGGTGTTATAATACCCGTTATTAAACTATGTTCTATAGTGGTCTCAGTCTCTACTTCTGTTGCGTTATTAAGGTTTAAGCGCCCCTGGTTAGCATCCTTTTCTTCCTTATCACTATTAATTAATAAGTACTTTAACTTTATTGTTATAGTTACTAATCTTTATCTGTATATTACTGTAATATCTTAATCTAGCTTATAGATTTAATTTTATTCTTTATCTAACTCTTTAGTTTCTTTAAGTTCCCTTAACTCTAGCTCTTGTAGCTAATAGTTTACGCCATACTTAGCGTCCTTATAAATTTGGTATATATTATTATAACAAAATATAAAGTGCCTAATTAAATACTCCTTGGTCCCGCGTAATACACCTATATCTATATTATTATACTCTAATAACCTTATGCCCTTTACTATATAGCTACTCTAACTACCTTTATAGTCTCTAGCAAAATAACCTTATTTTCCATAATTTATATAAACTTTTTTTTAAAACTTTTTTTCTTATTATAGAGTCCGCCTAAATATCTTCTATTACTAAGATCCCTAGTTTGGCCTCTGCTCCTTAGTCCTATAGTTACTTAATTCTTAACCTCTAGGTTTCTATAGTTTCTTACTTTATCTTTTAGATTTTTTGGTGCTGCTTAAGTCTATTAGCTCTGGCCCACCGTTCTATAGTTTATAACTCTACGTCTATTGCTGCGTACTATACGCCTTATATAACTATAAAACTCTATCTTACCCTTTTTTAGCTTATTCCCTTTAACAGATCCTATTATTAATCTTAATTAACTAATCTATTAACTCTCTTAGAGTATCTATATCTTCTATTAGGATAATTACGTCCTAGACTTTAGCCTTAAGTCCCTGTTTATACTATACTATAAGCGCCTTATTATTCTACTTAACCTATATTATAAGTATCTAAAACTGCGTTATATACTTAATTGCTAAACTGCGTTATACTAGGTTTTAAAGCTTTTGTTCCGCTATAGTTGTTACCTTTAGGTTGCTAAATACCTATATTAACCTTTCCGTAAACCCATTCTAGTTGGTAAATATATACTATACTTTTTAGTTAGTGGTTGTTATTTTATTTACTTGGATTTTAGTAAGGTAAGGTTTAAACTACTTAAGTACTCTTCCCGTTAAGAACAATTCTATATACACTACTTGGTCTATAGGTGTTGCTAGCTTTACTCCCTTCTATATAACCTTAAAGTGCATTTATATAAGAAACCCCTTAAGTTTTGACTTTTCTCCTAAGAATTGTTTAATAAACGGTAACTTAACCTTAGCTGCTCCGATTCCATTAATTTAGTCTTTAAGTATTTAGTTATTATCTATTAATTAATTAACTATTTCCTATAACTAACCCACCATAACTAGCTGCGAATTAGTATCTCTTATACTAGTATTCCCTTCTAACCCTAAGGTTATAGCTACTATAGATAGCGTTATAACTAGTGCTTTTAGTAGTATATAATTTAACTTTATTAATACTATAACTAGGTAGTAAATATATAACAAAGCCTTATGGGAAATACTACGGTAGACTCGCTATTGGGCTAGGTTATATAGGTAAATAGGAAGTTAATAATATAATAAGTACAAATAATAACTGGTGGGGTGGTTGCTTAATAAATTAACTCTAATTATATTCTAAGATTTACTATAAAGAAAGGAACTATCTAGGCAGGGACTGTAGTCCTTTAAATACACATCCGTACTCCTAAGAAAGTTATTGCTCTATCTGCTCTATCTGCTCTATATACTCTATTATAGATTATATAGATTATATAGATTATATTATACAACCTTGCTTACCATTCCTCGTCACATAGCTCCACTAGTTCCATCCTAAACCGTGCCCTTATTAACCAACTAGCTTCTACTAACTCTTCTCTAAGTAGTTATAACACTATACTTAAAGCGTCTGTAATAATAGTAACAGCTATAGAATATAGCCTCGCCATTAACCCGCTAGTGTGCCCCCTAGCAGTAATTAAGAGCTTTAATTAATAGCCCACCCGCTAGCCCTAAAGTCCACTTAGTCTAAAGCTAAAAGACCAAATTACTACCTTAAAGCATTTTATATTTCCTTGGCGGCGCCTATAGGTTAAGGATAAATAGGAGAGATAGTTAAGTATTAGCTTATACCTACGCCAGTAAGGGTGATATAAATATAGTAGACGGCTAATTGGACGGTGTGGATATAGTAGATAGCTAAGTAGGTAGTGCGGACATTATAGACGGCTTAGATATTATAGACGGCTAAGTAGGTGGTGCGGATATTATAGACGGCTAAGTAGATGGTGCGGATATTATAGATGGCTAAGTGGATGGTGTGGATATTATAGACGGCTAAGCGGACGGTGCGGATATTATAGACGGCTAAGTAGGTAGTATAGATATTATAGACGGCGTGGGCTCGCCTAAAGGTGGATATATAGACTCTATAGGCCCTATCCTAATACCTATCTTCCCTTACTAGATTTATATAGGCGCAAATAATGCTAATAACCTTTCTATCTTGCTAAGGCGTTCTAAAATCGTTTACACGCGTAATTAAACCCCCTTTATCTTAGAGATCGCGGCCTTATATCTTAGCTTAGCTACAGCCTTATAGTATTTCCGCATTATTAGCTTGTCTGGCGTTACTATGTTAGCTATCAAGCTTTTTACCCACGCGGTAAACCTTTAGTACTCCTTATAGCTAAAAAGGGGGTCCTTTTATAGGGGGTGGAGCGGGAACTACTTGTGTAGGATTACTAAGTCCTATAATAGGATTACCCTAAGCGCGTAAAGGAGGCGTAGAAATTCTAAGCCCATAAGGTTAAGCTATACAACCTTATTATCGGCCTTACCTAGGTGGTAGGCCTCTATGCGTTTTAGCCAGACATTAGTTTTAGACTATATCTTTAAATAGAGGGCCTTCTCTGGCACCTCCTATGCGCAAGGAAAAAAGTAGCCCTTTTTCTTTTTTTAGAAAGCTAGTAATTAACTATATAAACATATAGGATAGGTAGCTAAGGTAGGCTCCCGTTATCGCGTCTATATTTTAGCGTCTAGCCCGTCTAATTTGGGTCTTCTTAATGCCGCTAAGCTTAGTATGCTAGATGCTCTACTTATGGGCGCTATAGGTCTTCTCCTTTAAGTAAATCCCTACTCCCTAAAATATCTTTTTATTTTATTTAAACTGCGTATAATAGCTTAGCGACCGTTATAGTACTTTAATACTACTAGGGAAAATGTATAGGTTATAGTAGTCCTCTAACTACTAAAAGGATAGAAAGCTTTTAATACTGTCTTTACCCTAGTAGATAAAGAGTAAAAGGCTATTATAGAGAGGGGGCAGAGGATAGGGTTAGTATTCCATATATAACTATCTAAACGAGGTTGTCTGTAACTAATTGGGTTAGTTACGTGAGCTAAGCGAGCTCAGGAAATCCACCAAATTCCACCTGTAGAATAGGAGAATTAAAAAAGCATCAATCAAAATTAGTTACCACCCCTACACTATTGCAATAGCAATACGTATTACCGGAAGTGATACCGACACTGATTAGTGATCACAGATCAGGAGACGTATTATCTACGAAGAGAGACGAGCTCGATTAGTCCCTGCTAAAGGCCTCTACCGATCTCGCCTGCTAAGGAGCATCAGTCGATGTGTACTTGAAAAGTCAACCCCTATCTAATAGGCCCTTGATTTTTTATACACAGCCTTTAGGTACTTAAAGAACCAACCCCTTTTAATAGGCCCTTGGTTTGCGTCTATTACGCATTTTGTACTACCCAGATCACATTAAGGAGCATTAGTTGATGTGTATTTAAAAAGTGAACCCCTATCTAATAGGCCCTTGGTTCGCGTCCATTACGCATTTTAAACGTGTTAGGTACTTAAGGAACTAACCCTTTTAATAGGCCCTTAGTTCGCGTCCATTACGCGTTTTTAGCTAGAACCTAATAAGATAATAATTAATATATTAGATATTAGGGCACAAGTTAACGCAGAATAGGAGAGATGGCCTAAAGGCATTGACTTATAGTCCGACAAAACCACTATAAAGGATATTAATAAATTTGTGAAGTTTAAGATCCTAGAATACAAAGCGTACAACCTTAAGGATAATGAACTATGGGAGGTCTATAAGGAATATTTCCAAAACTTTATAATACAAATCTTTAAGGATTGCAACTAAATTGGTATTTAAAAGCTCCGAACGTTCCTACGGACTAATGGCGTATGGATAAGGAAGTATAGGAATGCTATAGTCTCTAAATTGCTATTTAACACCTTGTAAGAAGAAGACCCTATAGAATGGACTGAGCCTAAGATTAAGGAGCACATGGCAACTAAAGGAAAGTTTACCTTAGGATGAATTAACTACCTTCTTAAGAACAACTTCGCCAGTACTAGTACCATTAAAACCCTAATCTTAATCTCACTAACCACGAACCCTACCTTACTTATAATACTACCTACTACACCCTAACCTACCTCTATACCACCCCTATAACAGGGGCCTAACTATATTAACTTAACCCTATAACTAGAACCACCTAGGGGATAATGTTAAACCTAGAGTTTCGGCAAGGAGCTAATGAACCTTATAAAGATGTACACAGAAGACAACAAGTATAGCGGAGAAGATGATAATTTTAACTTTAAACTTACCATTTTCTATAACCTCTGTAGCAGAGCTAATGTACCCTAAGAAGCCAAGGTCAAAGCCTACCCCATAATGCTACGCGGTCTAGTACTTAACCACTACTACATTAACCTTAAGAACGTTACCCTAACCCTTTTGTTTAACCAAATCTGTAACGCCACACGCAACTACTTTAAGGGACCTAAGTATAGACATAGTATACTAGGGTAGTAGAACGCGATAACTCTAAAGTCCACAATAGGCAAGAGCGAGAATGCTAGAAAGTTAACCTTAGACTACCTATAGTTACTTATTAAAGAACTAAGACACCTCCAGCATGGCCTTGACCTAGATTTACGCATAGATAAGTTCCTTTATAATAAGCTTATTAACGCCTGCTAAGAGTTACCAGCGTACTAATATACCTACTTTAAACCTTCTGATAGCCTAACTGGTCTAATTAACAACTTATAATCCTCTATTATAATATTTAAAAAGTTAAATAGCGAGAACCCCTAAGCCTTCTTTACCGACTGCCGCTACTATAGATAATATCCCCAATTACCTTATAGAACATAACCATCTTTATCTAACCAATATGTATTATTAAAAAAGCGCTGCTTTATTTGTTATAAGGAAGGCTACTAGTTATCTAAATATTTAAGAGAAGAACGTGATAAATTAAGGAAGAAGTTTAAAGATAGACTTAACCGCCGCTTTAATAGGCATGCTAAGTAATATATTACTAAGTACAAGGGAATAGATTATAATAATAAACTTAACTCAGAATCTACTAATAACGTAATAGAAGCTCTTATAATTAATATTAAGTCACTACTACCATCTCTAACTTAGGAACAGACTGAATTATTCCTTACCTTTTTTAGAACAATATAGCATAAAGGAGCCATTAATACTATAACTGACTTAGCGGACCAATCCTTTACCCACGCGATTACCGGTACTAATTTAATTACTTACTATAACAACTTAGACCCATTTGCCTACGTTACTACTAGCTAATATACCTCCAACAAATTCTATGGAGTAATAATTAACATAGGAGCCTTAAAGAGATTAATAGCTGGCTATAGATAATATCTCGTATATAGAGACCTACAATACCATTATTAATACTTTAAAGGCTGGCGCTGTTAACGTTTAGTTTAGCATTAGTTCTACCTCTTTTATTAGCTCCGTTACAGTTAAAACACTAGTCGGCAATGTTAAGTTCTATATTATAAAGGCCGACATACCTTTCCTACTATGTCTCGCAGATATGGATATACTAAAGGTCTACTATAATAACCTTAAGAACATCCTAGTTACCCCAACAAAATTAGTGCCAGTAGTTCGCCGATTTAGTTACCCCTTCTTATTATAAGAAGAGTTACTATAGTTATTTATAACCTACTTGTTTAATTAAAACCCTTGCTACCTAACTACTACCGAACTCCGCCAACTCTACCGTCGCTTTAGACACCCATTGGTAGACAAGCTGTATAAAGTATTAGAACGCTCTAGCCACAATAATATTAACAAGTAGGTTATTAACTATTTTACTAAGTACTATTCCCACTACTAGAAACACGGCAAATCTCCTAGATTGTTTAAGTTTACACTACAAGAAGACTAAGATTCCGATTTTAACCATTCTATTTTTGTTAATATTATGTATATTAACGGGAGTCCTATTCTCTACGTAATTAATAAAGCTACCAGATTTTAAGCCGCGAGATAGCTACGTAATATCTCCACAAAACATATATAGGATATCCTACGACTATGCTAGATTGACACCTATATTGGACCACCTGACTACATTACCCACAACGCCGGGAAGAACTTCATAAGTAAGGAGTTTTAATAGCACGCTATAGCAATAGCTATATTAACTAAGAGTGTCCTAGTAGAAGCTTACTAGTCTATTAGAATGGTAGAAAGAGCTTATTTAATACTACGCCGAGTATATTAAATAATTATAGAGGAACTATAGGACTTAGGAATAACTAAAGAACTAGCTTTATAAATAGTAGTAAAAGCCGCCAATAACACAGCTGGCCTAGACGGCCTGGTCCCAACACTACTTGTCTTTAGTGCCTACCCTTAAATAGGCAAACTTAACCTACCAGCACCCTCTATTATACAGCGAGTGGCAGCTATAAAGAAGGTAATAGAGGAGATCATAAGGATTAGGGCAAAGAAGTAAGTTAATAATGCACTAAACTAATAAAATGGTCCATCTGTTACTATAGTCCACGACCTCCCCCTTAACTTAGATGTACTTGTATGGCGCGAAGGCAATACTAGACAAAGCGGCAGATGGACTGGCCTATTTAAGCTACTTGGAATTAATGGAGAGATATATAAGATATAGCTCCCTAGTAGATCTACCGACTTTAGGACTATAGTAGTAAAACTATACCTATAACCTAAACCAGAAGAACCAACTAAGGAACTAACTAAAAAACTAACTAAGGAACTAACTAAGGAACTAACTAAGGAACCAGTAGCTACTATACCCCCCTAAAGATTAAAACGGACACAATAACCGCCGATAAAGTTATAGTAAAATATTATAGATGTATTAATATTTATTAATAACAGCCTAACAAAACCTAATACTATAACCTTTAAGTGTACCTTACTGTTATTTACAGAGTCTTAACGCAAGGAGATAAACGGCTTACTTGAGAAAGGCGTCTTTAAGTTTATTAATATAGTAGACGTCCCAAAAGGAGTCAGAATCTTTAACTCTCGGTTTATTAATAAGATTAAGAACGCCGGAATAGATAAGGCCTTTAAGAAGTCTAAACTGGTTATATAAGCCTATAATAACTACGGTAAAGATCTAGTTTTAATATAATTACTAACCATTTAACGTGTTAGCTAGAGAATTATCCTAGCACTTATAGTAACCCTATAAGAAAACGAAAGAAGACTAGCTTCTCTATACCTGCGCAATATTTTATAAGCTTATATATAGTCCAGTACCTATCTAAATAGAGACTTCTTTATATGCCTACTACCAGAACTTGGACTAAAAGATGGATTAATTCTAAGAGTTATTAAATTACTCTATTGTGTCCCGGAAGCTGGCAACTATTAGTTTAATATATACTACCATTACTACCTTAACAAACTACGGATAAACCAGTTAATATATAACCCCTGCTTATTATACACGAACAGCAACGGCTTTAGAATTATAGGATTGTAGACTAATAATATACTATTCCTTGCTAATAAAACCTTTGCGGAGGCTAAAGAAGTTAGACTTTAGGAGGTAAAGTTCCTAGTAAAAGAGAGAGAGAAGCTTACGCTAAATACCCTAATTAAGTTTAATAGAGGCTATATTAAGTAAGAAAAAGATTTAATAGTCCTTACCTAGAAACGTTAATGCTAGAACCTAAAGTTAGTTACTATAAAGACTACAGACCTAACTAGCTCTAGAGGGGAAGTCCGCAAGGCAGTTACACCAAAAGACTAGTATATTGCTTAAAGAGCAAGAGGAGCCTATATTGCCACAGTCTATTAACTAGAAGCTGCCTTTAACCTCTTCTTTATAGCATAAGTTATTAACCTAAAGGAAGAATATATAAAGCAGCTTAATAAACGGCTGTAATAGTAAATTAATAATCCCTTCTAAGGACTTCACTTTGTATAACTTAATACAAGCACTCTTAAACTAATAATATTTACGGACTCGTCCTTTGCCAATAACTATAACCTCTCTTCTTAGATTGGCTTTGTTATTACACTTATAGACAAGGATAATAGGGCTAATATCCTCTATTAGTTATCTATTAAATGTAAGCGAGTTATACAAAGTGTCTTAGCATCTAAACTATATAGAATGGCCTATAGATTTAACACCGGAGCTGCAATTAAAGCAACTATTAAGAAAATCCTATAACTTAAATAACTGCCGCTTATCCTTTGTACCAATTTAAAATCTCTATATAACTGCTTAGTTAAACTTAGAATAATATAAGAGAAACGACTTATGGTTAACCTAATATGTTTATAACAATTGTATAAGAGAAGAGAGATAGCAGAGATTAAATGGATTAACAGGGGCAGCAACCCTATAGACGCTATAATAAAATTAAAGCCTTGCTAGGCGTTAAAGGACCTAATTAATACGAATATAATTAAGCTATAAGTTACCGAGTGGGTAGAGAGAGGAGAAGACGTTAAAGCAGGAACAGAGAGCGCGAAGATACAAGGCCAGCCGCTAAGGCGCTAGTACTAAGCGAGCCAATAGCGATTTTCTATCCCGGGGATGGAAAATCGTGATTGGTTACTTTAGCCACCTGGCAGAATTTGGCAGAACTTAATGGAATTTGGTGGAACATGGCGGAATTTAGTAGAACTTAATGGAATTTGGTGGAATATGGCAGAATTTGGCAGGAGGCGTGCTTAAGCACCATTAAAAACTAAATACTCCCAGTGTCTGAATGAGGTTGTCTGTAACTAATTGGGTTAGTTACGTGAGCTAAGCGAGCTCAGGAAATCCACCAAATTCCACCTGTAGAATAGGAGAATTAAGAAAGCATTAATCAAAATCAGTTACCACCCCTACACTATTGCAATAGCAATACGTATTACCGGAAGTGATACCGACAATAACCTATATACTTAACCTTGCCGTACTAATTATGCTTCCCTTATATTATTAATATAATTATATACGGCGCTAATTTATTTGGTTTAGGCTCTTTATTCTCTAGTTTAATAAGGATAAGGTTAGTAAGCTAAACGTCTTATCTACTTTTACTATAAGTAATAGTAGTATGGCCTAAAAAATGGGTTAAAAAATGGCAGCTGTATGGACTAGATAGGGTATATATAAACCTAATAAATACTTAGCTGCAGTTTAAAGGTAAGGCTTAACTAAACCTAGCTTCTTAGAGCCTATCTCCTAGTACTAAGTAATTACCTTTTTAAGCCCTTTAACGTTATAGCCGCTAGTAATTATAAATAGGCCTTAATTAATAAAGTTAACGCGTTAAATCCAGTCCTTATTGTGGTGGATGCTATCTAGTACTACTAAGAGCTTCGCCCCCTATAGTAGCTACGAGGTCTTACCTTTTAACTACTATATATAAAGCTTGGTAATAGCGGAGACATAGCTATTTATAACTAAGTATTAAACTATCTTTTTAAATAGAGCGTCTAGGGCCTCCTTGTCCTATACTTTCCCTTTCTCCTTTATAGCTTCCTCCTCTATACCTATAGCGGCTGCCTTTCCCCCTAGCTGCTTTATCCGCTTAACTATCTTCTACCTCTTTTTCGCCTACTTACTATCTTTTTATATCTCTTTTCGTTTTAACTTCTGTTTTAAATAGCTAGTAGCTTATAATTCTCAATTAATAACTTACTACTTTAAAAATAGGCAAAGCCTATCTTCTATTACTTAGGCGCCGTCTATATTACCTTTTAGTCTTATATACTAGTCTTCCCACTCTTTCTACTTTGGCTTATACGCCCTTATAGTATTTTTTAAGCGCTAGGCCTTGTGAATATTCTATAGCCGTGCCGTTTGGGCCTTAAATTTATTCTAGAGGCTATAGAAGGAGGAGGAGGAGGCTAGGGGGGCTTCCTTTAACTGTAAAGTAAACTATAGGGTAAGAAGGTTTTTAAAAGACTCTATTTCCGTAAGAGATTAGGGGGAAGATATATAAGTATGGCGTAGGTATAGGTAAATAAAGCTACCAAACGCGTAAATATTAAAGGGGGAGAAGCTCTATATTATAGAATTAGAATTATAGTAGGCCGTTTTATATAAAATTAGAAGCCCCGCGCAAGCTAGGAGCTAGCGTGGGTATAAGAATAAAAAGAGGGTTAAAAAATGGATTGTTAAGGCGATAGTAAGGTTGAAGGCGCGTAATAAAGACCTTTATACTAACCTAGTACTAACCTAGGCCTTAAAAACGCGTCTAAAAAGTAGGGGTCACCACTAAAGGGGGGGGGGTAATATTTAGACGATATGTCGCGGACCTTAGGGAGTTGTGCGTAACCTAGGATTACGCCAAGCTTAACCCCAACCTCCAATACCTATTTTTATATAGGTAAAACTTCCTTTTTTTATACCTATAGCCTATTAGTATATCTGTAAGCTTTATAGTGTGGGAGGATTAAATAAACGACTTGATTATAAATCTATGGAAATTAGGTGTAATATATACATAAAATAGGTGGTGATTGGTATAGGAAATAGCGATAGGTAGTAAGATATACAAGATATACAAGGGTAGTGCTAATACTGTCTTGGAGCCTTCCAGGCTACAGTCTTATATCTTAGGATAGTGCTAGTAGTCTATTATACACACCCTTAGATTTAACGGTGTAGTTAAAGTGTAAGAGTATATATATTAGGTCCCGCCGCGCTTGCAACAAGTTCGCAAGCACTCTCAGTCTTTTTGGCCGTATGGCGACGTGGAGGCGGGCCACGTTACATAAAGCTATATTACTAGTCTTGGCGTAGTATTAAGTTAAAAATTATATTAATCTTCTATCGCCTCTCCTCTACTAAAGCTCCTTACTAGAGAGTAGTTAAGAGAGTAGTTGACGAAGCTAAAGCTCTTTAGTAGTGTATAATCTATAAGTATTCTTACTAGAGGGTAATTAACTAAGCTCTCTCCTAAAGCTGCGGTCCTAATATCGTCCATAAAGTTTAGAGGTATAGACCGATTAACCGTCCTAATAATGCATCCAATTCCTCCGTCGTTCAGTAGTTATAGGTAAATTAATTCTCTATCTAAGTATATATCTACCATAACGATCTTTAGGAGGATTACTAGGAGTAACTCTTTAACCATTTCTTATTCTTTCCTCTCTGTTAGTAGCTGCCAGTATCCATTCTAAAAGATCTCTATATTATCCCTCTATACAAGCAGGTACCTATAGTTATACTAATATTACCCTGCTTAGCTAAGACCCTTAGTGTCACGGCACTGACCTGACGCGTTGTTATGGCTACGCGTATGCATAAGCACGGACCTAACCCCTGAGCAACACGTATATATACCTGCCTCGTCTCCTGTACATAGATCCTTATACGACATCGTTTGTCAATAATACACAGTCACAGTTACTCGTTGACCCTCTGCACGTACTGTGACACTTAGTTATTAATATCTTATAAAGACCCTTAATTATTAACATCTCGTAGAGATCCTTAATTGTTAACTTATAAAGAGGTTAATTTTAACGACCCTGTTATAGAATTATTGTCCTAGTCTTCTTATGCTCTAACTTATCTTAATATATTATCTATCTCTGCCTTATACTTTCTAGGCCTTAACGTTTTCCTAGGCTCTAATATTGTAGAGGTACTCTTAGTAGTTTAAGGGCGCTATACTATATACTCCATTTTATAGCTAGGGCTATTAGACACCTATAGGGATGCGTGGTAACTATATCCTCTAGTTCTATATAGTAGGTAACTTTAGTATCCTTTAAACTAGCTCGTTTTTATTAGTCCTAGCCTTATACTAAGTAATATCTTATAAGCTCTATTAGGGTAATGGGGTCCAAAACAAGCCTCCAAAAGTCTTTAACTCTACTAAGAAAACCTTTAGCCGTGATATACTTCTAGCTATATCCGTCCTTAATAGGAGCCGAGATAGGTTTAAGTGATTTACCAAGCCATTTCCACATAGAGTTTAGTTAAATTGCTATATAGTTATAAAGGCTTTCTATCTGGTTATTAAGGCTTCTCTTAATGTCTTCTATTTGTATTTTTATTGATATTATTTATAACTTAACGTTGTTAACCTGTATTATAAGACGTTTATCCAGTAATCTTATTTGCGTTTTTGTAACGGAACCTTGTAGCTTAGACTACGGTGGGTTCTGTTATTGGGCTGGGTATGTAGGTAAGGACAAAACAACAACGTAATAATAACTGGTGGAGTGGTTGCCTAACAGATTAACTCCAATTGTATTCTAAGATTCACTATAAGGAGAGAACTATCTACGGTAGGGACTAAGGTCCTTTAAATACACAACCGTACTCCTAAGAAATCCTCTCTTGTACGTAAGGTACGTGTTATACGTATTATACGCAGACATACACTGCGTATACCTCGTACACTGCGTATATTATGGTTTTCTTATCAACCGCAACTCGCTTCCAGATAAGAGCCTCCCACATTAAAATATCGTCTTTGTATACAAATTCTCATACAAATCAAATATAATCATATGCGCAGTACTTTTTTTCACTCAAAAATATA
>Ga0307507_10004897_pt1 | contig 22934 bp, 16 predicted proteins | sample 7_EM_MG_FD_207223 | JGI IMG/M metagenome (GOLD analysis project Ga0307507, IMG submission 207223) | Populus trichocarpa ectomycorrhiza microbial communities from riparian zone in the Pacific Northwest, United States - 7_EM | ecosystem: Host-associated > Plants > Roots > Unclassified | place...
TCGACGTTGCTAGATAGGAGTCAACGGACTTAGCTATCGCAACAGCTATTGGGCCAAGAGGAGTGATCGTTAGAAGACTATCGGTTACCTGCTGCAAGTATCACCCGGAGAGGAGAGGATTGTAACAGTTTGATTCTTTTATTGAAATTATCCTTATCTTTACTTTGACTTTCAGTTTTCGGTGCTGTCGCAATCTTGTAATCCATCTTTGAATAGGGTGCCCCGTTACCCCCCTTTGCTTTTGCAAATTAAAAAAAACGTGCTTTTATTCTCATTCACTTTAACTATCTTTCTACAGTTTTTTCATATGATTTGGACTAGTATTGGATAGGTTATGTTCCGTTCAAAACCCCCTAAACGAGGTTGACACTTATCCGTTCTCTCACTATACGGTATTCATCACGACTGCCAGGCACAGCACAATGCTCGTACAACATGGCTAGGTACTGTCACACTAGGATACAGCCTTCACCATAATCTACCCTATTTTTCTAACGATTGAGAAGTTTGTCAAAAGCAAATCTCGTTCCTACGGCTAACTAACCTAAGTAGTGGTTCAAGGGGTCCTTGAATATGCTAACAAATAGTCCTGTGTTAAAACCTAGGATAATTCAGGACCCAAAACTCCCTATCATACCAAACTGAGTGGGGCAGCAAAGTAAACCCCAAGGGACGCTTTTAACATGACATATATAGGACACAAAGAAAGGCTATGAGGATTATAAGTTAGTAGTAGAGTGCTAAAAATAAAAATAAAACAAAAAACCCTTAATTCTACTCCAGTTTGTTCACATAAGGCTGCTATAATTGACCGCTATTATCTTCAAGGGGGTGACTGTTATCGCCGCTATTCTAGCCCTTGTCTTGTAAGGCCATCACCGACTGTCACTCGGCCAAGTCTAGAGTCAGTGCCACTCTAGTGTGAATGGTCATTTTACACACAGGTAGTATACAATATGACCCAGTACTATATAGTACGGTGACCTGCCGCAAACCTACAAAAATGCTTTGCCCAGGTCAATGATATTATAAAGAAACACATTAAATTTTGATCTCAATAAAGAGGTCGGGGGAGGGGGGGCTGTACTGTACATGATCCACAAAAGTGGAAAAAAAACCCCTAATTTAAGCTTCTAATGAATGATTAGCCCCAGGCGTCGTGGGAAAGAGCCTGATTGACTTAAATTGGCTTGTTAGTTTGTCGCCACCTCCTACATACAATCCTCCTCATTTGCTATGATACTTAGGAATCATAATTAAGCTTTTTGTCCAACATCTTCCATTCTGCGGGTAGGCTATCTAAAATCCGCTTAATTAGCGGCACTTTTTGCTAAATAAACTCCTGTAGTAAAAAAACTTTATTCACGGGATCAGACTCCATAGTCCAAGATACCGTTCTCCATTAGGCACGTTACGGCTGTAATTTCCAGTAAGTTACCTTAATTATAACTAACTGATACGATACCCAATTATCGGAACGCCATTATCCTGGCTAAGGCAAAGTTTTCCTCCCTTGCTCGGAAGATCGTATGGGTTAGTGATACCTGACCTGAGCATGGACAGAATGCTGTGAGAAGGAAAAGAACTTGTAGCAGGAAAAGAAAGACTCGAGCAGCATTGGATACCCCAACTCGCTGTAAGTCGTTATTGCGTAACGCCGTGGTCTCTTCAAGCATTCTTATCGAATTCAGGCACAGAAGCTGATATACTCGCAACCTGGCCATTCACCTAGGCCCTAGATGCAGGCAGGAATATCGAGCACCCCGTTAGAGATTGTGGTTGATTCCTGAACTCGAGGGAGAATTACAAACCCCTCGGGAGGGTGGTGGGTTGTTCTAGTGTTGTGGTAATTTCTGGAAGCGCCAATTGTGTTTTACTTATACACTTTTCTCTACCATTAGTCTAGTCCTAGAGGAGGCGAATGATGTTGTGGAAGCTATCCCTCCACCCCCCACTTCTACCGCATTCGAGAGGTACCTGCGATCGAAGGAAGCAGAGAATACCACAACAGCTGTTGAGTCCTGTTCAGAAACCTTCGTAGTGTTTTCAGGAGACCGAGTTGAGTGTGTGCAGGTTGGATAATATATATCAACATAGGCTGAGTACTGCTCTCCAAAATTGCATGGCTTGCAAGTGGTCTACGTTTAGGACAGTAGGTGAAGGGCCCAGTAGCATAGCAAGTTTCTCGATTTTCCACTCGTACAGTACGCATGGAATGGAAGTTAATTCCTTAACTAAAAGACTCCCTAGTATATTGATTTTCATTGGCGGGGAAAACTAAGAAGTCCCGTATAGGCTTCTAACTTTACCATAATAAGAGGGCAGCAGCAAGTAGCCACGATCTTGGCTAAACCCTGTCTATAAGTAGTGGAAATCAATCGCTATTATACATTGGTTAACAGCTAGCTTCTACATCGCTTTTTCACCGGTGCCGGAAATATTGCAAGTTTATCTCTTTTTTTCTCTAAATCTGAACAACCCTCTCATTTGCACTTCAGCGAGAGGGGAGGGGGGAAAGGGGGTTTTTAGGAGGAGCAAATGAGCAATAAACGGGAAAAGAGGATTTACATTCAGGAAACAACAATAAACGTAGATATGATGGAAGTTCCAAGCCACGCGGCTTATTCCAATATAGTAGAAACGGTCCCCCTATTACGCTAGACCCTAGGTTTAAAGCAGAATCTCACAAATGCTGACCCGGCCCCATAAGAAAAATCGGGATAGAGGGGTGCGCGTGTATGTGATAGATACGCGCATTCCCATTGCGTATAATTTCCCCTCACCAGAAAAACAGAAGAATCATGATGGGTCACCATAGCAGGCATACTCCGGAAGGAAAGATAAGACGGCAATTAACACAAAGTAGAGTTTTAAGATGCAGAATAAGACGGGCGGGTGAGAGGAGAAAGGCAGTAGTAGCGACAAACACGTTTACGGAAGTGTCCGGCCTTTACGAAAATGGCGCATAGGTTGTGAGCACGGTATTCGAAGGCGGCAACGAGGGAGATGTCTCGTCAGGCTTAGCCCGTGCTCTGGGTGGCAGCTGCTGGAGGCTGTAGTAGAGCTATTACTCGCGTGTGGCCGTAGCTAGTAGCACACGAGAGCGGCGTTTGGCCCCTATGATCGGGCCTGTCAGGGTTGACGTCGTCCCGTCCGAGAAATATTTCCACCACTCCCGCACGCCCATTTTCAGCAGCACAACTGAGCGGCGTTTTTCCCCTATTATCTGGCTTGTCGGGGTTGATGTCATCACGCCCGAGTAGCATTTTTACTATTCCCTCATACCCACGGTAAGCAGCCCGGAAGAGCGGTGTTTGGCCGCGCTCATCCGAGTAGTTGGGGTTGACGCCGTCTCGCCTGAGTAGCATTTCCACCACTCTCTCGTGCCCCTTGCGGGCAGCTAGCGATAGCGGTGTTTGGCCGTCCACATCTGACTTGTTGGGGTCGACGTCGCTTCGTCCGCGTAGCATTTCCACCACTCTCTCGTGCCCCTTGCAAGCGGCTAGCGACAGTGGTGTTTGGCCGTCCTCATCTGACTTGTTGGGGTTGACGTCGTCTCGTCCGAGTAGCATTTTCACAACTCCCTCGTGTCCATAAAAAGCAGCGAGAATCAGTGGTGTTTGGCCGTATTCACCGGGCTTGTCGGGGCTGATATCGGCCCGGCCGAGTAGTAATTTCACGACTGCCTCGTGCCCATTCCCAGCAGCCCACCCGAGAGGTGTATCGCCCATTGGTGTATCATCCATACTGTCTTCGTAGTTGATATCACCACCTTCCATCTCTACCAAACACACCACGCTCTGATCAATCCCAAAGATGGATGATGCTCGGTGCAGACCATTAAAGAGGGCAAGCTTATCAAGCCCGATACAGTAAACACTCGGTGTCTGTGCTTTCGGGAGGATTCCGGTGGATATGCGGTTATTGCAGTCGTCAAATAGATTCGGCGCAAGAAATTTCGCGCAATCTAGAAGGTCCCGTTTTGCGTGGATTCCCTAATAGAGAAGAATATATGAGGAACAAGGTCAAGGGTTAAGAGGGAAGGCCCGTTGGAGATCGAGGAAGGGTGCACGTTGAAGATTGGGAGCAGGAGCAGTCGAGGGAACTTTGGCCTGCTGCGAATTCACACACCTTAAGTATATTTCCGCAGTTATCTAGTGAGTTGTACCAAAAAGCTCCGGATGAGGGCAGAGGCAAGAGGCAGTGGTGAGGGGTAATGTGGGCTAACCGCACGGTGGAAGCCACTTTTGTCCACGGCAAAAAATCCTTGGCAACAGGCGGGTGATGTCCCTCTGAAGCGAAGGTACGATCGTACATCAAGTATAATCAATGAATCAATCGGAGAACTTATATATCGCCTAACTTAAAAAAAAGCGTAGTATACAGTAGTTCCTCGAAATGTCGACATAAGCTAAGAAGCTCACCGGCTACGACGCACCAGATTCCGTGAAGATAGTGCTCTTCGAGATCCATCGAGATCGCCAAGAACTGTACCCCGTCTTCCTGACCATCGCGAAGTTCGTCAAATCCAAATTCCGCTTCTCCAGCTAACTGGCCGGGTTAGTAATTCCAAGAGTCCTCGGGTATCCTGATGAATACTCTCCTATCACAGCCTAGGATAATTCAGGATCCAAGGTTTGACCACTTAACTAATTAACCGAGGGGTTAGAGAAAATCCCTGAAGACGTGCTTAGCATAATATGGTATCCAGAACTCAAAAGCGCCATAATTACTGTAATAGTACGCGCAAGAGAAACCCCCACTCTAACTCTACTTTGGTCTGTTCATAGAAACTACTGTAATTGACAGCTATTATTTCCGACGGGGGGACTGAGTTATCACCAAGTCGCTTTATATTTCGTCACAAGCCGTCACTCGTCCGAGCTTAGTGAGGGGCAATTTTGCACAACGTGCGTTTGATGACCCAATATGACACAGTGTGATAATTTGCCGTAAACTTGTTAGGAACCGTTAGCTGAGTCTATATAAAAAACGGCTTTCATCTCAATAAAGATATAAGGAGGCGGCCCACACATATCCGTAGAAGCAGAAAAGAAGAGCCAATTTAAGTTTTTATAGATACACGATTAACCCCGGCACCATGGATACAAGCTCTGTGGACCTAATTTGGCTCTTCAGCAGCCCCCTCCTGCATGCAATCCCGTTCATACACTACAGAGCCTCATACTTAAGCCGATTGTCCAACCATGACCTAGTCTCTGAAGGTCGGTGATCTGAAACCTAGTTCTTGAGAGGAGACTTGGTTTATCAGCACACCTTCCAGCATAAACTCCCGTCGTAAAATACACCATTACCCTGCATCAAATTTTATAATTCGAGATACCTTTTCCCGCGTCAGGCCTTAAGAGTGCAATGTACTGTAAGATATTTGTTAGTTACAATACAGGATTGTACGGTATTATTGAAACACTGCTTTCCCTAAGCAAGGTAAGGTTTCCCTGCTTGGCTCGGGGGGTCACACAGGCCCGTGAGGCCCCACGTGAGCATGGACACAATGCTGAGAGGAAAAATAAATTGTAGTAGGCAAACAGAGACCCAGGGAGGATGGAATATCAACTTGCTCCCGAAAGGAAGTTGGACAGCACTGGGGTACTTTCAATCCCTCTTGTCGAATTAGGGCACAACACCGAATATACCCGAAAAACTCGTTATGCCCTAGATACTATATGCAGGTTTGGGATATCGAGAATTGGAGCAATGCACTTGTGACTATCTGGGGCAGAGATTACGACGGCAAGTGCTGAGAGTTCGGCAACCTTCGTAGCGTATTTAGGAGACCAAAGTGAGTGTGAGAGGTTGAATAAAGTATTCCGGTGTAAGCTGAATACTGCTCCCCAAAATAGCATGCTTTCCGGGCGATCTGCCGTGAGGGCAATGAGCGGAGGGCCTGTACCATAGTAGGTTTCACAATTTTATACAGTGCTTATAGAATAGGAGTCAGTTTCTCAGCCAAAGGACTCCTTAATGTACGATCGTATTAATTTTCCTTGATTGGGAAGACTAAAAATGTTCACTGCCTACTAACCCTACCTTTGATCTCATACTTAGAGAACGTGGCAAATAAGCATTATCTTGGTTAAAAAGCGTCAATAAAAGCAGTAGAAACCAATCACCATAACACCGTAGTTAACGGCAAGCTTCTATGTCACTTTTTAGTAGTATCAGAAATAATTGCACTTTATAGTTTTTTCCTCTATATCTACGGTAAACACTCACATTTACACTCCAGAAGGGAAGAAAGAGGAAAAAAACAAATAAGCAATAAATACGAAAACATGATTTACATCAAGAAAACAATGATAAATGTAGATATGATGGAAATTCCAAGCCACAATTGCGTTTTTCAATATAACAGGCATAGCCCTTTACTAACGCTAGACTTTAGGTTTAAATAGAGGTCACGAATACTGACTTGATTCCATGTGAAAAATCGGGGAGTGGGATATGTGGTGGATATGTGCATTCCTATTGCGTATGATTTCTTTTCACTGGAAAAAAAGACAAAATATCAAGATGGGTCGCTGTGGCAGGCATACTCCGGAAGGAAAGGTAAGAAGGCAATTACCATAAGGTAGTGTCCTAAGATGCAGGAGAAGGTAGGGTGGGGGTGAGAGGAGAGAGGCAGTGGTAGCGACAAACATGCTTATGGAGCTGTTCCGGTCCTTGCAGAAATGGAGTATAGGTTTCTAGTATTGCATTTGAAAGTGGTAGCGAGGGCGATATCCCGTCGGGCCTAGGCTGTGCCGTGGGCGGCAGATGTCGGAGGCTGTAGTAGGGCTACCACTCGCGCGTGGCCAATTCTAGCAGCACACGAGAGCGGTGTTTCGCCGTACTTATTTAGCTTGTCGGGAATGGCGTCACCCCGTCTGAGTAGTATTCTCACTACTCCTTCGCGCCCGCGGTAAGCAGCCCACCAGAGCGGTGTTTGGTCATCCTCATCTGATGCGTTGGGATCAACATCGTCTCGTCCGAGTAGTATTTCCACCACCTCCCCATGCCCACCCAAAGCAGCATAATGAAGTGGTGTGCTGCCGACCTTATCTGGCTTGTTGGGGTTAACGTCGTTCCGTCCGAGTAATATCTCCACCACTCCCGCGCGCCCATTTCCAGCAGCACAACTGAGTGGCGTTTGGCCCCGATTATCTGACTTGTTGGGGTTAACATCATCTCGTCCGAGCAGCATTTTCACAAATTCCTCATGCCCATTTCCAGCAGCCCGCAACAGTGGCGTTTTGCCGCTCCCACTTGGCTTGTCAGGATCGATGTCGCCCTGACCGAGTAGTACTTTCGCCACTCCCTCGTGCCCATACCAAGAAGCCCACATGAGAGGTGTTTCGCCGCCCTGATCGGGTTTGTTGGGGTTGACGTCGTCTCGCCCGAGTAGCATCTTCACAATCCCCTCGTGCCCATTGTAGGCAGCCCGCATCAGTGGTGTTTGGCCGCCTGAGTTTGGCTTATTGGGGTTGATGTCGTCTCGCTCGAGGAGTAATTTCACGACTGCCTCGTGCCCATTCCAAGCAGCCCATGCGAGAGATGTATCACCCATGGCAGCTTTCTAGTTGATATCACAACCTTCCACCTCTACCAAATACGTTATGATTCGGTCAATCTCGAAGATGGATGCACGGTATAGACCATCGAACAAGGCAGGCCAATTGAAATCAACACAGTAAGCACTTAGTTTCTGTGCTTCCGAGAGGATTCCGGTAGATATATGCGGCTATTCCCGTCCTTAAATAACTCCAGCGCAAGAAATTTCGCGCAATCTGAAAGGTCTTGCTTTGCGTGGATTCTCCAGCAGAGAAGGATATTCGAGAAACAATGTTGGGGGTTGCGAAGGAGGACGTTGAGATCAAGAGAGGTGTCGGTTGAAGATTGGGAGCGGGAGCGGTCGATAGAGCTTTAGCTTGGTGTGAATTCACACAACTCAGGCATGCTTCCGCAGTCGTCGAGTGAGCTGTACCAACGAGCTCCCGGAGGTAATTTAGTCGGGAGGATAAAGTGGGCTGACGGCACGGTGGAAGCCTCCTTATCCACGGCAACAAGTCCTTGGCAGCAGGCGGGCAATATCCCAACCTGTATTGAAGAGACACTGTGGCTATTGAGATTCTGTGACCCTATCCCAACTGCCAGGGTGTGGCATTGTTCAACAAGCTTCAAAAGTCCGCCCTACGTGCGAAGTCCACATCGAAGTACGGCAGCCATGCCAAGCGTCGCTTTCTCCGCACCGAGTCTCTTTAGCCGACCCCGCGTTGCGTTATACGAGCTTGGCGACGAAAGAAACATGCCCCCAGGCATTCCATCCACAATGCACAAGTTTACTGCAGCCAACCACTGCAATGTTGCGCAGCAAATGTTATCCATTAAAAAGCAATCCAGCGAAACGGAATCCAGAGAATTTAACATAATAGACTATTATAAAATCGCTAATCCCCCGGAACTGCCAACCACTAGCAGCAAGTGCGCATATCAGTGCAGCCATGACAGAAATCCAATACAAGCTAACTGTCTTAGCAATCTTTTCAAGCCCCCCCCTTAGAACTCTAGCACTCAGAATTCCTAGCATGTTTTCAGTAACATGGTGCTCAATTATGTGAATCTTCATATCAAACCATGCCATCTAAAAAATCCCTAAATTTTTCTAATTTTATAGTAGTGAGCAGGTACCTTTTGCGAATGGGCATTTTGTATGGAAAACCAAGTGGGGGCAGTTTCCTTCGTCGCCAAGATCGTATATCATGCTACCGTAACCACCGAGCACTCGAGTACTATACCGGTAAGAAGATAGCTTTTATTCATTCATTCAATGCCTACGAAAGTGTCCAAACGTCCCCTGCTTTTCATTAAATAATACTCCCCGAGTCTCTGATATTCCCGATACCCCGTTGCCCCTAGTGAAATCCTCGAAATTTGGCCCCTGGGGATAGCGGGGTGCGGCTGTGCATCAAACCTTAAGAATCATCTGTCCAGAGGCCTCCATATCACCTAACTCAAAGAGCACAGAAGAGTCCTTCATGATGTCGGCATAGGCCGGAAAGCTCTTCGCCCTACCTCGTACCAGATCCAATGAAGCAGGGACCCTGCTCTTCGATATTCATCATGACTGCCAAGCACAGCACAGTACTCGCACACCCCGGCCCAGTCCGATGTCACAGTAGGCTGCTACCTCGGCCAACCATTATCTACCCCCTCTTTCCAACAATTGAGAAGTTTATCAAAAACCAAGTCCCTTTTCTATAGCTAACTAACCTAAGTAATGGTTCATGGAGTCCTTTAATATGCTGACGGGTGGCCTCTTATCAAACCTACGATAATTGACGATCCAATATTTACCACCAGACTAACTGAAGCATTAGAGTAAATACCCCGGCAACGCTCTGAGAATGCCATATATAGATCACGGGTGGGATTTTTCCATGATTTATATGGCACTGTATGTACAGTCAAAAAAATAGAGAGATGCACCTAGTTCTGCCTGAGTCTGTTCACAGAAGCCGGTATAATTGATCCCTATTCCCCCGTTTGTTCCATAATGCCGTCACCGACTGTCACTCGGCTACCCCTCGTGTTCAACTGGAAGACCATGAACAGTAGCCCTACCTAGCATACAATATGATTGTATGATATACTACGGTGACTTGCTGTAAACCTATAAAAATCTATTGCCTTGAGCAATATAAGGAAAAAAAATTTATCCTCAATAACGAGGTGAGGGGGGGAGTTTACACATAACCCACAGAAATGGAAAAGAAACCTTATTCAAGTTTTTAATGCACGACTAATCCCAGAATCGCAGACAAGAGCCTTGTAGAACTAAATTAGCTCGGTCGTAGCGGCCTCCTGCACACAATCCTCCTCATATGCTACAAACACCTCATGTTCAAGTCCCCTGTACAACAATCTTCCATTCTATAGATTGGCGACCTAGAATCCGCTTCATTATCGGCACTTTCTGCAAAATGAGCTCCTGTAGTAAAAAACACCATTACCCGGCATCAGATTTTATAGCCCGAGATACCGTTTTCCGGTATGGCACCTTATCCCTGTAATTTGCGCCACGGTATGAGTTAGCTACAGTGCAGTAACTCACCCTACTATTCGAACGTTACCACCCCCGAGTGAGCTGATGGAGGTGAAAGAATATCTTAGATGGGTAGAAGGTCCGAGATGGTTAGGTGCGCGTTCGCCATTGGAGGTTGCTAGCATATGGCTATGATAGTTTCTTGTTTTTCAATTATCTGCTCTTATTGGGCATGAGGTTCAGGATTTAGGTTCTATGCTGTGGGTTAGCCCATTAGTTTGTCCTCTTGTCCTTTCATTCCCAGAAAACCTTTTGCTAATCCCCTCATTCCGATTGACTTCGGGGAGGTATGTTATGTTGTGTTTGAGGAACTGATAAATAAATCTTAGTCCCCCGTTAGTTTGTATAATATCTCTATAGATTTCCTTATTCATCGGGCTCCCAGGTTCAGTCTACACCCTCCTCACCATACCCTTACTCTCCTCTTTAACTTTTGGCTGTTACTTTGGGGTGGTGGGATGGCCAAACCTGAAGCCTATCTTATAGAATAATTTACAGGTGTTATCTTAGTTTAGATTGGCGGGAAAAGGAATAACAATTCGCGATCACAATCATCGTAGCCATCCAGGGGAGGTGGCGGTATGACGGGTTCGATAATATAGAACTTGGAGAGTGTTAGGATATGTATGTAGCACTGGTTCCTTGTGCCCTGCGAGTTTGATAAGGTGCTTATTCTTGGAACTTTGTGTGGAGGGAGGGAGGGATGGAGGGAGATGAAGTACTAGTAAGGACAAGGTGGTCTGCACATGTACATTGGCTTCTTGGAGTTTATAGGGAGTGCTTTCTCCTCTAATCAAACCTCGGCTTCGGTCAAGAGCCAGCTGGGAGGAGTGTTTACATACAGGTTGCTAGAGTTAAGGTGTGGGTTTGCCGTTCTCTGGGTTTATGATATAGTTCTATCGTTTGTTGAATGATGGGGGTCTTCCCGATGCATGGTGTAGTTGCGTATACCTATCGTGGGGTTGTATGCTATGGGTTGTGAACACTAGTACTGATGGATTTTTAAATCCACACAAATGCTTTCTTTGCATGTGCACTGAAAATTTGCTTTTTAGCAAGTGTGAGGCTTCTGCTCTTCCCTTTGGGATCATCCCTTTCCGATTTTCTCTATAAAAAAAACAGGGAATCAAGGAGGCGGCTTCTTGTCGTCTTCACACTACATGAATCATAGCACAAACCCAGACAGTTTTCATAGAGTACGATCCGATACACCCCGTTAGCTGGGTTAGTATTAAAGAAAAAACAATTTAGATCTCGATGAAGATGTAAGAGTGAGAAGGGGGAGGGTTTATATAGGAGTATGGTATAGGTAGTATGATACAGAGGAAAAGAAAACCTCAATTCAAGTTTCTAAGTACACAATTAACTCCAAGCATAGCAAAGAGGATTTACAACAAGAAAGCGACAATAAAAGTGAGAATTGATGAAAAATTCAAGCCGCACCGGCTTATTTCAGTAGAGCAGAAATAGCCCTCCAATAACACTAAACTCTAGATTTGAAACAGAAGCTCACAAAACTGACTCCATAAGAGAAATGGGGATAGAGAGTTGGACGGGTATGTGATAGATATGTGTAACTCCATTGTGTATGATCTCCTTCCACCGAGAAAAAAAAACAAGAATTAAGCTCCGTCACTATGGTAGGCTTACATCGGAAGGAAAGGTCAAACCGGAATTACCACGAGGCAGTGCTTTAAGATGCAGGGGAAGATAAGGCTAGGGTGAGGGGGAGGCAGCGGTAGCGACAAACATGCTTATCGAGTTATTCCGGTGCTTGGGAAATGGCGCATAGGATATTAATTTGATATTCGAAGGCTATAACGAGGGCGATGTCTTCTTGAGCTTAGGCCGTACCGTGGGTGGCGGATGTCGGAGGCTGCAGTAGGGCTATCACTCGCGCGTGGCCATTTCTAGCAGCGCGCGAGAGTGGCGTTTGGTCATAGTTATCTGACCTGCTAGGGTTGACGTCCTTTCGCCCGAGTAGCATTTTCACAACTCCCGCGTGCCCATTGTAAGCAGCTCGCAAAAGTGGTGTTTGGCCGTCATCATCTGGCTTGTCGGGGTTAATGTCGTCCCGGCCGAGTAGCAGTTTCACCACTCCCTCGTCCCCCGTCCAAGCAGCACACAGGAGAGGTGTTTCACCCATCTCATCCTGTTTGTTGGGGTTGACGTCTGCTCGTTCGAGTAGTATTTTCACCATCCCCTTGTGCCCACTGGAAGCTGCACATTAGAGCGGTGCTCGACCGCCCGCATCCGAATTGTCGGGGTTAATGTCGTCCCGTCCGAGTAGCATTTTCACCACTCCCTCATGGCCATTGCAAGCAGCCGACCAGAGCGGTGTTTCACCGTCCACATTTGGCTTGTCAGGATTGACATCGTTCCGTCTGAGTAGCATTTTCACCATTCCCTCATATCCCCCGAAAGCAGCTAGCATGAGTGGTGTTTCACCGGCCGGATTTGGCCTGTCGGGATTGACATCGTTCCGTCCAAGTAGAATTTTCACCACTCCCTCGTGTCCCCCGAAGGCAGCTAGTATGAGTGGTGTCTGGCCGCCCTCACCTGGCTTGTCGGGGTGGATGTCGTCCCGTCCGAGTAGTATTTTCACAACTCCCTCATGCCCATTGCGAGTAGCCCACATCAGTGGTGTTTCGCCGTCCGCAGCTGGCTTGTCGGGGTCAATGTCGTCCTGGTCGTAGTAATTTCACAACTGCCTCGTGCCCATTCCCAGCAGCCCATGCGAGAGGTGTATCATCCATGATGTCTTTTAAGTTGATATCACAGCCTCCCACCTCTACCGAACGCGCTACAATCTCATTAATCCGAAAGATGGATCCGCGATGTGGACTATTGAGCAGGGAAAGCTTACCAAAATGTATATAGTAAGCACTCGGCTTCAGTTCTTTCAAGAGGATTTGGATGGATTTGCAGCTGTTAAATAACTTCAGCGCAAGCAATTTCACGTAATTTGAAAGATCTCGTTTTGCGTGGATTCTCCAATCCAGAGAAGAAGATTCGAGAAACTGTGGGTGTTGGAGGTCAAGAGGGAGGGTGCATTGGAGATCGAGAAGGGGTGCGCGTTGAAGATTGGGAGCGGGAGTGATTGAGGGTGTTTTGAGAGTAGAAGTAGTCGTGAAGGGCAAAGTGGGTTATAGCAAGTCACTTTTGAAGGGATGCCAGATTCGGTGGCCCTGTCCCAACTGTTGTGGCATTGTGTGGTTCGGATGGGTTCGAGTGCGGCTCTGTGTGCGGCTCTGTGTGCGGCTCTGGGTGCGGCTCTGGGTGCGGCTCCGCATGCGGGATCCACTTTATTGTTCCCATGCCAAGCCTTAGTTTCTCTGCAGCTACGATAGCCTCTGTATCCAATCCCGGGCTGCACCGCAAGATCCCTGCATAACTTAGAGCCCCAGTCCCCTTGCGCAGATGCCACAAATACTTGGAGGGCATTCCTTTTTTTTCCTCTCTATATGACCGTAGCATCTACGCTTCAGAGGGAAAGAAAGAAGAAATAATAAATTGAAGGGGAAAATCAACAAGTAAACAAAAGAAAAGAGAAAAAGAGAAAAAGAGAAAAAGAGAAAAAAATAACGAAAGTAGATAATGGAAATTTCAAACCACATACTGTAGGCTTACCTCGATACCGGTACTCGAGTACAGTAGAAATAGTCCCCCGCCAACACCAATCCCTGGATTGTAAGCAGAGACTCGCTAATTCTGACTTGAATACATAAGAAAATCAGACCAGGGGTATAGGCAGGGGTGCGATAGATATGGGCATTCCCACTATGCACGATTTACTTCTGCTAATAGAAAGCACTCAGGGTACGCTTTTAAGTCGGGTTTACTCCTGAAGGAAAGGATCGAAGGTAATTATATCGACGCAGTGTTTTAAATTTTTCTGCATCTTAGCTACACGCTCCACCGCTATCCTCCTCTTGTGTAGCGTCTCGGAAATTGATGGAAATAATATGTTGCAGAAAGCACAAATGAACTACATTCAAAACAGCTGAAGGGGAAGTGAAGGTGGGAAAAGTTTCAGGCTACACTAGCCTATGTCAATATAGCGTATTCTAAGGGGGTACGCTATTCCATGTAGGCATTTGCAGCAGCCAACAAGAGCGGTGTTTTGCCACTTTCATCTCGCTGCCCAATTTGCTGCCTTGGCCCCTGCTAGCGTGACACCCCCTGCTAGTAAAATATTCAAAACTTACATGCTGTACCTTCGTACAGTATAACTAATATTCCTACCCCTCTCCGGTGCCCCTTCCTAGCAGCCTATATGAAAGTTGTATTATAATACCCACGTAATCTCTTTAGTTGACATCACAACCTTTCATAACTGCCAAACTAGCCGTAATTTCATCAATCGCAGAAAAAGAGACATCGTATAAACCATTGAACTGGGAAGGCTTATCGAAATCAACGCGGTAAACATGGGATTTCCCTTTTCAAATTTCAGTTGATATGGGATCATCGCGTAGTCTTTGTGCAAAAGCGTTGGTATTAAAACAGCATTTTGCTTTAAGAATTACCATCTTTGGTCAATCTCTATACTTGAGATTTCTCATAACCTTTCGAATTATTTTCACTTTCATTGCCGCCTTCGTCTGACACTACCTATCAGGTCCATTTCCTCTGTGAGGCCAAGCTACTAGTCTTCAAAGTTGACCACACGCATTGCGATGCCAATTTTGTATGTAAAATGACACTTGTCAAAACTTTAAGACTACATAACTTTTCCAATTCTCCACCAATCTATTATTAAAAGCTGTGGAGGAGCAGGAAAAAGAGTATTGCTAGAAGTTAGGTTCAAAGATTCTCTTTGGTTCATAGGCTACAGGTAGCCAAAAATCGATGGTTTTGGTGCAAAGCGACCATTTCACCGACACTTCCATTAAGGTACTTTTTCAGTCAAAGAACTTCAGTGCATGCAAGTTTGGGCGATCTATAAGGAAATTTTTTACTTATGTCTCCCGATACAAAGAAATGCGTTCCAGCCGGGATGTGCTTTTAAGATAGGGGGAGGGACTAGTCGAATGAGCTTTAACCTATTGCGAATTCAGAAAACTTGAACAAGTTTCTGCCATTGCCTAGTGGGCTATACTAAAAAGCTCGGGATGGCCCAGGAGGTACTCTTGAGGGGTTAGTTAATGTGAACCAAGGCGACAATGGTTAACTTGGCAACAAGTGTCTGGCAGTAGGCTAGCAATATCCCTATTGAAGGAACATTGTCAGATTGAAGTTCGGTCACCCTATCTCTAATGTCAAGGCTTAGTGCAGTTTAGACTTTAAGGGCAGCTCCGAGTGAGAGATCCACATCAAACCCGCTACACTAGGCCTGGCTTGCCCCCCACCCTATCCCATTAGCCGACCCAGCTTTGCACCGCGAGTATTATACCGGTATCCCCCAACCCCGGGATATCGGCCATTGCAGTGAGCCTTTGTGGGTTTCTTGCAGGATCGCACCGATATTTCGCGAGACTACCAGGAGTCTAGATATGTACAATAGCTGCCATGGCTATTCCCTTGGTTATTTTATAGTAATGTCACCGACAGTCACTCGGATACTTCTTGCCCTAAATTGTTGAAAATATTCGATGCGGAGGTAATGATTTACGGTTAGGGTTTTACGCAGCAGAGTGGAATGGCTCAGGTGGAGACATAATATTTTTATTATGCGGAGATGAAGATCATAGTTGATAGTGTTAAACTGAAGGAAGGAAAGACTTGAGGAAGAAGTAGAGAAAAAGAGAAAGGAAGACGATAGAGAAAGAAGAGAAGGGAAACAAGAAGAAACAGACAGGGGTGTGACAGCGTTTTCTTAGCTTGCGCGTCCTTTCAGTGGTGCGTACGTATACTAGTGCGGCCTTCTAGGGCGGGCAATTCCCGCATTGGCACATCCCGCACTGGCACATCCCGCATCAAGTGCAGCCATCAACGTCCAATTTCCAACACAAATAATTATATATAGAATACAATACGATTAAATGAGATAGTACAGTGACTTGCCGCAAACCTACGAAAAGCTATTAGCTAGGTTACTATAAAGAACTATATTTAACCTAAAGATGTTGGGGGGGGGTTGCCACAGAAGTGGAAAAGAAACCTAGTTTAGGTTTTTAATACAGTGGTTCCTTCAGTCATTCTTCTCAGATCCAGGTACAGTAGAATACCAGGCATAGTCGCAAACTGGCTATTCACTTAGGGACTGCGGCATATGTGGGTAGAGATATCAAGCATTTTGTTAGAGCTTGTGGTTGGTTCCGAAAGTTACGGGAGTATTACAAATGGTTCGGGGATGGGTTGGGCCCTTCTAGCATTTTAGTGGTTTACAGAGAATATTTTCCCAAAATGCCTTTCCTTCGCTACCACCGGTGAGTCTGGAGGATTGTGACATAGGAGAAGGTAGATAGGTGCTGTGATCTATAACGGGGTCAGGAAGCACCAATTGCGTTTTACTTATACATTTGTCTTTACTTTTGCCCTGGTCCCAGAGGAGTGAGAACGAGGTTCTGGAAGCGGCCCCCTCCACCTTTCCTATAGAGTGTGCAAGTTTCAAGCAAAATCATCTCACTCTAACTTACCGCCTATTACTCCCACTTTAGTAAATTTGAGAGAGCACTTCCGAAAAGAGGCAGATATTACAGCAACAGCTGTTGAGCTCTATTCAACACCCTTCGTAGAGTATCCAGGAGACCAAGGTGAGGGTAAGCGGTTGAAGTATACTATAATAGCATAGGCTGAAAACTGCTCTCCAAAATCGCATACCTTCCAAACCATCCACCCTGAGGAGGGTGGGCGGAGGGCCCAGGAGCATAGTGGGTTTCACGATTTTATATAGTGCCTATAGAATGGGACTTAATTTCTCCGCTAAAGGACTCCTTAATTTATTAATTGGGCAAGACTAAAAATTGTGATAGCCTTCTAGCCCTACCTTTAATCTCATACCTGGAGGACGGCAAATAGGCATGATATTCGTTAAACAATGTTTATAAAGGCGATGAAAACCAATCACCATGACACATTAGTTAACGACAAGCTTCTACGTCGCTTTTCACTAGTATTAGAAATACTTGCACTTTATTTCTTTTCTTCTATAATATTATCTAAACAAGACTCACATTTATACTTCAGATGGGGGAAAGGGGAAAAAATCAATAAACAATAAATGCGAAAAGAGGATTTAGATCCAGAAAACAAGAATAAATGTAGATATGATGGAAATTCCAAGCCACGCTGGCGTTTCTTTAACACAGTAGAAATAGCCGTCCACTAACGCTTGACTCCGGGTTTGAACAGAAGCTCACAGATGCTGAGTTGGCTCCGTAAGAAAAATCGGGATAAAGGGCTGGGCGGGCACGTGATAGATGTGCATTCCCATTGCGTATGATTCCCTTCCACTGAGAAAAAAACAAGAATTCAGCTCTGTTACTATGGTAGGCTTACACCAGAAAGGTCGAACTGTAATTACCACGAAGCAGTATTTCAAGATGTAGGGGAGGATAAGTTAGGGGTGGGGTGAGAAGGAAGAGGCAGTGGTAGCAACAAACATGCTTATCGAGCTATTCCAGTGCTTGGGGAAATAGCACATAGGATATTAATATGATATTCCAAGGCTATAACGAGGGCGACGCCCCTCGGCCTTAGGCCGTACTGCATCCCGGAGGCTGCAGTAGAGCTATCACTTGCGCGTGGCCATTTCTAGCCGCGCACGAGAATGGCGTTTGTCCGTCGTTATCTGGCCTGACGGGGTTGACGTCTTTTCGTCCGAGTAGCATTTTCACAACTCCCGCGTGCCCATTGGAGGCAGCTCGCAAAAGTGGTGTTTGGCCGTCATCACCTGGCTTGCCGGCGTTGATGTCTCCCCGGCCGAGTAGCAGTTTCACCACTCCCTCGTCCCCCGTCCAAGCAGCCCAGAGGAGAGGTGTTTCACCGCTCTCATCCGGTTTGTTGGGGTTGACGTCCCCTCGTTCGAGTAGTATTTTTACCACCCCCTTGTGCCCACTGAAAGTTGCACAATAGAGCGGTGCTCGACCGCTCGTATCCGGCTTGTCGGGGTAGACATCATCCCGTCTGAGTAGCATTTTCACAACTTCCTCATGCCCGTTGCGAGTAGCCCGCATCAGTGGCGTTTGGCCGTCAGCAGCTGGCTTGTCGGGGTCGATACCGTCCTGGTCGAGTAGTAATTTCACAACTGCCTCGTGCCCATTCCCAGCAGCCCATGCGAGAGGTGTATCGCCCATGTTGTCTTTTTGGTTGAAATCACAACCTTCCACCTCTACCGAACGCACTACAATCTCATTAATCGGAAAGGTAGATCTGCGATGTAGACTATTGGGCAGGGAAAGCTTACCGAAATGAATATGGCAAGCACTCGGTTTCTGTGCTTTCAAGAGGATTTTGGCGAATATGCGGCTATTGCAGCTATCAAATAACTTCAGCGCAAGCAACTTCGCGCAATCTGAAAGATCCCGTTTTGTGTGGATCCCCCAATACGGAGAAGAAAATTCGAGAAACTGTGTGTGTGAGAGGTTAAGAGGGAGATCGAGAAAGGGTGGCGCGTTGGGGATTGGGAGCAGGAGCGGCTGAGAGTTTTGAGAGTAGCGGTAGTCGTGAATGGTAAATTAGGTTAACTGCAGAGTGGAAACCTCCTTGGCTACAGCAAGTTCCTATTGAAGGAATACCAGATTCGGTGACCCTGTCCCGACCTTTAGAGTTATGGTACGATATGGCGTAGTTCGGAGGGGTTCAAGTGGGGCTCCGCGTGGGGTACCATCTACCTTATTGTTCCTATGTCAAGCCTCGCTTTCTTCATCCAATCCCAAGCTGCGCCACAAGATACTTGTACCCCAGCTCCAAATAAGTGTCGGAAATATCATACTTAAGCGGTATTTTTCCCTCTCTTTATGACCGTAGCATCTACGCTTTAGAGGAAAGAACAATTAATTGAAGGGGAAAATCGACAAGTAAATGAAAAATGAAAATGAAAAGAGAATAACGAAAGCAGATAATGAAAATTTCAAACCACACAGACCTGAGTTACCTCAATACCGGTGCAGTCTAAATAGCCCTTTCACCAACACCAATCCCTAGATTATAAGCAGGGGCTCACAAATCCCGACTTGAATGCATAAGAAAATCAGAGTACCGGTAGGGGTTTGGGTGCATTTTGAGATTCGGTGACCCTGTTCCAACTGTTATCATACAAGTATGGCATGGTGCAGTTCGAAAGCGATTCTACAAGTGGCGCAGCTCCACATCATCGTTCCCGTGCCAAAGCCTCGCTTATCGAATGCCGGGTTGCGCCACAGAGAGGGGATCCCCCAGCCCCAACCACTCTCTAGATGGAAGCAGTCGCCCTGTGCCGGTGTCAGAAATACTTGGACAATATACGGTATTTTTTCCTCTCTACAAATGACCGCAGACTCGTACAGTACACTTCAGAGGGAAGGAAAGGGGAAAATCAACAATCAAGCAAAAGAGAGAGAAAAAGAAAAAGAGACAACGAAAATAAATATCACACGATGGAGATTTCAAGCCGCGTCCGGTTATCTCAGAAATAGCCCCTCCACTAATGCCAAGCTCTAGATTATGCAAGTACTCGTAAATTTACTTGTATGATATGATACCAGTAAACAGAGGTTCACCAATCCTCACCCGAGCATAACTAATAATAGTACCTAAGGAAATCCATGCAGGTATTCGGTACTGTACTCGAGTAGACTAAGCTCCATCCCCTCTTAGGGAGTGCCGGCTTCTTCGAAGGTCGCTTAGCGTCTTTCGAAGTGGCGGGAACCTTAGCACGGCTACCCTTCCCACCTCTGCTCTCAAAGCTCTCTTAGCCACTGCTACTCCCACTCTCAACGCGCACCCTTTCTTCATCGCCAGCGCACCCTCCCTCTCGACCTCTAACACACAGAACGAGATCTTTTAGATTGCGCGAAATTGCTTGCGCTGAAGCTATTTGACAACTGCAATCACCGCTTGTCCACCAAAATCCTCTTGAAAGCACAGAAACCGAGTGTTTACCATATCCACCTCGGTAAGCTTTCAATAGTCTACGCCGCAGATCCATCCTTTTGATTAATGAGATTGTAGCGTGTTCGGTAGAGGTGGAAGGTTGTGAGGTCGGCCAAAGGGGTGGCATGAGTGATACACCTCTCGCATGGGCTGCTGGGAATGGGCATGAGGCAGTTATAGAAATACTACTCGGCCAGGAGGACATCAACCCTGACAAGCCAGGTGAAGCCGGCCGAACACCACTGTTACAGGCTGCTCGCAATGGGCATGAGGGAGTTGTGAAAATGCTACTCGGACGAGACGACGTCAACCCCGACAAGCCGGATGAGGTCGGCCGAACCCCACTCTGGTGGGCTTCCCACAATGGGTGTGAGGGAGTGGTGAAATTACTACTCGGACGAGACGACATCAACCCCGACAGACCAGATGAGCGTGGCCAAACACCGCTCTGGTGGGCTGCCTACTGGGGGTATGAGGGAATAGTGGAAATGCTACTCCGACGGGACGACGTCCACTTTGACATACCGGATAGGGGCGGCCGAATACCACTTTGTTATGCTGTTATGAATGGGCACCATAGGGTCGTGAAAATACTACTCGAACGAGAGGGCGCCAACCCCGATATGCTAATTTACGACGACTTCCTACCACTCCGGCTGCTCTGTTGGCCACACAGGAGTGGTAGCTCTACTACAACCTCCAACATCTCCCATCCACAGCCCGACCTAAGCCGCTGAGGGCATCGTCCTCCTTATGCCTCCGAACGCTCTACCGGTAGCCCACATGCCACCCCCGCAAGGGCTGCATCAGCTCCATAAATGCGTCTATGGCCGCCATTCCCTTCCCCCTCTCGCCTCCCCCGACTTTCTCCTGCAGCTTAAAAGACCACCTCATGGGAATTGCCGTCTTACCTTTCCTTCCCGAGTCAGCCTGCCACTGAAGCATAGCTCAAGTCCTTTTCTTAGTGGGAAGGGATCATACACAATGGGAGTGCAGATATCTATCACACACCCGCGTACAACATTCTATCTGGGCTTTTCTTATAAAGTCAAGTTACGATTTGTGAGCTCCTGTTTAAAATCTAGCGTTTGGCATTAATGGAGGGCTATGTCCATGATATTGAGACAAGCTAGTGTGACTTGATATTTCCATCATCCTATTTACTTTTCTTTGTTTTGTTTTTTGTTTTAGTTGCTCAATTCATTTTTCCACAATATACTATTTCTCTTTTCCTCTCCTCTAAAGTGTAGACGCTGCGGTTGTTCAGGTATAGTGGGAAAAATATATAGTGCAACTATCTCTCACGCTCCTGCAAAGCGACACAGAAGCTAACTTAGTCGTTGACTGAGATATGATGAGGATTGGCCTCCATTATGGATGGATAATGGCTGAATAAAGATCCTCCTCTTCCTCATTTGGGACGGCCTGTAGGCTTGAGTCTACAGGTGAAGTATAGTACTTAGCCGACGCTGATATACTTTTTCCGGGCTGCCCACATTCAACCTGGTCTCCCGAATACGCTACGAGGGCTGGTTTTCTCAACATGGTTCAACAACTGGTGTCATGATCTCTCCATTTAGTCAAACCCATTGTGCTACCCAATATTAAGCCAGGTGCATATTAGGATATTCCATTTATCCTCCCCGAATCTCCATTTACCTACTAAATTTTTTTCCCTCCCCCACCGCTTCCGATCCATGCCCAGGTCGGGCGTCACAAACCTATATGGTCTCTTAGACGAGGTAGGGAAACCTTGCTTTAGTCTAGGATATTATAGCAGGGTTCGGATAATCCGGTCTATGACTGTATTCCAACTAATTAATACAGTGCCGTGAATTATTATAGTCGTGGGGGATGATGCCGGAAAACAGTATCCTGAACCATAAAATTGGATGCCGGGCAACCGTGTCTTTTACCGCAGGTTTTCGCTTTGCGGAAAGTGCTGATAAATTGAGTCTCCTCAGGGGAAACTGGGTTTTAGATCACAGGTCTACAGAAATTGGATGATTGTTGGATAAAATATCTAAATATGAGGCTCTATGAGGAGAACTTCACACACACACAGGAGGACACTACTGCGGAGCTAGGTCAGGTTCGCGAGGCTCTTATCCTGAGGGTTAATCGTGCATTTGAAGGCTTAAATTGGGTCTCCTTTTCCACTTTTGTGGGTCATGTGTAGAGTTCCTCCACCCTCCCCTCCCTCACATCTTCATGTTCGTAGAGGTGTTTTTATAATGACTCGGCTAAGAACTTCTAGCTATAGGTTTGCGCTAAGTTGCCATGCTGCATCTTATTGAGTGGTATCGTGCACTGTGTAAAATTAGGGTCGAAACACACAATCTAGCCGATTGACGGTCGGTGACTGCATCATAAAACAACCCTTGGAATCCCGTGATTGCTAAGGTACGCACTTAGGAATAATGGCGCTCAATGTAACAGCTTCCGTGAACAGACTCAAGCAGAGTAAAGGTATTTTATCGATACATAATAACCATAGCAGCTTTGCTCCCGTTCCGGATAGAGTTATGCCGTCTGTCATATCTGGCACTGTGCCCTCACGGAACCTGGTATCAAGATATCTAATGATCGCACCTCTCCTAGAAGTGATACGTAAGGTCACTACTCTGCCGGTAAGATGTTTCCTAATTTTATTCTACATGTGTGATCTTCTAGTCACGGGTACGAGAGTGTTGGAAATGCTGCTCGGCATGCTAGAGTTTCTTTTGTTTCATGAAAGCACGGAGAATATGAAAGATGTTTCATTGACGGATATGAGAATGGAAAGCATAGAAGGCTACGGAAATGGAGGAAGTCT